>Ga0335081_10022519_pt1 | contig 10194 bp, 6 predicted proteins | sample Lox_Sample_35_FD_206713 | JGI IMG/M metagenome (GOLD analysis project Ga0335081, IMG submission 206713) | Soil microbial communities from Loxahatchee National Wildlife Refuge, Florida, United States - Lox_Sample_3.5 | ecosystem: Environmental > Terrestrial > Soil > Wetlands | place: USA: Florida... | reverse complement strand
CGTGACCGTTGCAGTTTGTCTTGCGTGTCAACAAGGGATGAACGCAAGGCGTCCAACTGGGATTGGAGCTCGGTGGAAGCACTGCCGTTGGTCGGTGAAGACTGAGCGCAGGCGGGAATAGAAAGGCTCGACCCTACAGCTAACAAAATCAGCCCCCGCAGGCATGCTCGAGGCCGGTGGCGCGACACACTTCCCCCTTTTACTGTGCTCCTAGCGGCCAATATACCCCTGTAACTTCCGTGACTAGCGCCCGGCCTGCGGGTTCGCACCTAATTAGCCAACAAGCGGATCGCGTGGGCCTGGCGGAGAGGATTCGGGAAGTTTTGGACAGCGAGCCGGCGGGTACACACCCCAGGTAGTTCCAAGTCACATTTCAATGCTTCAATCAAGGCACCTTTGCGTGATCGAAGTCTTGGCTTGCTCACCGTCTCCAGATAGACTGCGCCCAAGGCAGGGCCAGATCAATGAAGGTGGCAGTAATCGGCGGCACAGGACTGCTGGGCCAGGCGATCGCCAGGGCGTGGCATCACGACGAGCTGGTGCTGGCCGGCTCACGTGACGTCGATATTGGCGAACCTCGGCAAATCGAGAGCTTCGTCGTGCGGCACCGGCCCGACTGGATAGTGCTGACGGCTGCCATTTCCCATGTGGACCAGTGTGAGCGGAATCCGCAATTGGCGGAGCGCGTCAACCACGCCGGCCCGCTGCATGTCGCCGAGGCGTGCCACAAGCACTCCGTGCGCATGATGTTCCTTAGCACCGACTACGTTTTTGATGGGAGCAAGGGGTCGCCCTACGAAGTGGACGATCCGGTTGCGCCCCTGAGCGTCTATGCCCGCAGCAAGGCCGCCGCGGAGAAAGACCTGCGACACCTCCTGCCCGGCTGTTGCATCGCCCGGGTTTCATGGCTGTTCGGTGCGGAAAGAGAGTGCTTTGCCAACAGTGTGCTCGCTTTGGCCGAGAGCGGAGGGCCGGTGCGGGCGCTGACCGGCCAGGTGAGCGTTCCCAACTATAGCCACGATGTTGCCCGCGCGTTGGCCGCTCTCGCGCACATTGGCGCGGAAGGAACGGTGCATGTGACCAATTCCAACGCAGTTTCCAGGTATGACTTCTGCCGTGAACTGCTACGGGCCGACGGACTAAGAATGGAAGTTGGACCGGCTGCCATCGAAGAAATGAAATGGAGAGGTGCGCGGCCTCTGTATTCCGCCTTGTCAGACGCAAGCCTGCGTGGCTACGGCATCCATCTCCGAGACTGGCGTGAAGCCTTGCCGGATTATCTGGCGCAGCGTCGGACAAAGGTGGCTTAGCCGGGCCCGGTCTGTAATTCTTACCAATTACAAGGGTAACTTCTGACCAGCTTCTCCGTGGCAGTGCAACACTTTTCCTATCTTGTGCAGTAGCTTGCCGATTTTGGCTTGTAAGTGTAAGTAATCGCTCCGCCCGCTCCTTAAGCGGCTGGCAAAGGGATTGCACATCTGCACCGGTACTGCGTCAATCCTTCCCCCGCGTAACGCTGTCGATCTCCTTTTAATAATGAGAGCCATCTCGCAGCTCGAGCTGAATCCGCGTCTGCTTTGTCGAAGACCGACTGGCCATTGGCTCTTGCCCTTAATCCTTGTGCTGCTGGCCAGCGCGACCAGCGCAGCTCAGGGTCCGATTCCGCACAGCGGATGGGCAGTCACCTACGCCGACAGCCAGGAAACCATTTGCGGTAACGGACAGGCCGGCAACGCCATCGACGGCAACACCAGCACCATCTGGCATACACAGCTCTGCAATACTACCGCGCCACTTCCCCACGAAATACAGATCGACCTGGGAGCTTCGTACGTTTTGAGCGCTTTTCAGTATTTGCCGCGCCAGGACGGCAGTTCGTGCGCATGGATCGGCCAATACCAATTTTATGTAAGTGCGGACGGCAGCAATTGGGGCACACCAGTGGCCTCGGGAAATTTCGACTACACCGGTTACACCATCAAGTGTCCCGGGCCGGGAGCAGGCGTACCCACGGCGCGCCAGATAGGATTCTCGGCCACCATCGGGCGCTACGTCCGTCTGCGCGCGTTGTCGGAGATCAACGGCAATGCCTGGACCTCCGCAGCGGAAATCAATGTAATCGGTACGGCGAACGTTCCGCCTGTAACGGTGGCGCAAGTGGTTCTCAACCCGGCGACGGTATTAGGAGGAAGCTCTTCCAGCGCGACGGTTACTCTTACCGCGGCAGCGCCTGCGGGTGGCGCAATCGTGACCGTTTCAAGCAGTAACCCCTCAGTAGCTGCTCTGCCGGCCAGCATAACGGTCGCAGCTGGGGCACGCAGTGGCGAGTTCTTGATCAACGCCAGCCTGGTCAGCACCTCCACCGCCGTAGCGATCAACACCAGCTATGCCGGAATCACTCAAACCGCGACTCTCACCATCACACCAGGCGCGCTGATCCAGCAAAGCGGATGGATGGTTGTCTACGCAGATAGCCAGGAGACCAGCTGCGCCAACGGACAGGCGAGCAACGCAATCGACGGTAACAGCGCCACCATGTGGCATACGCAGCTCTGTAATGGCTCCGCGCCGCCGCCTCACGAGATCCAGATTGATCTGGGGACCACATACACGCTGAGCGCCTTTCAATACCTGACAAGGCAGGACGGCAGCTCCTGCGGATGGATCAATCAGTACGAATTCTACGTCAGCCCCGACGGGATAAATTGGGGATCGCCGGTAGCGGCGGGGACCTTCGACTACACCGGATTCACGATCAAGTGTCCGGGGCCGGGCGCGGGAGTTCCAACTCCACGCCAGATCGGTTTTCCGGCAGCAACCGGCCGCTACATCCGTCTGCGCGCACTCTCCGAGGTTAACGGCAATCCCTGGACTTCGGCTGCTGAGATCAACGTACTCAGCATACAGCTCGCGCCGCTGGCGTTGACCTTTAACCCCACCAGCGTTGCGGGCGGAAGTTCCTCGACGGGTACTGTGGCTCTGGCAGCGCCTGCTCCTGCGGGTGGAGTGGTGGTGAGTCTCACCAGCACCCAGCCCGCGCTCGCAAAGGTGCCTGCCAGCATCGCTATTCCTGAAGGAAACGACAGCGCGGATTTTCAGGTCAGCACCAGTGTCGTGAATGCACCGACTCCCGTAGACATTTTTGCGAGCCTCGGTGGAGTAAGCCAGGGCTCCACTCTCATCCTGGGCCCCCTTGGTCTGATTTCGCACAGCAAATGGTCGGTAATCCTCGCCGACAGCCAGCAAAATGGCCCCGGAGCCATGACCGTCACCTCCAACGTGCCGGAGAGTCCTGTGTATTCAATTGCTCGCGGATATCAGGCAGCAAACTTGATCGACGGCAACACAAGAAGCCTCGCATACCCAGGCTCGAGCCATCTTGATTATCAGATTTCTCTCGGTCAGTTGACGCAGCTTAGTTCCGCTCTTATCACTTGGGGTCAGTATGGCACGAACCCAATTTACGTCAATGGTTGGTCGTTGCTCGCCCGGAGCGCGGCCGGCCAGCCCTGGGTCACCCTGGCCCAGGGAGGGTTTCCCAACAGTGCGACCACCCAGGCCAACCTGAATTACGCCGCCACGGATCTGCGTGTGGTTGCCGATTCGGCCAACTGGATCGGAATCTACGAACTCCAGCTGAGCGGAACATCTGTGGTGTACTCCGATGTCACTCAGGTTGGGACAGGGCAGATCACAGTCAAGTCCAATGTGACTGAGAGCCCGGTGTACTCGATTGCCAGGGGTTACCAGGCATCGAATCTGATCGACGGCAATCCCAAGAGTCTGGCTTACCCGGGCTCGAACCACCTCGATTACCAGATCTCTCTCGGGCAGCTTACACCGCTCGCCTCTGCGCTCATCACCTGGGGACAATACGGCAGCAACCCTATTTACGTAACCAGCTGGTTGTTGCTCGGCAGGAGCGGAGCCAGCCAGCCTTGGGTCACGCTGGCGCAGGGAGGGTTCCCGAACAGCACGACCACCCTGGTCAACCTGAACTCTTCCGCTACGGATGTTCGCATCGTGGCGGACTCGACCAACTGGATCGGAATCTACGAACTCGATCTCAAGGGAATCCCCCCCGGCTGCGTCAAAGGGGCGGCCACCAATGCCATCGATGGCAACTCCAACACCATGTGGGTAACGCAGTACTGTGGCGGCGCGGCCGCTCTTCCCCACGAGATCCAAATCGATCTGGGCGCCTTCTACAACCTCAGCGCATTCCAGTATCTGCCCCGGCAGGATGGCTGCGCCAGCGGCTGGATCAGCCAATATGAGTTCTACGTAAGCTCGGATGGCGCCAACTGGGGAGCGCCCGTCGCCAGCGGTACGTTTGACTACACCGGCTACCCCATCGCTTGTCCAGGAGCCGGAGTTCCGCCACCGCGGCAGGTTGGGTTTGCCCCCACCGTCGCCAGATACATCCGCTTGCGGGCCCTGTCTGAGGTCAGTGGCAATCCCTGGACGGCGATGGCAGAGATCAACGTCCTCGGCGACCTTCTGCCGAGTCTTTTCCTTTCACCAGCCAGCATCGACTTCCCGGACCAGCGTTTGAACACTCCAAGTTCCGCCGTGCCGATTGTTTTGACCAACGTCGGACTGAGCACCGTGGCCATCACCGGCCTTGGTACCTACGGTGATTTTGTTCAAACCAACAATTGCGGCGTGAGTCTCGCTGCCCTGAGCAGTTGCACTATCAACGTGACCTTTACTCCTAGAATTCTGGGCTACCGCAGTGCTGTCCTCACCGTGCTGAACAGCGCGACGGGCCAACTCTATGTCCCGCTGAGCGGCAACGGCGTAATTCCTGTGGTCTCGCTGTCCTCTTCAACCGCCACTTTTGGACTGCAGTTGTTGAATACCACCGGCGCCGCACCGAGTATCGACCTTTCAAATAAGGGTACCGGGCAACTGGTCGTGAGCAATGTCACCGTAACAGGGGACTTCAGTCAGACCAGCGATTGCGTAAACGGTGTCGCGCCCGGGTCGCTTTGCACGATCCAGCTATTCTTTACCCCGACCGCGGTGGGAACCCGCAACGGCAGCCTCACGATTTTCGACAATAGCGCTTCTGGTTCGCATTCGATCAGCTTAAGCGGTACAGGAGTGAATAAACATACCGTCAGCCTGAGCTGGACAGCGAGCACTTCGCCGGTGATGGGATACTTTGTCTATCGCGCGACGCAGTCCGGCGGGCCATACACGGAACTCAACCCGACGCCTCAGCTCCAGACTGCCTATACCGATTCTCTACCAGGAGGCGCGACGTTCTATTACGTGGTGACCGCAGTCGACGCAAACATGGTTGAAAGCGTTGTCCCGCCCGAGCTTGTCGCCACCATCCCTGCGCCGTAAGCCCGACCGTGCAGCCTCGCCTCCGGTAGAGTCTCCGCAATTTCGGTCATCCTGAATGTACGACCCCGGCGTCATTTTGCGTGCCGAGCCTTAATGCGCGGTGTACGTCCCTTTCCAGATTCCGTCGCCCCCAGTCGCTGGTGGACTTTAGTAATTTGAGCGGTGTTACCTCAGCCCCGATAATCTCCCGAGTTTCAAAATGGGAGGTACGGTTTCAGGAAAAGGGGGGAGACAAACACTGAACGTATGAACAATCGAAAGCATGATCTCTTGTGGATTGTCGTAATTGCCGTATTCGTTCTGGGAATTACCTCACTGGCATCGGCACAGGCGCTTAACTCCGGAGCACAGCCGATCGCGCTTAATGCACAGCTTGCCGAGTCTCTTACGGTAAATCTGTCAGCCAATGCAGTTAACTTCACGCTCACGGCGGGTAGTGCCACCAACGCGGGCAGTACGAACATCACCGCAACGACGGCGTGGGTGCTGAAGCCCGGCCGCACGCAGGTGACCGTAGATGCCTATTTCGCAAGCGCCGCGGCGGCATTGACAGACGGCGCGGGTGACAACATTCCGTCCTCCGCGTTCTTCATTTCCGATAACGGCGGAGCCTCAGCCGCGCTGGTGAACACCGTGGCTTTCGGCGCTGCCAATGGCGGTTTGCGACTCGCCACCGTCCCTATCGTCGCCGGCAACAGGAACAGCACCCGCAACGATCAAATGGCGTTCAACATCAACCTGACCGGTGGCACTCTGCCTCAGCTTCCGGCAGCTACTTACACCGGCACTTTGAACATTCAGGCCCAAGCAACGCCGTAGATGAATGCCGCTCCCCCGGCAAGTGATGCGTCGGGCGAAGAGCAGGAACTACCGCTCTTCGCCCATTGTTTCCGTACGGAGCAGTGGTAGGCGATGACTAAGAGGCGCACGACAATTCGAGCCGCGGTTGCGCTGAGTATTCTGTGGATTCTGGCGAGCCTTCCGGGCAAGGCACAGGTGCTCAGTTCTGGCGCTCGCACGATCAGTCTCAACGCCAATCTCAGCGAATCGGTCTCGCTCTCGCTCTCGGCCAACACCGTCAACTTCACGCTTACTCCAGGCAGCGCAACCAACGCAGGCAACACGGCCATCACCGCCACCACCAATTGGACTCTACGGCCTGGCCGTATTGCTCTAAGCGTTTACGCATTTTTTGCCAGCTCGGCAGCGGCCCTTACGGATGGAGCTGGCGATAACATTCCTTCGTCCCGCTTTTCAATTTCGGATAATGGTGGCGCGTTTGCGCCTCTCACCAACACCGCACCCTTTGGCGGCGCCAATGCCGGATTGCGACTGGCGACCGTCTTCGTGCTGCTGGGCAACCTCCAGGGACGCCGTACGGACACTATGAACTTCAACATTGATCTGAGTACACTGCCCAACCTGCCTGCCGGCACCTACACCGGAACGGTCACCATACAGGTACAGGTGATCTGATGGCGCCCAACGTGTCTCTTCCCCGGACGCGCACCGTCGCCGTGGCCGCACTGCTTTTTTTGATCGTGGGTTTCTTCACCCCAGCCATCGCCGCGCAAACCGTTCGCCCTCTGATTGCCGAGCTGGGCAATCCCGCAAAGGGGCGCGTGGAATACGTGAACGACAGCCTTACACCACTCAACGTCGTGGTGATGGCAAAGAGCTTTACCGTCTCAGAGACTGGCGAAGTTTCTTATCGTCCCCTCGATTCTGATGTCCATTTGAAACTATCCAGCACAAGTTTTCGCATCCCACCCAAGCAGAGTTACTTTGTTTTCTACGAGGCCACCAGCGGCGCAGCGCCGGCGTGGTTCGTGATCTACGCAGCCTTTTCCGGATTTCCTTTCCGCACCCAGGAAGGGATGAACGTCCGCCTCGAGCTGCCGCACACGGTCTATCTGCTGCCCAAGCAGTCGCTCGAAAAATCGCAGGTTCACGTGGTCCGCGCCGAGTACCACCGTGAGTCCAAAACCGCTTTGCTGGAAGTCGAAAATACCGGCGACTACTTTGGGCGTGTACAGCAGACTTTTGTCGCCTCCCAGAAGAAAAAGCAGGAAGCCCCTGGATTCCCTCTCTTTCCGCACAGCCGCCGCCTTTTGGAGGTGACGCTTGACGGAGGCGAGCCTCCCGATCACCTGATTTTGGACTTCCAGAACTTCAAGGTTGAGGACAAGTTCACGGTCAGTAATCCGTAGACGGGTTCGGCATGCACCGCGAAACCCGATTCACAATCCTAACTCTGCTGCTGGGTCTTGCGTCGATAGCTCCCGCGCAGATCTTCAAGGTTCAGGCCGGCAGCTCCACCATGGTGGATGCCAACGGCGGGTCCGTAGAATTTGTCGCTCCCGAATATGAGGGCAATTTCGGGATAGGTTTTTTTGAAAATCATTTTGGGGTCGGCGGAACGCTCCGCTACCAGTATCACGGATACACCATCATCACCGGCGACGATTCGGTGCCCTTCAATCTCCCCACGGACGTCTTCGATTCCAGCCATTACTTCCTGGCCCGCGGTATTGGGGTCTCGCGCTCGACCGAACAGGGAAACATCTTCTTCATGGCGGGGACGACTGCGCTTGGCCTTGGAGCAGGCTTCTTCCAGATTGCGCAGAGCGAAAGCCCGGTAGGAATTTTCTTTGCGGAGCGTCGGTTGAAACACCACTTGCGCCTGTTTTCACGCAATATCCTGGCCAGCCAGAAGACTTCCCTCCAGGGCCTCGACTGGCAGCCGCTCAAGTGGCTGGACGCATCCATCACCGGCGGCGTGGGCTCCAATGAGTTGTATGCGGCAACGGCGGTGGAAGCCAAGACTCGCACCATCGCACTAAAAGCCAGCTATGTGGACGCCGGCCCCGATTTTCGACGCATCACAATCGGCAGCCCGCTTTCTTCGGAAGTGGACCGCGAAAATGTCGAGGTGGCATACCAACCGGCGCGTCTGTTTTCTATCTCCGCCGGGCATCACAACCTGCTTGAGCCGCTTGCGCCGACGGCGCCGCTTTCTGCCGCTTCCGTCAATGAGGTGGTCACCAACTTCAACATCGCCCGTCTGTACTTCGGTGCGGGCTTCTTCAGCTCCGAGTTCAGTGGAAGAACGACTACGGGCACGAACGTCTATGCCGGCCGGGCCATCGGAACCCGCATTGAGGTTACGGGTAACTATTTCGAGAGCCGTCCGAAAGACGGCGGCGTGACAACTGTGCTTTCGGGTACAGTGCGTGAAACGTTATCGCGGCGCTTCAATCTGCTGCAGGTTGTAAGCCGGTCGAACGGTCAGACCACTATTTCCTACGGCGGCGAACTTCTCACCAATCGGCTCAAGCTCAGCGTGGATTACCAAAACGTTTATCTTCCGTTTCGTCCTGATCGCCCCTTCGAGCAAGCACTGACGGTCAATGCGGCAGTCCAGGTAGTTGGGGCATTCCAGATCACCGGCGGAACCAACGTCGCCCCGGACGGGCATCTGCGTTACAGCATCGGCGCAAGCACGTTCCTCTACCGCGACAGAAGCTTCTACGGACACGGCGGAGAGGCCAGCTACAGTTTTCCCAAATACCTGGTGCAGGGTGTGGTGCGCGATAGCGAGGGATCACCAGTGGCAGGTGCCGCTGTCCACGTAGGGGCGGAGTTGGCTTACACCGATGACAGCGGCCATTTCGAAGTGCGCTTCCGCAGAGCCACGCCGGTGAAGCTGCGGGTGGCCACCGATGAATTCCTCATTCCAGGCCGCTTTGAGGTGGTGGAGGCCCCCGCTTCCGTGCAGCCCGATCCCGAGCGCCAGCCCGCCTCCATTGTCATCGTGATTCGTCGCGTTGCCGCTGTGGCAACCAATTCGCAAAATACCAAGCCCACCCCAAAGCAATAATCTGGCGACGCGGCACGCAGCCGCGGACTACCATTCCATCGGATCAGGAGAGGCCTAATGAACGTTCAAACTTTGAGTAAGCTGCTGGGTCACGTGATGTTCCTGGTTGCGGGAGTGGCGTTCGCAGCGGCACAGAACGCTCCCAACCCACCGGCCAACGCGACATCGCAGAATCTGGCCGTTGATTGGCGCCTGTACGGCGTTTCCGGCAACGTGAACATCGACGATACCAAGGTTATGAACAAGACAGTGGCGGACCACAAGCAGACTGGTGGAGGAGAATTCAATTGGCCGAACCACTTTCTGACGCGCGTGAGCGAAGCAATCAACGCCTCGAACGGCGGTGATCTGACGTTTCGTGGCACCGGCGCTACGTCGGGATTAGTTTATTGCGGCGACGGCTCCCAGCCAGTCTTCGATCTTGACCGCGCCCACACCGCCGAAATCCGCGAACTGAGCGTCTACGGTCACTGGCGGGACAACTGCCCGCAACACTATGCACGCGCCGGAATCTCCTGGGACTCCGCCCGCGTCGGCACCTGGACTGCAAACAATCTTCTGGTGGACCGCGTCTTCATCAATTCCGCCCCGCAGGGAGATATCGCAACTCCGGACTTTACCTGCATCGATATTTCGGCCCGCTCCCAGATAAACGTGGAAGATGGGAAGTTCTATAACATCGTGTGCAATCCCGGCGGCGGAACCGGTTTCCACGTCGGCGCTTCAGCCAACGCAAAGAACGAAATCTTTTTCAACAACAACGTCAGCTTCGGAAAATACGGCTACAAGCTTGACGGCGGGAGCTGGCACATCCAGTACGGTGAAGTCGGCAATCACAGCGTGGCTGGTGTGGAGATCGGCGGCTGGACCGATCCCGTCAGCATCGATGGCCTGCTCAGCGAAGGCAATAGGCAATTTCTCAGCATCGGGCCGGGCCCCATCCGGCACCCGATCACGCT
>Ga0335081_10022518_pt1 | contig 10194 bp, 12 predicted proteins | sample Lox_Sample_35_FD_206713 | JGI IMG/M metagenome (GOLD analysis project Ga0335081, IMG submission 206713) | Soil microbial communities from Loxahatchee National Wildlife Refuge, Florida, United States - Lox_Sample_3.5 | ecosystem: Environmental > Terrestrial > Soil > Wetlands | place: USA... | reverse complement strand
TTTCACGTTTCGGTTAACGTTGGGCATCATCCCCGACCCCAATTTAGTATACGTTTTCTTTTATCACAATTTGCTATAACAACGTCGTGGGAGATAAACAATGCGTGCCGGACGGTAAGAAAGGATGAAGAGTAGCACGGACCGGGTTAGGTTGAAGGTGCATGTGAAAACCATGCGCCCACAGCCACGGTTAATCGTCGAACCCGATGGGACATTGACACTTCATGTTACTGCGGCCCCCGACAAGGGAAAGGCAAACAGAGAGATTGTTAAGTTGCTCGCAAAAAAACTAGGTGCGGCTTCTTCCCAAGTTAGAATCGTTTCGGGTTTACACTCGAATTTGAAGATGATTCAAGTAAATGGAATATCCAAGACGGAGATTGCTAGACTTCTTGAATTGGATCCTGAATTGTTGACTGAAAATTAAAATGATCAACTGGTAAGTCTTCCGCACCAGCGAATGGGGAAGCGTTAAATGCGACCCTTGCCGCAGTGTGAGAACTCGGTCGTTATCTAAAATGCAGTTTTGCTCAAAATGTAGCCTAGCGCTCGTACCAACAAAGAAGGAGAAGAAGGTTGTCTTAGCCTGCCCCAAATGCGGAGAAGAAGCCGCTCGTTCAAGTCCAGTAATCCAGAAACTTGCAAAGCCCAAAGAGGCAATCGTAGTAATAGGAAACGAAGGCAAGAAGGTGCAAACTCTACCACGTACCAAGATGACCTGCCAAAAATGCGGCAACGGTGAAGCATTCTACTGGATGGTGCAAACACGCGGCGGCGACGAGGCCATGACACAGTTCTTCAGATGTACGAAATGCGGCGGCACATGGCGAGAATACTCATGAACTAATCAATAACGCTAATCAGCCATCCCAAGCCGGCTTAGACTGGCTAAGCCTTGAACAAACTCGAAACCCAACCCTCGCCGAATGAGAATTCTGAGAGCAAGCGTCAATCATACTTCGTTTACGTGCTCTTATGCGAAGACGGAAGTTTCTATACTGGTTATACGAAAAATGTGTCGTCGAGGTTCGAAAGGCACAGAAGAGGACAGGGGGCTCGGTACACGAGGATGTACAAGCCGAAGGAGGTTGTGTATGTGAAGAGGTTCAGGTCGCGAGTGGCTGCGATGAGGATGGAACGCAAAATCAAGACATTGAGCCATCAAGCAAAACGCGAATTAACAGCTACCAGTTGATGCTAGGTCTCTAACCGTTGGCTTTCCTCGTACACTTCTCTAGCCATTAAGTCGATAAGCTCCTTGTTGACTTTGGCTTGCGTACGTAAAGTGAAGTATCGCCAGTTTTCTTTTAGCCGTTGAAGAACTACATTCTTCCCTGGCTTGGGATAATCCCAGACGAACGGGTTGGATGGCATGAGCTTGTCGACGAACTCTTCTCGGCCGCACCTATCCATTCGCGGAGTGCTGTCAGTGTTAGCTGTGAGGAGGAGGCATAGGCCGACGTTGTGCAGTTGGTAGGTATGGTCTCCAGGCTCTATCTCCTTTATCGAGCGGCCTGAGGTGGCCAATGCCTTAGCCAGTTCCGAGTAGTACAATTCGCCTAGCTGTCCCCTGCTCCCCCACTCCCTACACTGCCTTACCCTCTCACGTTCAAGCTTGAAACAGTCGTCCAACACTCTGATCTGCTCCACTCCGCTTTTGAATAGAAGAGACGCGAACGCGAAACTCAGCGAAGTCTTGCCATGTCTACTCTCGCCGAGGAAACCAAACCCGTCCCACGACGCCTCCTTCTTCCAGATTACCATGTTCTCATGGAACTCAAACGGCAACTCGTACCCTCCCTGAAGCGAGCAGTTAGAAGGTAAAGGGACAGTTAAGAAACATGGTCCTCATCAACACAACTCGAACTATCGAACAGTCACGGTGACGATTCACACCCTCAAAGTTAGTTACATCCTGATTGGAAGATGAGGTGGTTACTGAGTTGACGGCGCGAGAGGGACCAGCATGGTTGATTGACACCTCGTATGAGGCTGGTCACGTAGTCTTGCGTCTACTCTCAGAGGACCTTGTTCCGTTTCGTTTCATTATCCCCGACTTTCAACCTTACTACCTTACGAGCGATTTGGATAGGGGGGAGTTGGTTGAGAAGGAGGATCTTTTCACAAGCAATAAACGAAGACTGGCAAAGGTGAACCATGAGGGGCGAGTTTCAAAGAATATTCAAGCTTGGGAGGCAGACATCGATCCCGCCCTCTCCTGCATTTACGACAAGCGACTTAGATTCGGCTTACTTCACGACTTTCGCAACAATGTGTGGGTTCCACGAACGTCGCTTGAGGGCGAAACGCTCTCGCGTTTTCAAAACCTCTTGAAAGTCGATGAGAAAGATCACCTCAAGTATGGATTGTTGAAGGAAATTTACTCTTCGGTTACACAGCCTATTCCTGAAGTCGCCTTCGATACGCTTGGATTACCTGATGGTTCCGTCGAGGAGTATTACAATGCCTTCTTGTTGAGTAGAATCGCAAACCTGCCGCTCTCTAGGACCTACCGAAGCCACAGAGTTTCAGAGTGGGTACGATCGATGCTTCACACATACTACCGCACTCACGGGATCCTGATTCCGACCCCTGAAGAACTCAAGTTGGGAGATATGAGGAAGTTCGTGGCCGGAGCGTTAACGATAGCTCCTGAGTCGGGGGCCTACTTCAATATGCAAGTGCTGGACTTCGAATCTCTCTACCCCGGCTGCATAGACGTCTTCAACCTATCATACGAAACCGTGCGCTGCCCACACGAAGAATGCCAAGAGAATAAGGTTCCTGGATTAGATTACCATGTGTGTACGAAGAGGCGAGGAATCTACTCGGCTCTTGTCGGAGCTCTAAGGGACCTTCGCATAAGAGTCTACAAGCCCACCGCCAAACAACCAGTGCAGAATGAAAAAGCGAGCATCGATGCGGCCGCGACTAAGCTTCTGAAACTCTTCCTAGTATCAAGCTTTGGTGTGACAATCCGGATTCATGGTTTGGCCAGCCCACTTCTAGGCGAAGCAATTACCGCCTACGGACGATACATACTCCAATCCACATGGGATATGGCCAAGACTTCGAACCTGAATCCTCGGTACGGAGACACAGATTCCGTCTTTCTCGACAATCCACCAAGAGACGACGTAGACGCATTCGTCAAAAGAATTCTAGACCGTTTCCGTTTGCAGCTCGCCGATGATCGGGCCTACTCGGTCTGTGTCCTAAGCGCTGCGAAGAAAGCGTACTTCGGCATTCTCCCCAACGGTGAGCCCGAAATCAAAGGCTTATCAATCGCAAAATCCAATTCACCAAAATTCTTCCAGCAAACCTTCAACAAGTGCCTTGCAGAACTTTCCGAGGGACGAAACTCAAGAGAGGACTTTGATAAAGCAAAGGCAAAGGTTCTCCGCGTAGTGGAGGTCGCAATTCAAGAGCTTAAGCAGAGGAAGGTTGAGCTCTCTGATTTGGAATACCGCGTGGAATTGCGCGACGACCCTAGGGAAAAATCAGAGGCGAAAACATTGCCTCAAGCCTACCAGGCTGCGTTACTACTGGAAAGAGCCGGGAAGCGTGTGCCGAGAGGAGAGGTAGTTGGATTTGTCAAAGTTCTCCCATTCAAAGTCGGCAGCAGGCAGTTTACCGTGAAACCAACCTCACAAGCAAGATTAGCGGAGATAAATGTGAGAGATTACATTCGCAACCTCACCTCGTCGCTAGACCAAACCTTCGAACCCATGAATATCAAACTCAACACTACAGATGCGAGTCTGTCTGAATTTTTGTAAAGTTGCCATGACTTTCGGCGAAAGCACAAAGATCGAGCCCGGTGTTCGACAGCATACTATTTAGTTGCAATTCTAGCGTCTCGTTCCGTGGAAGAATGGAAGATAGTCGCCGGGCACTGGTTTGCGACAATTTAACCAAGGTCTATGGAAGCAGTGAAACAAAAGCACTCGACGCATTGAGCTTCTCTGTACCCTCCCGGGGCATATTCGTTCTCATTGGCAGGAACGGTTCAGGAAAGACAACACTCGTACGAATATTGGCGACAGAGCTTGAACCAACCTCCGGAAGCGCCTCAATAAACGGAATAGACGTCGTAAAGGAGGCCTGGAAGCTTAGGGAAAGAATTGCCATTGTTCCCCAAGAAGCCAGGCCCGTGCCCTGGATGACCCCCATGCAGACCGTGCAGTCCTACCTGCTCTGGAGAGGTTTTGAGTACGCTGAGGCAAACCGGAAAGCCTCACAGGCACTAGAACGACTTGGCCTATCACGCCAAAGTCACGACTTAAACCGGAAACTGTCCGGAGGTATGAGAAGGAAAGTCATGGTTGCCACTGTGCTGTCCTCGGAGGCGGATGTGATTTTCTTAGACGAACCAACGACTGGCCTCGACCCCATCTCGAGAAGAGAATTCTGGGCAACCCTTAGAGAGATCGGGCATGAGCGTTTCACTTTCCTTACGACGCACTATTTGGAAGAGGCTGAGGAGCTGGGTGATAGAATAGGCATCCTAGACCGCGGTAGATTGAACAGAATTGGCACGTTGAATGATCTGCGCGATAGTGTTCCCTACAATTACAGCCTCAAAATTCTATCAAACCCACCCACCGGCATACCGACGCCACAGAAAGGAGAGACCGTGACTGGAACCGAGGGCTCCTCGATGATCCTGACAACAGAGGAGGAGGCTTACAGAATCTCAAGAGAGCTTGCACGGACGAACGTGAAATTTGCCGTTGGCCCCGTCTCCCTCGATGACATATTCTTCTACCTTGCGAGGCGAGAAGCACGTGAGTAATGGCATCGAAGATCGGTCTCCGCGTAAGAGAAGCATCTCCAGTCAAATTTTGGCCAGCATACTAGTGAACTCAGTTTATGAAATGCAGAATTTCCCGGTTGTACTCATCAACACAGTCCTCTCACCACTCTCGTTCTTGCTCCTAATCGTTTTCGTAAGTCACGGAGCATTGCTCGGCGAAGCAATTCAGGGCGGTTTCATAATGAGCATGTTCTCCGCTGGCGTGGGGCTTCAAGGAGACCTATCGCATTTGAAGAACGACTTCAAACTCCAGGACATGGTTGTCAGCTCCCCGACTAGATGGCATACCTACATGTTTGGAATGGCAATATCGGAAATCGTCTATTCCCTCCCCGCACTGATCGTACTCGTAATTCTTGGTTACTACTTCATGAGGTTGAACGCGTTCGGTTTAGCGGCGTTTGTTGGAGTTCTACTGCTCATGTTTCTAACCTCAATCGCCATTGGATTCACTCTCTCAACCTTCTCCACAGACATCGTCCAAAGCTTCGCGTTCTCAAGATTGGTTTCAACACTCTTTTCGACAATACCCCCTGTCTATTACCCGATCACGTACATTCCGCTGCCATACAGATACCTCGCCTACCTCTCCCCGACAACATACGCAGCCGAACTATCGCAAAGTTTCGCGGGGTATCTGACATTGTCATTCAGTGCGACAGTTGTGGATTGGGTTGTCTTGATTGCGGTTACCGTGGCACTTTTTGTGTTAGCGGGTACGAAGGCGAGATGGCGAGAAGTCTAAGGACAAAGTTCCCTCGTTTCCTCGTTAGAGGAACATGCCGCCTGTTGGGTCGTGATCGGGCACTACCTCATGATGGAGTCGGTCACCACGGCTGTTGAAGGCTGCGAGATTCTCGTAGGATTGGAATGGGTACGCCGTGATCACCATAATTCTCCCATAGAAGTGATTCAGGTCGTGAATTGAGGGCCGAAGCGCCCCTGACGGATGCGAATGCGCAATTCCCATCACACTTAGGTCCATGGGAAGCATGACACCGGTAAAGCTCGAGAAAGCCCGTCCATGCACGGCGAGGGGTGGAATCAAAATGTCGTTAACCAGAATCTCATCCTTCTTCGCCTTACCGCGCATCAGAAGAATCGCCTCACGCGGATACGCATCTAGACCGGACGTGAGGATACTATCCGCCACTTGCTTCTCTAGTCGTACGGTGGAGGTCATTCCAAACTCATTTTCCACGGGGTACTTGAAGGGTTAAGTGTTGTCGATGATGGTTCGTTTAGTCTTATTTGTTCTGGTACAGCGAGATTGGGAGCAATTAGTGCGAAGGCTTACTGTCCCAATCTTGTCCGCGAACTCGGCTCTTGTGTTTCTAGACTGTTGGATTTGTTGCCTAGCTGACGATGTTGATGTTTGTGAACCCGTAGGATTACTAGGCTTAGAAGCACCGAGGCCAAGATCACTAGCCAATCTGCTTGAAATTCTGGGGTTGGAATTGCGGGATCGTACCCGCAAGATTGGCTACTTTGAGGGCTAGTATTTGTAAGATCCATGTAGAGTAACCCCGGCGGGGCACCGTTTGAGTGAGGAGTTACGTCAATCACTTTCACAGCCAGGTCGGGCATGTATGCGAAGTTTACTGGCGCGTACTCATTATAGCCAACCCAATAATTCACCATGTCACTCGTAACAGTCAGGCCAGAGTCTGTGAAGATTGGGTTGAGGACGCTTGGGTAGTCGGGGCTGTATTGGTAGTATTGGAATTGAAGATTATCACCATAGTAGCCAGACTCTACTAGGGGGCCAGTAAAGCTCACCGAGATAGGCGCGCAGTACCAATATTGTGGACTGAAAGTAATCGCATAGACTGGGGGGTCAATGGTCGTTGTATTAGTTTCTGAAATCACCGCGGCAGTTGTCGTTCCGGTTACTGTAACAGTGCTCCAATTTGTGTAGGTTGAGGATGAGCTGTACGTTGTGGTCGATGTCCAACTCGTAAAGCTGCTCATTGTGTTTGTTGAGGTTGTGGCGATCGAACCACTGCTTGTAAGGCTAGTTGTCGTGGTTGATAACGAATTGCTGGTCGTAGAGTCAACGGTTAAAGTGCTTGTTGTACGGTCCGTGATTGAGGAACTCGCGGATGAAGTCGTGGAGGTGGTCATGTTCGATAGCACTGTCTGTGCAAGCGCTATTGTAGAGTTTGATGACGAGTCATTTGCTAGAGCATGAACGACTAAGCCTGAGCTAGATGATAATAGCAGAGCAAAGAAAGCTACGCTTAGCAGGATACATGTGATTATTCGCTTGCCCAAACCTGGAACCTTCTCGACCGTCTAATTGGATTCGCTCATGCTAGGCCATGCAAACTACGCTCCGTAGTTTCGCTTATAACAATCGTGGATGAATCATCCTGTATTTCAACAAAGCTCAAACCGCCGTAGTAGTTATAAATTAACTACGACGCGTAGTTTAAGTTCAATCCGAAATCAAATCTACAACAAGCCAAAATACTCGGCGTATTTCGAATTCTGACCGCATTTTGCTTCTCGTGACGAGTTGACACAGAATCAATTTGGCTCGATAAGACCGAATGCGTCCGAATTTCGACGAATGCTCTTGTAGGCTATGTGGAGATAATCCGCAGAGACCTTGGTGAAGTGTTGAATTGACATGGGCGTGTACAGAGTCGTTATGGTGCCGATTTTGCCGGCACGAAGATTGAACATGGGGGGATGAATTTGAGAACTATAGTTAGAGAGTACATTCTCGCCAAAGGAAACCGAGAAGCAGCCGAGGTTTTAGAGGATTACGTCCAGTACCTTCACTACCACGGCTACGTGATTCGTCGCGATCACAATCGACGACGTAGAACAATAACTCACAGAAGATATGCAAAGAAACCCTCAACACATCTACAACCGAGAGTATCGATGCGCCCGAAACTGAAGCACTAGCCTCAGGCGAGCTACCTTCAACGCATTGGAGGAGCATTTCGATGCGGTAAGGGAAAGAAAGAGAGGATTGGGGTTTGCGAGCCTGTCGGCTCACCGTGACGGAGGAGGAGGCGGTGGAGGTAGCGCGGGTACCCAGTAAGGTCGTCTTCGCGTCGCGTACACAACCAAACCTGCTGTCGCGATTAGAACGACTGCAAGGATGGCCGCGATTGCAACGTATGTGAGCATTGTGGGATTATTTGAGCTCTGATTCTGTCCCCACAATTGGTAGTGATGATGATGGGTTTGCGGTGAGGACTGTGGCTGGTTCTGCAACGGATATTGGGACGGGTATTGGGAAGGGGATTGATTGGGAGAAGGGTACTGGTACGGATACGGGTAGGCTGCTGCTGTCTGGGTTACAGTGGTCGTGCTGACTTGTGGCGCTCCGTTGAGGACTTGGAATACGAGACTAGTTGTCGTGATTAAGTTGCCATACTGGTTATCGTAAACTGAGACAGAAGTTTGCGCTGTGTCTCCTTGAGTTGATGGCGAGAGATTGAAACCGAACTGTCCGCTGAATATGGTTCCGCCGTTGGTGGATGGAAGAAGGGCGCTGATGGATCCTAGGCTATTTTGGGCAGTTAGGTCGTAGAGGTTTGCGGTTGCGTATAGTTGGCTGCCATAGTACGTGTCGCAAGTTACGGTAATTGGTATGACTATGGGCAGAGTGGAGTAGTTGTAATTTACTGGCATGACGGGGTAGGTGAGTTGTGCTGTGCATGAGTCCGCTAAGGCGGGGCGCATGCTCAGCCCTGTTGCAAGGAGGGTAACTGACAAACCAAGTACGACCATCGCATAAAGACGTGTATTCATGGAATTATTCACTCTCGTTTTTCCGCGTTTTGCGACTACGACTTGTAGTTACCTATAACACCATTGGAAGAATTTTTGTGATCAACCACGAAAAACTACGCGTATTTTCAGCACTCGACGCGTAGTCGTACTGTCGATGAATAGAAGTTCACTTTTACACAGCACGTACTCTTTACGTGAAGCTTTGAGCAACGCACCTTGAGATTCGATTTTCACATACACACAAATCAGTTAACGATGCTCTCGTGAGCGAACATTGACAAGTTTCGAAAGAGAGCATCAAGGATACCAGAGTAACTTGCGAGACAATGGACTCACTGCGCTAGCACTAGTAGACTTCTCAAATACTGAAGAGTTAGGATATATTAACCCGGATTGAAGTCTGTTGATTTAGATCGATTTCTTTAGAGCAGAAAGTCAAGGTCTGTTGCATTGAGCGATTACGTTCTTCAACCTAAACCTCGTTCGCGTCGTGCTCGTGAGAGCAGGCGATTGGGGTTCATACTTTTCGAAGCATTCTATGGACCAGGAATCTTTATTCGGACGGTATACCGCCAACTCATCGTACTTGGCGTTATGTTTCTTTGGGGAGCGCTCATCTTTGTTGAGTTCGAACATCTCCCGCTACTCGATGCGTTCTTGGCCTCCATCTCCACTATAACCACGATCGGGCTCTACGTTCCGAACGGCGGAAACTTCCTAACGCTCAACAGAACAGAGGCAATACTTCTTATCGTAATGATCATAGTCTCCGTTGGCGCGGGAGCCTCCATAGTGCAAAGCACCGTCAACAGCGTCATCAACGGCGACATGGCAAAGAACGAAGCTGACAAGCGGTTAATTTCCCGACTGAAGAATCATGTGATAATTTACGGATATACCCACATGGGAAGATATGTCGCGGACAAGCTGGATGAGCTTGGGTTCGATTACGTAGTAATCTCAAGAAACCCGACCGTTTACCAGGAACTCGTCAACAAGGACATCTTCGCCGTAATCGAACATGAAACCCAACCTATCGAAGCCCTAACCGCCGCCGGAGTCGAGAAGGCAGGCATGATTGTAGTCTCCCACACCGACGACTCCGACAACATGCTCTTCGTCCTCAGCGCCCGAAAACTTCGACCAGACATTAGGATAGTAACCGTAGTTCACGATTCAAGCCTAGTGGGGATGGCAAAGAACGCTGGGGCAGACGTAATTATACCAGCGTCAGTTACGGTTGGACACCTACTTGCCTTATCCGCCGTAACTAAAGACATTGTTGGCGTTGTGTTTTCTGAGAAGGTCGGAACTAAGGAGATCGCTGAATTCTCCATCTTCAAAACTTCCAAGCTAATCGGCAAAGGGATGCAAGAGATAGCTAAACTCGCGGTCATCATAGGCGTGGTCCGGAACGAGCAGGTTTTGCAGAATGTCTTCGACGCCAGCTTCCGATTGCAAGAGGACGATACACTGCTCGTGCTGGGTGACCCGTCAAACCTACAAATTCTCGAAAAGGAAGCGGAAGCAACCTAGAGTTTCTAGAGGAACGATTGGATTGCTTCCGAAGTCTGCTTAGATGGAACGACGGGTACTATTTCGAAATCGACCAGATCCTGCCACGC
>Ga0335081_10022517_pt1 | contig 10194 bp, 8 predicted proteins | sample Lox_Sample_35_FD_206713 | JGI IMG/M metagenome (GOLD analysis project Ga0335081, IMG submission 206713) | Soil microbial communities from Loxahatchee National Wildlife Refuge, Florida, United States - Lox_Sample_3.5 | ecosystem: Environmental > Terrestrial > Soil > Wetlands | place: USA: Florida... | reverse complement strand
AAAATGCGGCGCACTGGTTCTTATAAAGGAAGGGCCCCAGCGCGCGCTGCTGATCCGTGTGAAATAGCCAGAACACTCTTCCTTCGGAGGTGAAATACTGGACCACGGTAAGCAGGGCGACCAGTGACCCGAACCACAGCACCGAGCGAAGCAGACGGTTGCGTTCCGGTGTGCGGCTGGATGCCTCTCGAGCCACCAGGAACACCACAGCGTATGCGGCCCACGCGATTACGGCTTTCAGCGTCTCGAAACGGTAGTCACTTCTGCCAGGGGCCATCTGCAAAATGCCCCATGCCACCACGCCGCCAACCGGAAGCAGCTCGAACCCCGTGGGCATCGGTTGGCGGGTTGCCGTCACCCACGGCAGCCAGATCCCGGCCGCCACGAATGCGCCGGTTGCAACGAGCGCCACCGGCCAATAGCCCTGCGCCCAGCAGGTGAGAACTCCGGCAACGAGCACCGCTGCGACCAGATCTGCCAGCCCGGTCCTCATCGATCGGCCTCGAGCGCGACAGACTGGATGGCGATGCGGCCCTCAATCCGCGTCGTGCCGGGCGTGCGCCGGTAGCTCAGCGCCAACCGCGCCAGAACGCCTGCTGCGGGCGCCGTGAATCGCACCGCGCCCTCCGTCTCCTGCTCGCTTGCCAGATCGGCGGCGTCCGAAGCAATCTCACCTGTGGCTGGGGTGAAAATACGCCATCGCAATCCGGATCCGGCTGCAATATCGTCGGTCTGATAACGAAATAGCAACCGGTATTTGCGTGAAGGCGCAAGAGCCAGGTACTGCTCCAGAACATCGCAGGTTTCCGGTTCGTGGCCGTTAAACGTGATCCACATCCTGGGTGGCAGACCGCCGCGTTCCACGCTGACTCCGCCAACGGACGGTATGCGCCAATCAAACCCATGCTGAACGGGCGGAGCCGAGAAATCGCCATTGGTGAGCGAAGGCGCGGCATCGGGATCGAGCGGCCGGTAGCCCTGAAGCCCGCGCCAGCACAGCGCATTCCAGGCGTGGATGGCGCGATCGGCTTCGCCGGCGGCAATCAGCCGGTCGCAGTAGACGAAAACCGGATGCAAATCCTGCTCGCTGCCGAAGGCAACCAGCCGCTCGGTCACCGGTTCCGCGGCCGGAGAGAGATTTTCGCGCACCAGGAATTCAAGGTAGCGAGCTTCAACCGGCCCCACATCGGGGATAGCGCGCTCGAGGATGGTTGCCGGATCCGTTGAAACCTTCCAGCACAGCCGAAACAGCGGCGCCGGATCATAGGCGGTGACTTCGCCGATCCGCAAGGCACGCCGCGCCACGGGCCAAAACTTTTCGCTCTCGTTGTGGCGAAAGTAGAAGTTGGCGAGCGTCCAGAGGGTCCAGTACATGTGATCCGCGCGGGCCGCGCGCAGCAGGCCGGTCTCGGCCTGCTGAGCCTGCCCTGCCGCCTCCGCGCGCAGCCCCAGCTCAATCCACGCGGCGGCCAGCCGCGAATTCGCGTCCACGGCTCTGTGCAGTTCGGATTCGATGGCCGCGCCGTCGCGCCCGTTCGCATCCAGAAGCGTGGCCAGCCGCAGGTGGTATTCCGCGCTTGCCGGCGCAAGCTGCGCCGCGCGTGCGACCGATTCCAAGGTATCGCAACGGAACAGGTAGTCGGCCCACGCCAGACGTGCGGTGGTGTAGCATCCGGCCGCGAGCGCGGCAACGCCCGCCAAGCCCGCCAGACCTCGGAGCGCGCTGCGAAAGGGCATGCGACAGGAAGCGCGGCGCAGGTTGACGATTCACGCCGGCCAAAGATACAGTAGAAATGTCTTCCCGTTTCTCTCCGGCACACGTCCCCATCGTCTAGCCCGGCCTAGGACATCGCCCTTTCACGGCGGTAACGGGGGTTCGAATCCCCCTGGGGACGCCATTTGCAAGCAGAAAGTCGAATTGGAGTACTTGCTGTCAGTCCCGGCTATTCCCACTCGGTGAATACCGCAAGCTGGATCCAGGCCTGCTGGAGGCGTTTCTGCTGTTCGATCATCCGGCCGGGCGCAGGCGCATCTATTCGGCAATGCGATGGAAGGCCGAGAGTCAGTGCCCCGGCGAAGCCGTCAGGCCGTGCGGGCGCTAACGGCTCGACTCATTGAGCGGTTACCCTCCGTCTGTCCCCGGGTTTTCCCCGGGTTTTCCTGTCCCCGCTCTGGTGGAGTAGCTCAGGTTATGAGACCTGACTCGCCGGTCGCTCACGCACCCTCACGCCGTATTGTTCACAGCCGGCCACTCCAACGGCGAGCGATCGGTACGGTGCAGCGGGCGACCGCTTGACAGTCATAATCGTGCGGCCAGAGCTGCTTTGCGCCGCGCTGAATTCGGGAGCAAAACAGAAGCCAAACAGAAGCCAAACAGGGACAGCCTGACCACACTGCCCGTCGTGGACAGTGCAGCCTCTCTTGAAAATAGCTCCAACCCGCTGATAAACCGAGCGCGTCGGGGACTGGCTCCACCGTCCCTAATCGAGCTGCTCACAAACCACCAGCCCGCTCGTCGTGGACGGTGGTGCCTGTCCCCTCGTGTACAAGCCCGCGTCGCATTTTCATGCTCGCGGGTGTCGCCTCGGGCGACATGGCTCAGAACTGTCCCCGCCTCTGGCTCGCGCCCTGCCTCTCAACACCTTTGCTCTACGCCTTCCCCTTCGGGTCCTGCGCATCTCGTGACTGCGCAATCGCCGGCGTCTCCCCCGTCTCCGTCGTGATGTGGTATTGGATCAGCCCTTCGCTCAGAATCTTGAAGGCGCTCTCCGGATCATCCGCGTACTGAAACAGGTCCAGATCTTCGGCTGAGATCATGCCGTGCCTCACCAGCGCGTCGAAATTGAGAATCTCCTTCCAAAACTGCGAGCCATAGAGCACAATCAGAATCTTCTTGGCCAGCTTCTGGGTTTGCGCCAGCGTCAGGATCTCCATCAGCTCGTCCATGGTTCCAAATCCGCCCGGAAAAACCACCAGCGCTTTCGACAAGTAAGCGAACCAGAACTTGCGCATGAAGAAATAGTGGAACTCGAAGCTCAGCTCCGGGCTGATGTACGGATTGGGCAGTTGCTCGAACGGCAGTCCGATGTTCAGCCCGATGGTCTTGCCGCTGGCGTCGCGCGCCCCCCGGTTAGCCGCCTCCATGATCCCCGGTCCTCCGCCCGTGCACACCACAAATCGGTACGTATGATTCGCAAACTGGTTCGACCATTCCGTCATCAGCCGCGCCAGTGTTCGCGCGTCGCGGTAGTACTGTCCTAGCGGCCCGTCTTCCTCCACCCGCGCCGAGCCAAAAAACACGATGGTGTCGCGAATGTGCTCGTGCCGGAAGTGCCCCAGGGGCTCCAGGTATTCGGAAAGAATCCGCAAAATGCGCGCATCCGGGCTCTTCAGAAACTCATCGTTCTTGTACGCCACCGGCCGGCGGCCGTCGCTTCGCGTCTCGCTCATTTTTTTTCCAGTTGCTCGACTGTCTTCTTCAGCTCACGCACCAGCTTCACCAGTTCCGGCAGCTTCGGGAATGCGGTGATCGCGCGCAGCCATACATTCGCCGCGAAGGCCGGAGAACCGGAGATCCGCGCACCCGCCTCCACGTCGCCCCCCACGCCGCTCTGCGCATACACCACCGCGTTCTCGTGGATCGTCAGATGTCCCGAAATTCCCACCTGCCCCGCCAGCAGCACGTTGCGCTCCAGCACCGAGCTGCCCGCCAGCCCCGTTTGCGCGCAAATAATATTGTCCTCGCCTACCACGCACGCGTGGCCGATCTGCACCAGGCTGTCGATCTTCGCCCCCCGCTTCACCCGCGTCTCGCCTACCGTCGCCCGGTCCACCGACGTCAGGCTCTGTACTTCCACGTCGTCCTCGATCACCGTCCGGCCCGACTGCACGATCTTGTAATGCGTTCCGTCCGCGCGCTTCGCGAATCCAAACCCGTCGCCGCCGATCACCACTCCGTTCTGCAGCGTCACGCGATTTCCGATGCGGCAGAATTCACGAACCACCGCGTGCGAGTGCGCTAGAAAATCGTCTCCGATCTCCGCGCCTTCATAGATCACCACGTGCGGGTGCAGCACCGCGTTGCGCCCTATTTGAACCCGCTCGCCCACCACGGCAAACGGCCCGATCGATGCCCCTTCTCCAATTCGCGCCGACGCCGCCACCGACGCCCGCGGATCGATCCCCATCTTCGGTCGCGGCGGCTGATAGAACATTTCCAGCGCCCGCGCGAAATCGAGATACGGGTTCGTTGATACCAGGCTCGCCACCGGCGCGTCTTCCACGGCCTTCTCGATGAGAATCGCACTCGCCCGCGTCTCTTTCACCTTGTGCGCATATTTCGGGTTAGCGAGAAACGTCAGTTCACCGGGCCCTGCGTGCTCCATGCCCGCCACGCCGGCAATCTCGGTTTCTCCGTCCCCCACCAGTTCACAGCCCAGCGCGCCCGCGATTTCCCGGAGTTTCATCGCCAAGCTACAGATTACCGTAGGACAGAGCCAGCCGCGCTACACTTGACGTGTCTGCCCGTGTCATGAGATTCCAGCCGGTCTCTCGCATTGCCATCGCTCTCGTCGCATCCGCTCTGACTGATGCCTCCGCCGAAGACACCCTCGCCCTGGCGCGCAAGGCTCTCCTCAACGAAGGCATCGCAACAGCCTGGAAGCTGTCTCAAAAAGCGCTTGCCGAAGCGCCGGAGTCCGCGGCTGCGCATCAATTGAGCGCAGAGGTGTTGTTCCGCCGCGGCGATTTCGTGTCCGCGGAGCGTGAATTCAGCCTGGCCGCGAAACTGGATCCGAAATCCGCTCCCCCCTGGTGGGGCCTCTCACGCATTGCCGAATGCACCTCGATGCACAAGACCGCCGCCGCGCTCCTCGACCGCGCTCACTCCCTCGATCCCACCGATCCCCGCATTTTTCACGATTGGGCCATGCGATTGCCAGGCCCCCAGCACATCCAGGCGCTCGAGCAGTATGCTTCCATGGCCGACCCCACCCGCGATGAAAAGCAGTTGGACGACCTGCGTCAGCACATCCGGCTGGATCGGGCGCTTCAGGGGCGCGCCCTGATGGTGCTCGCCAGCCCATACCAAAGTACCGAGATCCCGCTCTTGAATCTGGTCAATAGCTCGACGCGCACTCTCTATTACGGTCTGGAGGTCAGCCTGGGGGGAATCAACTTGAGATTGGTGCTCGATACCGGCGCTTCAGGCATTCTGATCCCGCGCTGGGCAGCCGCCAGAGCCGGAGTCACGGAACTTGCTGGCGCCACCTTCGGCGGCATCGGCGATAATCCCAAGCCGTCCGCCGGATACCACGGCATCGTGGATCGGGTTCGCATCGGCAACGTCGAACTTCGCGATGCTTTGATCAGCGTTTCCAACCAGGATTCGATCGGCACCACGGACGGCTTAATCGGAACGAATGTCTTCTCCGAGTTCCTGGTGACGCTGGATTTCACGGGCCGAAAGCTGCGCTTGGATCCGCTTCCGGGTTACCGTCCCGGCGACAGCGAACTCCACGACCGCGTCACGTCGCTCGCATTGCAACATTTCGCGCCCGTGTACCGGTTTGGTCATTTGCTGTTGGTCCCCACGCGCGTCAGTGATTCGCGCGAGGTCTTGTTTGTCCTCGATACCGGAGCCGATCGCACGCTCCTTTCCTACGACATGGCCGCCGAAGTCAGCAACATCAGCCGTAATGACCGCATGCGTCTCCAGGGCCTCAACGGCCAGGTGGCAGATCTTTATCAAACCGGCAATCTGTTTCTTCAGTTCGCTGGATTCCGCCAGAGGAATCCCGCCATGACTGCCGTGGACATGTGGCCGCAAAGCCGCAACCTCGGCACCGAAGTCTCGGGCTTTCTCGGCCTGCCGGTTCTCAGTCTGTTCACCCTGACTCTCGACTACCGCGACGGCCTGGTCCACTTCGACCGCCAACAACCCTAAGCGACGGACACGGGGTTTTTTGCCGGAGACGAGCGCGGCAAAAAGACCGCAGGTCCCCGCCAAAATCAGTGCGTGGGCCTGCGCTACAAATTCACGCGCCCCATTTTTCATCAACGGCGAGGTGGCAGATCTCTATCAAACCGGCAATCTGTTTCTTCAGTTCGCGGGATTCCGTCAGAGGAATCCCGCCATGACCGCCGTGAACATGTGGCCGCAGAGCCGCAACCTCGGGACCGAAGTCTCGGGCTTTCTCGACTACCGCGACGGTCTGGTCCACTTCGACCGCAACAACCCTAATCGTTTTCTGTAGCGCAGGCCTACCCGCGGGGTTTGCGGGGAGACCTGCGGCTTTTTGTTCGTGGATGGTAAACGGTCGCAACTTCCCGACCCGATTCTTTCACACCATCCTGTCCCCATTTTTCAATCAGCTTAATGGATTCGGTACGCGCCCCACCATAAGCTGAACGCTGACCGCTGATGGCTGAAAGCTTTGTGTATTAGGATAATAAGAGGCGAAATGCATCACCCGATGCTCACCCGCCGCGAACTCCTTTTCTCTCCCGCAGCCTTCTTCTTTAAGCCCAGCAACCCCGTCGTCAGCATCGTCAGGATCCGCAATGGCAATACCGAGGCCGCCGTCGAGCATGCCATTGAACTCCTCGGCGGCGTGCGCGCCATCACCAATGGCAAAAAGCGCGTGATGCTGAAGCCCAACCTCGTCTCGCCAATACCCGCGGCAACCACCAAGCCCGCCGTCATCCGCGCTCTGGCCCGTCTCGTGCAAAGCGCCGGCAAAGACGTTTCCATCGGCGAAGGCTCGGCTGCTGCCGGAGGCTTCAACGTCCAAGGCTCCGAAACCTTCCGCACCACCAATCGGGATCTGCTCAACCGCATGCAGCAGCACGTCTTCGATCAGCTCGGCTACACCGAGCTTGCCCGCTCGCTGCGAGTCCCTCTGGTCAACTTCCACACCGGCGATCTGGTCGACGTCAAGGTGCCCAACGCCTTCGTGTTCGACAAGCTCACCATCCACCGGTCCCTGGTCGACACCGACTTGCTGTGTTCCGTTCCCATGATGAAGACCCACTCCCTCGCCGGCGTGACCCTCGGCATGAAGAACCTCATCGGCCTCTACCCCGGCGCCATCTACCAGTCCGTGCGCGGCCGCGTACACGATCTCGCTTCCAAGGTCGAGTCGTCCGGCACCGCCGCCGCTATCGTCGACATGGTGCGCGCCAACAAGCTCGGCCTCGTGGTCATTGATGCGTCCACTGCAATGGAAGGCAACGGACCTACCGAGGGTACGCTGGTGCCCATGGAAATGATCATCGCCGGGACCAATCCTCTGGCCACCGACATGATCGCCGCCCACCTGATGGGCTACGACGCAGCCGCCGTTCCCACCTTCACTTGGGCCAACAAGGCCGGCCTCGCTCCCACGTGCGTGGATCAAATCGAGGTTCGTGGCGAATCGTTATCCGCCTCGCGCCGCCCATTCAAGAAGCCGTTCGTACTTCCCTGGGCCATCGTCCGCCACTTCTGGGCCACCCGCGAAATCTAGCGCGCTGACCGCTTCAACGAATCCCGCCTGCTTGGATCATCGCAGCAGATCCTTATCCGTGTCCGTGCGCAATTCCAACCTCCCTCCCCCGTTGCAGCATGTAGATCGTATCGTTTTCTCATCTAGCGAAGCGATTTCGCAGCCGCCGGGCGTGCAGTTCCGCAACGCCGCTCCCGCCCAACCTCACCTTAGGCGACTTCTCGGCCAATGGCGCCGATGCAGTCGCGTTTAGCGGTCGTTGGAACGACTGGATGCTATCATTGGCTCGGTAGAGCCTGTTTTGGCGGTGAACGAGACAGTCTATGGCGGATACGGTGTTATTCGAACTTTTCGAATACGATTTGGCATTCGCCAAGTTCGTCCACATTGCAGTTCACGAACTGATGACGCGAAAGGACTCGCTGCTGAGCAGGATCAAAGCCGTGCCGGTCCCCCAACTCGCGACCGTCCGAAACACCATGGAATCCGGTGAAACTGTGGAGACTGAGCCTATCAAAATGGCCATGCCTTTCAAGGTTGATTTCACTGATGCGATCAAAGGGAATTTTGAGAACTTGACGGCGACAATAGACAACGCGGCCGAAGAAGGCCTGAAAATGTTGATGCCAAAAATCTTCGGGGATGTCGGTCGGCTTTCTCAGGCAGCCGGAACAGCCACCGATGCCGGCGGCCAACCGATTAGCCGCGAACTAATACGGAAAGGCCTTGAAAACGTCGAGATTGACTTCGACGAAGATGCCAACCCGATCATGCCGACGATGTGGGTTAACCCCGAGATGGCCGAGCAGATTCGACGACTGCCTCCCGAAACCGAAGCTGAAACTCAGGCGTTTCAGGAACTGATTGAGCGAAAGCGGCGCGAGTTTAATGATCGACGACGTCATCGGAAGCTATCTTGACAACATCGAGGAAAGGGAGTTTGATGGGCCATTTTTGGCCTTACTTCGGGCTATTGGCTTCGTCGACATTCATTTCCTGCATGGGTCGTTCGAATTCGGCAAAGACTTCATAGCGAAGGGAAGCTTGGACGGGGTCCTATGTCAATTCGCCTTTCAGACGAAAGCGGGAGACCTCGGACTTGCGGACTGGAATGCCTGTCGAGGCCAGATCGATCTACTCCGGACGAACTCGTTAGCTCATCCTGCATTTGATCCGGAATTGCCTCGCGAGGCGGTTTTTGTAACGACTGGACGGCTGGTCGGTGGAGCACCCTTAGCGGCCCAGGATTATTCGCAATACCTTTCGAGTACAAAAGATACCAAGTTCGTGCTGTGGGACAAGGAAACGCTGGTTTCAATGATCAGCTCTCGCCCGGAGATCGCACTTGTAGGTGCCTCGGACGGAGCTCTCCTAGAACTCCTCGGTCAAATCGATGGGAATCGTATAGTCTCCAGCAAAATCGAGTGTTCCTCTCGGCGGTGGTTCTCTTGCGAGGATACAACAAGCCTCTATAAAGGCGTTTTCGAGGCTGCCCTAATTGCGCACCGACTCAGGCGTCGCGGTCGTCTCGACCTCGCATGTTTTGCGTGTCTTTGCCTGATTAGGGCTGCCTGGGCACTGGCTCATGGCACTGAGCCCCCTGACAGTCACGCATTGCTCGTGGCGAACACCGGGCGCACAATGTTTCAACACTACGCAGCTGCCCTATGGACTAGCTGTTGCGATGAGACCCTTGATCCACTAAAGCTGATTCACGCTCACGAACTTCCGTCGTCTTATGTGACGTATCCGGTTCGCTGCGTGATGCTCATCGAACTATTGGGTCTATCGGGATTGCTGGATATCGAGGAAAAAGGAGCCGAGGGCGAATCAAAAGCTAGGTTTGTAGCGAAGTTCTTCCGCAGCCAGCCGGGGGCCTCTCATCCGATTTCCGACAGATGGGCTGTCTCACTGATTCCCCCGGTCCTCTTGTTGGGGCGCACTGGCTTTATTTCGGAAATCCGTAACGTATTAAAGCAGGTCATCAAGTGGGTCGGCGACCATTACGATTCTGGGAGCCTCGGTTTGTCCAGCCCGTATTCTGAGCCGGACGAGGAAGTTGCCCGCCTTTTGGGGAGCCCGTTCGAACATGTGAGCTTTGACCGACGAGTGGAGTCTTACATCAGCACCGTAGTCCTAGACCTCGCGGCAATGCTACGCTTGGGCGAGACTTTCGAACTGGCCCGGAATGATTTCCTGGCTGTTGGCGCGCTGTCTTCCGTTATCGAGGTGGCGGACAGCAGAGACCAGTATGGGTTCGGAGGCAAGGAGATCCGCTTCGAGCCCAATTTAATCTACGGTGACACGTTACCTCAGGAAGGCTGGAAGGTATCCCCGTATCATGAGCGCGCACCGAAACAATATTACCTGCAACGAATCGGGCGTCCATGGGACCACCTCGCGATCAGCGCAGTGCTGAGGGACAGGCACTTTTTGTACACGTGTCTCGGCTTTCTCGGTGGCTCGGATTAGGCGCCTTAGGGACATCGGATCAACAACACCGATTGTGGATCACCTGGCCACGACCAACATAACGTGTCACGCCCGACGCGCCGAAGTGAGCCTGAGGTCCGGCTCCGGGCGTTCGGTACTCAGGCTGGTTGGGGTTCCAGTCGGGAACGTGTCTTGGAGACTGCGCGATTCCGCAGCACGCTCCACTGTCTTACACCAAAACTCCGCGATTCAGTTTGTTACTTCGGCCCCACCCCAG
>Ga0335081_10022515_pt1 | contig 10195 bp, 12 predicted proteins | sample Lox_Sample_35_FD_206713 | JGI IMG/M metagenome (GOLD analysis project Ga0335081, IMG submission 206713) | Soil microbial communities from Loxahatchee National Wildlife Refuge, Florida, United States - Lox_Sample_3.5 | ecosystem: Environmental > Terrestrial > Soil > Wetlands | place: USA... | reverse complement strand
GCAAGGCGATACCCGTGAGCACCTCGCAGCGCTGCGCGAAGCCGGAGCCGAGTCGATGCCGGTACGCCGCCGCAGCGAGCTCGAGGCGGTAGACGCGCTGGTCATTCCCGGCGGGGAATCCACCACCATAAGCCACCTGCTGCTCGACCTCGACCTGCTGGAGCCGTTGCGGAGGCGGCTGGCCGACGGGCTTCCGGCCTACGGCGCGTGTGCCGGCATGATCCTGCTGGCCAGCGAGATCCTCGACGCCGGTGCGGGCGGGCGGGAAGCGCTGCCACTGCGCGCGATCGATATGACGGTGCGGCGCAATGCTTTTGGACGGCAGGTCAACTCGTTTGAAGGCGATATTGCGTTCGCGGGTCTTGACGATCCGGTGCGTGCGGTGTTCATCCGCGCACCCTGGGTGGAGCGGGCCGGCGACGGCGTGCAGGCGCTGGCCCGGGCCGGCGGGCACATCGTCGCGGTCCGGCAGGGCCCGGTGCTGGCGACGGCTTTCCACCCGGAGATGACCGGCGACCGTCGCATCCATCAGTTATTCGTCGACATCGTCAACGGAGTCGCCTGAGGATCTCCGAGCCTGCACACCAGCCACATCAGCACCAGCAGCCTGGGGCGATGTGATTTTGAAAAGCGATAGCGAATGCGATATCGCTTTTCCGAAGCCGGCATATCCCGAAGTTTCTGTGACGCCTGGGGGTCCTGTTCCGGATGGGGAGTGGCTTGGGTAACCCGCGCCGGCCTTCCACGTAGACTCGTCTGGCCATATTTACAGGGAATTCAGATAGGACACCGATGAGCGGCCATTCCAAGTGGGCCACCACCAAGCACAAGAAGGCCGTCGTCGACGCCCGCCGCGGCAAGATGTTCGCCCGGCTGATCAAGAACATCGAGGTCGCGGCCCGCGTCGGTGGCGGTGACCCCGCGGGCAACCCCACGCTCTACGACGCGATCCAGAAGGCGAAGAAGAGCTCGGTGCCCAACGAAAACATCGAGCGGGCCCGAAAGCGCGGAGCAGGCGAGGAGGCCGGTGGCGCCGACTGGCAAACCATCACCTACGAGGGCTACGCGCCCAACGGCATCGCGGTGCTGATCGAGTGCCTGACCGACAACCGCAACCGGGCCGCCAGCGAGGTGCGGGTGGCGATGACACGCAACGGCGGCACCATGGCCGATCCCGGTTCGGTGGCCTACCTGTTCTCCCGCAAAGGCGTGGTCACGTGCGAAAAGAACGGCCTGACCGAAGACGACGTGCTGAGCGCAGTGCTGGACGCCGGCGCCGAGGACGTCAACGATCTGGGCGACAGCTTCGAAATCACCTCCGAGCCAAGTGATCTGGTCGCGGTGCGCACCGCTTTGCAAGATGCCGGCATCGACTACGAGTCGGCCGAGGCCAGTTTTCAGCCCTCGGTCAGCGTGCCCGTCGACCTCGACGGCGCCCGCAAGGTGTTCAAGCTCGTCGACGCGTTGGAGGATAGCGACGACGTGCAGAACGTCTGGACGAACGTCGACGTGTCCGACGAGGTACTGGCCGCTCTCGACGAGGAGTGAGGCCGGTTCGCCGACCGGCGATCAAGTGTGCTCGGCGGCCAGCTGGTCGATTGTTGTTCCGTTGACGAGGCTGTCGAGTGCCGCGGTCATGGTGGGGCACTGGCGTGCGGGGTGGTCGGTGGGGCAGTGCAACGCGTGGGTCAAGAACATTTGGGCCAGCTGCGCTTGTGCGATCACGCGGTCCAACTGCGCGATCTGTTCCCCAACAATTGGGCGCCACGTCCGGCCTGGGGAATCGAGCACTGCGGCGGCGGTCTGCAGCGGCAAGCCAAGGCGTTGGGTGATCTTGATGAACGCCAGCCGGCGCAGCTCGTCCCGGCCGTACATACGCTGCCCCCGTTGCCTCTGCGGGGACACCAACCCGCGGTCGTCGTAATACCGTAGCGCCGAGGTGCTCAGCCCGAGCTGAGCTGCGGCCTGGCCTATCGGGATCAGGGTCATGCGCCATTTGACTTCAACCTGACTTGAACCGGCAAGGTGTAGACGAACCGAACCAGCGACGCAGTTCTCAAGCAACAGGAGGCGATCGATGAGCGATTCGCCGACACCCGCGGTCAATCATCACGCTGACCATGCCGGCTTTGCCGGGTTAAGCGGTCTGGTGGCAGGCCTCGGCATGCTCGTAACGGGCCGCGGTTACGCACGCCTGGCCGTTGACCGGGCCGCGGTATCCGACGCCGACCGTGTCGTCGACATTGGCTGTGGCCCGGGCAGCGCGGTACGGGCCGCTGCCCGGCGGGGTGCCCGGGTTGTCGGTGTGGATCCGGCCCCGGTGATGTTGCGCCTCGCCAGCGCGGTGACGGGCGATCAATCGAACATCACCTGGTCGCCGGGCAGTGCCGAAGAATTGCCTCTCCCCGACGGTTGGGCAACCGTCGCGTGGTCGCTGAAGACAGTGCACCACTGGAAGGACGTCACGGTCGGACTCGCCGAGGTAGGGCGTGTGCTGGCCCCATCGGGGCGGTTTTTGGTGATGGAGCGTCGGGTGCACCCCAAGGCCAGAGGCTTGGCGAGCCACGGGTGGACCGAACAACAGGCCGAGTCCTTCGCGACGCAGTGCCGCGCAGCGGGCTTCGGCGGTGTGCGTGTTGATCAACATCGAGACGGTCGGCGGGCCGTGTGGGTGGTGCAAGCGGAGGCGGGTTAGTCGTAACCGTGCCGCATGTCCTCGACCACGCGGGGATTGTCCAGGGTGGAAGGCTCTAGTGTGCGGGGGCGGATGTCGTCGGAGAACACCGTGGCGGCTTCCAGCACCTGCGGGTTGAGGAAGCGCAACGGGGGCGCATCGGCCGGCACCCTGGGTGTGGGCGCGGTGTCGCCGCGGCGCGCCAGGGCGAAACCCCAGTCACCGAACGTGGGTACATGCACGTGGTAGGGCGTGACCGCGTAGCCGGCGGCCTGAATCGTCGACACCGTGCGCCAGAACGCGGTCGGGGTGGAATAAGGGCTGCCTGCCTGCACGACCATCAGCCCGTCGGGGGCCAGCGCGTGCGCGGCAAGCGCGTAGAACTCGGTGGAATACAGCCGGCCCAGCACGGGTGTGTCGGGATCGGGAAGGTCGACGATGATCGCGTCGAAGCCTCTGGGCGGGCTGACGTCCGGGTGGGGGGTCCGAAGCCAGCTCATCGCATCGTCGATCACAACCGCCACGCGCGGGTTGTCCAGCGAACCGCCGTTGGCCTCGCGCATGATGGTGCACGCCAATTCGATCACCGCAGGGTCGAGCTCGACCTGCACGATCTTCTGTACGCCGGGCTGACGCAGCAGTTCGCGGGCCGCCAGCCCGTCGCCGCCGCCGAGTACGAGCACCGAGCGTGCGCCGTTACCGAGCGCAGGGTAGACGAGGCTTTCGGTGTAGCGGTATTCGTCCCGGGTGGAAAACTGCAGACCCCCGTCGAGGTACAGGCGCATGTCGTTGCCGCGGCGGGTCACCACGATCTCCTGATAGGGCGTATGCCGGTAGGCGATGATCGGATCGGCGTACAGCCGTTGCCTGCTCGTCGTCTCGATGTCGGCCGAACGCACCAGCAGCGTGGCGAGCAGCCCGAGTGCGGTGGCGAGCGCGCACAGCGCCATCACCAGCTGCCGGGTGGAAACGACGTGCCGCAGCAAGAAGATCGCCACGATGGCCGCCGCCGCCAGGTTGATGATGCCGGTGGCGGCCGCGCCGCGGATCATCCCCAGCTGCGGCAGCAGGACGAACGGCCAGACCAGCCCGCCCAGCAACGCGCCGAGGTAATCGGCAGCGTTGAGGTTGGCCAGCGTGCGGCCGGTATCGGTGGCCCCGGCCGTACGGCCACGCTGCAGCAGCGTCATCAAAAGTGGCACCTCAGCGCCGACCAGGCCGCCGATCAGAGCCGTGCTCACCGCCAGCACCCATGTCGAGCCGTCGACAAACGCGAACACAACGTACAGCGCCGCCGCCGACAGGCCGCCGATGATGCCCAGCAGCGCCTCCACGGCGACGAAGGTGATGGCCGCGTGCGCCAGCAGCGGCTTGACCAGCAGGGCGCCCGCGCCCAGCGCGGCGATGTAGCCCGCGACGATCAGCGAGGTGGCGACGATGCCGCCGCCGTTCAGGCTCGCCGACAGCGTCAGCAGCGCGAGTTCGTAAATGATGCCGCACGCCGCGCACGCCGCGACGGCGGCCAGCAGCAGCGCCCGCCACCGCCGGAAATACTCCGTTGACCGGACCGCCCGCACATCGACAGCGCTCATGACACCGCGGCGGCGGTCACCCCTCCGACGGCCAGGAGTATCACGGCCACCGCGAACGACGCCGGATGCAGCTCCGGGTCGTCGACATGCTCGTGGAAGTTACCCGGTATCACCAGGTGCATCGTCAACAGTGCGATCCCCAACAGAACCACACCCATCAACCCGTACACCGCCACGCCGACGAGTCCCTGACCCAGTTGGCTATAGCTGTTGGCGATGGCGCTGATGATGACGGCGGTGAGCGCGATATACATCGCGCAGGCGACGACGACGGCGTTGGGGCGACGATCGATGAACACCATCTGGCGAAGCTTTCCCGGGGTCAACACATCCACCATGAGGTAGCCGACGACCAGGACCCCCATGCCGACCAGGAAGTACAGGATCGTCGCGACTACGCCTCGCAAGACTGGATTGAGGTCGATGGTTCCGATCTCGACGGCGAGGTACATGGTTGTCTCCTTTGCGTTTACATCCGGTTAGGGGTCACTTGGCTCCGCCGGGGCCGCCCGGGGTGCCTCCCGCGCCGCCCGCCGGGGCTCCGGGGGTGAACCCGGGGCCGAGGAAGATGTAGGTGCCGTGGCTGTATCCGGCGCTCAGGCTTTCCAGGCGGATGCTGCATGGGTAATTGCCGTCAGGGCCGACGATCACGATGTTGTTGCTGTAGCGCAGGTATTGGTTGTTGCCGTTGGCGGCTCGCGCCTCGGGGGCCTGATAGTCGGCGAGCGTGTTGGCTACCTGGGCGGGTGATCCGGTGCAGACGTAGCGCGCTGCGTTCGCATCACGGGAGTACTCGTGATAGTGGCTTGCTATATACGAGGCGATGTTCTTGTGCAGCAACGTGATTCCGAAGATCAGGGACGCGGTCGCGGCGACGGCCAACCCGCCGGCGATCCAGAACAGCCGATTGCGGCTCATGGATGCCACCGGCTCGCCGTATGGACCACCGTCCCGCCGGACGCCCCCGGGTAGAGGTGCCAGGTCTGCCAGCGCCAGCCGGTGCCGTCGGGTTCGGCGGCCAGCGCGGTCAGCGCGGCGTCATCGCCGGGAAACGTGCCGCCGAGCCAGTGCGTTTCCTGCGCACAGCGTTCGCGGAGTTCGCGCGCGCGTCGGCGGAAGGTCGCCTCGTCGTGCGTGTCGGTACGGGATTGCAGGCGGTAGCCGGGCGCGTCGGTACGGTCCGGCAGATCGAGTCCGAAGCTGCGGGCCGTGCAGGAGACCTGCTCGGAGAAGCGCCCGTCGACGATGACGACATGCGAGGCGCCGAGGACTCCGAGCAGCAGCGCACCGCCGTCGGGGTGGTCGAGCACACAGGTGGCCAGTGGCGGCGGTACGGGGGCGTTGAGCGCGAGTCCGAGCCTCTCCCCGGATACGTCCGCCGGGACTACGGCGAGTTGATGTAGCGGCACCGACCTAAAACCTCTGGCGTCCTACGGGGAGGAGGCTGGGGGTGCTGGGTAGACGGTGAGCTCTCCGGCCAGAACAGACCTGCCCGTCGAAATCTCCCAAGGCATGTCCGGGGCCCAGCGCTCGAACGAGAGCAGCGCGGTCTCGTCGGCGTTGGTGCAGTCGAGGAATTCCATCTCACCGCCCGCCGGCAGGCCCGTCGTGCCTTCAGTGGTGTATGAGGCACGACCGCGCTCTGACTCGTGAAACGCCACGCCATCGACGATGTACTGGTCGCCGGGCCGCAACGTAAGGCCCTTGCGGGTAACCCACATCGCCAGCTTGAGGCGCCCGTCGTCCTCTTCGACGCTGAACCAGATCGGCGCCTCGCCGCCTTCCAGCAGATGCTCCCACCACACAAACGGTCCCTCGCGGAACGTCACCGACCCGCGGACCACGTAGTCGACGCCGCCGTAGCTGAGGATGGCGCCGGGGCCGAGTTGACGGGGGCCGAATTGCGGCATCGCATTGAACGAGAGCGGATCTCGGCGCCCGGCCGGCCAGGCCGACTTCTTGGGACGCCGCAAGGCCACGACGAGCACCACGATGGACGCGATGAACAGCACCGCCGCGAGCACGACCAGTAGTGATCCCACGCAAGCCCTTCCGTTACCGTAACTAATGAAGTTGGCCGTTGTTGGCCGTTGCCCGGGTAACGGTTGCCGGCCCGGTAGCAACATTCTTGCCCGGGGGGCGGACGGGATTCGGTTCCCCGTATCCCTGGCCGGCGGCGGCTACTGGTCGCCCGCTCGTTACCCGCGGAGGTTGAGCGAATGCGTGGGCTTAAATTAACAGCTTTTGCCAGGGTCCGTCGCCGTAATGCGCGCGAGGTAAGACGTGGCCGTACCGCCGCGTGTCCTGCCCGGCCCGGTCGGTCCCGTCAGTTAAGCTATCGAACAGCTGTTCGGTACTAGCTGGGAGGCGGGTAATGCGCGTGATGGGCGTCGATCCCGGACTGACCCGATGCGGGCTGTCGGTCGTCGAAAGTGGGCGCGGTCGAAATGTCGTCGCGCTAGACGTCGATGTGTTGCGTACCCCGTCGGATGCACCACTGCCCAAGCGATTGCTGACCATCAGTGATGCCGTCGAGCACTGGCTGGCCACCCATAATCCGGACGTCCTGGCCATCGAGCGGGTGTTCTCCCAGCAGAATGTCACGACGGTGATGGGCACCGCGCAAGTCGGCGGCGTCATCGCGTTGGCGGCGGCCAAGCGCGGTATCGACGTGCACTTCCATACCCCCAGCGAGGTCAAGGCCGCGGTCACCGGCAACGGCGCCGCCGACAAGGCACAGGTCAGCGCGATGGTCACCAGAATCCTTGCGCTGCAAGCCAAACCGACACCGGCCGACGCCGCCGACGCGCTGGCTTTGGCGATCTGCCATTGCTGGAGGGCGCCGATGATCGCCCGGATGGCTGAGGCTAATTCCAGGGCCGAAGCCCTGGCCACGCAGCACCGCCACGCATACACGGCCAAGTTGGCCGCCGAGGCGAAGGCCGCCCGATGATCTCCTCGGTGCGCGGTGAAGTGCTCGAGGTGGCACTCGACCACGTGGTGATCGAGGCCGCCGGCATCGGCTACCGGGTGAACGCGACGCCGTCGACGCTGGCGACGCTGCGGCAGGGGAGCGAGGCCCGACTGGTCACCGCGATGATCGTGCGCGAGGATTCGATGACGTTGTACGGGTTTCCCGACCCCGATACCCGCGACCTGTTCCTGACGCTGCTGTCGGTGTCGGGAGTCGGGCCCCGGCTGGCGATGGCGACGCTGGCCGTGCACGACGTTGCGGCGCTGCGGCAGGCGCTGCACGACAGCGATGTCGCCGCGCTGACCCGGGTGCCGGGCATCGGCAAACGCGGCGCCGAACGGATGGTGCTGGAGTTGCGCGACAAAGTCTGCCCAGCCGGGCCGTCCTCCTTGGGCACACCCGCGGCCAACGGCCACGCGGTGCGAGGTCCCGTGGTGGAAGCCCTGGTCGGCCTCGGTTTTGCGGCCAAGCAGGCTGAGGAGGCCACCGACAAGGTGCTGGCCACCGACACCGCAAAAGGTGAGGCCGCGACGACGTCCAGCGTCCTGCGGACCGCCCTGTCGTTGCTGGGTAAGTCCCGATGACCGACGACCTTTCGGACCGGGAAGTTTCTCCCGCGCTCACGGTCGGGGAGGGCGACGTCGACGTCAGCCTGCGACCTCGCTCGTTGCGGGAGTTCATCGGCCAGCCGCGGGTGCGCGAACAGCTGCAGCTGGTCATCGAGGGCGCCAAGAACCGCGGCGGAACACCGGATCACATCCTGCTGTCCGGCCCGCCGGGGCTGGGCAAGACGTCGCTGGCCATGATCATCGCGGCCGAGCTCGGGTCCTCGTTGCGGGTGACATCCGGGCCCGCGCTGGAACGCGCCGGCGACTTGGCCGCGATGCTGTCCAACCTGGTCGAGCACGACGTGCTCTTCATCGACGAGATCCACCGCATCGCCCGGCCCGCCGAGGAGATGCTCTACCTGGCGATGGAGGACTTTCGGGTCGACGTGGTGGTCGGCAAAGGCCCAGGGGCGACATCGATTCCGCTGGAGGTGGCACCCTTCACCCTGGTCGGCGCGACCACCCGGTCCGGTGCGCTGACCGGCCCGCTGCGCGACCGGTTCGGTTTCACCGCGCACATGGATTTCTACGAGCCCGCCGAGCTGGAGCGGGTGCTGGCCCGTTCCGCCGGGATTCTGGGTATCGAGTTGGGTGCTGAGGCCGGCGCGGAGATCGCCCGACGCTCGCGCGGGACGCCGCGGATCGCCAACCGGCTGCTGCGCCGGGTCCGCGACTTCGCCGAGGTGCGCGCCGACGGCGTGATCACCCGCGACGTCGCCAAATCCGCGCTGGAGGTCTACGACGTCGACGAGCTCGGCCTGGATCGGCTGGACCGGGCCGTGCTGTCAGCGCTGACCCGCGGCTTCGGCGGCGGCCCGGTCGGGGTTTCGACGCTGGCGGTGGCGGTCGGGGAGGAGGTCGCCACCGTAGAGGAGGTGTGTGAGCCGTTCCTGGTCCGCACCGGCATGCTCGCGCGCACCCCGCGAGGCCGAGTGGCCACCGCGCAGGCCTGGACCCACCTGGGCATGACCCCGCCCGCCGGGGTCGAAGGGTCCCCCGCAAGCGGGTGGTACCCCCAGGGCCAACCCGGGCTGTTCGACTAGCGAGGACCCGCTACGAGCCGCCGCCCGGCGGGGCCGGGCCTCGATCCTGGCCGGTCAGGGAATCGGGGCAGTACGCTTTGGCCGCGATTGCCGCAAACTTCGCGGCGCCGTCGCCCTGGAACGCCGGATTGCGCTCCTGCAGGTTATTGACGATTTCCACGCCAGTCATTCCCTGGTCGGCTAAATCGCACACCGATTTGCCGGCCGTTATCGCGCGATCGGGGTTCATATACGTCAGCCCGGCTTGTGTGAGTGCGGCGAGGAAGGCTTGATCTTGGCCGTCGATGTCGGCATAGGCAGGGCCGGCCGTGCCGATCACCGCGGCGATGCTTGCCAGCAGCAGTACGAGTCTCATAGCCCCGCGATTGTCGCAAATTGGACGATGGGCATGCATCGGTTGCGGTCAACGGAACTTAAACGGAAGCCGGCCAATGGCTTCCCACGCGATGAAATTCCAATTGTTGCCCTTCTCCGCCAAGGCACTGTCGTAACACCAGACACGGCAGACCCACTGGCCACGGCCAACCGCGCCTTGAAGACCCGACGTGGGTTACATCTCCACACGGTCGGGTATCCCAGCCGAAGCGGGAGAAGCCCGGTGTCTGTCGAGGAGATGTCATGAAGTACGCAACGAATGACCACGTCGGGGGGCTGAGGATGCCACGTTCCCGAGGTGCGATCAGCGGATTAGTCCTGGTCATCTTGGGTGCTTGGGGTGCGTTGGTACCGTTCGTCGGTCCCCATTTCAATTTCGCCTACACCCCCGACAGGGACTGGGCATGGAGCACGGCCCGGGGTTGGCTGGAGGTGCTACCGGGAGCCGCCACCGTGGTGGGTGGCTTGCTGCTGATTGTTTCCGCAAATCGCGTCAGCGCGATGCTGGGCGGCTGGCTGGCGGTGCTGGCCGGCGCATGGTTCGTGGTCGGCGGTGAGGTTGCTCCGCTGTTGGGGATTGGGTCTGCCGGCGATCCGGTTGCCGCAACCGAGCGCAAGCGGGCGGTCCTTGAGGTTTCCTATTTCTCCGGTCTGGGCGCGCTGATCATCTTCGTGGGTGGGGTCGTCTTGGCGCGCACGGCGGTGCGGCTGGCGCGCGACGTGAAACCCCTGACATCCCTCGAATCCGGAGCGTCGGTGCCGGCCGCCGAGCCGTATATGTCGGCGGTGGGCGCGCCGTCGCCCCAGGTGTCACCGGATACGCTGACCACGCCGCGGATGGACCGACCCACGTTGTCGGAAGCTGAGCCGAAGCGAGGATGGCGGCGCCGGCGCGCAAGCGCGGCGGCAGGGCCGGGTGCCGCGTACTT
>Ga0335081_10022514_pt1 | contig 10196 bp, 11 predicted proteins | sample Lox_Sample_35_FD_206713 | JGI IMG/M metagenome (GOLD analysis project Ga0335081, IMG submission 206713) | Soil microbial communities from Loxahatchee National Wildlife Refuge, Florida, United States - Lox_Sample_3.5 | ecosystem: Environmental > Terrestrial > Soil > Wetlands | place: USA... | reverse complement strand
CGGTGCTGCCGCCTCCTTTCGCCTGCGAAATGCGGGCCGGCCGGCCCTTGTCGTGTTAGCTTGGAGCGGTGATAGATCCCCGATTCGGGGATGTACCACCACGGGCGGGGACCAAGTCCCCCCTCGGACACGAAAACTGGTGCGATTTCCCCAGAACACGCACTGCTTGAACACACGCGCGGGGGGCGGCCGGTCCTCACCGCCGCCCCGGCCCCCGGCGCCTCCTGTCCGGGAGGCAGCCATGACCTCCCGGCCCGTCGCCCCTGTTATTCCAGGTGCCAGCCCTGGCCGCCGACGGCAGGGCCAATCCGGCGCAAGCCATCCGATGCCATTGGCCAGCCCGCCGGGCCGGGCGGACGTGGTCTACGGGTTCGGCCGGATCGACGCCTCGGGCCGCGTCGCGGACCGGGCAACCACAGCCGCGCTGGGCTGGCGCGGGGGTGACCGGCTGACCGTCACCGCTGAGGCCGGGGTGATGATCGCGCGCCGCGACCCGGGCGGCATGGTCACTGTGCCGTCCCGGCCGTACATCGTGATCCCGGCCGCGCTGCGCCGCCGCTGCGGGCTGCGGGCCGGTGATCACGTGCTGCTGGCTGCCTCGCCCGGCGAGGACATGCTGACGGCGTACTCCTTCGCGGTGGTGGATCAGGCGATGCGCGCGCACGTCCCGGTCCCCGGCTGCGAGGGGAGGCGGCCATGACCACAGACGCATCGCAACAGGCGGTGGTGGAGGCGGCGCTGGTGCTGCTGGAGCGGATGGGCCTGTCCCCGGCGGACCTGGCTGCCGTCCCGCAGCCCCGCACGCCCGTGCCGACCTTCGCGGAGTACGTGCCGGTGGTGTCGGCGGCGGTCAGCATCGGGACCCGCCGGGCGTACGGATCGTACTGGAACCGGGTCATCGAGCACTGGGGCGGCCGACGCCTGGACGAGCCGACCCCGTCGGAGATCCGCCAGCTGATGGCCTATGTCAAGACCCACGTGGTGGCCCGCCGCAACGCCCGCGGCGGGCGCAGCGCCGAAGAGCACCTGGTGGCGGCGCTGCGCTGCCTGTACCAGCGCGCCGTCGATGACGGGCTGATCAACGAAACGGATAACCCGGCACGGAAGGTGACCAAGCCACGCCGCCTGCCGACCACCCGGCGGGCACTGCCGGACGCCAGACTTGCGGAAATCAACGAGATCGCCGCGGCCACGGGCGACGACCCGGAACTGGACACGCTGCTGCTGCGGCTGCACACGGAGACGGCCTGCCGGCGTGGCGGCGCACTCGCCCTGCGCCCGCAGGATCTCGACACTGACCAGTGCCTGATCCTGCTGCGCGAGAAGGGCGAGACAGTGCGCTGGCAGCCGGTCTCACCCACCCTTATGGGCCGCCTGGTCGAGCACGCCCGGGAGCGGCACCCCCCGCCGGACGGGCAGCTGCTGCGATACGCGAATGGCCGCCCGATCACCTCCCGCCGCTATGACCACCTGTGGGCCCGCCTTGGCCGGCACCTGCCCTGGCTCCGGACCCAGCAGGTCAGCAGCCACTGGATCAGACACACGACCCTGACCTGGGTCGAACGGAATTTCGGCTACGCCGTCGCCCGCGCCTACGCCGGCCACACCGACAGCGGCAGCGAGACAGGAGCCACCGCGACCTACGTCCGCGCCAGCCTCGCCGAAGTCGCCGCCGCCCTAGCCGCGCTCACCGGCGAGTCCCACCCGCTCGCCACAATGGAAGGGTGATGACCGGCATGGCCACTGTCCCTATGGACGCGTCCCGAGCCATGGACCAGGGCCTGCGTGGCCCAGCCCCGGAGCGGACCGCCGGACTAGTCCGCTGCTCTCCGCCACGATCGTGAGCTCCGGCGGCTTAACCGCGTGCAGTCGATCTTCGGCGGCACCACCGAGATCATGAAGGAGATCATCGGCCGCAGCCTCGGCCTCTAGCCTGACCAGGCCTTCTACGAAGTCCGTGCTCTCGGATTCTGGCACGATGTTAGACGAAAAGTTAGAACTGGCCCTGTCGCGGAAATCCATGTCGAACAGTGCAGGATCGTGCAGTCTAGAGCTTCTGTCTTGGGCCACAGGGCAGTTAAGGCGGATAGACAGGAATCGAGGCCGGCGGTCGACAGCACGCTGAGTGACCACGGGAGCCACGGAGAACGCGCACACTCCCGCCGTATCTGCGCGGTTTCACACTGGATGCGGGTCACGAGGATAACCGCCCAGATCGGGTTGATCTGTACGGTTAGCTTCGGCCCCGCTCGTGCCGGTTGCTGGCCCAGTGATCGGCCGGGAGTTCGGTGTCGCGGGTAGGGATCGGGCTATCGAGCACGGGTCTGGGCTGCGGCGCCAGTTCCCGCGGTTGGATCTTCGACCATGGGCGCTGGTGGCTGATCCTGGTCTGGGTCCTTGACGGGCTCTAGGCGGGCCGTGGGTGTTCTCAGCTGAGGGTTGTGAAGAGTTCCCAGCTGCCGGGTACGCCTTTGAGCTTGTGGTTGCCGCGGCTTTCCAGACGGATGGGCGAGCCGGCGACCAGGTCATGGATGGTGCGGGAGACCAGGACCTCACCGGGGGCGGCGAGGGCGGCGACGCGGGCTCCGGTGTGCACCGCGATGCCCCGGATCTGGCCGCCGGGCCCGTGTTCCATCTCCCCGGTGTGCAGTCCGGCGCGGACTTGCAGGCCAAGGGCCCGGACGGCGTCGCGCACGGCCTCGGCGCAGGCGATGGCCCGGGCCGGGCTGTCGAAGACGGCCAGCGCGCCGTCGCCCGCGGTGTCCACCAGCCGGCCCTGGTAGCGGTCCAGCTGGTGCCGCAGCAGCTGGATGAAGTAGCTGAGCCGTTCGGTGAAGGGGCCGTCCCCGATCGCGGCGGCCAGCCGCGTAGACTCCGCCACGTCCACGAACAGCACCGTGCCCAGGAACCGGTCCGGGCTGGGCAGCGGCCGGGTGCCGGTCACGAATTCCTCGATGATATCGAGGATCGGATCGGAGTCACCGACGAACAGGTGCAGGTCGGCGCCGGGAACTCGGCGTACTTGGCGTCGGCGATGTGATCGGCCAGGTAGCGGGAGTGGTGCGCGGGGAAGGTGGCGTTCCCCGCCCGCGCGATGACCAGGGCCGGCACCTTGATGGCGGGCAGGATGGCGCGTACGTCGATGTCGAACCACTGCCGCGCCATCGCGGACGCGGTGGCCGGGCTGGCGGCCATCCGCTGGATCTGCGCGTACCACCGGCGGAAATTCTCGTCGGCGGCCATCGTCGGGTTGGTGAGGAACAGGTCCGCACCAGAGCCCCAGGTGCTCAGCACCGCCGCGGCGATCTGGTCCGCCTCGGCGCGCTTTACCCCGTAGGGGTAGTCCGCGTCCTGGCGCAGCCGGGCGTAGCCCGCCATGAGGATCAGGGATTCGACCCGTTCGGGGTGGGCGGCCGCGTAGACCAGGGCGGGCGCGCAGCCGGCCAGGTTTCCCGCGAGCACCGCCCGCTCGCAGCCGGTCTGGTCCAGGATCACGCCCAGGTCGTCGACCTGCTCGTCCATGGTAGGCGCCGCGCCGCCGGGGACCGGATCGGACAGTCCCGCGCCCCGGTTGTCGTACAGGACGAGCCGGCTGAACGAGGCCAGCCGGCGCAGCCACCGCGCGGCCGACGGTTCGGTCCACATGAAGTCGACGTGCGAGGCGGGTCCGGAGGCGATCCCGACCAGGTTGACAGGTCCCTCACCCAGTACCTGGTAGGCGAGGTGGACGGTGCCGTTGCGGGCGTAGCGGGTCTCGGGCGGGCTGGTCATCGGACCTTTGTGCTGTCCTCGCGGTGATGGCCCTGGGCCAGCTCGCTGAGCTGCTCGGCGGTGAGCACCCCCGGCGCGGTCTCGGCGACCCGGGCCTGGGTGAGGGCCCGCAGGCCGGCGGTGCGCCGGCCGCCTTCCAGCGACGCGCGCTCACCCGCCACCGTCCCGGGCCCGGCCTGCCCGGCGACCTCGCCGTTCACCTGGACCTCGAAGGTGCCGTCCAGGATCACCGCGATCGAGGTGCCCTGCTCGGCCTGGCGGAACAGGAACTCCCCGGGCGCGAAGGTCGCGGACGGCCGGGCGCGGCCCAGATCGCATGACGTGCTCGGAGAGGATCCGCTCGAGCTCGCTCTCCGCAGGTGCCACCAGGGGTACCTGATCCTGCCCGCCCCACGGCGTATGAGCGCCGAAGACGGTGCTGGCCCAGAACCGGGCGCGGGTGAGCGCCGCCTTCTCGGCCAGGTGCCCGCTGTCGTCGTACAGCCAGTGCCGCGGAAACGGGCTGGCCCCGGCCAGCCGCTGAGTGCTGCTCCCGTCCACGCGCACGGTCAGCTCGATCGTCGTCCAGATCGTGAACGGCCGGGTGACCAGGAACGGCCACCGGGCCGACGGCTTGAGGAAGGAGAACCCGGGCCGGCCGCCCGCGGTTTGCCGGAACGTCACCGAGCCCCGCTGATCTGCGGGTCGGGCCGGATCAGCGGGTTAGCCTTGGTCGGCAGCAGCACCCGCAGTGAGCCGGCGGTGACCGGGGTCCGGCCCATGATGACCCCGCCCGCGTACCCGCAGTCGCGGATCATCCCGCCCTCCACCTCGATCCAGGCGCGGAGCACGTTGGCGAACCGGAATTCCCCCCGGCGCCGCAGCGGCTCGAGGTCGGTGACGGCCAGCGGCGGCGGCGGGTCGTAATGCATCAGGCCCTTTTCCATCGGCAGGCCGAGTAGCCCCGGTATCGAATCAGAAGGAATCCACGAGACCGTGGTCGCCGATCGCGTGATTTTCATTGCTGACCTCATCTCTCATCTCGCTGATCAGCTATCTGCGCGGATGCGCCGGTGCTGATGGATCAGGCCACGTCGCGGCGCAGGACCAGCCCGGTGGCTGTCGCAAGCAGTGCCGCGGCCCAGACGCACAAGACCGCGGTGGCGGTGGCAGGGGTGAGGGCGCGGCTGGCGAGCACCCCCGGGTCGGTGAGGGTGGAGCCGGCGCCGGTGACCAGCCACTTGGCCAGGTGCGGGGCGATGGTGTGCAGGATGGCCAGCTCGGCGAATAGCACCCAGCCGATCGCGCCGACGATGGCGGCGATGGTGCTGCGGGTGATGTAGCCGAGGGCGACGCCGATCACGCCGAACAGGGTGCCGGCGATCACCGAGCCGGCGAACAGGGTGGCGGTGTCGGCGGGGAGGTGGTGGAGGTGGCGGGCGGATAGTTCGGCGACGGCGGTGGCCAGGCCCAGGCCGAAGGTCACCACGCTGAGCGCGACGCCGGCTACGGCGATGCCGGTGACCTTGGCGGCCACCAAGGCGCCGCGGCGGGGGGCGACGAGCATGGCCGGGATGATGGTCTTGTGCCGGTATTCGCTGCCGGAGCCGAGGATGCCCAGCACGAGCATGGCCACGCAGCAGACCGAGCCGAGCTTGAGCATCTGGTTGGTGCTGGCCGTCGTGCCGAGGGCCGCGGCGCCGTTCTTGCCCGCTGTCGCGGCATCGACGGCGACGCTTATGACGGCAAGGCCGACGGACAGGGCCAGGCCGATGAGGAAGGTGCGGGATGCGACGAGCTTGCGGAGCTCGGCGCGGGTGAGGTTGACGATGGCGGTCATGACGGGTGAACCTCCGTAACGCGGTTGTCCGGCTGGTCGCTAGTGAGGTCGAAGAACAGGTCCTCGAGGGTGCCGGCGCCGTCTGCGGCAGCCAGATCGGCTACCGGGCCTTCGGCGGCGAGGTGCCCCTGGTTGATGACCACAACGTCCTGCACGGTCTGTGCGGCTTCGGCGAGCAGGTGGCTGGAAACCAGCACGGTGCGGCCTTCGCCGGCGAGGCGGCGCAGCAGGTCACGCATCCAGCGGATGCCGTCGGGGTCCAGGCCGTTGAGCGGCTCGTCGAAGATCAGCACACCGGGGTCGCCGAGCAGCGCGGTGGCCAGCGTGAGGCGCTGTCGCATGCCCAGGGAGTAGCCGCCGACCCGGCGGTGAGCAGCCCCGGTCAGGTCGACCATGTCCAGCACCTGCGCCGGGCGGCGGCGGCTGATCCCGGCCGCGGTGGCCAGAGTTTTCAAGTGCTCGATGGCGGTGCGGCCGGGGTGGAAGCAGTCGTTGTCGAGCGCCGCCCCGACGGTGCGGGCGGGGTGGGGCAGGTCGCGGTAGCGGACGCCGCTGATCGTCGCGATCCCGCTGGTCGGAGTGGCCAGGCCCAGCAGTATCTTCAGGGTGGTGGTCTTGCCGGCGCCGTTGGGCCCGAGGAAGCCGGTGACCCGGCCCGGCCCGACCTCGAAGCTGAGGTCGCCGATGGCGGTAACGGTACCGTACCGCTTGGTGAGGTGGTCGATAGTGATCATCGGGCCGTCCTTTCAGGTGGGGAACCGGTGCGTCCCTTGCACCGCTAGGCTCGCCTGGCCCGGGCCGGGCTGGGGTGGGTGGTTGGCCGGGCGGATGGGGGGTGAGCTAGCCAGATGGCGCCGCGCGGTTGCCCTTCCGACGCTGGCGATGGCCGCAGAAAGGCGGCAGAAGATGATGGCGGCGGCGTTCGGGGGTCCGGGTACCGGGCGCCCGTGCTGGTGCCGCTGCTGGCTGGCCTGGGTGCGCATCTGGCGCTGATGCTCGCGGGCGAGCTGGGTAGCGAGGCCCGGATTGGTGATCATGGTTTTCTCCTGCCGCTTGGGCCAGGCGGTGCCGCCCGCGGATCGGTACCTCACCAAGATCACCCAGCCGGGGGCCGGCTGGCATCAGTGAAATCGCCAGTCGGATAGCCAGCGAGATCAGCAGTGACCGGCGAGCGCGAGTCCTGGGCGGCGACCGCTACACGAGGTACCATGCGCGCTATGACGGGGCCCAGGCTCCATGAGACGCAGAGCCCGCGGCTGCTCGGCCGAGATGCTGAATGCGCGGCCATCGACAAGCTGCTAGCCAGTGCCTGCGCGGGCAGCGGCGCGGCGCTGGTGGTGCGGGGGGAAGCCGGGATCGGCAAGTCTGCACTGCTGGACTACGCGCGGCACGGCGCGCCGCCGATGGCGGTGCTGTCGGCAGCCGGTGTGGAAGCCGAGTCCGACCTTGGCTTCGCCGGGCTCCATGAGCTGCTGCGGCCGATCCTCAGCTTTCTCGGCGAGCTGCCGGATATCCAGTCCCAGGCGCTGGCAGGTGCGCTTGGGCTGGCCCCATCCATCCGCGCTGACCGGCTGCTGACCTCGGCCGCGGTACTTGGTTTGCTCGCGGCGGCTGCGGAGAAACATCCGATCCTGTGTGTGGTCGATGACGCACAGTGGCTGGATACGCCGTCGGCCGAGGCGCTAGTGTTTACCGCCCGGCGCCTTCGTGCGGAGCGAGTGGCCATCTTGTTCGGCGCGCGCGAGGGTGAAACGCGCCGGCTGGAGGCCGCGGGCGTGCCAGAGCTGTCAGTCGCTGGCCTGGAACTGCCGGCGGCCGCGGTTGTCATTGCCGCCCGGGCGCGCACCGCGGTACCGGTGGTCCGGGAGCGGCTACTGGCAGAAGCCGACGGGAATCCGCTAGCGCTGCTGGAACTGCCGGCCGGATTGTCCGAAGCGCAGCTGGAAGGAAGGGCAGCGCTACCGGACGCGATCCCGCTCAGCCCCCGGCTGGAGGGAGTGTTCCGGCAGCGGGCCAGTCGCCTCCCTGAGGCTGCGCAGACCGCGCTGCTTGTCGCCGCCGCCGATACCACAGGGGACGCGCCAGCCATGCTGCGCGCGGTAACCGGGCTGGGGTTGCCTCTTGATGCGCTGGATGCCGCGGAGGGCGCGGGCCTGATCCGGATCGCGGAGGAAAGAGTCACGTTCCGCCACCCGCTGGTCCGCTCGGCGCTGTATCAGGGCGCGACGCTGAGCCAGCGCCAGCGCGTGCACGCGGCGCTGGCGGGCGCGTTCCATAGCGAGGAGCACGCCGACCGCCGGGTCTGGCATCAGGCGATGGCCACCGTAACCGGCGATGAGGAGGTCGCGGCCGCACTAGAGGCATCTGCCCGCCGCTCGCAGGCGCGCGCAGCGCATTCCTCAGCTGCCACGGCCTTTGTCCGCGCTGCCGAGCTGAGCACTGACCCGCAACGCCGGGCCTCACGCCTGATCGCTAGCGCACATGCCGCGTGGGCCGCAGGCGAGGCCGGCCGGGCGCACAGCCTGATCGAGCGGGCGTCGCTGATCGCTTCCGGACCGGACCGGGCCGGGCTGCTGCTCCTGAGCGGCGCGATCGAGGCTCGCGTCGGCGATGTCCGTAAGGCCCAGCGGAACCTGCTCGAATGCGCCGGCAACGCGACTGAGCCCGCCCTCGCTCTGGAGGCGCTCGGCGGGGCAGCCGAGCTCGCCGCATCCGCCGGAGACTTCGCGGCAGCAGCGAGCCTCGGGCGGCGAGCCGCCACGGTGACACCCGTCACGGATCGGGACCGGGTACTTATTGCGCTGCTCACCGGCCTTTCCGCGTCCATATCTGACGATCACGATCGAGCTCGCAGCGCGCTCAGCGAGGTCGTCGCCCAGGCGGAGCAGTTCGACGATCCCGCCGCCCTGATCTGGGCGGCATCCGCCGCATGGGCCGTACCCGGGCTCGCCGATGGACTCAGCTACGCTACCCAGGCCGTCACTCTCGCACGCCAGCAAGGAATGGTGAGCTTCCTCCCGCTTGCCCTGCAACACCAGGCTACGGCGCTGCTCGAGCGCGACAGCTTCGACCTGGCCATCGCTGCAGCAAAGGAGGGATATCAGCTCGCCCTGGACACCGGCCAGACCTGGGCCACCAGCTGGCACCTGGCGACGATGGCCTTGGTAGAGGCCGTCTGGGGACACGGCGAGCAGGCCCGTGAGCATGCCCACCAGCTGATTGCAGTGGGACGCGACCATCGGGTCCCCTACCTCATCGGCATCGCCGAATGGCGGCTCGGGCTGCTGTACCTCACCGAAGGTCACCCCGATCAGGCGGTCGATCACCTGCTCGCCGCGAGCGCGGCCGACAACCCTGAATCACACCCCGCGCTTGCCTTGCGCGCGGTTCCTGATGCCGTGGAGGCCGCCGCCCGATCCGGTCGCCAGAGCGAGGTCTGCACCAGGTTCGCCCGCTTCCAGAAATGGGCAGCATCGATACCCGGTAGTGAATACGACGCGCTATGCAGCCGGTCCCATGCGCTGCTCGACCCCGGCCACGCCGGCAAGCACTACCGGCAGGCACTCAGCGACAGGAATGTGCTGCCGCCCTTCTGGCGTGCTCGCACCGAGCTTGCCTATGGCGAATGGCTGCGCAGGCAGCGCCAGCGGCGCGACGCCCGCGGGCACCTGCGGGCCGCGGTAGACCTCTTCCATCAGCTCCGGGCGCGTCCCTGGGAGGACCGCGCCGCCGCCGAGCTGCGCGCCACCGGGGAAACCACCCGCGCTCGCAGCCCCTCCGCGCTCGACCAGCTCACACCGCAAGAGCAGCAGATCGCCGGGCTCGTCGCGGACGGGCTCACCAACGCCGAGATCGCCGCCCGGCTGTTCCTCAGCCCCCGAACCATCGACTACCACCTGCGCAAGGTGTTCACCAAGCTGGGGATTACCTCCCGCACCGAGCTGGCCCGCCGGATGCTCCCCCCGCACAAGCCGGGCTGAACCAAAAGACCGGCGATCTCGCCGATGCGAACAACGCCCGGCCGAAGCGATCATCGAAGCATGCAAACATACACAGCCAGCGCCCCCGGCAGGGAGCAACCGGCGCGCATCCTGATCGTCGACGATCACGAGATCACCCGCGTGGCCCTGCGGGCGCTGCTACACACAGAGGGAATCGACGTCGCCGACGCTCCGGCCGACGAGACGGCGATCACGGCCGCGATCGCCTTCCACCCCGACATGGTCATCGTCGACGTGACACCCGCCGACCCTGCCGGATTCCACATCGCCCGCCGGCTGCGGGCACTGCCGGAAGGCCCTCCTGTGATGCTCACTTCCAGTTCCAGCCGGTGCAAGTTCGGCTCTCAGCTTGACGGCCAGCTATTCGTCGCCAAGGCAGACCTGTCCGCCCGCGCGATCGCAAATGCGGCGGCAACACCCTGTGCTAGCCCAGCGCGATGACGGCTGGAGCTGGCGACAGCAACGGGCACGAGCGCATATCGGGGAGTTCTGGCTGGTTAGCCGGCGGTCCCGACCAGGTCGAGGTTGGCGGCCCGGGTCGCGGCCGCGCGGCGGGTCGGCGCGCCCAGTTTGGCCAGCACCGCCGACACGTGATGGCCGGCAGT
>Ga0335081_10022513_pt1 | contig 10197 bp, 10 predicted proteins | sample Lox_Sample_35_FD_206713 | JGI IMG/M metagenome (GOLD analysis project Ga0335081, IMG submission 206713) | Soil microbial communities from Loxahatchee National Wildlife Refuge, Florida, United States - Lox_Sample_3.5 | ecosystem: Environmental > Terrestrial > Soil > Wetlands | place: USA... | reverse complement strand
AAAAAAAAGAGGAGAGAGAGAGACAGAGAGAGAGGCACCACACGACCGATTGCCAGCGATTCAACAATGCCGCAGCGACAAAGGCACAGATCGACTGCCGAAATAGCAACAAAGATGAGCGTTTGTAGAGTAAGATGAAATCGAGTTCTACGTTCTCTTCCGTTTGGGCTCGCTTCATCCTGCGTTCCAGCAGTCCTCATTTTCATTCCAGATATCAATATCACTCCCTGCAAGTATAAACGCAATCATACCACGTCATTCCACCATGCTTGCTTTTGCTGATGCCTTTATTCGCAAATCCAACACTAACATTAGCTCTGCTGAAAGGCCTTTTCATACCGTTCATAGAACGGAACCAATTCATCATGCGCAATTAATGTAACACGTTTAATCCCCTTCTGTTTTCCCATCTTTTCAAGATATTCTTTCAACACTCTCGTTCCCCAGCCTCTGGTTCGATATCCAGGATGAACACAAAGGCTATGTAACACAGCCGTTGCTCCTTCGGGCTCATGGGATCCGATCGACATGCTCTTATCCGTGGCAACAGGATCCGAGATCCGAGTACCGTGAATCATGGCAAGAAGAGACCCGTCTCCATCATCATCGACCTCAAAAAGTCCGAGCGTCATTTCAGGGCATGTTCGAATACGATATTCAATCTGCCATCAATTCGCAGGTTCCGCGGTGTTTGTCCCTCACCTTTTCGGGGGTAGCCGCCTCATTAGGCGGGAAGGAAGCCTGCTCAAGAGCGACAACGAAGGGGATATCATTAGTTTGCAATGGTCGCGCCAAGATTGGACGATCCTTTCCGTCTTCTGCCATCGTCGTCAACGTGGACCAAGTGGCGGGGACACACGCGGAGCGGCAACTTTCCCTTCCTCGAAATGATCGGCGATTGATGCAAACCAGTCTACATAACGGAAAGCATTCTAATCTGTGATTCAAATTTTTCAGAAATAAAACAGTATATACTTTGGATGAATAAATCTTTAGCTATCTGAGTATCTATAATAGATTAATTAAGAAAAAGATTTTAATATATCATAATATAAATAAGTAAAATCAATTTATTTATTTATATTATAGTTATTATTTAATTAATTAAAATATTTTATATTAAATTATTTTAAAAATATATAATTCAAGTAATAACCTTCTTTCACTTGAACTTAGCGATAGTATACTATATTTATAGTTAAATTTAAGTATATCTAAAACTTTTATCATTTATTAGTTAGTATGATTTTATATTGATGTATGACTCTATATCAACTTGATATCAACTCTACTCAGTATATTTTTAGGGTAGGGTTAAGAACAGATCAAATAGTCATCATGAATCTTCAGTCTTGTTGATATTTGATCAAATAAAAAAAAGGTTCCCTGCTGCGCTTTGCATCGGTCCAGTGAGCTGGCTGTGGAAATTGGGTTAGTCAGCAGCCATTAGGATAGTTTAATGCTAGCCAATTTCTCATAGAAAGGTGTGATTGGAGGCTGCGTGACGCACCCTCACGAAGGGCCGCCGAACAAATGGTACTTTTGGTACAGCGGATTAAGTATCCGCCAAACTTCCTTAAAACCTTTATCCCGCCACCTTTAATGACAACGAGTGCATGACCCATTTGCCTCATTTGCTGCCATCCATATCCAGGTCTCTTTTTCGGACGACAAGCACATTTCATTCAAGAACGCTTTCAACAATGGTTCCGGCACCTCAAACCATTTACATCGTTTCGGCGATCCACTGCCCTGCCCCAGACGGCATAAATCCCCAATGCTATACTATAACAGGTGCGTACGGTACCTCCGAAGCAGCAAGAAATGCGATGATCGCGAAGGCGAAAGAGATGCACGCCAAGCCTCCCACCCACTTCCACGGTCATCCAAAGAAGGGCAATCCCGAGTGGAAGGAATCGGACTTTAAAGTCGAGTTTAAGGGTGAGGATGGAGATTTTGGCGTTTGTTGGATTGACGAACGGATTTTGGGAGTTGAGGAAATGCCCATTCACGCTACATTGAAAGTATCGAGCTTATCACTGGGTCACAAGTTGGAGGAGGAGTGGGGGATGAATGACGCCGAGGTGGAAAAAACATTGTGCTCTTTATTGAAGTTCTGAGATTGCGTTTGTGTCTAAATTTCTTAATCTCTATTATCTCGCGAACGGTCGGTAACCCAGGATGAGATGAAAACCCATGTAGCAATGCCTATTTGAACGTTCCACGTCCTTTCTCCTTCTGCGCGGCTGCTCCGTAGCTGTTGCGGGCTTGTTGTTGTGTCCTTATAAGCGTTTGGATCAGACGTCTAGCTTTGCTATTCAATATCGTAATCAAATCGCCGATTTACACTCTGAAAAATCAGATGTCGTTGAGCGCCTTTAGTCAGACCAAATATGGCTGTTTGACGGGTGGCTTACACTGTTGCCGAGTGGCCTGTACACTACCCGTCAAACAGCTCATGTGGAATGGCATTTTACTCTTCCCTCAAAGAGAGTTGACCCAATTTTTCGACTTTGAGTTGCGTTTCTTACTGAAGATGGGCCTTTACCGCCAAGCCACTCGGAAAGTGAGTAACCACTGTCCGCACAAGAGGTCAAAAGTCAACCTAAGATATTTTCACAACTGCAAAAACCATTATTCTGATTGGCGCCCTACCTGACGACTTCGGGCGTCCAAAGATGTCGTTTTGAGACTGGCCTGTCGCGCCCCATGTGGAGTTTGAGGCTTGGGCAAAACTGCCATACGAATTTGGCTACCTCTGCTTGATAACCCTGCAAAGGCGGTTGAGAAGACAATTTACAGATCGAGAAATCTCAAGCACTACTTAGATTTGATCAGGGCTGCTGCGAAATGGGTGTCGATGGCGAGCTACACTATATCAAATTGCGCAAAGAGGGATCTCAAAGGTCTCGTCCCACGCCATATTGGGGGTGATGAAATAGGGTTCATCAAGGCTTCGAGGCAACTGGTGTGACCCACGGAGAAAAAGGGCCAGAAATGTGCGAAAACTATGCTAAGTTCGCCGTTCGCTTGGCATACTGAATTATTTCCCACACCACCATTAGCACACGAACATTGTCTACCCAACAGATCTGAAACACCATCGACCTTATTTCCAGTGGCCATCGTCCCAAAAATTGTGGGAGATATGATCGGAGTGCCTTATATCGGCTTCATGGAATGGCTCCGAATCTCACATCTCAGCCAGGTGTGCTTGCCGCTCATATATCTCAATGCTCCTCACACAGCGGCAGGTTGCTGTCCGGGTCGTTACCACCTCCAATTACCCGACGAGCCTAGTAATTCCATTCTATTCTCCTCCCAAGAGCTTTGACTCTCAGAAGAGCAATTACAAAAAGTCGGACCAGATGCTAGAAATCAGGGCGCAAAGTCGGAGCCAGAATATTCATTGAATGCCAAGTATTTCTGGCATTTTTCATATAATCCTCTGCGTTCAATAGGCTCCTTTAGGAGTGTTCGAAAAAGACTTCAGACCTTTACGGAGAGGCCTACCCGACAGATGAGGTAACAGCGTGGCTGTCGATCTCGTGACCTATTCCCGGTGTCCTTCAAAACATCCGCCTCATTGGATCTTCGAGAGTATTTTCTCGAATCTCTAAATTCTATGGCTCTTCGGAGCTGGCGTGCAACCCATCCTGGCCTATATAATCGAAGGGAATGCAAAGGGTAGGCGAAAAACAGCACCCTGTTGATTGGCCAACAGTCTAATGGCCGTAAAAGCTGTATTGAAATAAGGGTAGGTATGCGGCGATAGGCTGTTTGTGGGTCGATTTAGTTCACGAGTGATTCGACGTATAACGTTCTGGGAGGAATGAAGGCCCATTGAATAAGTCTCTTTTATTCTCCGTAATGTGTGAAAAGGGTCGAGATATTCACATTGGGGCTGTCCGTCCCTCAATTTTCATTGTGAACAACGAGGCAAATAAAAAAACTCAATCATCATTATATGATTTCTATAAGCAGAACAATCGAATGGAAACATTCTTCCTGTGTACGGATTGCAAAGTCACCCAAATCTCAAGTATCAACAACTCATCCACGAGGTTCTATTTGCTGCAAAACCTAAAGAGGTTTCCCGTTCATTGGATTCGACGGGTATCTCTGGTAATTGACCCAATAAACTCCAAGATCATTCACGCACTGAGTCTGATGAGACGGGGGATAGCAGACACGTTAAAAAATATGAGTTTGGATTGTACGATGCCTGGGCTATGACAAGAGTAACATGACTGTTCCACTGGGTACAAGTCCACCGAGATCCTTGAGTTCCTTCCCCCATTCACTGCGGACATATTCCTTCCTCGGGTATACTTGCATAAACTTTGCGCGCTCGGTCGAGTAGCCGGGAATCCCATCGACAAGGAGACTCTCAGCGAGATCGTGCATGGTGGCGATAGCAGGGAGAGTCTTGACGATACTCGGTGGTGCCCCAGGGATCCCAGAAGGACGAATTTGAATGCGGGCAGAGGTATGATTTGCCGTGCTTGTACTACTAGGCATTGGTCTCGGTGGAGCTGCAACAGCAGCGGTGGGAGCGGGAGCTGATTGACCCAATCTCGCTAATCTCTCTTGTTCTGCCTTATGCAAGATAGTGTCAATTTGATGCAAAGTCAGTTTTGTTATGGGAACTACCTTTTCCTTGCGAGCTCGTTTATCCGCTTCAATTTGCTCTTTAATTCTCTTTTTTGCTTCCATTTCTTCGCGCTTGAGTTTCTTTTCCTTTTCGATTTGACGGAGTTGTTCCTTGTGCTTTGCCTCCTCAATGAGTGCCGCAGACTCTTGATCTCTCTTCCGCCGGATCATCTGAAATCAACTCCAGTCCAATGGAAGGGAGGCGGACCTCATTAGCCTTTGCCTCCTGCCGTTCCTTCTCCGCCTGTTCTGCCTTGCGAACGAGCATTTTAGCCTTCAATTCCGCCAACTTGGCTTTTTTCTCTTCCTCTGTCAACGGTTTGATCTGCGTAATCAACTTAAGCACATGGAGCGGTTTCAAGAACCTCCTCCCTTGACTCCTCAAAGTTTTCATGGCCCGACTTTTCTGCGTGGTAGTTTGCTAGATCGACGTTTTTGAAGAGCTTGCCGCAGTCGACGCATTTGAGCGACTTTGCGACGGCGGCGGATTCGTCTGCCATGGCTTCTGCGATTGCGGCTGCGTCTTCCTCTGACGGTTGCTCCCCTGTTGCTGCAGCGGCCGCAGACATGTCCCTGTCCTTGGGTGGCTCTGCACTCGACATGGCTGGACAATTGTCGGGGTGCAGTTTCCCTGTGATGATCGCAATCAAGGCAGACCTCCAACGGAAGTAATAATTGCACGGGGATAATGGAAGCTCGTGGTCGGGCTGCATCGCAATTTCGGACTAAAAAAAACCCCCGTTTCACTTTGTTCTGCCTCCATTTTTCCCTCAGCTCTGAGGGGATCGCATTATCTGATCGCTCCCTGGCGGACAATTCACGCAACTTGGCAGCAATCACCTTGAATATCGGCCACGCCCCTTCCTCAGACCTTGCGCGCCGTTGCAGACAGGACTCGGCTTTAGGTAATTTGTTCCTTTTTATCTTTTTCTTTGGTTCCACTTGCCGCATTTCCATTGCCGATGCATTGGACGTCCGTGAACCACTGAACACGCCGGAGAGAGTAGTTTGATGATTTATGGCTTGATTCGCATCAAATGGGTTGGTTGCTTTTGCCGGCGCTGCACTCCGCCTCGTTTATTGCTATTTCAGGCTACAGCTGGGCTATTTGGTTGTTGGGAACAGGGTCGTCGTCTCTGCCGACACCCTTCCATCCATCAAATCCAGCCCCAGCGGATGCATCCATTAAAATCCCCATCAGAGCCATTTAGGCCACCCATGGTGCCATAGATCTCAGCCACTCTCCCTCCTTGCATTCCCTTTCGTTCCCCCGTTTCTTGCCAGTTTGTCTCTTTCGGAATGTTGATGCTAATGCACTGCTTCCCGTTTAGGCCGTTGTCTTCCAAAGATGGACATCACCGACACCCAATCCCGGCTACCCCCGGCCGCAGCCTTAGAATCCCCCGCTCTCCCCCTCGCAAAAGTCGACGCATTCGACGACGACCTCTCAGATACCAGTCTGAGTCAACTCGGGGTTGAAATCGAACAAGGACTGTCTTCCGCTTTGCCGGATGGTCTCTCGCGCCTTGCCAATGGCATGAGCACCAACGATGTCTCTCCGTCTGACGATGCGATGATAATCGAATCGGATGATGAAGATATTAAGCAACCTGTTTCTTCACGATCCAAGAAGCGAGTCACGGAACGAGAGTACTTTGATCCGGAATTGTACGGTTTGCGACGCTCGGTAAGGCTCACTGCCCTCTCTCGTCCTTCTAACACTTTTGTTTCGTCGTCGCTTTGTTCCTCTGGAGGCTGATCTTGGTCAGGGTCGTGCTCGGACTGAGCCAGATAGATTCGTGTTTCAAGTACCTCCCCCACCATCGGGACACGATTAACTCCAGGATACGACTTCTTCCGACGATGATAGCGACGATTATCGTCGCAAACGGAAACCGGCTAAAAAGCAAAAGACCTCCGCTGTGAGTAATGGTATGATCCCAGACCACAAAGTGCTCTCTGTTAATGCCTAGTGAGTTCTCATCGAGGCACGCCCCGACGGGGGTCATCGACGTCGGATTCGGAAGAAAGCGACTTTGGAACGCGGCCGAGTAAACGTCGACGCATTGCAAAAATATCTCATAAGCCTAAAATCATTGACGTTATTCCTGCCGAGAGGACGTCGTCGCGCATAGGTGGCAAGGTCGTCAATTATAATGAGGAGGAGGACGATAGTGTCAATGAAGAGGATTTGATGCCTAACGAGCACGGCGAGGTTTGGACTTATGGTATCTTGTCCTGTCGGACTAACGCTAACATCCTAGTCGAAGAGATCGAATCTCACCATCAAATCGATGCTATCGTAGACCATCGACGTATTGGCGGCGACGGTACATCCTCACCTCTTCCCATTTGACAAATTAGACTCCGAGGAAAAGTCCATGACGACCCTTAACCCGTATAGCGACCTCGAATACTGCGTACTGCACCATTTTGGGGCACAAAGTACTGACGTTGCAGGTAAAATGGCAAGAATGTTCCCACCTATGGAATACCTGGGAGACCCACGAAACCCTCATCAAACTGTCCACCAAAAAGCGTCTAGAAAACTACATCTCCAAAAAAGTCATTCCCGAAATCGAGGTCCGCGCGTCAAGTTATACGACCCGCGAAGACATTGAAGCCATGGACATTGAAAGGGAACGTCAACGCGAACAACTGGAAGAGTACAAACTCGTCGAACGCGTCATCAACGTCCGTTCAGTTGACGAATGTCGACACACCGAGGAACTACACACCGAATACCTCGTCAAATGGAAGGTCCTAGGCTACGACCATTGTACCTGGGAAGACGCCGATACGGTTGCCGCGAAAGCCCAAGATGCCGTTGATTCGTTTTTGGATCGACAGAATCATCAATACGCACCGTGGAAGAGCTCGCCCCTGTCCGGGGCAAGGAGCGAGCTTCCACTGTTAAAGAAGCAACCTTGGTACGTTCGCAACGGGGATTTGCGGGATTTCCAGTTGACCGGAGTGAAATGGTTGGCGTATCGATGGACGTTGAATGAGAATGGGATATTGGCGGATGAAATGGGGTTGGGCAAGACGGTTCAGACAGTGGCCATGTTGAGTTGGCTAGTACATGATCGACGACAACACGGACCCTTTCTCATTGTCGTGCCGCTGTCGACGATTGCCGCGTGGCAGGAGAATCTCGAGTTTTGGGCCCCCGATTTGAATGCGTTAATTTACACGGGGAACGGAAAGGCGAGGGAGACGCTTCGCGAACACGAATTCTACGCCGACCTGCGTGGGGCAAAGCCGAAGTTCAATGTCCTCGTCACTACGTACGAAATCATCCTCAAGGACAAGGCGGACCTGTCGCAAATAAAGTGGCAGTACATGGCCGTCGATGAAGCCCATCGTCTCAAAAACTCCGAGTCGGCACTCTACGAAACGCTGATGGAATTCAAAGCGACTAATAAACTCCTCATCACCGGAACACCCCTGCAAAATAATCTCCGCGAACTCGCTGCCCTCATCGAATTCCTTATGCCCGGTAAAGCCTTTGTGGAAAACCGCGAAATCAATTTCGAAGCCGCGGACGAAGAACAAGAAGAATACGTGCGGGAACTTCATGAAAAGCTCAAGCCGTTTATTCTGCGTCGGTTGAAGAAGGATGTGGAAAAATCGTTGCCGGGGAAGAGTGAGCGGATACTTCGGGTTGAACTGTCGGATTTACAGACGCATTATTACAAGAATATTTTGACGAGGAATTACAAGGTGTTGAATGAGGGGGCTAGGGGCGGACAGCAAATGTCATTGATGAATATTATGATGGAATTAAAGAAGGCAAGTAATCATCCTTTCTTATTTCATAATGCGGAGGAGAAGTGGCATGAGAGTAAGGGGAGTACGGATCCTAGTATTCGAACCCGGGATGATCTCCTTCGGGGTCTCGTCATCAACAGCGGCAAGATGGTAGAATCCGCTCTTTCAGCAGCAAGCTTACGCCCTAGATTCTCCTTGACAAGCTACTGCAACGATTGAAACGAGACGGTCATCGAGTCTTGATTTTCTCTCAGATGGTTCGAATGTTGGATATTCTAGGAGATTATCTGCAAGCTCGTGGCTTACCATTTCAAAGACTAGATGGCACCGTCACAGCGGCGCTTCGACGTCAACGAATCGATCATTTCAATGCCCCTGAATCTCCCGACTTTTGTTTCCTGCTCTCTACCCGTGCAGGTGGCCTCGGCATCAACCTCATGACAGCTGATACCTGCATCATCTTCGACTCCGACTGGAATCCGCAAGCCGATCTCCAAGCCATGGCACGAGCGCACCGGATCGGACAAAAGAGCCACGTCATGGTCTACCGACTAGTAAGTAAAGACACCATTGAAGAAGACGTTCTCGAACGTGCCCGAAGAAAGATGATTCTCGAGGTACCCTCCAGCCTCCCTCTGTTATTCTGACCGTATAGTACGCCATTATAAACCTCGGCGTCACGGACAAAGGTAAAAACAAGAAATCCGATTCCAGCTTCTCCAGCGAAGAGTTATCCGCCATCATCAAATCCGGCTCATCAAACATGTTCAAAGCCAACGATAATCAAGAAAAACTGGAAAATATGAACATCGACGATGTGCTGGAACACGCTGAAGACCACGATACCACAGAAAATCTAGGTGGTGCACAACTCGGCGGCGAAGACTTTTTACGACAATTCGAGATTGCAGATTACAAGGCTGACGTGTCATGGGATGATATCATTCCAAAGGAAGAGCGGGAGCGAATCGAGGAAGAGGACAGGGTATTAGCGGAACAGAAGGCTACGGAAGAGTTGATTGCGATGCATTCGAGACGTGTTGCTGCTTTGTCAAAGCGCCTTAATCCTGGCGACACAGAGAGTATCGAGGATGACGAACCGGAGAAGAAGAGGCGAAAACCCACCAAAAAGGCTGTTGTCAAAAAGACAAAGCCAAGGATCGACCTTGACCGGGAGTTGGACGTCAATGATATTCGGCACTTGTATAATGGGATGCGGCGGTACGGGGATTTGGAAGCACGGTATCAAGAGATTGTTTCCGGAACCGAACTGTCTAAATTGAATGAGGAGAATGTGCGGCAAACCGGCGAGCAACTTTACCAGGCCTGTCTTCAAGCCATCAAAGACCATAACGCCGAAAAAGTTGATGGCGCTCCAGCTCCCGCTCAGGTAACAACCGATACCCCGCCAACAAACAACGAAGAAGGCAAACCTAAACCTGCCCCCGCAAAGAATAAAGCCGTCCTTATCGAATTCAAGGGCCTCGCCAAAGTGAACGCAGAATCAATCCTCCAACGTCGCGACGACATGACTTTTCTCCGACGAATCCTCCATCGCACGACACCCCTCGCCAACTTCCGAATCGCGTCCCAAGTCAAAGCCGTACAGAATTGGAAGTGTCAATGGGCTGCGAAGGAAGATGCTATGCTCCTCGTCGGCGTCGATAAACACGGCCATGGGAATTGGTATGCCATTCGAGATGATCCGGAACTTGGACTTACGGAGAAATTGTTCCTCGATGAGAATAAGTCGGAGAAGAAGGGTGCCAAGAC
>Ga0335081_10022512_pt1 | contig 10197 bp, 6 predicted proteins | sample Lox_Sample_35_FD_206713 | JGI IMG/M metagenome (GOLD analysis project Ga0335081, IMG submission 206713) | Soil microbial communities from Loxahatchee National Wildlife Refuge, Florida, United States - Lox_Sample_3.5 | ecosystem: Environmental > Terrestrial > Soil > Wetlands | place: USA: Florida... | reverse complement strand
GCCGCCGTTGATCATGCCATGGCCGGTGATGAAAACGTTCGTGAGATTTTCGCCCCAGATCAAGCTGTTGTGAAAATAGCAATGCCCGCCGTCCTGATAGGGGTTATTGGACCAGGGCTCGGTTTCGTCGTACGCGTTCAGCTTCTGCGGCGCGCCGAGCAGCACGGCGCCGGCGTCCAGATACAGATGGAGGTTGTTGGTGAGATGAATGCTGCCGCACAGGTAAGTGCCCGCGGGAACATAAACCGTTCCGCCGCCGGCCGCCGAGGCCGCCAGAATCGCCCGGTCAATGGCCGGGCTGTCCAGGTTCGTTCCATCGCCCGCCGCGCCAAAGTTGCGAACATTGAAAACGGTTTGAATCTCCGGCGCGGCCAACGCCGACAGAAGAACGCAAAATGAAATGAGAATGCCGCAAATGCGTGTTTTCATTTTGCGATTCTGGCCGAATGGGCGGGCATTTGCAACCGCAGTCAAACCCGGGTATCTGCATTTGCTGTCGCGTCGAGCCTGTGGCTCGCAGTCGGCGCACAGCGCCGACGCTACATCAGCCCGTCATGAACCGCGGTTTTCAAAGGTCTTCGAGGGCCGTGTCGGCCAGAAAATCCATCCAGTCCACGGAAATGGACTGGTTGAGTTCGTACGAGCGGGCGAAATCTTCGTCGAACAGGTCTTGTTTCACCTGCGCGGCAAACGCCGGGTCGGACGTGGCGATATTTTGTTCCTGAGACCAGTCGAGGCTGAGATGCGTCATGTTGCCCGAGCCGAGGCAGGACCAGCCATCCACGAGCAATGCCTTTACGTGGGTCATGCCTGGATAAAAATAAACGCGCACGCCGTGCTCGTGGAGATAGTTCGCGACAATCAAATTGCTGCGACCGCCGGTTTTGAAATCGTTGACACGCGGCATGATGACCCGCACATCCACGCCGCGCGCGCGGGCTTCCACCAATTCCCCGATCACGCCCTTGTCGAACAGGTAGGGGTTCTCGACGTAGATGTAACTTCGCGCCCGACGCAACGAGGTGCGCACCGCGTTGCTGAAGGGTTTCCAGCCGGTCCGGGTGGGCAGGCGACGCACTTTGATCCATTGATTGGTTCCGGTGGGAAGGGCGGGTTTCTTTGGCGGCGAGAGCAGCGCGGCGGTGTAGGCGAAATCGCCGAGCAGACTTTCATGCGCCCAATCGCGTCGGAATTCCCGTTCGAGGGAGAACACCACCGGCCCGCCCAACTCCAGCATCAAGTCGTGCCATTCGTAGCGATATTCCCGGCCGAGATTCATGCCGCCCACCCACGCGTGCGTGCCATCCACGAGATACACCTTCTGGTGATCGGTCGAAAACCACGGGTTCAAAAACGGATGCACACGGATACGCGAATCATTTCGCAGATAGGAGACGATCGAGGACGGCATGACAAAATCCTCCGGCATAGGCGTGGCGGGCGGTACTTGGCCGGCGGCCAGAGTGCCCATCTGGTCCAGAATCACGTGGACCCGCACCTGGGACGAACGTTGCCTGAGCTGATCGGCCATGGAAACCGCCACGTCGTCCCGGTCAAAGATGTAAATGTTCATGTAAACGTGGTTGGTGGCTTCGGCGATGGCCTGTCGCAGCCGCGAATAGAATCGGTCGCCGTCAATCAGCATGCGGAGTGAACCATCTTCGCGCCGGGTATTGGTGTAACGATCCAGCCATCTTTCCCACTCGCCCAGGTCCATCCCATTGGTTTGCACGAGCGGTGGGGCTTCAGTAGCGGGCTTGGGCAACGGGAGTCGGAGCAATTGCATTGCCGACACGACCGCCAGATCCGTCAGACGCGCCACGCTGGACACCGGATTTTTGATGAGGGCCAGACCATGGCTTTCAAAGATGAATGCCGCCACGCCCCGGGCGGAATTCGCAAAGGCGGTGCCGCGTTCGGTGATGTCAAACAGGGCCGCCGGCGAAAGCCAGACGCACTGGCGCCGTTGCCGATCCAGCAGCAACGGTTCCGTGAACCGGCTGGCGTTCGGGGCCATGAGCAAAAACAACGAGTCGCTCGGATGCGTCCGGACCAGATGTTCCTCGACGTGCCGGGACAGGACGTCGAGAGTTTCCTCAATTGAATAGCGGTGGTCAATGATCAGGCCGGCGGGCTGTTCGCCGTTCAGCGCAAAGCGTGCGACACCCTGGGTATCGCGATACAGGATGCGGTCCGCAAGAAAGGCCTGGTAATACGCGCCGTGCCCCGGGGATTCCGGCGTCAGAGCTTCCAGCAGATTCGTGGCGAGATGGCGCCATTCCGCTCCGGCAATGACCGTGGCCTTGCGCCAGCCATGTTTATCAAGGTCCGGGGGCCGACGGAGATTCTGTTTCCAGTGCAACAATGCGGAGTTGACCCGGTAGCCTTCGGTGGGAACACGCAGGTGACTCCAATCAGCGTAGAATTCCAGCACGTTTGTGCCACCGTAGAAATAAAAACAGACTTCATCGCCTTTGACAAAAACCTGCGGCGCCTCCGCCGGAGGCGATGTGAGATTCCGCCATTCATCGAGCGATTGTTGTTTGGAGGTGTTGGCGCACACGTCCAGGCCAGCCGTGCTGAAAAAAACGGCGGACAAGAAGACGGCGATTATGCGTCGGCTCATTATGCGGCCAGCCAGAATCATGACAACCAACCTGAAAACGAATTGCTTTTGACAACGAGATGCTACGCGGACTCCCCCGGGTCGGCAATCATTCGTGGCGGCGGGAATTGATTCAGGTCTGTAGCGGCGCTGTGTCAGTGCCGCTCTGCCAGCGGGCGGTCACAGACCACCGCTACAACGTGCTCACGCGGCAGCGCCGCTCCACCCGATGGCAGCGTACATTACGGCGACGCGACGCGATAGAATCGCACGCGGTAGTTCGTTGCGTTGCGGTCAACAAAGTTGAGCAACGAATTGGTGGCGAGGAAATTCGTCAGGTCGGTCCAGATAACCGGGCTGACTGCCAGGTTGGTAGCGGCCTGGACGCGATAGTTGAAATTGGTCTGCAACAGCAGCGAAAAAGCAAATCCGTTGGTCCGCGTTTGCGGCGGGCTGGTGAACAGGGCCAAGGGTCCCGTATGGTTGGTGGCCAGCCCGGCAAGGCTGAATTCACTCGTGTCCCCGCCGGCCGAAACGGCCGTGGCCGTGAGGTATTGGCCGGCATAATTACCGGCGGTCGTGACCAAAGTGAAAGTGCCATTGCCGGAGCCGTCGGTCGTCAAGCCGACGCTGCCCAGGTAATATTTGCCTTCGCCATAACCGCTGGGATCGGGAACCGGGCTGCGATAGACATCAACCAAATAGTGTTGATCGGCCAGGCTGTTCAGCGTGCCGGCGACGACCGTGTTGCCGCTGAAACCGAAAGCGGTGGTGATGACGGGATAATTCTGAAAATCGTTCGGGCCGGCCAGGAAACCAACGTGGTTGGGCGTGACGCCGTCGTTGCCCAGGTCAATGCCGAGGTTGGTGTTGCCGAAGATGGAATTGCCGCGAATCGCGTTGTTGGTGGTCGCCGGGTCGTAGAGCAGCACGCCTTTGACGCTGCTGAAGGCGATGACGTTGCCGGCGCCGGCGGCGGTGCCGCCAATGAAATTGCCGACCGCGCCCTGCTGCAATTCGACGTTGGCGCCGGCGCCGCTGGCCGTGCCGTTGCCGAGCGCATTGGTGCCGGTGATGTCCGTGCCGATCAAATTACCTTCCACCAGATTGCCGGTCGTGTTGGTGTCGCTGATGAAAACGCCGTAGGTGCCGTTGCCGGAAATGAGGTTGGTCGTGCCCACCGTCGTGCCGCCGATGATATTGGCGGCGGCCTGGTTGAAAATTGCAGCACCGGCAAAGCCATTCGCCAAAGCCCGTTCGCCGGAAACGTCGGTGCCGACCGCGTTGCCTTCTACAAAATTGCCGGTCGTATTGGCGTCAGAAATGAAAAGGCCGTAAGTCCCGTTGCCGGAAATCACGTTGCCCGCCCCGGCGTTCGTACCGCCAATCAGATTACCAGTAGCCGCGCCCCAGATGGCCGCGCCCGTAAACCGATTGCCCAGCGCGTTGGTGCCGGTGATGTCCGTGCCAATGAAATTGCCCTGGACGGTGTTTGCAAACGCGCCGCCGATGACCAGACCGTAGTTTGTGTTGCCGGAAAGAAGATTGGCGACGATGAGATTGCCGCTCGCGCCATTCCAGACGCCGACGCCGATATCGCCGTTGGGGACTGCATTGGTCCCATTGATCGTGGTGCCGATGAAATTACCCTGAACCAGATTGCCGGTGGTGCCGGGATCGCTGAGGTAAACGCCTTCGAGCAAATTGCCGGACAAGAGGTTCCCCTCGTGGGGATCGGCGCCACCGATGGCATTGGCGCTGGCGCCGCCGTAGATGAAAATCCCGACCTGGCTGTTGGGCAGCGCCGCCGTACCGGCGAGGTTCACGCCAATGAGATTTCCCTGAACCACGTTGTTGGTCACACCGATGCCGACAAAGTAAATTCCGGCGTTGGTGTTGCCCGAAATCAAATTTCCGTCGGCCTTGATCGGTCCGCCGATGGTGACGTTATGAGCGCCTTCAAAAACACCGATGCCACCGAGGCCATTGGGAACGGCGTAGCTGCCGGTGGCATCAGTGCCGATACCGTTGTTCTGCATGACCACGCCGGAATTGTTGGTGCCGGCCAGATAAACACCGTATTGCCGATTGCCGGAAATGATGTTGCCCCAGCCGGTGTTGGTGCCGCCGATGATGGTATTGCGCGGGTCATACCAGACACCAACACCACTGTAACCGTTTGGGATGGCGAAGCTGCCCGAGGCGTCCAAGCCAATGTAATTGTCTCGAATGATGTTGTGGTCGCTGTTGGTGTCGTTGATCAGAATGCCATACTGCAGGTTGCCCGAAATGACGTTGCCTTGGGCGACATTGGTGCCGCCGATGAAATTATCGTGCGGGCTGTATTGGAAAATGACCCCGGCGAAATTGTCCGGCGCGGCGTTGGTGCCGTCGGGTTTCACGCCGAGATAACATCCTTCTACATGATTGCTGGCGGCGTCGGGGGAAAGCAACTGGATGCCGGCGTAGGCAAAATTATCGAAAGCCAGCGCGCGCACCGTGCAATTGGTACCGTAAAAATGCAGGCCGCTGATGGCAAACGCCTCCGGCGAAACCTGCGAACCATCGAGCGCAATGACTGGAAAACTGGTGTAACCCGGTTGCGTGGTGCCATCAATCACCGTCCCGGCGCTGACCAGGGGCGGCAGTTCGCCGACCGGATAAATCGTGAACACGCCATTGCTGAAGCCGGGCTCGGTATTGGGAATGTTGAACCGGATGGTCGTGCCGGGATGATCATTTGCGTAATAAATCGCCGCGCGCAGGCTGCCGGAACCACCATCGGCCGTGGTCGTGACGATGTTCGTCAATGGTGTGCTCGGGGGACCGTACAAATTGGCGACGGCGGCGCGGTCGCCGATGCTCAACGCCGGATTGCCCAGCTTGTGGAGAAATCGCTGATACAACGGCAGCGGGTCGAGCGTATCCAAACCCGGGCCGACACTGAAATTGCCCGGCGCGTAGTGCATCACCGATTCAAAATCATACGGTCCGAATGCCGTCGAATTGGTGTCAATGTCGAACGCGGCCTCACCGTTGGTGCCGCCGGCAATGTTGGCTGGGTTGATGACGATGTAACTATTGCGGTCAGTCCGCTGGTGTTCATGCTGAAGGCCAAAGAGATGGCCACCTTCGTGGCACATCAGCCCGCGCGATAGCCCGTGCAGCATCATCGTCGCCGCCGTGCCCGCGCCGGGCGGGTAGTTCAAATAAAAACCCGTGCCCGAACCGTCGTTGGTGAATTGCAGCAGCACGAAATGGTTCTGGTTCGTGTACGGCACAAATTTCACCTTGGCCGCCAGTTCCCATTCGCGCAATCCGGCCAGGATGACGTTGCTTTCCGTGGCCGTGATGGCGTAGTTCGTGTCGAAGAGATACGGCACAATGCCGTTTGTCCAGGGGACATTGGTCGGCGACACGCCCTGAAAATAGTTGCCGGCCCGAACCGGCCCCGCGAGCAGCAGCCAGGAACTGCAAAAGATTGCGATGGAAAACAAGTTCCGCCCTGAACCGGCGGCACGACACCGGGATGCTGCTCCTGAATGAATCACGACCTCCCAGTTATAAACCGCACGAATGCATTTTGCAAGTGCGGGTTATGCACCGCCGGGCCTGGCCGATGCTGAATTAACTCAGCCGCTTTCGGAATTCCGCACAGGCCGTCGCCACGTCCGGCGCGTTGAGGATGGCCGACACGACGCAAACGCGTTTTGCGCCCGCCGCCAGCACGTCGCCGAGATTTTCCAGATTGATGCCGCCGATGGCGAACCACGGAATGCTTACATTTTCCGCCGCCCAGCGCACACATTTCAGCGTTACTGGCTTCGCCGTCGGCTTCGTGCCCGTCGTATAAACCGGTCCGATGGCGATATAATCCGGTGCCGCCGCCACCGCGCGTTTCGCCTGTTCCGGCGAATGCGTCGATAATCCAATTCCGACCGCTGACTTCTGACCTCTGACCTCTGAACAATGAACATGACCTGTATCAAAGAAATCCTCCTGGCCGAGGTGACACAATTCTGCGCCGAGGTCGCGGGCGATTTCAAGGTAATCGTTGATGACCAAGCCAACATTCGCGCGTCGGGTGACGGGCAGAATGGCTCCAGCCATGCGCCGGATTTCTTCTGGTGATGATTTTTTGGCGCGGAGCTGGATTAAATCGGCGCCGCCGTCGCAGAGTTGTTGCGCCACAACTTCCGGCGCCCGGCTATGCAAGTAGGCCGTGTCCACGAAGGCATAAAGCCGGCAATCGCCGAGCGGTTTCATTCAGGAACCACCAAATACACGAAACCCATGAAAGGAACACGAATTAAAATCGGGATTATGTCTCTCGCATAAGAAGGAGGAGGGACAGCCGAAACGTTCTCCCTCTCCGCCGCGAAGCGGGGGAGAGGGTCGGGGTGAGGTGGCGCGTTTTTCAACAATCCCCTCACTCGGCCTTCGGCCACCCTCTCCCCGCTTGGGCGGGGAGAGGGAACTCATGTCGACGACATAATCTCGATTAAAATTGAGTTATCCGAGCCGGCTTCAGCCATTTTCGTATTTTTGCTTGCATCGCCGTAGAACTTCACCGGGTCCGTTCAAATGCCGTTCGCCAGAACCATTCGCTATGCGCCAGGAACCGGACGAGGACGTTTTGCAGCGATGGCGCCAGCATCATCCGTTGCAGCCACTTCGCCCACGCCAACCGGCGGACAAATGCGGTGTCGCATCGGTGGGCCACCGCTTCCCGGGATTGCGTCCAGGGAATTTCCCCGCGACTCCATGCGGCCAACGGTTCTATTGCCATCCCCGCCGACTCAAATGCCATGGACATGCCGTTGCCTGTGACGGGCGGAATCATCGTGATGGCATCGCCAACGCAGCATTCGGCGCGCGCGGCGGCGCGTTGCGGTCGCAATGAAATTCCGGCGACCGCGCAAAACGACCTTTCGTCGAATTCCGCCCCCGCCAGCCGCTGATTCAACGGCGAACCAATCGGGCCGCGCAAGTATTCGTGCCAGTTTTGCGGTGTGTTTTCTTCACCGGCGCGGCGGCGGAACAATCCGCAAACGTTCACCGCGCCTCCATCCACCCGGCACAGGCCAACGTAACCTCGCGGCGAAACATGCATTTCCAGATCTGCGGTCAGCGATACATTGCGTACGTGCACTTTCAGGCCGAACCAGCGCGAATTCTTCTCCTGCGCCTGCGCGCGCCGTCCCGTGGCGCGAATGACACCTTCACCAAAATCCTCATCACGCCGGCGTTGGTCTTCCAGCAATTCACCGCTGAGCCGTCGGAATTCAGTGGCGAGCGCGTGATCCATGGTGAATCGTGACAGGCAAATGGCGCGGGCCGGCAGAGGACGTGGTGGAGCAGATCGGGTCGCTGAAAAGAATGCCGCAGTGCCGCCACTCACAGCGCCCGCGCGTTCGAGCAATTCGCGCAAACCCAGGCGCGAAAGCGTTTCCTGGCCATGACCACTGATGAATTCGCCGCAGACTCGATGACGCGGGTAATGCCCGGCTTCCCACACGGTCACCGGCACATCGCGCTGGCGCAATCCGATGCCGAGTGTCAATCCGGCCAGGCCGCCACCGACAATCGTGATGGGTTTTGCCGTCATTTGGGACTGCGGCGATCCCGCCGTAGCGGGACCGCTTTCGAAAGCGCGGACATGTCCGCGCACTCCAAATTAATTTTCTTTGCCACGAACAAATGGCTCCAGAATCCCGTGCGTCGCTCGGTCAGTTGCCAGCCGCTGTCGGCGGGCCATAACGCCGAAAGTTCGCGACCGGAAAACCCTGCGCGTACACTGATGGCTGCATCATGCCGGGTGACGGAATTGCAACCAATCATCCAAAGCAGTCGGCAACAAAACAGCGGCCAGGGCGCACGACGCGGTTCAATCGCCACAAACAATCGTGCGCGGCCGGCCACGGCGCGAAACAATTCCGCGAGCCGCGCGTCGTCGAAATGATGGAGGAAAAGATTGGCTACAACGACGTCGGGAGCGCCCGCATCTTGCCGGCTGGCGGATTCGTCACCCAGCAATTCGCCGGCTGGAAGTCGGCAATTCCGTTTTTTTGCCCAGTCGAACACATCGGCCACCATCGTTTCGGCTCGCCAGCCGAGCGAGGTGAACGATGCCGGTGTTTGTCCATTGGCAATCGGCCGGTTGTCGAGCAGCGTCACATTCGCGCCGGGCCAACGGTGGGCAACTTTTTTTGCGATGCGCATGAGAAAATGACCGTCACCGGCGCCGAGGTCGGTGATTTGCTTCGGCGGACGCCCATTGGCGGCGGACTGCAAAGCCTTCGCCATAATGGCGTGATTGCGCATCCAGGCATTGACGCGGCGTAAATCGCGGCGGGACCAGATGGCGCGCGGATCGTCCGGTGGCAGGGTGTCGAGCAACTCCGGTTGAATAATGCGCTTCATTTCGAGAACGAAGGACGAGGACGATTTAACCCACTTCCAATAGCGCGCCATGGCAACTGAAACCGGCGCCGAAGGCGGACATCCACCACAGCCCGTCCGGCACGGTGTCATGCAAAGCGCGTTCGAGCACGAACAGCACGGTCGGGCTGCTGACGTTGCCGTATTCATTCAGCACGGCCGCGCTGTGGCGCACGTCGGATTCGGTCAGACCGACCTTGTCGCGCAACGCCGACAACACGTCACGGCCGCCTGCGTGAAAAATCCAGCCCGCAACCCGTTCGCGGCTCACGCCTGCGGTGGCGAGTGATTCGGTAAAGAGTTTTGCGGCTTCGTCACCGGCGATTTGCGGGACTTGCAGCGACAGCATGTTCCGCAACATCCCGTTTTTATGGCCGAACCGCAGGGTGTCGCGCTTTTCAGGCGCGAGGCAGGAGGTGCCGAATTTCCACTCGACGCGCCGCTGATTTGACCGCGGTTTGGTCGTCAAGACCGCCGCCGCCGCGCCGTCGCCAAACAGGCAGGCGCTGATGAGCACGCCGGGATCATCGTCGAGATAAAACGCGGCGCTGCAAACCTCGACGCACACGGACAAAACTTTTTTGGCGCGTTTGGCGGCCAGCAGGGCTTCGGCGGTGCGCAGGTTGGGCAACGCCGCGCCGCAGCCTTGTCCGACCAGGTCGAGCGTAAAAACGTCGGCGCGCAGGCCGAGCCGTTCGCTGACGTAACTCGTCAAACCCGGGCACAAGTAACCGGTGCAGGTGCTGATGAGCACGGCGTCAATTTCCGACGGCACGCAGCCGGCGTCGTGCAACGCGCGTTGGGCGGCCTCGGCGGCCAGCGCGGGCGCGTGCCGGGTGAACCGCGCCTGGAGCGAGTCGGGGGTGAGATTGAACGCGTCCGTGAGCGGGTCGAGGGCGAGGTGGCGCGTGGCGATGCCGTTGTCGCCGCAGAACACTTTTTTGAGGATGGCGCGCGAGCGTGGGGCGAGCCGCGCGAACAGGTCGGCGCGCTGGAGCACGTCCCAACATTCGCGTTGCGCGTAACGCTGCACCGGTGCCGCGGTGCCCAGTCCAATGACAAACATGATAGAAGCTAACGCGCCTTCAAGCCACGCGCCACTTTAATCACTGAGATGCCCGGCGAACCCGGTTTGTTCCATCAAACCCGTC
>Ga0335081_10022511_pt1 | contig 10197 bp, 8 predicted proteins | sample Lox_Sample_35_FD_206713 | JGI IMG/M metagenome (GOLD analysis project Ga0335081, IMG submission 206713) | Soil microbial communities from Loxahatchee National Wildlife Refuge, Florida, United States - Lox_Sample_3.5 | ecosystem: Environmental > Terrestrial > Soil > Wetlands | place: USA: Florida... | reverse complement strand
CGGCAGGAACCGCTCGTCCCCCCACCAGATGTCCAGGTGCCGCCAGTCCACGGCGTCCCGGGCCGGGGCCGCGGCGAGTTCCGCGAGGACCTGCGTGCCGATGCCCCCGCCGGTCAGCACCAGCGAGGCATGGCCCCGGGCCGCGCAGGCGTCCACGAGCCTGGTCACTAGCCGCGCGGCCACGGCCTTCGCGAGCAGTTCGCCGTCCCGGTGAATCAGGACCTGGGGGGCGGAGATGGCCGTTACCTCCCCGCACCGACGGCGTAGCGCGCCAGCGCCTCGCCGTATACCTCGTCGGGGTTGAGCCGGCGCAGTTCCTCGGCCAGCAGGTCGGCGGTGTCCCGGCGGTGCAGCGCGACCCGCCGCTCCGGCTGGCCCGGTCGGCTGAGGGTGGCGGTCCGGCCGTCCGGCCGGGTGATCGTGATGTCGCCTTCGTTGGTGGCGAACCGGACCTCGGTGATGCCGGGCCCGCCGGACTCGTCCCGGTCGAACGGCACGCCGAGGCGCCCGGCGAGCCAGGCCGCGATCAGGTCCGCGCTCGGGTTCCGCGGCTCGGCCGCGACCGAGCCGCCGGTGATCTCGCCATAGGGCTGGTCCAGCGTCGCGGCCAGCAGGGAGCGCCACGGCGTGGCCCGGGTCCAGCTCAGGTCGGTGTCCCCGGGGCGGTAGCCGGCCGCGAGCGCGGTCAGTGCCGCGGCCGGCTCGGGAGCGGCCGCGGCGTCGGTCACCCGGCGCTGCGCCAGCATGCCCAGCGGGTCGACGGACGGCGCGGCGGGGCCTTTGCGCGGCCACCAGGTGACCACCGGAGTGTCGGGTACCAGCAGCGGGATGACCACCGAGTCCGCGTGCAGCCCCATCGGCCCGTACATGCGCAGCAGCACGGTCTGCCCCGGGGCGCCCTCGCCCGTCCTGATCTCGGCGTCGAGCCGGGAGTCGGCGCCGGGGTCGCGGGCGATCACCCCGAGCACCCGGCAGGGATGCTCGCGGCCCGCCTGGGTCGCCGCGCGCACCGCGTCATACTGGGCCGCCTCGTCGGTCATGATGATCAGGTTGAGCACCATGCCCGTGGTCGGCCCGCCCATCTGATCCCTGGCCCTGGTCAGGGCGTCGTGGATCGCACGGGTGCTGGTGTCGGTCAGGTCGATCATCATCGCGCCTCTCCTCTAGGCTGGCCGCCCCCCGGCCGCGGCGGTGGTCCGGCTAGAGCCGGCGCCAGGCCCGGCCGTCGCGGGCGATCAGCGCCTCCGCCCCGGCCGGGCCGGCCGTGCCGGCCGGATACTGCTCGGGCTTGGCGTGCCCGGCCCAGTACTCCTCGATCGGGTCCAGGATCCGCCAGGACAGCTCCACTTCCCGCTGGCGCGGGAACAGCGGCGGGTCACCGATCAGCACGTCGATCATCAGCCGCTCGTACGCCTCGGGGCTGGACTCGGTGAACGACTCGCCGTACGCGAAGTCCATGTTCACGTCGCGCACCTCCATCGCCGACCCGGGCACCTTGGAGCCGAACCTGACCGTGATGCCCTCGTCCGGCTGCACCCGGAACACCAGCGCGTTCTGGCCGAGTTCCTCGGTGTCGGTCCGGGTGAACGGCAGGTGCGGGGCGCGCTGGAACATTAGCGCGATCTCCGTCATCCGGCTCGGCAGCCGCTTGCCGGTCCGCAGGTAGAACGGCACCCCGGCCCACCGCCTGGTGTCCACCTCCAGCCGCACCGCCGCGTAGGTCTCGGTGGCCGAGTCGGGCGCGATCCCGTCTTCCTCGAGGAAGCCGGGGACCTCGATGCCGCCCTGCCAGCCCGCGGCGTACTGGCCGCGGGCGGTGCCGACCGCGAGGTCCTCGGGGATCTTGACCGCGGAGAGGATCTTCTCCTTCTCCATGCGCAGCGAGTCCGGCTCGAAGGAGACCGGCTCCTCCATGGCGGTGAGCGCCAGCAACTGCAGCAGGTGGTTCTGGATCACGTCGCGGGCCGCGCCGATCCCGTCGTAGTACCCGGCCCGGCCGCCGATGCCGATGTCCTCGGCCATCGTGATCTGGACGTGATCCACGTAGCCGCGGTTCCAGATCGGCTCGAACAGGGTGTTGGCGAACCGCAGGGCGAGGATGTTCTGTACGGTCTCCTTGCCCAGGTAGTGGTCGATGCGGAAGACAGAGTCCGCGGGAAACACCGCTTCCAGCATCGCGTTCAGCTCGCGCGCGCTGGCCAGGTCGTGGCCGAACGGCTTCTCGATCACCACCCGGCGCCAGGGCTGCGGCCCGGGGCCCTCGGTCTTCGGCGGCGTGGACAGCCCGGACCGCTTCAGCTGGGCGACCACCTGGGGGAACGCCTTCGGCGGCACGGACAGGTAGAACGCGTAGTTCCCGCCGGTCCCGCGCTCGGCGTCGAGCTGCGCGACGGTCTCGGCGAGCCGGTCGAACGCGGCGTCATCGGCGAACTCGCCCGGCACGAACCGCACGCCCTCGGACACCTGCTGCCAGACGGCGTCCCGGAATGGCGTGCGCGCGTGCGCCTTGACCGCGTCATGCGTGAGCTTCGCGAAGTCCTCGTCCTCCCAGTCCCGCCGGGCGAAGCCGACCAGCGAGAACCCGGGCGGCAGCAGGCCGCGGTTGGCCAGGTCGTAGATGGCCGGCAGCAGCTTCTTGCTGGCCAGGTCGCCGGTCACGCCGAACAGGACGAGCACGCAGGGCCCGGCGACCCGGGGGATCCTGCGGTCCCGCGGATCGCGCAGTGGGTTTGATGTCATGCGGTTCCTCCGCCGCCTCGCGCCCGCTCAGTCGCCCCTGGACGCGGCGGCGGCCATCTCGGTCTTGATCGTCTCGAGCAGCTCGTTCCACGACGCCTCGAATTTCTCCACGCCCTGGTTCTCCAGCACGGTCACCACGTCGTCATAGCTGATGCCGAGCTTCTCGAGCTGCTCGAACACCCGCCGGGACGCGTCGTACGTGCCGCGGATCGTGTCGCCGTGCAGCGCGCCGTGCTCCTGGGTCGCGTGCAGCGTCGCCTCCGGCATCGTGTTCACCGTGTCCGGCGCGACCAGGTCAACCACGTACAGGGTGTCGGCGAACGCCGGGTCTTTGACGCTGGTCGATGCCCACAGCGGCCGCTGGACCCGTGCCCCGCGGGCGCTGAGCGCCGACCAGCGGGGCTCGGCGAACCTCTTCTCGTACAGCTCGTAGGCGAGCCGCGCGTTGGCCAGGGCCGCCTGGCCGCGCAGGGCCTCGGCCTCGGGTGTGCCGATCTTGTCGAGCCGCTCGTCGACCTCGGTGTCGACCCGGCTGACGAAGAAGGACGCCACCGACGCGATGCCGGACAGGTCGTGCCCGGCGGCTGCCGCGCGCTCCAGGCCCGCCATGAACGCGTCGATGACCTCGTCGTAGCGCTGCAGCGAGAAGATCAGGGTCACGTTGACGCTGATGCCCGCGGCCAGGCTCTCGGTGATGGCCGGAAGGCCGGCCTCGGTCGCCGGGATCTTGATGAACAGGTTGGGCCGGTCGACCATCCACCAGAGCGCCTTCGCCTCGGCGAAGGTCTTCCCGGTCGTGTCGTTGGCGATCCGCGGGTCGACCTCGAGGGAGACCCGGCCGTCGATCCCGTTCGTCTGGTCGTAGACGGGGCGCAGCACGTCGCACGCCCACCGGATGTCGTAGGCGGTGATATCGCGCGAGGCCTCCCCCACGGAGACCCCGCGCAGGGCGAGGTCGGCGATCTGCTCTTCGTAGGCGGAGCCGCTGGAGATCGCCTTCGCGAAGATGGTGGGATTGGACGTCACGCCGCGCACGTGGAAGTCCCGCATCAGGCTCGCCAGGTTGCCGGTGCTCAGGCGGTCCCGGCTGATGTCATCGAGCCAGACCGAGACCCCGGCGGCGGTCAGCTGGCCCAGTGTGTCGTCAGGCTGAGGGTTCATGCCTCGCTCCTTGCCTTGTTGCCGCGGCTTACCCGTCACTGAGCCGGGCCGGGCCCGACCTGGCGGCCGTGCCCACGTGCTCAGCCGTAATCCCGAGTTCCCGGTAAAGGGTCTGGTAATCGGCCGATCCGGCCTCGACGCTGACCCTGGCCCGAACGCGTGCCGGCGGTTGGTCTTCCCGGTAAGAAGCGTCCTGCCCGGCGAACCATTCCAGCAGCGCCCGGCGATCCGGCTGGGGATCCGGCACGCGCTCAGGCGGGCTGCTCACCGTGACATCGGCTCCTTCTCGCGCGGCACGATACGAGACCGACCCTATCTTGCGGCGCCCCGCGCGCTCGCTGCCCGTCCGTTAACCGCCGGTGAAGTCCCGGTGCTCAGCGGGCCCGCTGCCGCGCGTCGAGCGAGGCGGCCAGCGCCTCGCCCGCGAGGTTGAACGCGATGACCGTGAGCATGATCGCGAACCCGGCGGGATAGACCTCCCACCAGTACCCGTCGAGCAGGTAGGTGGTGCCCTGCGACAGCATCCCGCCCCAGGTCGCGGCCGGCGGCGGCAGGCCGAAGCCCAGGAAGCTCAGCGTGGCGAGCAGGATGATCGCGTCCGCCACCTGGAAGGTGGCGCTGACCACGATCACGCCGAATGTGTTCGGGATCAGGTGCCGCGCCACGACGCGCAGCCTGCGCCCGCCCATCACGGTGACGGCCTCGACGAACTCCCGGGTACGCAGCGTCAGCGCCTCGCCGCGGACCAGGCGCGCGGGCCCGAGCCAGGACAGCAGCGAGAGCACCAGGATCAGCAGGGCGATCGTCGGCCGCAGCACCGACGCCAGGTAGATCAGCAGGAAGATCGCCGGGATCGCGAGCGCGATGTCCACCACCCGCATCATGACCGCGTCGGCCAGCCCGCCGGTGTAGCCGGAGATCGCGCCCCAGGCCACGCCGAGGGCGGTCGCCAGCACCGCGACCGCGAAGCCGATCTCCAGCGTGCTCTGGCCGCCGACGAGCAGCCGGCCGAGGATGTCGTAGCCGTTGCTGTCGGTGCCGAGCGGTCGTCCCGGGCCGGGCGGCAGGTTGGTGAGCTGCAGGTTCGCATGGATTTGATCGGTGTGATAGACGAGCGGCCCGAGGAAGCAGGCCGCCGTCAGGGCCACGATCAGGCCGAGGCCGAGCAGGCCCAGCCGGTGCCCGGCGAACGCCCGCAGCGTCCGGGCGCGGCCCGGCGGGCGGTCCAGGGTGCCCGGCCGGGCGGGGGGCGGGCCGGCCGCCGGCCCGGCCGGCGGCCGGTCGGCCGCGCGCACGCCGTCAGTCATAACGGATCCTCGGGTCGAGGGCGGCGTAGGCGAGGTCGGCGAGCAGGTTGCCGAGCACGGTGGCGAGCCCGACGAGCACCGTGATGCCGAGCTCCACCGGGTAGTCGGCGTTCACCGCCGCGTTGTAGTAGGTGAGCCCGACCCCCGGGACGTTGAACACGTACTCCACGATGAGGCCGCTGGTCAGCACCGCCGGGAACGACAGCCCGACCAGGGTCGTGACCGAGATCAGCGAGTTGCGCAGCACGTGCCGGCTGAGCACGAGCCGGGCGGGCAGGCCCTTGGCCCGGGCGACGCGCACGTAGTCCTCGGCCAGGGTGGCGATCGCCGCCGCCCGCATGTACCGGCTGAACAAGGCGATGTTGACCAGGGTGAGGGTCAGCACCGGCAGCACCAGGGCCCGGGGGTCGGCCAGCATGCCGCCGACGCCGGCCGCCTGCGGCGCCTCGGCCGGGAAGGCGTGCAGGCCGACGGACAGCCCCGCGATCAGCAGGATCGCCAGCCAGTACGACGGCATCGAGTAGAGCGCGAACGTGGCCGTGGTGGCGAGGTGGTCGATCGAGCGGCCCCGCCGGGCGGCCTGCGCGATGCCCAGCGGGATGGCGATCAGAAGGGCCAGCGCGAGGGCCGTGCCGACCAGCGCGATGTCGTTGGGCAGCTGGTGCAGCACGAGGGAGTCGACGCTCTGGTTGAGCCGGTAGGAGTAGCCGAGGTTGCCGCGGGCGAGGCGGCCGAGGAAGGCCGCGTACTGCTCGGCGAGCGGGCGGTCGAGGCCGTTGGCGCGGTTGAAGGCGGCGATCTCGGCGCCGCTGGCCCGGCTGCCGAGGATCGCCCGCGGCAGGCTGCCCGGGATGATGTGCTCGAGGATGAACGTCACCACGGTCACGCCGAGCACCACGATCACGGCCTGGCCGATCCGCCGCAGGATGTAGCCGGTCACCTCAGCCGGCGGCCTTCGTGAAGTACCACTCCTCCGGGTTGATGAACCCGTAGGCGTTCGGCGTCACCCCGCGCAGGTTCGACTGGACGGTGATCAGCGTGCCCGGGCTCGGCTGCCAGAAGTCCGGCAGCTGCAGCCGGACCTGGTCGGCGTACGCGTCCAGCGCCTCCCGGGCCCCGCTGGCCGGGCTGCTGGTGGTCGCCGCGATCAGCTTGTCGACGGCGGGATCGGAGTAGTTGTTGACGTTCCCGAGCGCGCCGGTCTGGAAGATCTCGTCGCCGGTCGGGTAGTGGTCGGGCTCGAACAGCCAGGCGGTGCCGTAGTTCCCGAGCTCCCAGCTGCAGGCCGGTGACGACGCGGCGCAGGGCTCGATCGTCGCGGTGACCGTGGTGGAGGTCTGCTCGTCCAGCGAGATCTCGATGCCGGCCTCCCGGGCGACCGACTGCAGGTCGGTCATGGCGCCGTCGGTGTACGGCAGGCCGCCGGGGTACATGAGGGTGAGGTCGAGCTGCTGGCCGCGCTTGACGCCGGCGCCGCACTCGCCCGCCCCGGTGCCGGGGCGTGAACACATGCTGTGGCCGTCGGGCACCACGCTCCAGCCGTGCGCGGCGAGCAGCGACCGGGCGGCGGCCACGCTGAACGGGTACGGGTTCACCGCCGCCTTGGCGTCCGAGTAGGGATTGGGCGGGCTGGCGGGCACCGGGCTGTACGTGGGCACGGCCAGCCCGTCGTAGTAGGCGTGGATCCAGCCCGTCTGGTCGATCAGGTGCTGGAAGGCCTGCCGGAAATAAAGCTGGCGCAGGATCGGGCCGACCTCCGGGTTGTTGAAGTTCGGCTCGATGTAGTTGAAGCCGAACGGGTAGTCCCGGGTCAGCTGGTAGCCCTGGGCCCGCAGGGCGGGCTGCTGCGGCAGGTCGTTGTCGGGCACGTAGCCCACCGAGATCTGCTGCCCGGAGGTGCCCGGGCCGCCGGCCGCCGGGCCGGCCCGCAGCACGGAGAACTCGGCGGCCGCGGATGTGAACGGGAGCTCGACGAACCGGGCCAGGTGCGGTTTGTCCGGGCCGGAGTAGCCCCGGTTGGGCACGAAGGTGGCGGTGCCGTCGCTGGTCAGGCTGGTGAGCTTCCACGGCCCGTCCACCACCGACCAGACCGGGCTCGACGCGTAGGCGGCGACCGTGGTGGCCTGGGCGTTCAGGAAGTTGTACACCGCCGTCGCGCCCGGCGTGGTGGTGTCGGGCAGGTTCGCGGCCGCGGGCGACGGGGGCGGCGCGGTCAGCGACGTCCGGTCCCAGGCGATCGGCAGCGGCGTGATCTGGGATAGCTCGTTGTCGGTGAACCAGGACGGGTTGTAGCTGGCGTTCAGGTGGAGCCGCACGGTCGTGGGACCGAGTGCCTGCCAGGACACCACGTTGTCCGGGAACCCGCCCGGCACGTAGTTCGCCCAGTGCGCCTTGTTGGCCTTGAGCAGGTTGATCCAGAAGCCGACGTCGCGGGCGCTCACCGGCTCACCGTCGGACCAGGCGTAGTGCTTGAGCGTGAGGGTCACCACCCGGTTGCCGTCGCTGTAGACCGGGGGGTTGCCGACCGAGAGCGGGTAGTCGATCGCGGGGTTCCCCCGGTCCCCGTACCAGTACAGCGGGAGGTAGAGCAGGGTCTGCAGGTCGTTGGTATTGGCGATGGTGAAGTACTGGCCCGAGACCAGCGGGAAGATGTACGTCGGCGGGGTCAGCGGCTGCTCGGCGAAATACGCGGTGCCGCCCCGCAGCGGCGGCCCGCCGGCCGGGCCCGTCCCGGCGGGCGCGGGAGAGGCGGAGCAGGCCGCCAGGGCCGTGACGGCCGCCGCGCCGGCCAGCAGCGCGATCCAGTGCTGTCGTTGCCGCTTGGGCGTCATCGCTGGCCTCCCTACGCCGGCATTACCCGGTCAGGTTCAGACGGTCGGTGGCGCCGGGCCGTGCGGCCAGCCACCCTCTCAGCCCGGTCAGCCCGAGCTCCCGTGTGATTTGCGTTTATGTTACCGCGCTGACACCTGTGCGGGCGGGTTCGTGCCCGGCACGACGAGGTCGAACGACGCGGGCGGGCGGGCCTGCCCGAAGTAGGCCAGCTCGGCGATCAGCCAGTCATCGTCCCACTCCTCGGGGGCAATCCGGCGGCGCAGCCGCCGCAGCCGCTCGGGTTCCGGGGTGTCGACGAGCACCGACCGGTCGACCAGGTCGGATAGCTCGGCCGCGGCCGAGAACACCCCCTCCACCAGGATCAGCGGGCCGGGCGCGACCCGTACCGGGCCGTCCAGCCCGTGGCCGCGGGCCCAGTCGAACCGCCGGAACGCCGCGCCGCGCCCGGCCCGCAGCGGCACGAGCGCCTCGGCCCGCAGCCGGCGCCAGTCGTAGTACCGCGCCAGCGCCTGCCCGCCCGCGACCGTCCCCTGCCCGCCACCCCCGTCCAGGCCGGGCGGGGACCGGAAGAAGTCATCGGTGTGGACGAGCGCGGCCCCGGTCGCCGCCGCCACGGCGTCCGCGATCGTGGACTTGCCCGCGGCGCCGTGCCCGTCGATGGCGACGACCAGGACGGCGGCCCGGCCGGACCGCCAGCGGTCGACCGCGCTGATCACCTGGGCCGCCGCGCCGTCCCCGGGGGCGCGGCCCGGGTGCTGGCCGTTACCGGCGCGGGGCATCCGCCGGCATCGCCCCGGGCGGCGCGCTGGCGGCCCGCGCGGCGGCCGCGGCGCCGTCACCGCCCGCGGGCCCGTTCGCCATGGCCCGCCCCCCCGCGGCCGGCTCGGTCACCACCACCGGGCCCCGGTCGCGGAGCGAGAACAGCAGCAGCAGCGCGGTGACCCAGATCACCACCGAGCCGGTGACGTGCAGCCAGACCAGGCCCGCGGGCAGCCCGCTGAAGTACTGCGCGTAGCCGATCGCGCCCTGCGCGCCGATCAGGCCCAGCAGCAGCCAGCCCAGCCGCACCGCCTGCCGCGGCGCCCCGGCCAGCCGGAGCCCGAGCACCAGCGCGATCACCAGGCCGCCCAGCAGCCACCCGATATCGGCGTGCAGCTGGGTGACGCCGCTGAGCGGCAGGTGGAAGCGGGGGATGTCGCCGGCTCCGGCCAGCGGCCCGGTTCCGGTGACCACCGTGCCCGCGGCGAGCATCAGGCCGAGCACCCCCACCGCGCCCAGCGCGAGCAGCCGGACCTCCCGCGCGACCAGCGGGCGGGCCGGGCCGGTCCCCTCGGCGCACCGGACGTAAAGGGCGACCGTGGCGGCAACCAGCGCCATGGAGAGCAGGAAGTGCACGCTGACCCAGACCGGGTCGAGCTTGGTCAGCACCACGATCCCGCCCAGGACGGCCTGGGCCAGGATGCCGAGCGGCTGGGCCGCCGCGAGCCAGACCAGGTCCTTGCGTCGGGCGCCGCCCGGCCGGTACCGCCACGCGGCGACGCAGACGAGGATCGCGACCACGAAGATCGCGACGGTCACCAGCCGGTTCCCGAACTCGACCCAGCGGTGAATGAGCGGGTCGCCGGTGGTGCCGCTGGCGACGATGCTGGTGGCGGTGCACCGGGGCCAGTCCGGGCAGCCGAGCCCGGACTCGCTCAGCCGGACTCCGGCACCGGTCATGATGATCCCGGCCGAGGCCACGATGCCCGCCAGCGCGATCCGCCGCATCGTCGCCGGCGACGGCGCGAGCACCGCGCCGGCCAGCCGGCGGGCGTATCCGGGCAGGCCAGGCCGCGGCGCCGGGGCGCCCTGGCGGGCGGCGAGGTGACCAGGCACGGGATCCATCGTAAGAGTGTCCCGCACGGGCCGTCCCGAGACCAGCCCGGGCCGCTGCCGCCCGGGCCGGCCGGCGCTACGGGCCCGGCGGCGGAGGCATCACGTCCGCCGCCTCCGGCGGTGCCCCGTGCTCCTCCCGCCGGCCCCGCGCCGCGCCCGCGCAGGCCACGATCACGCAGCCGATCGCCGCCCACTCCCGGGGCGCCAGCGACTCGCTGAGCAGCAGCAGGCCCACCAGGGCGGCGACGGCGGGCTCCAGGCTCATCCAGATGCCGAAGATCCG
>Ga0335081_10022510_pt1 | contig 10197 bp, 9 predicted proteins | sample Lox_Sample_35_FD_206713 | JGI IMG/M metagenome (GOLD analysis project Ga0335081, IMG submission 206713) | Soil microbial communities from Loxahatchee National Wildlife Refuge, Florida, United States - Lox_Sample_3.5 | ecosystem: Environmental > Terrestrial > Soil > Wetlands | place: USA: Florida... | reverse complement strand
CGCTTTATGCCAGCGGCAGCGGCTTAATGGAAGGCAACTTTGCCAGTCCCGACGAGGGGAGAGTACCGTCTGGGGTAACTTCGCTGTAACTCGAAAATCCAGTCTAGCGGCGCGGTCTTACTCTGTCCAATCAATTATTTGGATTCGAGTTTAAAGGATTTACGATTTTGCCATCTGAAAGATAGGAGCCCCCGATCCCTTGGCAGGCTTCGCCCTCTTGCTTCCGAGAAACTTAAGGGGGCCTATGCGGGCCAAGTCGGATGCAAAACGCGCATTCGGATCCTATCTTTCGAAAGCTATGATCTATCTTTTGAAACCAGAAGGCCGATCAAAAGATAGAACTACCTCGATCCCGCCTCGTTTAAGCATTGACTGGGCATGGGATACCGCTAAAATAAACCCGATGCAGGGTAAGGCCGGCGCGCACAACTGGGTTCAAATGAATGACCATGAGCTCGAGAGCGCGGCTCGGTACTACCTCTGGCTCGCGACGAATTTTCCGGATCTCCAGAACCACCGGCTCGATGAAATTGTCGCGGAAGTGCGCCGGCGCGGCAAACCCGAAATTTTGGCGCAGGCCAGGGCGTCCATCGGGAGAGCGAAAGCAGGCGGTTAGTCCACGTCGATTACCGCGTAAGTACGTTACTAAGTCAATGGCGGATCGTCACGTGAAAACAGCCACCTCGACTCAAATGGAACGGTCAACGACAGCTAAAGTAGTAGTCGCGACGACCGTCGCTCTGTCCTTCATTTCGTTCTGGCGCGCGGCCGCGGTCGTCTTGAGCGACCTCGCTTCCTCCGCATTCTACGCCGGCGGCATCGCCGAACATGCCATCGGCAAAAGCGCGCCATGGTTCATCCTCGGCGTCATGCTGTTCAGTTTCGCGGTTCGCTCCGTGTACCTGGAATCGTGCAGCATGTTCGTGCGCGGTGGCGTGTACGTCGTGGTGCGCGACGCCATGAATCACTTCATGGCGCGCCTCTCGGTTTCGGCTCTCATCTTCGACTACATTTTGACAGGCCCCATCAGCGTGGTCAGCGCCGGCCAGTATCTCGGCCACCTGTTCAATGAAATTTCTGATCAGACTCATCTCGGACGCGCCATTAACCCGGCAACATTTTCCGCCATGTTCGGAATCGCGGTAACCCTATATTTCTGGTGGAACAACATCAAGGGTATTCACGAGTCCAGTGGGAAGGCGCTCCGCATCATGCAGATCACCACAATCATGGTGGTCGCGTTTCTCATCTGGTGCCCGATTACAATTCTGCTGCGCGGCAATGTACAGGTTCCGCCGGCTCCGCTGCCGCGCAATCTTACTTTCAACGCCGATGCGCTCGGCTGGTTCCGTGGCACCTTCTGGCCGCAGATCGGGGCCATCGCCATCGTCGTCGCCTTCGGTCACTCGCTGCTGTCGATGAGCGGCTTTGAGACGCTGGCGCAGGTTTATCGCGAAATCGCGTATCCGAAACTCAAAAATCTTAAGTACGCCGGAAATATCGTTTGCCTGTATGCGTTCTTCTGTACCGGCGTGATCACGCTGTTCGCCGGCATGATCATTCCCGATGCGGTTCGCGGTCAATATGCAGATAATTTGCTGGGCGGCCTAACCAGCCACCTTGCGGGTCCCGCGCTGCTCCGGCTTTCCTTCCATATCTTCGTGGTCATTGTCGGAGTGCTGATCCTTTCGGGAGCCGTCAATACCTCGATGATCGGCGCCAACGGCGTGATGAACCGGCTTGCCGAAGACCGCGTCCTGCTCGATTGGTTCCGCCGGCCGCACAAACGCTATGGCACGACGTCCCGCATCATCAACCTGATTACACTCTTCCAACTGGGTACGATCGCACTCAGCCGCGGAGACGTGAACCTGCTGGGTGAAGCCTACGCATTCGGCGTGGTGTGGAGCTTCTTCCTCAAATCGCTCGGCGTCCTGGTGCTCCGTTTCAAGCGGCACGATCAGGAATACAAAACGCCCGGGAATTTTCACATCGGTAGACTCGAGATCCCCGCCGGCCTGATCGTCACGACGCTGGTGCTCGGCATGGTGGCGATCGCCAATCTGTTCAGCAAACAGATCGCTACGATTTACGGCGTCAGCTTCACCGTTGCCTTGTTCGCCCTTTTCACCATTTCCGAGATCATCAACAAAAAGAAAGTTAACGCCAAGCAAGCCGGGGTTGAGAAATTCAATCTGGATATGCGGCCCGACGTGGGCGCCGGCAGCGGCAGCATTCACGCGCGGCCGGGCAGCGTGCTGGTCGCGGTTCGCGATTACGGCAGGATGGCGCATTTGAAGAGCGTGCTGGAGAAAACCAACCTGCGCCGGCACGACATCGTCGTGATGACCGTTCGCCCGGTCTCCAGCGGCGCCGGCGAGTACGAGCTCTCCGACCGGCAGCTCTTTTCCGACTACGAAGGCGAGCTGCTCACCAGCGTTGTGACGATGGCGGAGAAACTAGGCAAGACGGTCGACCTTTTGGTGGTGCCCGGCATCGACCCGTTCGATGCCATGGTGCAGACGGCCTCCAAGCTGCAGGCTTCGCGGCTCGTCACCGGCGTCTCGGCGCGGATGGATTCCGAGGAGCTGGCGCGGCGCATCGGCATGGCTTGGGAAAAGCTCCCGGAGCCGCGGCACCCGTTTTCGTTGGAGATCATCGCCGAGGGCCGGCCTTCCATTTACGTAAACCTCGGTCCTCATCCGCCGCGCTTGTGGCCCGAGGACCTCGACCGCACCCACGAGATCTGGCTCCAGCTCCAGCAGGCCTTCGGCAGCAAGCTCCACCATCGCGACGTCGTCGGCGTGGCTCTTCGCCGTTTGCAAAAAGACCTGGATAACGACCGGCGCCAGGACGTGATTGCCGAGATCGAACGCGAGCTCCGGCGAAGCTGACGGTGGCAAATTGCCCACTGCCGGCCGAACCCCTATCTTGAAAGTGTGACTGCGTTTTTCCTCAAGGCCGACAAAGTCCAGATGCTGTCGGTTGCAGGCGTCGCTATTGTCCTGATCGCCCTTGCCGATTGGGCGGTCGGCACCCGCGCGTCCTTGGGGCTGCTTTACATCATCCCGATGATGCTCGGCGCGACAGTGCTGCCGCCCCTCCAGACCGCCGGCCTGGCGCTTGTCTGCTCTGCCCTGCGCGCTTTGTTCGATCTTCCGCGCCCGCAGCCGCTGGAGCTGCTGCTCCGGTTCGTCTTCGCCTTTCTCGCGTACACCGGCTTGGGCTTGTTCGTCACTGCCTTGATCCGCAATCGCGAGCTGGCGGTCAAGCACCTCGCCGATGTGCGGCGCGAGCAGAGTCTGCGGCGCGAGGCGGAAGAACAGTTGAAGCTTCTGGCCGAAAGCAGTCCAGCCGCCATCCTCACCGTCAATGCCGCCGGAATCGTGCTGGCGTCGAATACGGCTGCCGACAGCCTCTTCTCGATTCCGGAAAACCAAACCATCCGCGGCCGGCGCATTGGAGAGTACCTGCCGGTCTTGGCCGACGCCCTGCAATATCAGAGCGGACCGCAGGGGCTGCGGACCGCTGCACAATCGCAGGGCCGCCGCGAAAACGGAGAGATCTTTCTCGCCCATACCTGGTTTTCCTCGTATCCGGCGCCGGATGGGCCGCGCCTGGCCGCCATCATCGTCGATTCCTCCGAAGAAATGCGCGATCGCGAAGAACAAGGCCTCCTGCAACTCATGAAGGGAAACCGGATTGCCGCCGCCGCCGTGTCGCACGAAGTCCGCAACCTCTGCAGCGCGATCTCCTTGATCTGCTCGAACCTGAGCAACCGCCATGCGCTGGCCCAGGATGAGGATTTTCAAGGTCTGGCCAGTCTGGTCGGCGGGCTCGAGCGGATCGCGGCCATGGATCTGCAGTGGCGGGCCCAGGACAACCTCGAGCACGTTTCCCTGCAAGAGGTCTTGGACGACCTGCGGATCGTGATCGAGCCGGACTGGCGCGAGATTAATGGAAAGGTCTGTTGGAACCTGCCCGCCGTGATGCCGGTCGTCGTCGGCGAACGCCACGGCTTATTGCAGGCATTCCTGAATCTCGCGCAAAACAGCCATCGCGCGGTGCAGGATTGTGCAGTGCGGGAACTGGCGATTTCCCTCTCCTCGGAAGAACAGATCGCCCGCATTCGCTTCCACGACACCGGCCCGGGTATTCCGGCGCCCGAGCGTCTGTTTGAGCCGTTTCAGCCGGGTGCGGAAGGCACGGGCCTCGGGCTGTATGTCTCTCGCGCGATGATCCGCAGCTATGGTGGCGAGTTACGCTTTGAGCCGCAGACGGCAGGCTCCTGTTTTACAGTAGAAGTGCAGGTCGCATAACGAGGTTCAGTTTTGGCCGACTCTCTTCTCCAGACCGTCAATCTGCTGCTGGTCGACGACCATCAGATGTTTCGGGAAGGGCTGGCCCGGGTGCTCGAAAGAGAGCCCGATCTAAAAATCGTGGGCCAATGCGCTTCAGCCACCGAAGCACTGGCGCTGCTGAACAAGAGCGCCGCCACCCTGGTTCTGCTGGACGTCGACCTCGGCGCCGAACGGGCGCTCGACTTCATCAACAACGCTCGGCGCCGCGGCTTCGAAGGCAAGATTTTGATCGTCACCGCCGGCATCAGCGATCAGGAAGCCGTTCAGTTGGTCCAGGCCGGCGTGGCCGGTATCCTGCATAAGCACCATTCCACCAGCGCTCTGTGCGATGCGATTCGCAAAATATCGGCCGGCGAAGTCTGCCTCGAGAACGCTTATCTCGGCCCCTTATTCCGGACAGTCGACCGCACCCGTGCCTCGGCCGCCCGCCCTAAGCTCACCGAGCGCGACAAAACGGTGCTCCGGTTGATCTTCCAGGGCCTGAGCAACCGCGAAATTGCGGAGCGGCTGGAGATTTCCGAAGGCGCCGTGAAAGCCTCGCTGCGCCAGGTGTTCGGGAAGCTCAAAGTACGGACGCGCGCTCAATTGGTCAAAGTCGCTCTCGAACAATATCGCGATCAGCTTTAGCGCCGGCGCCCGCCTCAGTGCATCGTTTCGAGATACGACCCGGTGCTGGCGTCCACGTAAACTGACAGGCTGGCCGTCCCGGTCGATTCGCCCCAGACCACGCGCCAGGTCGGGTTGGTGAATTTGTCCTCTTTTTCCAGCACAAACGAGATCGTCTGCTTTGGGTTTTGTTTCGCGGCATCGGCGGCGTGCATGAGAGCAGTCTTGTATGCGGCGTCGGTATCCACTTTCACCGCCGCGATCAGGAATGGCTTGTTGCCGCTCCCCGGCCCCGACCAGCTTTCGGGCTGGCTGGGAAAGACTCCCTCGTGCAGGTTGGGCTCGGCCTCGATCACCGAATACGTGTATTGACGCCCCTGACTTTTGTCCGAGGAAACAAACGTGGCCTGCCAGGCGCCGGCCTTGCCGTGAACGTCGGGGACGTCGGTCACATGCATGCTGATCATCCGCTGCACCTGCAAATCGGGCGCCCACGAGCGAGCCACCTGGTACATCTTATAAAGCGGGCTTTGACCGGTGACCGGTTCGGCCGCCTTTTCCGCCTTCTTTTCGGACGTCGTGGGTTGCTCCGAGCAGGAACTAAACGTGAACGTGAGCACCAAGAGAGAGGGAACGAGAAGAGCCTTCATTGACAGCTTCATTTTAGCAGCGCGGCGTTTTGGATCGGTTGCGCTGTTAACATTCGTCAATTGCTCCCGAGTGGGATAATGAGGCCAGCAGGAAGGTTGCCATGGCACTACGTAACGGTTTTCGCATCGTGGCCACAGCGGGAGCGTTGTTATTGCTGCTGGAACCGGCCATCGGCCAGCGAGGCAGTTCCGGCTCGCCGCCCCCGTCCGCCGGCAACAACACGGGACGTGGGACGACCGGGCCAAATAATAACGGTCCGAACACCATTGGGAATCAACCGAACCAGACCTATCCGATGCCGACTCAGCCGATTTTTCTAAGCGGCCGCGTCATGATGGATGATGGCTCCGAGGTTCCCCGCGACGTTGCCATCGAGCGCGTCTGCGGCCCCACCGTGCGCACCGAAGGACACACCAACTCGAAAGGGTACTTCAACATTCAACTCGGGGCCAGCAACGTCGACGCGCTTCAGGATGCGAGCAACGGCGGGCTCGACGATTTCGGAAGGCCTGGAAACTTCGGCCAGCCCGGGCCGCCGACCACCTCCGCCACGCTGGGCGGCAACAATTACAATCAGCAAATGCTGCTCAATTGTGAGCTGCGCGCCAGAGCGCCCGGTTATGAATCGCAGACGATTAATCTCGCCATGCGTCGGGAGCTGGATAATCCCGACCTCGGCGCGATTCTGCTCCACCGGCTCGCGCCCGATGAGGGAACCACGGTCAGCGCGACCACCCTGGCAGCTCCCAAGAACGCAAAGAAAGCCTATCTGAAAGGCCTTGATCAGGAAAAAAAGAACAAGCTCGATCAAGCGCAGGCCAGCTTTCAGCAGGCGGTGGACGGATACCCTAAATACGCCGAAGGCTGGTTCGAACTCGGCCGCGTGCAGGCCCAGCAAGGCCAGGCCGACGCAGCGCGCAAGTCGTTTGACGAATCGATTCGGGCGGATTCCAAATTTGTTCCGCCGTACATTCAGATTTCGATGATGGAGCTTCAGGCGCAGCACTGGCAGGAGCTGGCCGATGTCACCGACAAAGCCATGCGGCTGGATCCGATCGGCTACCCGCAAGCGTTCTTCATGAACGCCGTTGCCAATTACAATCTGCATCACGCGGACGCCGCGGAGCAAAGCGCGGTGCGCGCGCAGAAACTGGACACGCACCACCAACTCCCCCAGATCTCCCATCTGTTGGGTGTGATCAAGGCGGACCGGCACGATTACGCGGGCGCGGCCGCCCAGATGCGCGACTATCTTCAGTTCGCGCCGCAAGCAACCGACGCCGCCGCCGTACGAAACCAGATCGAGACACTCGAGAAGCGAGCCGCAGCCGGCGCCCAGCAGTAACCGCGCGTCACAACTGCCGGTAATTCACCAGCTCGACGCGGCAACGCTCCAGCGCAGCCTTTACCGGCGCGGCGGTAAGCGCCTGGAGCTCCAATTCCCGGCTCTCTTTCAAGCGCGTGCGGGCTTGCCGCAATGCGCGGCCGCACTTGCCGGGATGGCACATCAGTTCCGTGCTGCCTTCGGGCAGCGAGGTCAATAGGTTGATCAGCTCAGCCGTCCGCAACCGTCCGGTAACTTGAAACCCGGCGAAATGATCGGTCGTTCGGCAGTGATGTCGTTCCAGCACACGATGGAACCGGCGCCGCAGAACCCCGAGCGAACGGTTGGTGATCCGCTTCAAGGGCGGAACGACGCCCTTCCAGGAACCCTGCAGAGGAAAATCGAACGGCCGGCGCACCCATCGAATCCCGAACTCTTCGGCGAGCCGCGCCACCGCGTCCAGCACAGGCGGCGCCAGATGAGTGTGCTTATGCGTATCGAGATGCGTGGGGCGGAGTCCGGCGTCCACAATGCGTTTCACCTGCGCCCGCAACTCGTCATAGGGCCGGATTTGGCCGCCCGCGAGCGCCATCAGCAGCCGCGCGGCGGTGAGAGGCAGCCGCTTGCCGCTGATCAGCGAAGTCCCGCCAATCAGCACCAGATGGCAGCCGATGTCGAGCGTTGGGAGTTCGCGTGCCAGCCGCACGGCGTCGTCAAAGGCATCGCCATTGGCCATCAGGGTGGTCGCCGTCAGGATCCCCTGCCGGTGCGCCTCGACGATGCCTTCATTGACGTCCGGTGTGAAGCCGAAATCGTCCGCGTTGACCACCAGCCGTTTTCGCAAATTCAAAACAGGCCCAGCTTAATGCTGAGAAACTTCTTCGGATTGGTGCGGATATCTTTCGCCAATCCTTGAAATTCGCGAGTGGCGCCGTTTAGCTCCTGATAGAGCTGCGGATTGACCACCAGTTGTCCGATCGTGCCCTGTCCCGTATCGATCCGGTCAACCGTGGTGTTGAGCTTGATGATCAAGGCGTCCAGCCGCTGGTGAAGCTGGTCGTCCTTCAGCAGTTTTCCCGCGGTTCCCTTCCCGGCGTTGAGGTCGGCCACCAGACCCTTGATCTCATTCAGCGTTTGGGTCATATCGTCGAACAGCGCTGGGTCTTTGAGCAGCTTGCCCGCCGTCCCCTGCCCTTTTTGGAGATCGGCGAGCATTGCGTCCAGGCGCTTGATCGGCGCGCGGAACTCCTGATACAGCGAATCGTCGTAGATCAGCTTTGTGAGCGTGCCGTTGCCGGTGCGAACGTCGGACAGCAGCTTCTGCCCTTCCGAGGCAATGCCGTTCAGGCGATCGTAAAGCTCCCGGTCCTTCAGGAATAGACCGAGATTTCCCTTGCCCTCCTCGACTCCCTCGAGCAGCCCATCAAAGCGGCCGACGATGCCCTGAAACGATTGCAGCACGCCGGCCATCTGATTCATCAACTGCGGAATGTCCTGCGCCTGCAGGCTGGGTAGTTCGTCTCCCGCTTTGACATGCTGCTTGGCAATGCCTTTGGTAATGTTGATGAACTTGTCGCCGAGCAGGTTGGCAGCGGCAATGCCGGTATGCGAGTCGATCGGAATGTTGACCAGGCTCTTCTCGTCCACCATCATCGTGAATTCCACCGGCCGCTTCGGGTCGTTGGTCAGCCGCAGAGTATCCACGTATCCGATGGTGATGCCGTTCAGCCGCACGGGCGTGCCTTCCTGCATCGCCGAGGCGTCGTCCATATACGTGCGCAGCGGTACGTTGTGGGTGAAGACGCCCTTGCTGCTGGTCAACAGGAAAATCAGCGTGACGGTGATGGCGATGGCAACGAGCGCAATCACCCCGACCTTCAGTTGCGACCACCGTACTTTGCTCCGATCGGCCATCCGCTAGTTCCGTTGCTTGACGAACTTGGAAACGTAGGGGTCTTGCGAGGCTTCGAGCTTCTCCTGATCCCCTTCGAAGATTAGTCGTCCCTCCTGAAGCACGAGGAACGTTGTCTGAAATTCCCGCCGCGCCCCGTTTCGAGCCAGCTCGATCTGCCCTTGTTCCGAATTGTAGCGGAAATTGGCCATCACATTCCCGTCCTGATAGCGATAAGTCACCAACAGGGTGGTGGTCCTGCGTACGTCGCGCGCCTTCACCAGCAGCGCCATGATGGTGTGGGCAGTGATCGGGTCCAGCCCTGCTGTGGGTGAATCGTACAGAATGAGCGGCGGATTGGTGACAACCGCCCGGGCGATCGCCGCGCGGCGGCGCATGCCGCCCGAAAGCTCGCTGGGAAACTTTTCCAACGTCCCGCCCAGCTCGACAAACTCCAGAGCTTGTGCCACGCGCGGATGCACCTCACCCGGCGGGCACTGGATCGATTTCTGGTTGACCAGCGGGTATGCCACGTTCTCTTCAATCGTCAGCGAATCGAAGAGCGCGCTTTCCTGAAACAGCATGCCGACCCGGCTGCGGATTTCGAACAGCTCTCGTTCATTCAAGGCCGTCAGATCCTTGCCGAATACGTAGACTCTGCCGGTGTCGGGTTTGATCAGGCCGAGCGCCGTTTTCAGCAGAACCGTCTTCCCGCTGCCGGCAGAACCCAGAATCACGAACGACTCGCCTTCGCGCGCCTCAAATGAAACATTCGAGAGGGCATCGACTCCCTCGAACACCACCGACACATTCTCGAAACGAAGGACCGATGGGAGCGGCTCGGGCATCAGAGTTTGGTCTGGCTGACGAAGATCTGGGCAATCAGATACGTGAGGGCGAAGATTAACACTGATGCCGTCACCATGGCCTGAGTTGTGGCTTTACCGACCCCCTGCGTGCCTCCCGTGGTCTTCAGGCCGTAGTAGCAGCCGATGAGCGAGACCACGATCGCGAACACGAACGGCTTGAGCAGACCTTGCGTCAAATCGTTCCATTCGAGCGCCCGCCACGCCGAATTCCAGTACAGCCGGGTAGGCAACCCCAGGAACGCAGCCGAGACGATCCATCCCGAGAAGATGCCGACGAAATCCGCAATTACGGTAAGGACTGGAAGCATCGCGCAAGTGGCGATCAGCCGCGGAGTGACGAGCTTCTGAACCGGATCGGTGCCGAGCGCGCGCATGGCGTCGATCTGTTCGGTCACTTTCATGGAACCGAGTTCGCTGGCCATCCCGGATGCGTTGCGGCCGGCCACCATCAACGCGGTCAGATCGGGACCGAGTTCGCGAACCAGCGTAATCGCC
>Ga0335081_10022509_pt1 | contig 10198 bp, 9 predicted proteins | sample Lox_Sample_35_FD_206713 | JGI IMG/M metagenome (GOLD analysis project Ga0335081, IMG submission 206713) | Soil microbial communities from Loxahatchee National Wildlife Refuge, Florida, United States - Lox_Sample_3.5 | ecosystem: Environmental > Terrestrial > Soil > Wetlands | place: USA: Florida... | reverse complement strand
AAGTAGTTGGCCGCGAAGTACTCGATCAGGTAGCAGAACAGTCCCTGGATGGTTAGCGAAAGGAGTACGCCACGCGGGATGTCTTTCTTGGGGTTCTTGGCTTCTTCGCCGAGTGCGGTGACAGATTCGAATCCGACCAGCAGCAAGATAGCGACCGTCGCCTGCATCATGGTGTTGCTGAAGCCATGCGGCAGTATGACCGACATCGCGCTCGCATGCGCAGGATGATCGCCGGTCAGCGCGTAGTGCAGCGTCGCCGGTATCGTGTTGCCGTTTGTATCGAGTCCAAATCCGGCCGCGCCGTCGCCGTGGGAGAGCCGATACGAGATCGCGAGCGCCGAGAAGAACAGCAGGGCGACGATCTGAATTCCGTTGATCGCTACGTTGACCCCGGTCGAACCGTTGACACCGCGAAAGGCGATGTACGCCACCACATACGAGAAGATGATGGCGATGAGGGCCATGAAGACCGGCCCCGGAACGCCGGAATTCATTACGCCGGGCGCCAGAGTGCCCACGATGTAGCCGATGAGAACTCCCATCGTCGCGACCATGACCCCGGGATAAACCCAGTAGTACAGATGCGAGGACCATCCGATCACGAACTTGGCGACGCGCGCGAACTTGTATGCCGAGGTCGTGTTAAGGAAGGCCTGCTCCGCGAACAGATACGAACTGCCCGCACCCGGATAGAGCTTTGCGAGCTCCGAGTATGAGAGTGCGGTCGCGTAGGCGAGGCATAGTGCGACGAAGATGCCGGCCCACATCGCGATCGCGGACGGATACGCCTGGTTCGCCTGGGTGAAAAATGTGATCCATAGAAATGCGCCTGGCGCGATCAACGCCATCGCATTCACGGTCACCCCCGTGAGCCCGAGCGTCGCCTGCATTTTGGGCGCTTCTTGCTCAGCCATTTCTCCTCCTAAGCTGTCGATTATTTCGGGACGGCAAACTTCCCACCCGTGACAGCTGGACGAGGGCCTTAGCGCAAGAAAAATGCCACCGCGATGCTACAAAATGCTTTGCGTTTTGAAGGACTGCAACATTGCAAAATGCGCAGGTGCTAGGCACACGCCTATTTGTCGAGCATCAAGCCTAGTCCACTAGGACGATATCTGACTCGTCGAAGAGGCGTATTCACTGCGTAGATAATTAGCAATTCAGGCAGATTCGGCTTTAGCTTGCGGGACACCTACCGCCACCATCAGGAGCGGACTCTTTGCCGCAGCATGGGGCGAAAAGAACTTGGTCGTGTCGTCATCATAGAAGGTCAGACCGGTCGCGCCGCGCTCGAGCGCATAGCTCGCCAGATAGGCGCGACCCGCGAGGATGCCCGCCTCCAGATGCGCTTCGCGATAACCGCGATTCCCGAGCGCCTCAAGCGTCCGCTTCAAGTCGGTCATATAGACGATGAGCGCCGCGCAGTCGTAGCCGAGCATCTGTTCCAGGCACAAATAGCCTGCGACCTTGCGCAATTCGCCGGCGTTAAGCAATTCGAACGATTTGCTATCGCGATCGAAGAAATATGCCCCCGGCGCGACCCCATCGACGGCGTTCACAATTAGGTAAGTGTCCACGAGACGAGGGAAATCGACCTCGCGATGGCCGCTCGACGCGGTGAGAATCGTCGCCAGCTCATCGGCGCCGATCGCCTCATGCGCGAAAGTACGCGTCGAGCCGCGCCGCAGGATAGTTTCGCCGAGTCCGAGCGCATCGGAGGGCGCGATGGTATCGAAGTGCAACTGCGCCGAGGAAACTTCCGCAGAGCGGGGGATCGCTGCCTCTGTGACCCGCCGGACTTCCTGGGGCGTCGCGAGGCGCGATTCCTCATGCACCTTGATCAGCGGCGGGTACGCGACTTCGTTAGACAGCTCGATCGATTCCAGCCCCAGCGGCGTCAGCGGCGGCGAAGGCGACATCGACTTGTCGGTCGAGCCCAGCGCGACGAGGCACATCGCGCCCTCGCGTTCGCCATCGATGCCGACGAGCTGCTCGATGTCCGCATCGACGAAAGCGGTGACGACCTCCGCGCGGATGCCGTCGGCGGCACATGCCGCGAGCAGATTCGCGAGGATGGTGCCGGTGTCCCAGAAGCAATACCGATACGCCCGCGCACGATATTTCCAGGTGCTGCGCCAGAAGATCGCGCTCATGATGAGAATCGCGCGGGCGTTTGCGATCGAGGGGTGATCGGCCGTTGCTCGCGCGACAACCTCGCGCCAGTCGCCGCGCCGCAGCCCGCGCACTTTCAAATCCGCGGGCGAGTAGTGATAGAGCCCTGGCTCCATTCCATCGACATCGGCGGCGGCAATGTAGGTTTCGACCGGATACAGTGCGCCCGCCGATGCCGCCGCGCGGAAGTGATATTCCTCGCCGCCGATCTTTCGCTGCTGCGTCAAACCATTGGCGCAGAACAAGATACGCGTGAGCGTCTTGAGATCCAATTGCTCGGTGCCGTCGGCGGGCGACGCGATCGCCTGCAGCGTCGGCATCGTGGGCAGCTCGATATCGCGCGGCAGCGCCATCGATCCGGCCTCGGGATAAATCTTGTACGGCGCCGGTCGGTTCTCCCAATCGAGTTGATACGCGCCGACGCGCACACTCGTGTATGAGTGCTTGGTCAGTTCGTGATAAACGCGCGCCTGCTCGACGTCAGAATTGCTCACCAGGTTCTCACATACCGGTCGTTTGAATTCTCGCTCGAACTCCGCTTCGCTCCGCCTCGCGAGCGCCTGCGGCGCGGCGCTGCGCGCCCCTGCGGGCCTCACTTGATCGCTCGGTTGCTACCCATCGCGCGGATCGTGCTATATCGAAAAATCGACCCTTCAGAAGGAGACTAACATGGGACAGCGGCTTACGTCTGCCGATATCAAGGGGATGTTCGAGAAGTGCAACAACTGGGGCAAATGGGGCAAAGATGATCAGCGAGGGGCGCTGAATTACATCACCGAAAAGCAGGTCGCGCGCGCCGGCAAGCTAGTGCATACCGGCGAGACCGCCTCGTGCGCGCTGCCACTGCCGGTCACTCCCGCTGCCGATAATCCCACCCCGGTCACGCATCTGATGGTGCAGTCCGGTCACGATGCGCACCATACGCCACTGCCGTACTCGGGCGATTACTTTGCAATCTCGTTTCATGGGATGGCGACCACCCACATCGACGCGCTTTGCCACGTGTTCTGGGAAAAGAAGATGTACAACGGCTTCGATGCGAGCGAGGTCGGCTCGCATGGTGCGCGCAAATGTCCCATCGACGTGACCCGCACCGGAGTCATCGGGCGCGGCGTGCTGCTCGACATCCCGAGGCTCAAGAAAGTCGATTGGCTCGAAAAGGGCTCGGCGATTTTTCCCGATGACCTCGACGCCGCCGAGAAGGAGCATAAGGTTCAGGTCGAAGAGGGCGACATCCTGCTGGTGCGTACCGGCCGCGCTGCCAACAGGAAGGCCAAGGGCGCATGGGATCCCGCGCAGGGACTTCCCGGCCTCGATGCGAGCTGCCTCAAGTGGTTATTCGATCGCAAAATCTCCGTGCTCGGCTCCGATGCCGTGAGCGATGTGATGCCGAGCGGCTACGACGGTCTGATGTTGCCGGTGCACGTCGGCACGCTGGTGATGCAGGGCATCCATCTCATCGACAATGCCGACTTCGATTCGCTCGCGGAGAAGTGCAAGAAGCATTCGCGCTATGAATTCATGTTCTCGATGGCGCCGCTGATCCTCGAGCGTGGCACCGGCTCGCCGGTGAATCCCATCGCGATTTTCTAGAGCTACAAATTGTAGGAGATAGAACCATGCCTGCCGAAGCTTTGGTCATCGACGCCGACGGACACATCCTGGAGCCGCCCGATCTGTGGGAGAAATACATCGACCCGAAATATCGCGAGCGCGCGATGCGGATTCGCGTCGGCGACGACGGCTACGAATTTCTCGAGATCGATCGCAATCGTGCCAAGATGACCCAGCCCGGTGTGCTCGGCTCACTCGGCGGCATGGGCAAGAACATCAACGAGGCCAGGCAGCTTCGCGAGGCGATGATGAGCGGGAAGCTCCGCCCCGAAGACGCGCGCGCTATGCGGCCGTTGCCGGAGCAGACCTACATGAAGGGCGCCGCCTTCGGCACCATGGACGCCAGGGAGCGCGTCGAGCTCATCGACAAGGAGGGCATGGCGAAGGCGCTGCTCTATCCCACCATCGGACTTCTGTGGGAAGCGGAGCTCTTCGATGCCGAACTCTCGCAGGCCTACTGCCGCGCGTACAATCGATGGATTGCGGATTTTTGCCGCGACACCGGCGGGCGTCTGGTGCCGATCGCGCATCTGTCGCTGGGCGATCCCGAAGCCGCCGCGAAGGAGTTCGAACGGGCGGTAAAGGACGGATGTAAAGGCGCATTCGTTGCGCCCTTCACCATCTCACGCAAGCCGCACGGCCATCCGGATCACGATCGCGTCTTTGCCGTCGCGCAGGACCTCGACGTGCCGCTAGCGATTCATCCGACCTTCGAGCCGATTCCGTTCGGCGTGCATCATCGGTTCGACGATTTCATGTGGGCGGCGTGGTACTTCGACCTATTCGCGGCCCAAGGGTGCCAGCATGCGTTCGCGACGTTTTTCCAATACGGCGTGTTCGACCGCTTCCCGAAGCTGCGCGTAGTGGTGCTCGAATCCGGCGCGGGATGGATCGGCTACTGGCTCGATCGCGCCGACGCGATCTTTACCGGCACCACGCTGGGCGCGACCGTTCGATTGCAGGAGAAGCCGTCCTACTACTTCAAGAATCGATGCTACATATCGGCCGATCCCGACGAGCGCACCATCGCCGCAATGATGGAGCTGCTGGGCGAGAACAAATTTTTCTGGGCGAGCGACTATCCGCATCCGGATCATCCGGGCAACTACCTCGAGGAGCTGCGCGGACTGATCGCGCCGATGAAGGAATCCGGCCGCCGCGCCATCCTCGGCGAGAACGTAGCGAAAGCCTACAAGCTGGAGGTGTAGCAAGCGGCAGCCTCCGCTCTTGTCATTCTTTGCATCGCATCAGAGCGCGACGGATGAGAGAGCGCATCGCGCTTACCAATCAGATCCGCGCGCTGTTCCATGAGCGCGGAGTGACGCTGCGCAAAAGGCGCCAAGGGCTTGCATGAGGGGGTCGCCGATGCGCTGGCGGATGAGACCAGGCGCGAACTGAACGGCGCCATACGCGAGATGATCGTCGAGTTGAGGGCGGAACTGCGCGAACTCGAACAGCGCCTTGCGCAGAGTGACACTTGCGCAGAGTGACACTTGCGCAGAGTGACACCGCGATCGCGCAGGCGGCCGAAGACGATGAGGGATGCGAGTGTCTGCTTACGGTTCCAGGGCCGCACGCATCTGGGCGCGCGCGGGCCCAATTTGGCAGCAGTCGCGCTGGCCAATCATAACGCGGGTGATGTGGGCGCTGTTGCGGCGCGGGCAATGCTAACGGGTCCGATCACGAGGCCGGATATAATACTGCAACCGCTTCCTCGCGCTGGTTTCCTCTTGCACGCGAACGGGTCCATATATGACGAGATTAGACATTCGCGCTGGCTTCGGAATGACCGGGAAAGGGCGCTGCCGTCCTAGAACAACCTCTTCTGCCCGTGCTTGAAGCCGCCCTGCTCGCCGAGCGCGGGTTGGTTGCGATCGCGCTCGCGCTCTCTCTCGCGAGGCCGCTCCTGATTGCGCTCGCGACGGTTCTCGCCACCGCGGCCGCGGCTGCGCGATTCGCGCTCGCCGCCGACCGGGACAATCTCGACCGAGCGCAGGAAGCCTTCGCCGGCTGAACGTGTCGTCAGCATCGGATCGTCCTTGAGCGCCAGATGGACGATTCTACGGTCGCGCGGCGGCATCGGATCGAGCTTCATCGATTCGTGTTCGCGTTTGGCGCGCTCGCCCATCGACAGCGCCATCCGATGGAGCTGCTGGCGGCGGCGCGCGCGATACGATTCGGTGTCGAGCAGAATCGGCATCGCGTCCTTGATGCGGCGCGCGACGATACGATTGAGCAGGTACTCCAGCGCGTCGAGGGTCTGTCCATGGCGTCCGATGAGGATGCCGGACCCGTCGCCCTTGATGTCGAGCTCGAGCGATTCGCGATCCCCCTCGCCGCGGCTGATTTCCGACTTTTCGCCCATCTGCTCCAGAATCTGCGCGAGGATTTCCGACGCCTCCTTGATCTGCTCCTCGAGGTTGGCGGGATGACGGTTGCCGTCGCCGTCGTCCTCGAGCGCCGATTCGGCCGATAGATCGTCGGAATTCGTTTCTCGCGCACGGGCGTCCGCTTCCGGCGCGCGCTCGCGACGGGGTGGCCGCGAAGTGCGCTGCTGCTGCTCGCTAGGAGGCCGCGGCTCCGGCGCCGGACGCGATGGCGCTGTTTCGGCCTTAGGTTCCTCGCGCATCTCGCGCCGCGGCGGCGGCGCTTGAGGATTTGGGCGCGGCTGCGGCGCCACTTGCTCGCGGCGCTGCGGCGGCGGTGCGGGCGGCGGCGCGGTCACGCCGCTGGTCGCAACCGCGTCAGCGCGGCGCGAGACTCGTACTCGCGCATCGCGCGCGCCGAGGCCTAAGACCCCTGCCCGCGGAGTGGCGAGGACCTCGATGACCACATCATCCTGGGCGGCGGCGAGCTTATGCAGCGCCTCGGAAATAGCTTGTTCGACGCTTGCGGATGAAACTTCGATTGAGTCGTTGTTACTCATGATACAGGGACGGCCTGTTTGAATTCGCGATTAAGTACGAACTGCTGGATGACGCCGAGTATGTTGGATGCGAAGTAGTATAGCGACAGCCCCGCCGGAAAGTTAACGAAGAAAATGGTGAAGAGGATCGGCGACAACATCATCATGCGCTGCTGATTGGGGTCCGGCTGGGTCGGCGTCATCGCTTGCTGAAAGTATGCGCTGAGCCCCATCAACAGCACCAGCACCGGAATACCCTGACAGTGCATGAAGGGTAATTTTGGCATTCCCGCGATCGGAAAGCAGTCGGGCGCCGAAAGATCTTTCATCCACAGCATGAACGGCGCGTGGCGTAGATCGACCGCGTTCAAAAGCGCCTCGTAGAGTCCAATAAAGACCGGCAACTGGATGATCATCGGCGCGCATCCGCCGAGCGGATTGACGTGATTGCGCTTGTAAAGGTCGACCATCTCCTTGTTGAGGCGCTCGGAATCGTCCTTGAACTGCGCGCGCAGCCGTTCCATCTGCGGCTGCAGGCGCTGCATGCGAATCATTGAGCGCTGCCCGCGAATCGACATCGGCAGCATCAGGATACGCAGCACCAGCGTCATCAGGATTATGTCCCATCCCCAGTTTGGCACGAAGAGATGGAAAACCTTCAGTACGCGAAGAAACGCTAGGGCCAGAATGCTGGTCCATCCGAAGTTGATCGACTTCGTTAGCGTGGAGCTGACCGACTCGAGCGCTTCGAGCTTCTTCGGCCCCATGTAGACCCGCATCGATACGCGCGAGGTATCCGGGAAGAGCAGGCGCGCACTCGCCTCGTTACCAAGGAACTCCATCGCGAGCGTCCCGGACGATGGCGCTTGCGGAAGGTAGGCATTGAGGAAGTAGCGATCGCCGAAGCCGACGAAATCGATGCGGCCCGCCGCCGGCGCGATGCCTTTCTTCAGCGACTTCTCGGTTTCGTTGAGCACCTTGTCGGCGACGTCAGCTTGCAGATAAGGGATGTCGTAATAGCCCTCGCTGCGCGCGGTTAGCGGCTCCATCATCGCGAGGCCGATGCTCGCGGGAGTCTTCGGCGCGTTGACGCTGACCTGCATGTCGAACACGTAGCGGTCGCCGGCGAAGGTAAAATTCTTCTCGATGATAGTGCCGTCGGCCATCTTGGCGGACAGGTTGAGCGTCGCATGCTGGCTGTCGCTGACCTCGATCTGGCCCGGCATATTGGTGGCGTAATCGAGCTCGCGATCGTCGGCCGCCTGGCCGTTTTCATCGAGCGTAATGCCGAGCGGGAGCTCATTGCTGCCGGACGGCTGCACCATCTCGTAGGACGGACTATTTCGCTCGACACTAGCGCGATATTGCTTGAGCAGGAACGATTTCAAGCGCGCGCCGTGCGTGGTGAACGTCGCATGATAGAGCGTGGTGTCGACCTCGATCAGCTTCTCTGCGGCATGCTCGGCGGGCGGTAGTGCGGCGGCGATCGGAGGGGCAACGACGACCGGCGATGACACCGCCTCGGGGGCATTGGCCGTCGTCATCGCGCCGGAGGCTACCGCGGCCGGCTTTTGCTGGCCCGGTTTCGGCGGCGGATAAAGTCGCACCATAATTTCCTGCCATACGAATATGAGGCCTAGTGACAGGACGATGGCGATCCAGACTCTGCTTTCCACGCCGTGCTACCCCCAACCTAATTGCCCGGACTACGCGCCGGCACCGGATCGTGACCATGGCCGCCCAGCGGCTGACATCGCGCGAGCCTGCGCAACGCCATCGCGCTACCGCGCATGACGCCGTGGGCCTCGATCGACTGGTGCGCATATTCCGAACAGCTCGGCATAAATCGGCACGCTGGACCATAGATACCCATGAGCATCGGCGACACGATCGCGCGATAGCAGCGCAACATGGCGAGAGCCAGTTTGGTCGAAAGTTTCATATGCGCCTGGAGATCACACTAAGCATCGAGTCGAGTTCGCCACCGATCGCGTCGGAGGTCAACTCACTTGCGCCGACGCGCGCGATGACGACCAACGAGGTCGCCTGCGGCAGCCTCGCGCGCAAGCGCAGCCGATAAGCCTCGCGCACGCGCCGCTTGATCGCATTTCGCACCACCGCAATGCCGATTCGTTTCGACACCGTGACGCCGAGCCGCGCTTTCTCATCACCCTTGATTTTGCCGGCGTACATCACGAAGTGCTTGCTCTCGGCGCGCGAGCCATGACGCTGCAGATATCGGAATTCGGCGCTGTGATGAAGGCGATCGGCGCGCGCGGCTCAACCGGGCTGCTTCGCGGGAATTGCGATGGTGAGGCGTTTGCGTCCTTTGGCGCGGCGGCGTTTGAGGACGCTGCGGCCGCCCGGAGTGGCCATGCGGGCCATGAAGCCGTGGGTCCGCTTTCGGCGGCGATTGTGTGGCTGGTAAGTCCTTTTCATCGTTGCTGACCAATGTTCGAGATACTCGGGGCCCTTTGCGCGGCCCGGGGATTTATCGATTTAAGCAGGATGATTCTCTCTGAAATGAACGCGCAATGGAACCACACTCGAAGCACCGGTGCAAGGTTATTGCTGCGGCTGGTAGACGCGCGATCGGTACTTCGACATGATGCGCGTATCGGCATGAATCTCGGCACTCGGCTGTTCGGCAAATCCTATCGCTTCAAGTCCATCAAGGATGTCCTCGCGCGCGCCAATGAGGCGCGTTCGGGCGACGACCTCGCAGGGATTGCGGCGCGAACGGAGCAGGAGCGCGTCGCGGCCAAAATGGTGCTGGCGAACCTGACGCTGCGCGACCTGCGCGAGAATCCCGTGGTCGCATACGAGCGCGATGAGGTCACGCGGGTCATCGACGACGGCCTCGATCGCGAGGCGTATGACGGTATCGCGAACAAGACCGTCGGCGAATTTCGCGAATGGCTGATGGATGACGATACATCCGAAGACGACATCCGGCGCGCAAGCCGCGGATGCACCGGCGAAATCGCGGCCGCGGTCGCCAAGCTGTGCTCCAATCTCGACCTCGTGACAATCGGCGCGAAGATTCGCGTCGTCACCAAGGCGCGCACCACCATCGGTCTGCGCGGACGACTCTCGACGCGGCTGCAACCCAACGATCCGCGCGACGATCCCGACGCCATCGCGGCATCGGTCTATGAGGGCCTCGCGTATGGCAGCGGCGACGCGCTCATCGGCATCAATCCGTGCATCGACGAGACCTCGAACCTCAAGCGCCTGCTCGATCTGACCGCCGAAATCATCGAGCGGACGGGCGCGCCGACCCAGAATTGCCTGCTCGGCCACGTCACCACCCAGATTCGCGCGATGGAAATCGGCGCGCCCATCGACATCCTCTTCCAGAGCCTCGCGGGGACCGAGAAGGCATGCGGCGGATTCGGCATCAACGTTGCCATGCTGGATGAGGCGTATCGCACGATTCGCGAGCGCGGCGCGCTCGACGCGCCCAATCTGATGTACTTCGAGACCGGGCAAGGTTCCGAACTTTCC
>Ga0335081_10022508_pt1 | contig 10198 bp, 8 predicted proteins | sample Lox_Sample_35_FD_206713 | JGI IMG/M metagenome (GOLD analysis project Ga0335081, IMG submission 206713) | Soil microbial communities from Loxahatchee National Wildlife Refuge, Florida, United States - Lox_Sample_3.5 | ecosystem: Environmental > Terrestrial > Soil > Wetlands | place: USA: Florida... | reverse complement strand
CCTCGGGCTGCTACTGCCCTGCAACGGGGTGGTCTATGAGCAGGCGGGACGGGTCCACGTGGGCGTGGTCGACGCGGGGAAGATGTTGTCTGTAGTGGGCAATCCGGCAATGGAAGAGATGGCTCGGCAGGTGAACGAGAACCTCCGCCGCACCGTAGACAGCGTAGCCGCCCCGGCCGGCGCCTGACCGGCCGGGACGATTTGTCTACTTGCCCGAAGCAGGCGATTTGCGCCCGAAACCGCTAGCCCTCTATCGCAGCTCCCCCACCTGGTACGCCAGAACCGATCTCTGCAACTGGTAGTCGTATCTCGCCGACGTGCTGGCAATCTCGGCCGCGGTCTGGTTCAACTGCGCCTGGCTCAGCTCCACGATCGAGCTCAACTGCAGGTTGTAGCGCGTCGTGGCGAGGTCCAGCGCGTCATTCGCCTGCTTCAACAGCTCCGCCGTCAGCCCCAACCGGTCGTGCGCCGTCTGGGTGTTGAGCCACGCCACCTGAACGTCGCGGGCCACGCGGTTCTCTAAATCGGCCTCGTCTCTCTGCGCCGCCTGCGCTCGCAGGTCTGCTTCCGTGCGCAGCGCCGTGAAGAGATGCCCGTTGAACACCGGAACGCTGATGTTGAGCCCCACCGCGCCGTACCTCCCCCGCAATTGCGCGTCGTCGCGGGCCGGAACCACGCCCACGCCCCCCAGCGCGCTGACCGTGGGAAACGACAGCGCCCGCTGCGCCCGCGCATAGCTGTCCGCGGCGTTCTGCTGGGCGCGCAACTGGGCCAGCTCGGGCCGGTTCTTCCGTGCTTCGTCGATCAGCGCCGCCACGTCCTGCGTCAGGCCGGAAGGCATGGGCGCCTCCTCGAGCTGGAAGCTCTGCGGGGCGGCGTAGCCCAGGGCGGTGGAAAGCTCGGCCATGGCGGCCGCAGCGTCGTTCTGCGCGCTTGCCAGCAGCAGCTTGGCCTCCGAGAGGTTGACGTTGGCGAAGCTCACGTCCAGCCCCGATTTCAGCTTGCTGGCGGCCAGGGCCGCCACCTGGTCCGCCACCAACTGCCGCGCATTCACGGTCTGCTGCGCGACGGTCAGCACGTTTTGCGTCCGCAGCGCCGTAAAATAGGCGCGGTCCACCTGCAACAGCACCTGCGCGCGGACCACCTGGGCATTGTCCTGCTGCGCCTGGGCGCGCTCCCTGGCCGATGCCGTCAGGTTCGAGGTGCGCCCGAAATCGGTGATCACCTGGGCGATGGTGAGGCCCGAGGCCGCACGGTCGTAAATGATGGGGTTGTTGAGCGCCCCCGCCGCCAGCCTGGTGCCGGTCAGCGCGCCGGCCCCGGTGAAACTGCCGATCACCTCCGGGAAGTACGCGGAGCGCGCCTCCGTGGTCACCTGGTTCGCCGCCAGAGCCGTCAGCAGCGCCGCGCTGACCGCCGGATGGTTCTTCACCGCCAGCGCTTCCGCCTCCGGCAAGGACAGCCGCGTCTGGGCGAAGGCGCAGCCGCACAACAACAGCCAACCCGCTCTTCGCATCTACGCCGTCTCCTTGTGTCCGTATACCAGGACGTACGCCGCCGGCACCAGGAACACGGTCAGGGCCACCGAGACCGTCAGCCCGCCGATGATGGCGCGCGCCAGCGGGGCGTACGATTCGCTGCCCGCTCCCAGCTTGAGGGCCATCGGCAGCAGCCCGATGATGGTGGCCAGCGAGGTCATCAGCACCGGACGCAGCCGCACGCGGCAGGCCTGTGCCACCGCGCGGCGGACGGGAGTGCCCTGCTCCTCCAGCCGGTGCGTGAACTCCACGATCAGAATGCTGTTCGAGACCACGATCCCCACCAGCATCACCACCCCCATGAGCGACATTACGTTCAGCGTGGTCCCCGTCAGCCACAGCGTCAGCAGCACGCCCGTGAGCCCGGTCGGGACCGCCAGCAGGATCAGGAACGGATCGACAAACGACCGGAACTGCGCCACCAGAATCAGGTAGAGCAGCACCACCGCCAGCGAGAGTCCGAATTCGAAGCTGCGGAAGGATGCCCGCATCCCCTGCACCATCCCGCGCAGATCCACATGCACGCCCTCGGGGAGCGTCATTCCCGCGATGAGCTGGTCGATCCCGTCCGCCAGCCTGCCCAGGTCCTCCCCCCGCGGCCGCACGAAGATGTCGATCGTCCGGCGAATGGCGTAGTGGTCCACCTCGGTCGGCGCTTCGATGCGCGTCACTTTGCTGACGGCGTCGAGGCGCGCCGGATCGGTGTGCGATGCCGAGCGGATGGGGATGGCTTTCAGGTCCCCCAGGGTCTGCACCTGCGTTTCGGGATACTGCACCGTCAGCATGTAATCGTTGCCGCTCTTGGGATCGATCCAGTAGCTGGGCGCGATCATCTGGTTGGAAGTGAGCGCGGTGATTACATTCCCGACCACTTCCCGCTGGCTGAGCCCCAGCTCGCCCGCCCGCATCCGGTCCACGTCGAGCTCCAGCGCGGGATAGTCCAGGTCCTGCGGAATAAACACGTCGCTCACCCCGGCCAACTGCCGGATGCGGTCCGCCAGATCGGCAGCCACGCTGTAATCGTTGTGCAGGTGCGAGCCGGAGACCTGGACGTCGATGGGCGCCGGCAAGCCGAGGTTCAACACCGCGTCCACCAGGCTCCCCGACTGGAAGTAGGCGCTCATCTGCGGCAGCTCCGATTCGATGCGCCGCCGGACGCGCGTCATGTACTCGTAGCTCCCCACCTTGTGGCCTTCCTTCAGGCTCACCTGTACGAAGGCGGTGTGCTCCGCGGAGTTGGGGGTGTAGATCGACGAGAAATCGGGAGTGCTGCCGATGTTGGATACGATCATGCCGAAATCCTCCGGCAAGACCGTTCGGCGCACGATCTGCTCCACGCGCGCGATCAGGCTCTCGGTCATTTCCAGCCGCGTGCCGGAAGGAGCCTTCAGGTTGATGATGAACTGCCCCGCGTCGGTGCGCGGAAAGAACGAAAGCCCCAGCAGCGGGTAGAGCGCCAGGCTGGCGGCGAACCCCGCCATGATCGCGGCCACCGTCGCGTGCGGCCGGTTCAGTACCAGCCCCACCGCCCGCTCGTACCCGTCGAGCATGGCGTTAAAGCCGCCGTTGAACCATGAGTTGAAGCGGTCCCCGATTCCGCGCGCGGCGCCGCTCTGCATGGGGTGCTCGGAACGGTGCTCCAACGCCGCTTCTTCCGCCTCGGCCTCCAGTTCGACGCCCTCCGGCACCCGGTGATGGCCCTGGATGAACCGGGCGCAGAAAAGGGGCACCACGGTCATCGCCACGGCGTACGATGCGAACAGCGAAATCACCACCGCCAGGGCCAGCGCCGAGAAAAGAAACTTGCTCACGCCGTACAGGAAGGTCACCGGAAAGAACACCACCACCGTGGTCAGGGTGGCCGCGAGCACCGGCAGCGCCACTTCCTGCCCGCCTTTTATGGCTGCGTCGTGCGGCGTTTCGCCCATCTCCAGGTGCCGGTAGATGTTCTCCAGCACCACTACCGAGTTATCGATCAGGCGCGAAAGCGCCAGCGCCAGGCCGCCCAGCACCATGCTGTTCACCGACCCACCGCCCAGCGACAGCACGATGAACGTCGCCAGCGCCGAAAGCGGGATGGAGAAGAACACCGCCACCGTGGCGCGCATGCTCCCCAAGAAGACCAGGATCATCAGCGACGTCAGGAACAGCCCCATCCCGCCCTCGCGCTTGAGCGTCTCGATGGCCGTCTCCACGAACTTCGACTGGTCGAACACCACGTCGGTGACCAGGTTTTTGGGCACGTCCGAGAGGTGCGCCAGCGCGTCGCGCACGCCCTGGACCACGGCGATGGTGTTGGTGTCGCCGCCCTGCTTCATCACCGGAGTGTAGACCGACCGCAGCCCGTCGACCCGCACCACGCTGGTCTGAATCTGGTGCCCGTCCTCCGCCTTCCCGATATCCGCCACGCGCACCGGCGCCTGACCCACCATTTTGATGGGCACCTGGTTGATGGCCGCCACGTCGGGAAGCTGGCTGTTGGTGTAGATGTCGTAGTCGTACGGGCCGATGCGCACGTCCCCGGCCGGAAGGATCAGGTTGGAATCGTTGACCGCCCGCACCACGTCCATGAGGCTGAGCTCGTGCGCCTCCAGCTTGAACGGATCGGCATAGATCATGATCTGCCGGTACTTGCCGCCAAACGGCTGGGGTACGGAGGCGCCCGGCACGCCGGCGATCTGGTTGCGGCGTCTCGCCGAGGCCCTCGCCTTTGAACGTGACCAGGCAGACCGGAAGGCTCGAAGCGTCGAACTTCAACACCACCGGCGGCAGGGTTCCGGCGGGCAGACGCCGCAACTGCGCCATCGCCAGGTTGGAGATGGTGGTTACCGCCGAATCGGGATTGGTGCCCGGCTGGAAGTACACCTTGATGATGCTCACACCCGGAAGCGAGCGCGATTCGATGTGCTCGATGCCGGCGCCCAGGGTGAAGAAGCGCTCGAAGCGGCCGGTGATATCGGTCTCGATCTGCTCCGGCGGCATGCCCGAATAGAACGTGGCCACCACCACCACCGGAATGTTCATGTTGGGAAACATGTCCACCGGCATGCGCACCAAGCTGGACACGCCCACCACCGCGATGATCAGGCACACCACGACAATGAAGTAGGGATTGCGCACGGCGAATCGCGACATGGCTTACGCTCCCGCAGGCTTGGGCTGGACCCGCTGGCCCGCGCGGAACCGCGCGTGGCCGCCGACCACCACCAGCTCGCCCGCGTGCAGGCCGCTGACGATCTCCACCTGGTTTTCGGTCTCCAGCCCGGTCTTGACCTGGCGCTCTTCCACCACCCCATCGGGTGTCACCACCAGCACCGTGTCGTTGGCCACCGCTTCAATGGGCACCGCCAGCGCGCCGGCCCGCCGCTCGATGGTCACCACCACCTCGGCGTACATGCCCGGCACCAGCACCAGGTTCGGGTTGGGCACATCCACCTCGGTCTCCATGGTGCGGGTCGCCAGGCTCACCTCCTCGGAGAACCGCTGGACTTTGCCGTGGAAACTGCGGTTCAACGTCGGAACACGCACCTCCAGGGTGTCGCCCAGGTGAATGCGCGGCACGATCGACTCGGGCGCCGGCAGCACCAGCCGGAGCACGTCGTCCTGGGAGATGCGCACCACCGGCATGGCCTGCGTCTGCGACGCCGTTCCCGCCTGGATCATGGCGCCGGTATCGGCGTAGCGCCTGGTGATCACCCCCGTGAAGGGCGCGGTGATGCGCGCGTAGTCGCTGAGCGTCTCGATCTTCTGCTGGTCGGCCTGCGAGACGGCCACCTGGTGCTTGGCGGCCTCCAGCGCCGCCTGGGCAGCCGACACCTGCGCCTCGGAGCCGGAATCGCCTGCTTCGGCGTCGTCGATCTCCTGCTGAGCCACCAGGTTCGGTCTCTGTTTGATCACCTCCGCCAGCCGCGTGTAGCTCAGGTGCGCGAGCTGATGTGCCGATTCGGCGCGGCGCAGCTCATCGGTGGCGCGGATGACGTTGGCATCGCTCAGCGCTTTTGCCGCTTTGGCGCGCTGGAGATCGTCGGCCATCTCGGGGATCTCCAGCACTCCCAGGAGCTGGTTGTAGGTGACGCGGTCCCCGATGTCGACGTAAATCTCCTTCAGGTAGCCGGCCACTTTTGCGTGCACGTCGACTTCCTGGTACGGCCGGAACTCCGCGGTGAGCACCACCTGGCGCGCGAGATCGGCGCGCACCGCCTTGGCCACGGGCGCCACCGGCAGCGGACTTGCGTTGACCTCCGTAATCCGGCGGGAGCATCCCGCAGCCAATACCAGCGTCAGAACGACCGGCAGATAAGAACTCTTCATAGCATCCTCCACTTGGAAACGGCCCGCACCCCGACGCGGCGGTTTTGTACGCGAAGATCATGGGGGATGGGCCGACGACTACCCCGTCTGTCCTGGCAGGTTGCTGAAAAAACCGTAAGCCGCCGATGATCGCAGATTTAAAGTGGATCTTGATCGGCGTTGATCCGCGTTGATCCGCGTTGATCTGCGGCTGGATCACCTTCCCCAGCAGCCTGCTAAGCGGCCGGAGGAGGACGAAAGCGGAAGGAGTGCAAAAAGACGGCCCGCAATGGCAGGGGCTGTGCGGGCGGCGCCGGCACGTAGGTTGTGACGTCGTCCGGGTGCCATTGCGGAACTACCCGCGGCGCCACCGCGTCCAGCGTCTGGCAGCCTTCGCCAGACATCTTGGTGGCCTTCGCGAGGTACCCCTCCGAGCGCGAACCGGCGGAGTACTGGCTGCACTTCGCCTCACTGGCCAGCGCGAAGACTCCGGCCGCCAGGCCGCACACCAGCACCGCAATCAAACGGCTTCGAAGACGCTCGGACCGCAACACGGACAACACTTAGACCCTAGCGAAGACATTTCGGAGTTGTCAATTACGGTTCGCTCCGCGATCCAGCCGCCGGCATGAATTTGCCGCTTGCCAAGAAACTGCCGCGGAACTTCCCTGCCCCCCATTGATTTCCAATCACTTCCCCAACGGCCACTGGTTTGCACAACTGGCGTTGCCATGCTGGACCGCATCGCCGGACAACTGGAGCGCTACCTGGATCTGCTGAGCGCGCGGCAGAAACTGGTGGCCTCCAACATTGCCAACGCCGACACGCCCGGCTATCACACCCAGGACATCGATTTTCAAGCGGAATTCAGCAGCGCCATCGGCAGACCGCCCCTGCCGGAGGAGGTGGCCGGCCTCGAAATGAAGAACGACGGCAACAACGTGAGTCTCGATCGCGAGGCCCGCCTGCTGGCCGAAAACGCGCTTCGCTTCCAGGTGGCCACCAGCCTGTTGCGGTCGCAGATCCAGGATGTGCGTTCCGCGATTCAGGAAGGCGGCAGCTCGTCATGAGTCTCTTTTCCGTATTGTCGGTGGGCGCTTCGGGCATGGCGGCGCAGCGGACGCGCGCCCAGATGCTGGTGGAGAACCTCGCCAACGCCGAAACCACCCGCACTCCCGAGGGCGGCCCGTACCGCCGCAAAGACGCGGTGTTCGAGAGCACCCCGGTCTCTTCCCCGTTTTCGTCGGTGTTCGACGCCCAGGTACAGGCGGCCGGCGGAGTGGCGGTGTCCGAAATCGCGGTCGATACCAGCGACCCGGAGATGCGCTACATGCCGGGGCATCCGGACGCCAATGCCGAGGGCTACGTGGCCTTTCCACGCGTCCATCCGGCCGAAGACATGGTCGATCTGATGGACGCGGCACGCGGCTACGAGGCCAACGTGGCGGCCATCGGCGCGGTGAAAGACATGATCCAACGTTCGCTCGACCTGATGCGCTGAGGTTGACCCATGCCGGCCCCTGTCTCTTCCATATCCGGCCCCGTTCCGGGGAGTCCCATACGCCCTGCCGGGGAGCCCTCCCGGGGCAGCGGCTTCCAGGACGTCCTTTCCAGCGCCATCGAAAAGGTGGAATCGCTGGGGCAGAACGCTGCGGCGTCGGTGGAGCGGTTCCTCTCCGGCGAAGGAGAGGAGCTGCACACCACCATCCTGGCCACCACCCAGGCGCAGCTCGCCTTCGACCTGTTCCTGCAGGCGCGCAACAAGGTGGTCAGCGCGTACCAGGAAGTCATGCGGATGCAGATGTAGGCCGGTGACCGGTTTCTGGGCCCCCTCAGGTTTCCGGCGCCATCCGCCGATCTAGAGTACAGGCCCAAGCGTCATGAAGAGAATTCTGGCCAACCTCTCCCTGCGGCAGCGGATCACCATCGCGGCCATGGCATTGCTGGTCGCCGGAGGCCTCTATGCCCTGGTCCACTGGCGGCAGGAAGCCGATTTCCGTCCGTTGTTTACCGGGCTGGCGCCGGAGGACGCGGGAGGAATCGTGCAGAAGCTCAAGGAAACCGGCGTCGATTACCGCCTGCCGGAGGGCGGCGGATCGGTGCTGGTCCCCTCCGGGCGTCTGGCCGAGCTACGCATCAGCATGGCGGCCGCCGGGCTGCCCAAGACCGGGCGAATCGGCTTCGAGCTGTTCGACAAGACCAATCTGGGCGCCACCGAGTTCACCGAGCACGTGAATTACCGGCGGGCCCTCGAGGGAGAGCTGGAACGGTCGGTGGTGTCCCTGGCCGAGGTCGAGCAGGCGCGCGTGCACCTGACCTTTCCCAAAGATTCGGTGTTTCTGGAGTCGCAGCAACCGGCCAAGGCCAGCGTGCTGGTGAAGCTGCGTCCGGGGGCGCACCTGTCGCCGCTCAACGTGCAGGCCATCAACCACCTGGTGGCCAGCGCCGTGGAGGGCCTGTCGCCGGATGCCGTTTCGGTGCTGGACATGAACGGCAACCTGCTGGGCCAGCCCCGCGCGCCGGGCACGCTGGATGGCCCCGAGCCCTCCGAGGCGGTGCTCGATTTCCGTCACAAAGTGGAGGCCGACCTGCTTGCGAAGATCAATTCCACGCTCGAACCGCTGCTGGGCGCCAACAAGTTCCGCGCCGGCGTCTCGGTGGAGTGCGACTTTTCGGGAGGCGAGCAGAGCGAGGAGATCTTCGATCCGGCGCACTCCGTGATGACCAGTTCGCAGCGCACCGAGGACACCTCGGGCCCGGGAAGCGCCAACGGGGTTCCCGGAACGCCGTCGACTCTGCCGAGGCCCACCTCGCGGCCCGGGACTTCCTCCAACCGCGTCTCGCGGATGACCGAAAACATCTCTTACCAGTCCAGCCGGACCGTCAAGAAAACCCGTTTCCCCGCGGGGGTGGTCCGCAAGATGTCGGTGGCCGTGCTGGTGGACCAGGATCTCACCTGGGAGAAGGACAAGAACGGATACCGGCGGGTGCTGGCTCCCCCTGCGCCGGATAAACTCAAGGCCATACGCGAAGTGGTGGCGGGCGTCACCGGATTCAGCGAGCAGCGCGGCGACCAGATCGTCATCGAGACCCAACCCTTCGAGACCACCCTCCTGCTGGAGCCGCCGTCCGCCGATCCGCTCCCGGCCAAGCCGGCGCCGCAGGGGTTCACGCTGCAGTGGAACCGCACCACCATGCTGATCGCAGGCGGCGTCGCGGCGGGTGTGACCGTCCTCGTATTCGCGGTCGCCATGCTCCTCCGCAGGAGGAAAAACACCGGTCGCGCCGAGTTCACCGGCCCGGCGGCCCTGCTCCCCGGCCGGGACGCCTCCGCGGGCGCTCTGAAGGGCGGAACCGCCGAGCAGCAGCTCGAGTCGCAGTTGGCCGAGCGCGACGCCCTCCAGCAAAAGGCCGAATCCGAAGTGCTGAGTTCCCTGAAACTCGCGCCGGTCATCACCAAAAAGGCCGAAATCATGGCCAAGCACCTGCGCGAGAAGATTAAGGACGATCCGGAAGTCTCGGCCCAGATCCTCCGTACGTGGATCCGCGAGGAGGAGGCCTGATGCGCCAGGGGGATGCGCTTCCGTGATTCTCAACACCACCAAGGAAGAGGCCCTCTCCGGCCTGCGCAAGGCGGCCATGCTGCTGATCGTGTTGGGCGAGCAGTCCAGCGCCGAGCTCCTGACGCAGCTTACCGAAGAGGACGTGCAGAAGGTCAGCCGCGAGGTCGCCAAGATCACGGCTATCTCCTCCGAGAACGCCGAGAGCGTGCTGCACGAGTTCCACCATCTGTCGGCCGCCGGCGATTACGTGACGCGCGGCGGCATCGAGTTCGCCCGCAAGCTGCTGATGCGCGCCTTTGCACCGGATATCGCCAAACGGATGCTGGAGCGCCTGGCCAAGGCGCTGGGCTCGGAGGCCGCCTCCTTCGATGCCATTCAGAAAGCCGACCCGCAGCAGCTTGCCAAGTTCATTCACAACGAACACCCGCAGACCATCGCGCTGGTGCTGTCCCACCTGAATCCTTCGCAGGCGGCCGCGCTGCTGACCTCTCTGCCTCCCGGGATGCGCTCGGACATCGCCCTGCGCATGGCCAGCCTGGACCAGATCTCCCCCGAGATCATCCTCAAAATTGCCGGCGTCATCGGCCAGAAACTGAAGACCCTGGGTGAGTTCAGCCGCGAGTCCTACGGCGGCGTACGCGCCGTGGCGGAAGTCCTGAACCGGCTCGATTCCGCCACCGGCCGCGAGATCCTGGAGAACATCGACCAGCAGGACGCCAACATCGCCGAAACCATCCGTCACCTGATGTTCGTATTCGAAGACCTGCTGCTGCTCGATCCCATGGGGCTGAAGGAAGTCATGGGAAA
>Ga0335081_10022507_pt1 | contig 10198 bp, 11 predicted proteins | sample Lox_Sample_35_FD_206713 | JGI IMG/M metagenome (GOLD analysis project Ga0335081, IMG submission 206713) | Soil microbial communities from Loxahatchee National Wildlife Refuge, Florida, United States - Lox_Sample_3.5 | ecosystem: Environmental > Terrestrial > Soil > Wetlands | place: USA... | reverse complement strand
TCATGCGCGGCTGACAGCGTTGCTGGATGCACCATGGCTGCAACCAGCACGCCTCCGAGAACGAGCGCCAGGCTACTTGGGAGAATTCTGACGCGCTCGGCCTGCGGCGTGGCAACCGACGTCGGAGCCAGCAAACGGTCTACCCGCGCCTCCAGGTCCAAGCCGCAGGCCATGAGTGAAGCGACCAGCGGCGGCTGTGAAGGAATTGCGCCCAGGCGCGCTACGCGCACCAGGGCCGCAGCCAGGGTGAGCGAGCTGCGGGAATCGCCGGCGGCGGCGCGATCGTCCGCCGCACACTCCGCTACCTTGGCCCACGCGCGTTCCAGCGCGCCGAATCCTCGGACGAACGGAAGAATGCCAGGCGCAAGAAGCAGCAGCAGACGTTTCAGGTTGTCGAGGGAACGCCCGTGCGCCCGCTCGTGCCGCAACACTGCCGCCAGTTGTTCCGAGGAAAGAGCGGCGATCACTTCCCGCGAAATCACCACTTGGGAGCGAATGAGTCCGGCGAGCATGACGCGCGGAGCTGGATCTTCGATGACCCACACCGGCGAAACCTCACCCGGCAGGCGCGATTCGCGGCCCGCCCGCCGGAATTTGCGAATGTATCGGACAGACCTGGATGCGGCCAGCAGCGCCCGGCCGACGGACAGACTCCAGCCGGCCGCGCCCAGCGCCGCCAGTGCAAGGCATGCCATGCCGATCGGTTCGGGTGTTCCCGTGGGTTCGAGCCACAGATAGCTGGGCGCGCAGATCAGGGCTACAACCAGGAGCGCAAACCCGGCCGGGAAGAGCCGGAGCGCCAGCAGAAACCGCGCGCCCGCTTGAGGCTGCATCCGCAACGCAAGACCGATTGCCGCGCGCGCCGCGAACCGCGTGACCAGGCCCAGCGCCAGGTGCACCAGGAAGAAGGAAGCCAGGCACAGCAACAACAACCGCAATAGGTAAGTAACGATCACGGCTTGCCCTGCTGACAAAGCTCTTTGCGTTTCTGGCGGATCTTTCTTTCCAACTCATCCAGAAGCGCGCCATCATGCTGCCCAACAGCATCCACCAGGCTAGAAATCAGCAATTCGCCGGATGGCTGCGGCCCGGCCAGGAAACCGGCGACAAATTCTCCGGCGCGCTTCTGTTCCCATTCGCGGCGCGACCAGCGTGGCGAATACAGGAACGCCCGCGCAGACTTGTGCCGGTCCAACAGGCCCTTCTTGTAGAGCCGGTCGAGCGTAGTCATTACGGTGGTGTAGGCCAGTTGCCGGTCCAGGCGCCGGATCACATCGTGCACGTTGCTTTCGCCGCGCTCCCAGAGAATCTCCATGACGGTGGCCTCGAGGTGGCCCAGGGCCTGCGGCGTGGCGATCTTCTGGGCGGCGACGCGGTGTTTCAGAAAGCCGATCATGGCGCTGCCCGTTATAGTATCAAACGTCGATCGCCTTCGCGCCGCGTGAGCTTTTCGCGGTCGAGGTACTCCAGCAGCGGAATGGCGTATTTACGGGATATGCCGGTCCAGTCTTTGAAGTCACCGACGGCGAAGCGCTGCGATTTGCGGCCCGCAAGCAGTTCTTTGAGTCGCGCCAAAGCCGACTGGTGAAACACCAGATCCTCGCTGATGCGCACCAGCCGTTTCTCCCGCAGCAGGGTCTCAAGCAACGTGCGGGCACGCCTGGCCTCGACTCCCGACTTGGCCAGCACTTCCGCTACCGCGGGGACCGCCAGACCGGCCAGTTCGAAGGCTTGTTCGATGGACGCGCGCGCCTGCTCCTCCTCTTCTTTGAGCACCACGCGGTGGCTCCTTGACCGCACCATTTCGCCTTCCACCACGATTTCCGGCGCCGCGGCGAGCAGCGCATCCAAGACGGGGAGCGGCGCCCGCGCCATCTCGCGGCTGCGCAGTTCCTGTTTGGCGATGGCTGGAGCGAGTGGAGTCGTCTGGTGGAATTCGCGGATGGCTTTTACTAGACGGTCGCGCGCGGATTGGAACCAGGTTGGGTCGACATGCCAGGGTCCGGGAACTTCGACCAGCTTTGCTTCGCGGGCCGCCGCGGCGATGTCCTCTTCCAGCAATCCGGTGCGCGCCACCAGTTCCGCCGTGCCGGCGCCGAATTCCGCTTCGCGCACCAACAGGGCGATGCGCGCGGCTGCGCCGGCAGAAGCAAGCACCGCCAGCCGTTCCGGGCTGGCGCGGCGTGTGCCGTCCGGCAGGTCGACCACCACGCCGCCGCCGATGGTGATCACGGGCGAGAACATCCGGATGATGAAGCGGTCGCCCGGCAGAAGCAGAGCCGCCTCGCGGAGCACCAGTCGCGCGTACGCCGTTTCGCCCGGCTGGAAGACCTCCGCGCCTTTTGGAAGGCGAACCTCCGCTGCGATCTCCGCCGTCCCGGCGTGAAAATGGACGGGCGCGCGGTGCTTCAATGGCTTCGCCGACGCCAGCAGGTGCAGGCGGCAATCCACCTGGTTCACTGCGCGGAAGCGGCCAGGTTCGGAAAGCACATCGCCGCGCTTCAAGTCGGCGGGTTCGACATCGGCGAGGTTCACCGCGGTGCGTTGCCCCGCCACGGCGCGATCGGCGCCGGACCCGTGCACCTGCACTCCGCGCACGCGCAGTTGCCGTCCTCCCGGATAAACCTCCACCACCTGTTCCTTCTCTATGGCCCCCGATATGAGCGTACCGGTCGCCACCGTTCCGAAGCCTTTGATGGAGAAAACGCGGTCGATGGGCAGCCGGAAGTGGCCGGCGGCATTCTTCTTGGGTGCCGCAGCGGCAACGCACGCGAGCGCGCGCTTCAGGTCTTCCAGTCCGGCGCCGGTGACCGAACTGACAGGCACGATCGGCGCGCTTTCCAGAAACGACCCCGCCACCATTTCCTCCACTTCGAGCTTCACCAGACCGAGCATATCGGCATCCACCAGGTCGGCCTTGGTGAGCGCGATGACGCCGCAAGGAACCTCGAGAAGCCGGCAGATGTCGAAGTGCTCGCGGGTTTGCGGCTTGATGGATTCGTCCGCGGCGACCACGAACAACACGACGTCGATACCACCTACGCCCGCCAGCATGTTCTTTACGAACCGTTCATGGCCGGGGACATCGACGAAACCGAGCCGCAAGGTAGGCGTAAGATCCAGGTGGGCGAATCCCAGGTCGATGGTGATGCCGCGCCGCTTCTCTTCTTCGAGACGGTCCGCGTCGATGCCGGTGAGCGCCTTGACCAGAGCGGTCTTGCCATGATCGATGTGTCCCGCCGTCCCGACGATGATGTGCTTCATGTCGCTTGTTACAGTGTAGAAGTGCTCGTGGTGCCTCTGCTGGCCCTGGTAGCCGGTTCATTGGCTTACTGCGTCCTCACGGCCGTGGCTTCCGGCCGCTATCGCGGGATCCAGCCGCCGCCATTGACTGTTCCGCCACCCATCAGCATCCTCAAGCCGCTGGCCGGGGCGGATGAGGGCCTGGAAGACAACCTGCGGACTTTTTTTGAACAACAGTACCCGGCGTTCGAGATCCTGTTCGCAGTCCGCGGCGCGCAGGACACCGCAATCGCCGTGGTAGAGCGATTGCAGGACAATTACCCGCGCGTCCGCTCGCGGTTGCTGGTCACGGGCGAGCCTCCCTACCCGAATGCCAAGGTGTACAGCCTTCATCGCATGCTGCTACTGGCGCACCACGACATCGTGGTCATGTCCGATAGCGACGTGCGCGTGACACCGGAGATGCTCTCTACGATCGCCGCCGAATTCCGGGAAGAAAAGGTGGGACTGGTCACGTGTCCCTACCGAGCCGTTCCTGGCCCGAGCCCCTGGTCGACGCTGGAGGCGGTCGGTCTCAACACCGAGTTCATCGGCGGGGTGCTGGTGGCGCGTATGCTCGAAGGCATGAAATTCGCGCTCGGTCCGACCATCGCGGCCCGGCGCGAAACGCTTCTCGAGATCGGCGGCTTCGACGCGGTCAAGGACTTTCTGGCCGAGGATTTCGTCATGGGAAAACTCGCGGCCGAGCGCGGGTATCGGGTGATTCTCTCGTCTTACGTGATCGAGCACCGCATTGGCGCGCAGGCTTTCGCCGCCAATCTGAAGCATCGGCTGCGCTGGAACCGAAGCACGCGCCGCTCACGGCCATGGGGCTATATCGGGCAGATCTTCACCAATCCACTGCCGCTGGCTCTTCTGTTGTGCGCCGTGAAGCCGGCCTGGTGGCCGGCACTGGCGGCGGCGGTTCTGTTGCGCGGAGCTGCCGGATGGGCAACCGCCGGCTACACGCTCCGTGACCCGCTAACGCGGCGCCTCTGGTGGCTGGTGCCGGTGCAGGATATCGCCAGCTTTTTGGTTTGGGTGGCTGGGTTCTTCGGGAACACCGTCCTGTGGCGCGGCCGCAAGTATTACCTGCTCCGCGACGGCCGCTTCGAACTGGTGCAGTAGCCGCCGCGACGCCTGCCCTCGTTACAATGGTCCCGATGAACCGGCTCGATGAATTGCGCCGCCGCCACGCGGCTGCCGAGGAGGGCGGCGGTCCCGAGCGCCGCGCCCGCCAGCATAAGGAAGGGAAGCTTTCCGCGCGTGAGCGCATCGAACTTCTCCTTGATGAGAATTCCTTCGAAGAACTCGACAAGCTCGTTACACACCGCTGCCGCGACTTCGGCATGGAAGAACAGGTGGTGCCCGGGGACGGCTTCGTCACTGGTTATGGCCGCGTCGATGGCCGCCTGGTTTACGTGTTCGCGCAGGACTTTACGGTTTTCGGCGGCTCGCTTTCCGAAGCCAACGCCCTGAAGATCTGCAAGATCATGGACCTTGCCCTTAAGACCGGCGCGCCCGTCATCGGGCTGAACGATTCCGGCGGCGCGCGCATTCAGGAGGGGGTGGTTTCGCTCGCCGGCTACGCCGACATCTTCCTGCGCAACACGCTCTCGAGCGGCGTGGTGCCCCAGATCTCCGCGATCATGGGTCCCTGCGCCGGAGGCGCCGTTTACTCGCCGGCCATCACCGACTTCGTCTTCATGGTGGACCAGACCAGCTACATGTTCGTGACCGGCCCGGACGTCATCAAGACCGTCACGCACGAAGATGTCACCAAGGAGACTCTGGGCGGCGCTATGACCCACAACGCCACCAGCGGCGTGGGCCACTTCACGGCGCACGACGACGGCGAGTGCCTGCGCATGATCCGCCATCTGCTCAGCTTCCTGCCGCAGAACAATCGCGAGGACCCGCCCCGCCGCGCCACCACCGATCCCGCCGAACGCATGGACGCCGCGCTCGACACCATCGTCCCCGCCGAATCGAACTTGCCGTACGACATCAAAGACGTGATCCATCGCGTGGTGGACGACGGCGAATTCTTCGAGGTGCACGAGCACTTTGCCCGGAATATCGTGGTGGGATTCGCACACATTGACGGGCGCTCGATCGGCGTCGTGGCCAACCAGCCGGCGTTTCTCGCGGGGTGCCTGGACATCGATTCCTCGGTGAAGGGGGCGCGGTTCGTGCGGTTTTGCGACGCGTTCAACATTCCCATCCTGACCTTCGAAGATGTGCCCGGCTTTTTGCCGGGCACCGGCCAGGAGTTCGGCGGCATCATCCGTCACGGCGCCAAGCTGCTCTATGCCTACTGCGAAGCCACCGTACCCAAGATCACGGTGATCACCCGCAAAGCGTACGGCGGCGCGTACTGCGTGATGGGTTCGAAACAGGTGCGCACCGACATCAATCTGGCCTGGCCGAGCGCCGAGGTGGCGGTGATGGGTCCGGAAGGCGCGGTCAATATCGTCTATCGCCGTGAGCTGGCCGCGGCCGGAGATCAGAGCGGCGTGCGGCAGCAAAAGATCGAGGAATTCCGCGATCGCTTCGCCAACCCGTTTGTGGCCGCCGAGCGCGGCTACGTGGACGACGTGATCGAGCCTCGCGAAACGCGGCCGCGCGTGATCCGCGCGTTGCAGATGCTGGAGAACAAAGTGGACACCATGCCGCGCAAGAAGCACGGCAATATTCCGCTGTAGGCGAGCTCCGCTCGCCGGTACAACGCAGGAGCGTTATCTCACTCAATCGCTTACTATCTACCTATGTCCTACAAGTCAACGCCCAAGGCTCTGCTGGCAGCGGTGGCCATTGTGTTCATCTGGTCGGTGGTCGGGTGCCATGACATCTATACGTGGTTTCTGGAAGTTCTGCCCGCCGTCATTGGAATTCCGGTGTTGATCTGGCTTTACCCGCGCTTACGCTTCACGAACCTGGTGTATGGCCTGATCGCCATCCATGCCGGCATACTCATGGTGGGCGGCCATTATACCTACGCGCTGATGCCGGTCTTCGAGTGGATCAAACAGTGGCTGCACCTGGACCGCAACTACTACGACCGCCTGGGCCACTTCGCGCAGGGATTCGTGCCCGCCTTCATCGCCCGGGAAGTGCTGTTGCGCGTCACGCGGCTGGAGCGCGGCAAGATGCTGTCGTACCTGGTCTTCAGTTGCTGCATGGCCATCAGCGCGCTGTACGAGTTGTTCGAGTTTGCCGCCGCCAAGATTACCGGCACGGCGGCCGACGCCTTTCTAGGCGCGCAGGGCGATGTGTGGGACACACAATGGGACATGACCTGGTGCCTGATCGGCGCCACGTGCATGCTGCTCGTGTTTCAGAAGGTCCACGACCGCGCGCTGGAGAAGCTGAAACCGCACTTGCATAGATTGCCGTGATGGTAGCTCCCGCCGAGCTTCATGTTTCAGTTGGATGACAGAATGGCGCTTCGCGGTTCGCTACTCTGAAGGCGAGGAGGCAATTATGGCGTCGCGGAGCAACCTGTTCATCGGGATGCGAGGGTGTGTGTTGGCCATCGACCGGGCCACTGGCCAGCAAGTCTGGTCAACGCCGTTAAAGGGCGGGGATTTTGTCAATGTGGTGGTGGATCAAGGGGAACTTTACGGTGCCACGAAGGGCGAGCTTTACCGCCTGGATCCGGCAAACGGCCAGGTTCTCTGGACGAACGAACTGAAGGGCATGGGCCGCGGCCTGATCAGCTTTGCCTGTGCCGTGGACGGCAACACCAGCGCGATGGAACAGAAGCGGCTTCAGGATGAGGCGGCCGCGGCGGCCGGCGGAGCAGCAGCCGCGACCACGTAAAGACTAACCTTCTTTCGCTACCACCACGGTGACTTCTGCGGTTACCTCTTTGTGCAGGCGCACGGGCACTTTGAACTCGCCTAACTGCTTGATCGGATCGTCCAGGTGGATTTTGCGCCGGTCGATGGTGAAGCCCTTCGCCGCTAGTGCATCGGCGACATCCTTGGCTGTTACGGAGCCGAACAACTGGTCGTTCTCGCCGGCTTTCTGCGTGATGGTCACGGTCACGCCGTTCACCAGCTTGGCCAGGTCCTGCGCCTCGGTCTGCAGCTTCGCTTCCTTGCGCAGGTGAGCCTGGCGCTCCTGCTCGACGATCTTCCTGTTCGATTCCGTGGCCGCAACGGCCAGTTTCCTGGGCAGCAGGAAATTGCGGGCGTAACCGGCGGCCACCTTCACCACTTCGCCGCGATTGCCCAGCTTTTCGACGTCCTCTCTCAATATGACTTCCATGACAGTTTCCTCCCGCCCTTAGAACTGCGCCGCGAACGGCAGCAGCGCGATGTTCCGCGCCTTTTTGATAGCGTCGGTGAGCCGCCGCTGGTGCGGCGCGCACACGCCCGAAATGCGGCGCGGGACGATCTTCCCACGCTCCGCCACGAAAGCGTGCAGCATCTTGACGTCTTTGTAGTTGATGTCGTCGATCTTCTCGACGCAGAAACGGCACACCTTCTTGCGCCGGAAATACTGCTTCTTCTGCGTGGCGACAGCTTTGTCGCCGCCCGTGGGCCGCTGTCCGGCGCTGCCTGGTTTTCCTTTAGGTTCTGGCATGGCTTAGCTCTCCTTCGGCATGCCGGGAACGACCACCGGCGATTCGGTCATTTGCGGCATTGCGGGGGCCGGCCCCGGAGCGGGGCCCGCCGGCGCAGCGGCCGCGCGCTTGGCGGCACGTTTATCGCGGTCCTTCTTGCGCTTTTCCAGCCGCTTCAGTGTCTGGTCGACGCGCACTGTGAGGAACTTCAGTACCAGGTCGGCGACGCGCAGGCGGCGTTCGAACTCCCGCACCAGTTCCGGCCCCGCGGTGAACTGGAAGAGCACGTAGTTGCCCTCGCGATACTTGTCCACCTTGTACGCCAGCCGGCGCTTGCCCCATTTCTCGACTTTGTCTACCGTGGCGCCAGCGCTGATCAACTGCGTTCGCAACTGCTCGACGAACTGGTCGACCTCTTCATCCGGCGCGTCCGGTTTGATTATGAACAGCTCTTCGTAAATCCTCATGCTTCCTCTTCCTGTAAGCCTGGGGCGCGACGATTGTATTTCGTCATGGCCATAGCGACGCCTTCGGCGATTATGGCGCGAACCGCATCGGCTGCATAGCCGATGAAGTCGTCCAATTCCTTCTGCTGCCGGCGCCTCATCGGCGCCAACAGGTACTCCGTGCCGCTATTCAGCGGGCGGCCCGGATGAATTCCCAACCGCACCCTCACGATCTCGCTGGTCTTCAAGCTGCCGATCACGCTTTTCATGCCGTTGTGACCGGCGGCCGAGCCTTTCGGCTTGATTCTCAGCGCCATCCAGCCCAAATCCAGCTCGTCATATACCACTACGAGCCGATCCGGGCCGATCGAGTGCTTCTCCATCAGCGGCGCGAGCGAGGTGCCGCTGAGATTCATGAACGTCTGCGGCTTGGCCAGCATCACCGCTTGCCCGTCGATTTCGCCCACTCCGACGAGCGCCTTGGAATCCTTGCGGGTGACGCGGATGCCATGCCGTTCGGCCAGCCGGTCCACCGTGAGGAATCCCAGGTTATGCGGCGTAAGAGCATACGCGTCGCCCGGATTCCCCAGACCGGCCACCAGGAACATGGCGGTTTACTTCTTCTTGCCCTTTTCCTCGGCGGCAGGGGGCGCTTCCTCTTCCTTCTTGCCTTTTTTGATCACTTCCGGTTCGGCCGGCGTCGCGCCGGCTTCCGGCGTTGCCACAGCGGCTTCGGCCGGCGCCGCCACTTCCTCGGCGCGCAACGCGACACCGTGCGCGATCACCGCATCCGCGGAGCTGGTCAGCTTCATGGAGCCGGCCAGCGCCACGTCGCTGGCGCGCTTGGCCTGCCCGATCATCAGCTCGCTAACGTCGATCGTGAAGCTCTCCGGAATCTCGTCCGGCAGGCACTCGATTTCGATGGCGCGAGTGATGACCTCCAGCAATCCACCCTGCACCTTCACGGCCTTGGGTTCGCCCGTGGTGTGCACCGGAACGTTGACCCGGATCCGCTTGGTGAGGTCGATGCGTTTGAAATCGGCGTGGAGCAGGGTGCCCTTGACGGGGTCCACCTGCCGATCAACCACCATGACCGGCGTGGTCTCGCCGCCCGCGATCGCCAGGTTGAAAATTGTGTTGTACCCCGTGCTGCTGTGGAGGATCTTGTTGACCTCGCGTGGATTCACTGCGATGCTGACGGGGTCCTTGTATGCGCCGTAGACCACCGCCGGGATCTGGCCCGAGCTGCGTGTCCGGTGCGCTTCGTTTTTGCCGCGCGAGGAACGCACCTCGGCGGTCACCGTAATATCTTTTCTCACTTCACATTCTCCTTACGGGTCCGGAGTCCGTTCGCCGTAGCTTACGTGGGTCCGATTGCCCGTGAAATCTTAGCTTTCAGCAAACAGAGCCGCTGATTGCTGACTGCTGATCGCTGATCGCTTTCAAATAAACAACACACTCACCGAAGTCTCTTCGTGGATCGACCGGATGGCATCCGCCATCAAGTTCGCGATCGATAACGATTTGATCTTCGTCGACTTCTTCGCCTCTTCCGAGAGCGGAATCGAATTCGTCACCACAACTTCTTTCAAACACGAACTGTCGATCCGGCTTACGGCCGGACCGGAGAGCACGGCGTGCGAGGCGCAGGCCGAAACGCTGGCCGCGCCTTTTTCCAGCAACGCCTCCGTTCCTTTCACCAGCGTTCCCGCGGTATCGATCAGGTCGTCGACCAGCAGGCAGTGTTGCCCTTCCACCTCACCGACTACGTTCATCACCTCGGCGACGTTGGCCTCTTCCCGCCGCTTATCGATGATCGCCAGCGGCGCGTTCAGCCGCTTGGCGAACGCTCTGGCCCGCTCCACGCCGCCCGCATCCGGCGAAACCACGGTCATATCGG
>Ga0335081_10022506_pt1 | contig 10198 bp, 11 predicted proteins | sample Lox_Sample_35_FD_206713 | JGI IMG/M metagenome (GOLD analysis project Ga0335081, IMG submission 206713) | Soil microbial communities from Loxahatchee National Wildlife Refuge, Florida, United States - Lox_Sample_3.5 | ecosystem: Environmental > Terrestrial > Soil > Wetlands | place: USA... | reverse complement strand
CAGCTGCACCGCCCCCTCACCCCGACCCTCTCCCCGCACGCGGGGAGAGGGAGGCGCGAGCACTTCGATCGGAGAAAGAACCAACACATGCCGGAAGCGAAGAAAATCAAAGCGCCGCGGGACTATCCGGGCCGTTTGACGCACGACGAATACTACGCGTTGCCGGCTTCGCAGCGCTGGCTCCTTGCGATGCGCGCCAAATCCGATCTGTTGGAGTTGTGGCGCAGCTGCAGCAAAAAGCCGTGCCGGCGCGCCCGCGCCTGCCTGGGCGACCAGCTCTGCTACCAACGGCCCTTGGAAGCCGACCTGCCAATCCAAATCTGGGGCGGCCCGATTTCAAGTTCAGCTACGAATACCCGAAAGAGCTGGACGAGCCGTTCGCGGACCTCGAGAGCCTGCCGCACAATCGCTTGCTCAAGCCACCAATGCTGCGGCGACGGAAATGAGCGACATGCTTTTTACGAGGCGCGAGAATGAGAGAACGCGGGTTCGTCATTGCGAGCGAAGCGAAGCAATCCAGTGCTGCAGCGTCGTTCTGGATTGCTTCGTCGCGGAGCTTGTCATCGGGCCGGCCACTTCGGGCCGGACCCGTTGGCTCCTCGCAATGACCAATGCATTGCTCACCCTCCCTCTCAGGGTCGGCGAGGCGTCGGGCCGCTGATGATCGCGCTTGCCAAGAACCACGCGACGCACGTGATTACAGCGCGCGCTTTGCGCGGATGGTTCGGTGGTGCGTTGACATGTATGGTTCGCCGCAGCAAAGCCATCCGGTCTTTTTGCGCGTGAGAAGCCGATGTTCAAGCGGATCCTGATTGCCAATCGCGGCGAGATTGCCTGCCGGATCATCAAGACCGCGCGCCGCATGGGCATTGCGACCGTCGCGGTTTTTTCCGAAGCCGATCGCGACGCGCTGCACGTCGAGATGGCCGACGCGGCGGTGCCGATCGGGCCGCCGCCGGCGGCGCAGAGCTATCTCGTCATCGACAAGATCGTCGAAGCCTGCAAGGCAAGCGGCGCCGAAGCGGTGCATCCCGGCTACGGCTTTCTGTCCGAGCGCGCCGCGTTTGCGCAGGCGCTCGCCGCGGCCGGCATCGTGTTCATCGGGCCGAATCCAAAAGCGATCGCCGCAATGGGCGACAAGATCGAGTCGAAGAAAGCCGCGGCGCGCGCCAAGGTCTCGACGGTGCCCGGCCACCTCGGCGTGATTGCGGACGCCAGGGAGGCGGTCGCCATCGCCGAACAGATCGGCTATCCGGTGATGATCAAGGCGTCGGCCGGCGGCGGCGGCAAGGGCATGCGCGTCGCCGCCAGCAAGGCCGAGGTGATCGAGGGTTTTGATCGCGCCCGCTCGGAAGCGCAATCGAGCTTCGGCGACGACCGCGTCTTCATCGAAAAATTCATCACCGATCCGCGCCACGTCGAAGTCCAGGTGCTGGGCGACAAGCACGGCAACGTCATTCATCTCGGCGAGCGCGAATGCTCGATCCAGCGCCGCAACCAAAAAGTCATCGAGGAATCGCCGAGCCCGCTGCTTGACGCCAAGACGCGGAAACAGATGGGCGAGCAGGCGGTCGCGCTCGCCAAGGCGGTCGGCTACGACAGCGCCGGCACGGTCGAGTTCGTCGCCGGCCAGGACAAGAGTTTTTATTTCCTGGAAATGAACACGCGGCTGCAGGTCGAGCATCCGGTGACCGAACTCGTCACCGGCATCGATCTCGTCGAGCAGATGATCCGTATCGCCGCCGGCGAGCCGCTCAAGATCAAGCAGAGCGACGTGAAGCTCGCGGGCTGGGCGATCGAAACCCGCGTCTATGCCGAAGATCCGTACCGCAACTTTGCGCCGTCGGTCGGCCGGCTCATTCGCTACTGCCCGCCGGCCGAGGGCGTCCGCAACGGCATCACCGTGCGCAACGATACCGGCGTCGTCGAGGGCGGCGAAATTTCGATTTATTATGATCCGCTGATCGCCAAGCTCGTCACCCATGCGCGCACGCGCGAACAGGCGATCGACGCGCAGGCCGACGCGCTCGATGCCTTCGTGGTCGAGGGCATCCGGCACAACATTCCGTTTCTCGCCGCCGTCATGGCGCACCCGCGCTGGCGCGCCGGCCGGCTGAGCACCGCTTTCATCGCCGAGGAATATCCGCGCGGCTTCGAGCGCACGCCGCCGAGCGAAAGCGTGGCGCGCCGCATGGCCGCAGTGGCCGCCGCCATCGATCATCTCCTTGGCGAGCGCAAGCGCAAAATTTCCGGGCAACTCAATCCGGCGCTCACGCGCGAGCGCCGCCGCGCCATCTGGCTCGGCGCCGAGGTGGTTCATGCCGACGTCGAAGCTGACGGCGACGGCATCGCGGTTACCTTCGAGGACGGCGCTAGGCACGTGCTGCGCTCGGATTTTATGCCCGGCATGCCGCTGTGGCAGGGGCGCATCGACGACGCCTCCGTTGCCATGCACGTGCGCCCGATCCGCAACGGCTTCGAGCTCGCCTATCGCGGCATCGAGGTGAAGACTTATGTCTACACCGAGCGCGAGGCGCGCTACGCGCGGCTGATGCCGGCGCGGCAATTGTCCGGCATCGAAAAAGCGATCCGCTGCCCGATGCCGGGCCTCGTGGTCTCGATCGCGGTCGGCGAGGGCCAGGAGATCAAGGCCGGCGAAACGCTGGCGGTCGTCGAAGCGATGAAGATGGAAAACGTGCTGCGCGCCGAACGCGATGGCGTGGTCGCCAAGGTTTTGGTGAAGCCCGGCGACACCGTGGCGGCCGACGCGGTGATCATGGAGTTTGCATGAGCAATTGTATTCGTCATTGCGAGGAGCCAACGGGTCCGGCCCGAAGTGGCTGGCCCGATGACAAGCTCCGCGACGAAGCAATCCAGGAGCTGCCGCAAGCCGCTCTGGATTGCTTCGTCGCTTCGCTCGCAATGACGAATGGATGCTAGAGGGCGCCGCACGATGCTGCATTTTGCTTACGGCGCCAACATGGACCGCGCGGTGATGCGCAAATACGCGGCGGCCGCCGAGCCGCTCGGTGCAGCGGCGCTGCACAATCATCGCTTCGTCATTACTGCCGACGGCTATGCCTCGGTCGAGCAGGCGCGCGCCTCGACCGTGCACGGCGTGCTGTGGCGGCTCACGCCGCGCGACCGGATCACGCTCGATGCCTGGGAAAGCGTCGGGCGCGGACACTACCGCGCCGCAACGCTTGCGGTGCTGCACGCCGGTTGCCGCCGGCCGGCTTTGGTCTATGTGGCGCGGCCGCTTCCCGTCGGACGGCCGCGCGCGGGTTACATGGAGCTCGTCGTCGCCGCGGCGCGTGCCTGGAATTTGCCGCCGGAGTACATCGCCACGCTGGAGCGCTGGCTGCCAATACAGCCGCGTGGCGCCGGCCATCGCAGCTTGAAGGAATTTGCATGGACCTGATCGTGCGCGTCGTCATCCGCGGCCGCGTCCAGGGCGTCGGTTATCGGGCCTGGGCGGAATATACGGCGCAGGAGCGCGGCGTTGCCGGCTGGGTGCGCAACCGCCGCGATGGTGCGGTCGAGGCGCTGTTTGCCGGGATGGCCGACGACGTGCTGGCCATGATCGAAGCGTGCCGCGAGGGCCCGCCCGGCGCGCTTGTGCAAGCCGTCGATCAGCTTTCGGCGGATACCGACGACTTGGCGCTGCGCCGCGGCGGCGAAGCGTTCTCCGTGCTGTCGACGGTCTGAGCGTGCGCAACGGCGCCAAACAGCGGCACGAAGGCGGCGCGCAACGCGCTGTCGACTTCCGGCATGGAAACGGTGAGGCCAAGATCGGCGAGCGAAGTGACACCGTAACGCGGCTCCGACACGCCGCACGGCACGATGCCGGCAAAATGCGACAGGTCGGGATCGACGTTGAGCGCAAAGCCGTGCAGCGTCACCCATTGCCGCACCCGGATGCCGATGGCGGCGATCTTGTCCTCGCAACCGGCGCCCTTGTCCGGCCGCCGCACCCAGACGCCGATCCGCTCGTCGCGACGCTCGCCGCGGACATTGAAGCGGACGAGCGCATCGATCAGCCATTGCTCGATGCTGGCGACGAAGCGGCGCACGTCCGGGGCGCGGCGTTTGAGGTCGAGCATGACATAGCCAACGCGCTGGCCGGGGCCATGATAGGTGAACTGGCCGCCGCGGCCGGCGCTGTGGACCGGAAAGCGCGCCTCGAGGAGTTCATGCGGCTGCGCCGAGGTGCCGGCGGTGTAAAGGGCAGGGTGCTCGAGCAGCCACACCAGTTCCGGCGCTTCGCCGCGCGCAATGGCGGCGGCGCGCGCGGTCATCGCGGCGAGCGCGCTCTGGTAGTCGACGAGGCCCTCGCTGATCCGCCACTCGACCGGCGGCGCGCCGGGCGGCGGCTTGAGCCCGATGGTCAGATTGGCGCGCGTATTAACCACCTCGTAACCATGGCGTGGTGAAAGGAGAGGGCGGCATCACACTAAAATAGACACGGGGGCCCCTTGGCGAAACTCGACGACGTTGCGGTCGACATCGCGGTGGTGCTGGGCACCACCTCCATGCCGGTCCATCAAGTGCTCCGCCTCGGCCGCGGCGCCATCATCGAACTCGACGCGTCCGAGGACGACGACGTCCACATTCTCGCCAATAATCTGCCGGTCGCCAGGGGCACCGTGGTGGTCAGCGGCAACCGGATCGCCGTCGAGGTCAAGCGCCTGGAGCCGCGCTCGCCGGACGCGAGCTAGCGCCGCCATCTCGCCGCCGGCGGCGGCCACCTTGTCCGCCCCGGGCCGAACTGTTACATCGGCGCCGTCGCGCGCTGATTTCGGCACGCGTCCACCCCACATGCGGTCGTGGCGGAATGGCAGACGCACTAGCTTGAGGTGCTAGCGGGGCAACCCGTGGAGGTTCGAGTCCTCTCGACCGCACCAAGTTTGACAAGACAGATTGAACCCTGAACCGAAGGGCCAGCGCTTTTTTCATCCCTGCTTGGCCACGCGCTTGGGCGGCGTGTCTGGCGGCAAGGAGATCCAGGGGTGGCGAAACTCCTCCCACACCGCAATGGTCGGCGCCGGGAAATTGGGATCGGCGAAGTTGCCGATGGCGACGGCGACGTAGCCGGGAAAGCCTGCGCCTTCCCAGAAGACAGTGGAGCCGCATGTCGGACAGAAATGAAACGTCAGGGCGTTGCCGCTTTCGGCTGTCCGCCGCCACGCCGCGGTTTCGCCAACAACGACAATTTGGTCGCGGCGGAAACGCGCCTGGTTGCTGATCACGGCGCCGGTGCGACGCTGGCATTCCAAACAGTGGCACATTGAGATGCGCGACGGTTCGCCCTCGATCGTCAGGCAAAGTTGCCCGCAGCTGCAGGATGCGCGTCGGGTGGTCATGGGTGAGCTCCGAACTTGATAGCGATGTCGTCGAGGGCAATGCCGCGAAGGCGCGTCGCCCAGCGTTCGCCCGGCTTGATGGGCATGGCCAGCGTCAACGTTCCTGTTGAAATGGTTTCGCCCGCGCGCAACGGCGGGTTCTGCGGATCGTCGGCGAGCAATTCGATCAGGTGGCGCAGCGCCATGAGCGGGCTGCCGAGCACGAGCGCGCCGCTGCCGCGTTGCGCCATTTCGTCACCGCGATAGAGTTCGACCTCGAATGTGGCCAGCTCACTGAGCCAATCGCGCTTGCGCGGCGCGACGGCGTGGCGCTCGCCGATCAGCAACGCGCCATGCACGCAGTTCGCGGCGACGGCGTCGGCGGCAGTGAATTTCCAATGCGGAAAAATCGACTGCACGATCTCATAGCCGAGCGCGATCCATTCGATACATTCGACCAACTCACTATCGTTCATGGCCCGGGTTGGCGCCGTCGCCAGGCCAAACATGATCTCCGGCTCGATGCGGGGCCCGAAAAATTCGCTCAGGGACATGATCTGCGTGTCATCGAGCGCGCGCGTCGTGCGGCTGGTGGCGTAGCCCCAGATCGGCGAGCCAACGCCGTATGCCTTCCACATTTCGCGGTTGGTGAAACCGATTTTGCGGCCGGTTATTGTTTCGCCGCGGGCCTCGAAGGCGGCGCGAAGGAGCGGCGTGACCTGGTAGGCTTGCGCGAGAGTCAATCCGTGTGGCCGCGACGAGAAAGTCGGAATTTGAGCGTGACTGGACAAGGCGGCGATGACCTCCTCGGCGATCGCGTGAACATCCAGCACTTTGGTTTGTGTCGCCATGAAAGGACCTGACATGCGGCTACGCGACTGGCTTGCTATCTAAATTCCTCCGCCAAGTGCCACAAAACACCTGCCGGATCGAAGATGTAAGCGACGCGGAGTCCCCAAGGCTCCAGCTTGGGAGGTCGAGGCGCCCGCACTTCATAGCGAGACTGCAGATCGAGCTTGGAAATGGCCTCCCACCATTGGTCCAGATTGGTGACCATCATGTGCATCACGAAATTATCCGCCCACTCCTGAACGAAGAAGTCCTGAAGCAGGAACGCGAAGCGGCCGATGCTGACGTTGGCAATGTTGTCGCCGAGCGAAGTGACCTCGAATCCAAGATCGATGTAAAACCGCTGGCTGGCCTGAAAATCTTTGGCCGGGACGAACGGCCTTACGGCGACGATGCCAGCCGCGGGCTGATTATCCGGCATGGCCGTTCCTCGTAAGATTTGCCCACAGTTTAGCCCGAATGGGCGAGGCGCTTAAAGCGATGTTAACGATAATCCGGCGGCTTTGGCGCTGGCGATAACGTGTCGCATGCCGGTGGGTACGCTGCCGCGCGATTGTGACGGCCGATTTTTCCTTCCCGTTAATCACGCGCCTATACCTTTGTGGCTGCCCTTTTTGCGACGAGGCGCGAGGATGAAAGCCGTTGCGGCAGCCCGGCAATGGTGGGCGGCGCGACGACACTCCCCGGCGCCGGCCGCGCTCTCGCGCACGCCGCCCGGCGCGCGCGTCGCCCGCGCCGCCTCGGTCTCGCTGGTTTTCTTTGCTGTGGCAGTCATCGGCTGCGCTGTTTTGGGCGCCGCATTGACGCGGTACTACGACCAGCGTTTTGCCGCCGAGCGGCACGTGGCGCTGCAGCAGGCGCTCGATGAATTGCGCGCCGTGTTCGGCAAGCCCGAACGGTTCGATCGCAGCCAGCTGCAGCTGTTGGCGCGGCGCAGTCATCTCGACGATCTGCGCTTCGACACCCAAGCCGCGCCGCAAAGCGGGCGCGAGATGCAGTCGTTGCAGGACGGCCGCGGCCGCATCACCGGCTGGTTGTCCTGGGCGCCCGAGCGGACGTTCATTCGCGCCATGAATTGGCTGTGGGGCTTCGCCGCCATAGCCGGTTTTTGTCTGCTGTTCTGTGCTGCGCTCGTGCGGCGCGCCAGTTTCCGGCTCGCCCATGTGTTGACCGGCAGCATCGAGACCGTACGCAGGCTGACCAGCGAGGATGCGCTCACCGGCCTCGCCAACCAGCGCGTCATCCTCGAAGCGCTCGATCGCGCCGTGCGTGAGCGCTGCGGCGGCTACGTGGCGTTGGCGCTGGTCGACGTCGACGGCTTTCGCGAAGTCAACGACGCGGTCGGCCGCAAGGGCGGCGACGCCGTGCTGCGCGCGATCGTCGAGCGCCTTGCCGCGGCGCTGCCTGAAACCGCCGTGCTCGGCCGCTTCGAGGACGATGTGTTTGCCGTCATTGCCAGCGGCCATGATGCGGCCGCCGCAGTCAAGCTCGGCGAGCGCTTGCATGCAGCGTTCGCGGAGCCGTTGCCGCTCGGCCAGTCCTGGCAGATCACCGTCGGCATCGGCCTTGCCCAGGCGCCGGCCGACGGCACCAGCGGCGAAGAGCTGGCGCGCCGCGCCGCGCTGGCGCTGCGCGCCGCCAAGCACGACGGCCGCGGCAGCGTGCGCTGCTTCGCGCCGCAGATCGAGACCGAGAGTGCCGAGCGCCGCTTCCTCCTGGGCGAGCTGAAAGCCGCAATCGCGAAGCGAAGCTTTGACGTGCACTATCAGCCGATCGTCGCCGCCGACGGCTCCGCTGTTGTCGGCGTCGAGGCGTTGCTGCGTTGGACCCACGCGACGCGCGGCGAGATCCCGCCGGCGACGTTCATCCCGGTCGCCGAGCAGAACGGCCTCATGAGCAAGCTCGGCGAAATCGTGCTGCGGCGCGCGCTCCATGACGCGGCGCGCTGGCCGAAACTGTTCATCGCCGTCAACGTGTCGCCGCTGCAGATCCGTGATCCGCGCTTCGTCGCGCTGGTCGGCGCCGCGATCGCCCAAGCCGGCATCGCGCCTTCGCGCGTGGTCCTGGAAATGACCGAGGGCGTGGTGATCCACGATCCCGACGAGACGCTGCGCCGGCTCGAGGCGTTGCGCGCGCTCGGCGTCGAGATCGCGCTCGACGATTTCGGCACCGGCTATTCCAGTCTCAGCTACTTGCAGAAATTCCCGTTCCAGCGCCTGAAGATCGACCGTGCCTTCGTCGCCTCGCTCGGCGCCATCGGCAATGCCGGCGCCATCATCCAGTCGATCGTCACGCTCGGTCATGCGCTCGGCATGAGCGTGCTGGCCGAAGGCATCGAGACCGACGAGCAGCGCGTGCTGTTACGGCTCGCCGGCTGCGACGAGATGCAGGGCTTTTTGTTCGCCCGGCCGTCGTCCGCCGCGGCGATCGATGCGTTGTTGGCGCGATCGGCCGGCGCAGCGCCGTTGCGGGCGGCGGCCTCGGCAAGCTGACAGTCGCGCGGCCAAAGGCTATCTATGAGGTGGGTTGGTCGGCCAAAAAGCCGGCCGCGCCGTTTGGTCCGTGGTTGGAGCGCGCGATGATTTCGAACAGCTTTCCGGGTCTTGATTTCGGCCTCGGCAGCGACATCGATCTGTTGCGCGACACGGTGCGCGGCTTTGCCCAGGCCAAGATCGCGCCGATGGCGCACGAGCTCGACCGCGCCAACAGCTTTCCGCGGGCGCTGTGGCCGGAGCTCGGCGCGCTCGGGCTCCTTGGCATCACGGTCGAGGAGGAGTGGGGCGGCGCCGGGCTCGGCTATCTCGCCCATTGCGTCGCCATGGAGGAGATTTCGCGCGGCAGCGCCGCCATCGGCCTGTCCTACGGCGCGCATTCGAATCTCTGCGTCAACCAGATCAGGCGCAACGGCACTGATGAGCAGAAGCGCCGCTACCTGCCGAAGCTCATCTCGGGCGAGCATGTCGGCGCGCTGGCGATGTCGGAGCCCAATGCCGGCTCCGACGTGGTGTCGATGCGCACCCGCGCCGACCGCAAGGGCGGCCGCTTTATTCTCAACGGCGCCAAGATGTGGATCACCAACGGCCCGGTCGCCGACACGTTGGTGGTCTACGCCAAGACCGACCGCACCGCCGGCGCACGCGGCATCACCGCCTTCATCGTCGAGCGCACATTTCCTGGTTTTTCCGCGAGCCAAAAACTCGACAAGCTCGGCATGCGCGGCTCCGATACCAGCGAGATCGTGTTCACCGACTGCGAAGTGCCGGCCGACAACGTGCTCGGCGCCATCGGCAACGGCGTCAACGTGCTGATGTCGGGCCTCGACTACGAGCGCACGGTGCTGGCGGCGGGTCCGCTCGGGCTGATGCAGTCCTGCCTCGACCTCGTCGTGCCGTATCTGCACCAGCGCACACAGTTCGGCCAGCCGATCGGCAAGTTTCAGCTGATGCAGGCCAAGCTCGCCGACATGTACGTGACGCTCAACGCCGCCAAGGCCTACGTCTATGCGGTGGCGCGCGCCTGCGACCGCGGCGAGACCACGCGCGAGGACGCCGCCGGCGCCATCCTCTACGCCGCCGAGCGCGCCACCTGGATGGCGCTCGAAACGATCCAGTGCCTCGGCGGCAACGGCTACATCAACGATTATCCGGCCGGCCGCTTGCTGCGCGACGCCAAGCTCTACGAAATCGGCGCCGGGACGAGCGAAATCCGCCGCATGCTGATCGGCCGCGAGATTTTCGAGAAGACGCGGTGATCGCATAACTTTTCCTCTCCCGCGTAGCGCAGCGGAGCGGGGGAGGGGGACCATCCGGAGCTGGCGAAGCCAGCGGAGGATGGTGGAGGGGGCACGCGGACTCGCCGCTCGCGCCTCCCTCTCCCCGCGTGCGGCAGGACTGTCCGGGGAATGATTCACTGTGTCACGGTGCATGCTCGGTCGAACCGATGCAAATCGGTTCTTTCCGGTTGTCGAGACTCAGAAAGGACCGAGCATGCGCTACCTCGATAGCATC
>Ga0335081_10022505_pt1 | contig 10199 bp, 1 predicted proteins | sample Lox_Sample_35_FD_206713 | JGI IMG/M metagenome (GOLD analysis project Ga0335081, IMG submission 206713) | Soil microbial communities from Loxahatchee National Wildlife Refuge, Florida, United States - Lox_Sample_3.5 | ecosystem: Environmental > Terrestrial > Soil > Wetlands | place: USA: Florida... | reverse complement strand
AGGTGTTCAGATTGCCCATCGTGCTCTTGTCAACTTTCTTTTTTCCATGCGTCGGGAACCGGGACTGTCATGTGAGGATACCCTCCTTTCAGTTACCACGATCTCCTTCGATATTTTCGGTCTTGAACTCTACTTGCCTTTGATCACTGGAGCCAAGGTGGTGTTGGCCACTCGGGATGAAGCCGTTGACGGGGCACGTCTTATCGAGCTGTTAAGGAAATCACGTACATCTGTAATGCAGGCTACGCCCGCCACCTGGAGACTCCTTTTGGAGGCAGGCTGGGAAGGAGAGCATTCACTCAAGGTTCTGTGCGGCGGAGAGGCGTTGCCGCAAGATTTGGTTGCTCCATTGCTGGATAGAGGTACAGAATTATGGAACCTTTATGGGCCCACAGAGACGACGATCTGGTCAACAGTGTATCAGATTAGATCCAAAGAGGAACCAATCCTGATCGGACATCCTATCGCCAATACCCAGATCTATATTCTAGACCGCGCCTTGCAGCCTGTGCCGGTTGGAGTAATCGGGGAGCTTTACATCGGGGGAGATGGGGTGGCACGAGGTTATTTGAATCGTCCGGAATTGACCGCCGAGAAGTTCGTACCCAATCCCTTCGATGAAAACCCGAAGGAACGGATATACAATACGGGTGATCTTGCACGCTATCGACCCGATGGAACGATAGAATGTCTTGGCCGTATTGACCATCAGGTGAAGGTTCGCGGTTACCGCATCGAGCTCGGGGAGGTCGAAAACCTTCTTGGGCAGCATACGGCCGTGCGTGAAGCAGTTGTCTTAACCAGAGAAGATATACCCGGCGACAAACGTTTAATCGCTTACATGGTCCCCAACCAGAATCAGAAACTTACCGGCAGCGAACTGCGTGACTACTTAAAAGGGAAGCTGCCAGATTATATGGTTCCTTCCCACTTCGTTACGTTGGACGCATTTCCCCTTACGCCGAATCGGAAGATTGACCGCAAGGCGTTGCCCGCGCCCGATCATGTTCAAATGGAGTCAGAAATAGCCTATGTGCCACCTAAGAACGAGTTTGAGCGGACTATTGTCAAGTTTTGGCAAGAAGTTCTCAATCTTCCTAAGATTGGTATGAATGATAATTTCTTCGAGTTGGGTGGCCATTCATTGCTAGCCGCAGCAATTATATCACGGCTGCGCGAGGGCTTCCATGTGGAGCTACCCCTTACGAGCCTTTTGAAAACCCCCACAGTTACTGGCTTGGCCTCTGAAATTGCACGACGTGTGAACGAGCAGAAGGGGGATTGGTATTCTGCACCCGAACTGCCAAAAATCGTGCCTGCCCCGGAGGAACGATACCTACCTTTTCCTCTGACAGATGTCCAACAGGCATATTGGATCGGTCGAACCGATACCTTTGAGTTAGGGAATGTGTCGTGCCATGACTACGCGGAGTTCGAAAGTGTCGATTTGGACTTGGAACGGTTCAACGTTGCTTTGCAGCGCTTGATCGAGCGTCACGACATGCTGCGGGCTGTCTTTCTGCCGAACGGCCAGCAACAGATCCTGGAGCACGTGCCTTCATACAAGATTACAACCTTGGACCTGAGGGGACAAGATCCTCAAATTGTTGCAGCGCAGTTGAAAGCCGTTCGCCAGCATTTGTCCCACCAAGTGCTCCCAAGCGATCAGTGCCCCCTGTTTGAAATCCGAGCTTCTCGTTTGGATGACCGGCGGATCCGCCTTCATATCAGCTTCGATGTCTTGATTGGTGACGGCTTAAGCATGCAAATTCTCCTCCGGGAGCTCTATCAGCTCTACCAAAATCCCGAGGCCGCCCTTGCTCCTATTGAGCCCACATTCCGAGACTACATCTTGGCCGAGGGGGCCATTCGAGATTCGGAGCTCTACAGAAAATCTAAGGACTATTGGTGGAGTCGCCTCCTAACACTACCACCCGCACCTGAGTTACCCCTGGGGAAAAGGCCGAGCCTGGTGGCACATCCTCGATTCGTTCCTCACGATGCAAAGTTGGAACCGGAAAGCTGGTCTCGGCTCAAGAGCCGGGGTGCCCGGGCAGGTCTAACACCCTCCGGGATTTTGTTAGCTGCCTTCGCCGAGGTTCTTAAGGTTTGGAGTAAGAGTCCTCGATTTACGATCAACCTGACGCTATTCAACCGGCTGCCTTTGCACCCGCAGGTGAACGACATTGTGGGAGACTTCACTTCACTCAACATGCTCGGGGTAGAGAACTCTCCGCAGGAGACGTTCGAAACTCGGGCCCGGCGCCTTCAACAACAGCTTTGGGATGACCTGGACCACCGTTATGTCACCGGGGTGCAAGTTCTGCGCGAGCTCGCCAAGAGGAAAGATAAACCCACAAGCGCAGTGATGCCTATTGTGTTCACCAGTATCCTCACTCAAGACACCCAGAGTAGTGATCAAGAACTGATGGCGTGGCTGGGGGATGTTGTTTACGTCATTACCCAGACGCCACAGGTTTGGCTTGACCACATTGTCCTCGAGAAGGCTGGGGCGCTGGTGTTCACCTGGAACGCGGTAGGGGAGCTCTTTCCCGAAGGACTTCTGCAGGCGATGTTCGACAGTTACTGCCGTTTTCTGGATTGCCTGGCGAATGATGAAGAGAGCTGGCAGGAGACCTGGACTGAAACAGTACAGAGGTTGGTGCCGCCTGCTCAGCTCGAGCAACGGGCATCCATCAATACCACAGAGGCACCCGTAAAGTCTGATTTGCTTCACACGTTGTTTGCAGAACAGGTACCCCAGCGACTCGATCAGCCCGCTGTGGTGAGTTCCAACCGGACCCTAACTTATGAGGAATTGTTTCGTCGCTCAAATCAGGTTGGACGTCTCCTGCGGCAATTAGGCGCCCGTCCAAATACGCTCGTAGCAGTGGTGATGGAAAAGGGCTGGGAGCAGGTGGTTGCTGTCGTGGGCATTCTTAACTCCGGGGCTGCTTATCTTCCTATAGACGCCGGACTGCCCAAAGAGCGCCTGTGGTACCTCCTAAAGCACGGTGAAGTTCAGTTCGTCTTAACGCAGACAGGTATAAATCAGACTCTGGAATGGCCTGATGGCCTGCGACGGATTTGTGTAGATAGTGAGGAGATCACGAGTGTGGATGACCGTCCTTTGGACACAGTGCAGGGGCAGGAGGACCTGGCTTATATCATCTATACTTCTGGGTCAACAGGGCTTCCCAAGGGGGTGATGATCGATCACCGCGGCGCAGTCAATACCATCCTTGATATCAATGACCGCTTCGGTGTGGATTCCAACGATCGCGTACTGGCACTCTCCTCGCTGAGTTTCGATCTATCCGTATACGATATTTTTGGGATACTGGCTGCTGGCGGTACCATCATCATGCCCGATCGAACAGAGACTCGCGACCCGTCAAGATGGGCACAGCTGATCGTTAAGGAAAAGGTAACGATCTGGAACTCGGTGCCCGCTTTGATGGAACTGCTCGTGGAGTATGTTGCCGGTCGTCGTGACCCTTCAGCATCATCACTCCGCCTCGTGATGATGAGCGGTGACTGGATTCCTTTGGCTCTCCCCGATCAAATCAGAGGTCAGCTCGGTGAGATGAAGGTCATCAGCCTGGGTGGGGCCACGGAGGCATCGATCTGGTCCATCCTTTACCCTATCGGACAGGTTGATCCGGCATGGAAAAGTATTCCATATGGTAAGCCCATGGTCAACCAGCGATTCTACGTGCTCAACGAAGCGTTGGTGTCTTGCCCGACATGGGTACCAGGGCAGCTCTACATCGGTGGGGTTGGGTTGGCCAAGGGGTATTGGCGGGATGAGGAAAAGACCCAAGCCAGCTTCATCACTCACCCCCGGACCGGAGAGCGGCTGTATCGGACAGGAGATCTGGGTCGTTATCTCCCCGGTGGTAACATCGAGTTCCTGGGGAGAGAAGATTTCCAGGTCCAGATTCAGGGTTACCGGGTCGAATTGGGGGAAATTGAGGCCGCATTGTCTCAGCATCCGGGGGTTCGCACTGTGGTGGTAATGGCTGTGGGCGAACTCCAGGGGAACAAACAACTGGTGGCATATCTTGTGCCGGAGCAAAAATCGCCACCTACACCCAGTCAGTTGCACCAATTTCTGCAGCAGAAGCTCCCCGAGTATATGATTCCGTCGGCATTTGTCATGCTGGAGCAGCTCCCATTGACACCCAACGGAAAAGTGGACCGCAAGGCATTGCCAGAGCCGAGTCAATTGCGTAGCGCGTCTTTTCAATATCCTCCAATAGAGGAAACGAATCTCACAGAGCGCATCGGCCAGTTCGTTGCAAGCATTCTCAAGATTGATTCCATACCTCCAGAAGCCAATTTGCTACACCTTGGCGCAACCTCTATACACATGATCAGGATTGCTAACCTGTTAGAGAAAGAACTTAACTTCCGTCCCAAGATGGACGAATTCTATCGGCTTCCAAGCGTATCAGGACTGGCCAGCGCTTACAAGCGGCACCTACAGCAAGGCGAGATGTCAAAAGAAGCATGGGAGCAAGTTTTAGAACCAACTCCGGAATCTGTTTTGGCTGTTTTCAAACTGCTCCTTGACCCGGAGGACCGTGAGTCGTTTAAGAATAAAGAGCCCGGTTTGCGTAAAAGGGATGATGGAAAACCTTATGTTGAACTCAATACGGCAAAGGTAGATGACACCCTGGAGAAAATATATGGCGAGCGGCGTAGCTTTCGACGATTTTCCTCTAAATCCATTCCTATTGCCCAATTCAGCGAGTTATTAAGCTGTCTTCGTCAGATCAGGCTTGACGGAAAGGCCAAGTTTCGTTACGCGTCTGCCGGTGGCCTATACCCGGTTCAGACGTATCTGTACATTAAACCAGGACGTGTGGAAACGCTGGGTGCCGGAATCTACTACTATCATCCAGCGGATCATGGTCTTATGTTGCTGACTGAAAATGGTCACATCGATCCAGATGTTTATGATTTCATTGTCAACAAGCCTATTTTCGATGAAGCGGCCTTTTCCATTTTTCTCATTGCTCAACTTAGCGCTATCGCACCTATGTACGGGGATCGAAGTATGCACTACGCTACGATTGAGGCGGGTCTGATGGCCCAACTCTTGGAGACTTCAGCTCCTGCCTATGGCATTGGCCTTTGTCAAATTGGTGACCTGGATTTTAAACGGATACGAGATTTGTTTGCGTTAGATCAAAGCCATGTACTCGTACATTCCTTACTGGGTGGACTGATCGACACACGCTTGTCCGATCGATTGTTATCTTTCCGAGAAGTTGATTTTGGAGCAGTCGGCGGTGATGGTGACTGGGAGAAAGGAGAAGTATGACCGCGGCTGAGTTGTTGGCATACCTCCAGGAACGAGAAGTGGTGTTGTGGCCTGATGGCGCCCGACTGTGCTATAAGGCGCCCAAAAATGTGCTGACCCCCAGCCTGCGTGAGGAGTTGACCGAGCGCAAGAGGGAAATCCTGGCGCTTCTGCGACAGGCCAACACATTTTCCAGCGTCTCTTCGCTACCCCTTCAACCAACCTCGCGTGATGGAAAACTGCCCCTGTCCTACGCGCAGCATGGCCTGTGGCTGATGGCCCAGATGACCGACCACCCCCCCTTCAACCAACCGCTCGCATTTCGGATTGACGGTCCCCTAAACGTGGCTGTATTGGAGCGTAGCCTCAATGAGATCGTGCGCCGCCATGAAATCCTTCGCACGAGTTGTGCAGTAAGGGGCGGAGAACCTATCCAGGTTGTCATGCCAGGCTGCACGTTGGCTGTTGCCACTGTAGATCTAAGAAATCTCTCTGCCCATGAACGGGAAAGTGCGGTCGTGCGACTCGCCACGCAAGAAGCTCAGCAGCCTTTCGACCTCGCGCAGGGGCCGCTTCTGCGAGCGAAATTATTCCTGATGGATCGTCAAGCATACGTGTTCATCCTGACGACGCACACGTTCGTTTCAGACGGCTACTCTCAGGGCATCCTGCTGCAGGAGCTTGGTCAGCTTTACGCAGCGTTTTCGAAGGGCGAGCCCACACCGCTGCCTGAAAATAGGATTCAATTTGCGGATTACGCAATCTGGCAGCGCCAGATGTTCCAGGGCGAACATTTTTCTGCCCAAATGGCCTATTGGAAGCAGCAGCTAAGGAACAGCCCCTCGATGCTCACGTGGCCCGTCAACAACGTATGCCCCACCATTCTCACGTACCGGGGAGAAGCAAAATATTTCTCGCTCCCTGCGGACTTGTCCGAATCAATCCGGGTCCTCAGTCGCAAGGAAGGAGTTACTGTCTTTACGTTTTTGTTGGCCGCTCTCATGACGCTCCTGTATCGACTGACGGAACAGACAGATCTCATCGTCGGCACCACAGTCTCCAATCGAACTCGGAGCGACCTCGAAGACCTTATTGGGTATTTTGCCAACAACCTGTTCTTGCGCACCCAGGTCTCTGACCATTTGACGTTTCGTGAGCTATTGGTACAGTGCCAAAAAGTCATTGCAGATGCATTTGCGCACCAGGATTTTCCCTTCGAAAAACTGCTGGAGGAGCTTTCCGTCGATCCCGAGATTTCTCATATGCCCCTGCTACAAGTCGTCTTCGTCCTGCACGATCATGTTGCCGAGGAGGACTTACAGCTTCCCGGCCTTACCTTGAAGGAATTCCGTGTCCAGCGGGGAGCGGCCACCCGGCATCTGCATCTTCACATGGTAAACGCGAGCGGCCCGCTCTCCGGATCACTGGAATACAGTACAGAACTCTTCGATACACGCACGATTGACCTTATTCTCGGCCATTTCCAAAGTGTGCTGAAATGCGTTATTTCTGACACACAGCAGCGGCTTGCATCTCTTCCGTTCTTGAACAAGGGCGAGCGGGATCAGTTGATCCAGGCATGGAATAACGCACAGTCAAAAACCACAGCAGACAAGGACACCCCCGTTCCAAAGATTCTGAAACATGAGGATCAAGAGGCTGAGGTGATGCCCCAGACAGAGTTGGAAAAAATCATCGCCTCGATCTGGCAAACGATACTTGAGCTTGAGGATGTAGGTATCCACAACAATTTCTTTGACCTCGGCGGGCGGTCCATACACATTATCCAAATTCATGGCAGGCTGCAAAAACTCTTGAAGCGAGATATCCCTATCCTTGACCTGTTTACATATCCCACAATCCGCTCGCTGTCTCAACACCTTAGCTGGGAGCAAGGCAAACAATCCCTGCTTCGACAAAGTCTCAATAGGACCGAACTTCTCCGACTGTCGAGGGAGCGGCGCATGCGTTCCAGAGCGGGGCAGCTGGTAACGAATAAACAGAGGAAAGGAGGTCATTTTGAATAACCGGGATACATTAAAGAATCAAAATGCTATTGCCATCATTGGATTGAGCTGCCGTTTCCCAGGAGCCCGAAGCGTACAACAGTTTTGGCAAAACATGAAAGATGGCGTCGAATCCATTTCGTTCTTCTCGGATGAGGAGCTGAAGGAGTCGGGTATCGATCCTATTCTGCTGAATGATCAGAATTATGTCAAAGCGGGGGCAGTGCTGGAGGATATCGAGTGGTTCGACGCGCACTTCTTTGGTTATAGTCCCCGGGAAGCCAATCTAATCGACCCTCAACAACGCCTCTTACTGGAATGTGCCTGGGAGGCCTTGGAGGACGCTGGATACAACCCAGAGACGTACCCAGGACTCATCGGAGTCTTTGCTGGTGCAGGCAACAGCGACTACCTGTTGCACAACATCTACTCCGACCCTGACCTTGTACGATCCCTCGACAAGCTTGAGATCCAACTTAGCAACGATATCGATTACCTCGCAACGCGCGTCTCATACAAGTTGAATTTAAAAGGGCCAAGCTTTACTGTACAAACGGCTTGCTCCACGTCCCTGGTGGCCGTGAATATGGCCTGCGAGAGCCTATTGAGCGGCCAAGCTGATATGGCTATAGCGGGTGGGGTATACATCAGTCTGCCTCAGAAGAAAGGCTATCAGTATATCGAAGGTGAAATTTTTTCACCCGATGGACATTGTCGCGCATTCGATGCAAACGCACAAGGCACCCATTTTGCCAACGGAATCGGCATCGTCGTGCTAAAACGCCTCGCTGATGCACTGGAAGACGGTGACCACATCTATGCGGTGAGCATAGGCTATGGCATCAATAACGACGGCTCGGCGAAGGTGGGTTTCACAGCGCCGAGCGTTGAAGGCCAGGCGAACGTGATCAGCGATGCTCTCACCATGTCCGGCATCGATGCAGAAACCATCCACTATGTCGAGACCCACGGAACTGGCACGGTGCTTGGAGATCCCATTGAAATCGCTGCTCTTACACAGGCCTTTCGCGCCAGCACCAAGAAGAATGGTTTCTGTGCAATTGGCTCAGTGAAAACAAATATCGGCCACACGTTTACGGCAGCCGGGATTGCAAGCTTAATCAAGACGATCATGACGCTCAAGCACAAGATGATTCCACCGAGCTTGAACTTTGAAGAGGCCAATCCCAAGATTGATTTCGTGAACAGTCCCTTCTATGTGAATACTAAGCTCTCCGAATGGAAGGCAGAAAAGTTCCCACGCCGGGCTGGGGTCAGTTCATTTGGTGTTGGCGGAACGAACGCACATACCATTCTCGAAGAGACTCCTGTTATTGAGAACTCCGGAAAATCCAGGCCTTGGCAACTATTATTGCTTTCATCTCAATCTAATACTGCTTTGGATACGGCGACGACACATCTTGTTGATCACCTTAAGCTTCATCTTGATTTGAACCTCGCAGATGCCGCCTATACGCTCAATACTGGCAGGAAGGCGTTTGATTATCGCCGGATGATTGTTTGCCAAAACCGTTCGGATGCTATAGATGCTCTCCAGACACTCGATCCGAACCGGGTACGAACATCCGTCCAGAAACCCATAAATCGAGAAATCGTATTCATGTTTTCCGGGCAGGGTGCGCAGTATGTGAATATGGGGTTGGAGCTTTATCGAACCGAATCAACATTTCGAGAAGAAGTAGATCGTTGTTCTGAAATACTTAAGCCCCACCTTTCCTTGGATTTACGAGATATTCTGTACCCGGAAAAGGGAAGTATAGAGGAATTAGCGCGACAATTAAAACAGACATCCATTACCCAGCCTGCGCTATTTGTAATTGAACATGCCCTTGGAAAGCTCTGGATGTCCTGGGGGATTCATCCAGCGGCCATGGTGGGCCATAGCATCGGTGAGTATGTAGCCGCTTGTCTATCCGGGGTATTTTCTCTCGAAGATGCCCTATTGTTGGTAGCAACCCGGGGTCAGTTAATGCAACAGCAGCCAACCGGATCCATGCTGGCGGTACAACTTTCAGAAAAAGACATCAAGCGTTTCTTAAATCAACGTCTTTCTCTTGCAGCGGTTAATGCGCCTGGTTTTTGTGTTGTTTCAGGTGAGACGGAAGTTGTCAAACAATTGGAAAGTGATCTGGAAAAAAGCGATGTCGCTTTCACCCGTCTGCATACCTCGCATGCCTTTCATTCGGAGATGATGGAGCCAATCTTAGTGGCTTTTAAGGAGCGAGTAGAAAAAGTCAGGGTAAGTGCTCCTCAGATTCCATTTCTTTCAAATCTCACGGGCACGTGGATGACCTCCGAGGAAGCGATGGGCGCCAGTTATTGGGCCAGACACCTTAGGCAGACAGTTCGTTTCTCTGATTGTGTAGAGGAGTTATTGAAAGATCCCAATAGGGTGCTTTTGGAGGTTGGGCCGGGACAGACGCTGAGCATGTTGGCGAGGCAGCATCCAGACGGATCGAAGGGGCGAATGGTGCTTTCTTCGATTCGTCATCCCAAAGAGGAAAAGTCAGATATCGCTTTTATTTTGAATACCTTGGGCCGGCTTTGGCTCTCCGGTGTTGAGGTGGATTGGTCTGGGTTTTATAAGGGTGAGCGTCGTCATCGAATCCCTTTGCCAACTTATCCGTTTGAACGCCAGCGATACTGGATTGAACCACAAAAATCATTTGAAGCTACTACCGCTGCTCACAGATTGCCGTATAAAAAGGCAGATCTTGGTGAATGGTTTTATGTCCCTTCCTGGAAGCGATGCCCACTTTCCAAGCCATACGGCCGAAAGACATTATCGGATCAAAAGTCTTGCTGGTTAGTGTTCCTCGATGAATGTGGCTGTGGAGATAAATTGGTTCACCAACTACAGCAGG
>Ga0335081_10022504_pt1 | contig 10199 bp, 10 predicted proteins | sample Lox_Sample_35_FD_206713 | JGI IMG/M metagenome (GOLD analysis project Ga0335081, IMG submission 206713) | Soil microbial communities from Loxahatchee National Wildlife Refuge, Florida, United States - Lox_Sample_3.5 | ecosystem: Environmental > Terrestrial > Soil > Wetlands | place: USA... | reverse complement strand
TAAATCACTAAATATCGTGACATTCTTTGGAAAAGAGAGTTATAAATTCTTAATATACAATTTACCAGAAAATCAGTCAACTGCGGTTCATCGCCCTTCGTCAAGAATGTCAACGAAGCCAGGACCACCCCCGCAAGAAGACCCGCGAGAATGGCTCCTCTTCGACATAGAAGACCAGGACCCAATAGCCGCAGAATTCCTAAAACCTCCACCGTCATCCCCACCCTCGGTATTCCCCCAAAGCCCCGACACCGGTCGTGAAGGCTAAGGCTTGGGTAGCTGGGACAGTTTCCGTCATACCGGGATGAAGAGGAAGAAGATATATTTGATGAAGTTGACCGCCCGCTTATTACGCGAGGGGGTCTATTAACGGAGATGGAGGCGCCGGGAGTCGCGGAAGCAGAGCGTTTAGAGAGGTTTGATTCTCCGGGGATGGACGCGCAACGGTTTGATATTGTCAAGTTGCCGCATATTGGAGGAGGGATCGTGAATTCTATTATTAACATGTCGAATTCGATTATTGGGGCGGGTACCAACACTGAATTCCTGTCCTCTTGATGCGCGGGGGACGTGGGGATTTGAGAATCAGCGGCTGATGGGCAGGGATCATTGGCCTTCCCTATGCTTTCAATCGGGCGGGGCTTGTCCTTGGGGTAATACTACTTTTCTCGTTGACGGGGGTCGTGGATTGGACGATACGGTAATAACTGAGGAATAGGATAGGGGAGCTGATGTGCAGGTTGATCGTTGTGAATGCCAAGTTGAGCGGCAGTTCGTCATATCAGGATACCGTCGCCGCATGTTTCGGCCATGGAGGATTAGTACTCACACCACCCCGCTTTCATCATAACTGATTTCCTCTTCTTAGATAGCAGTATCATTAGCACAATTTTGTTTTGCAGCAGGCGGCATGGTCTCCTTCTGCGTCATCATCGGTACCCCCCAACGTCCCTCACGGAAGCAAAGTCCCTCTTCCTAACGTTTCTAGGAGACACGATTCCTCACGTTCTCGCAGCCGTGTTCCCTTCATTACGAACATCGCCCCTCGTGTCGTACCCGCTCTCCCTCTACCGCGACATTACAAAACTTGCAAGGGCCTCGGCACTCGCGCTTATAAGTATGGTCATCATCGTTTTTACAGTTGTGACTGAGGGTCCTCATACGCCAGAGGAATACCGTGGGACAACCGTGAAACTCATCCCTAGTGGATTCGGTATTTTTCAAGCCATCGGCGTGATATCCTTTGGTACCTCTTCTCCTTAATACAACGCGCAAGCGCCCCCGTTTCTTTGGGGCTTTGTTGGAGAGCGGGTACTAACTGATTTTAGCCTTCGTGTGTCATCATAATTCACTGTTGATTTACGGAGCCTTGAAAAAGCCTACGATCGATCGATTTGCGACTGTGACGCATTTCAGCACGGGACTGAGTTTAGTTGCATGCTTAATTATGGCCCTCGCCGGCGTCCTCGTCTTTAAAGATAAAACGATGGGGAATATCCTGAATAACTTTCCCAGCGAGAATGGACTCGTCAATCTCGCTCGATTCTGCTTCGGATTCAATTGCTTCACTACCCTCCCCCTCGAACTCTTCGTGTACACCCCGGCTCAATCCAGCTTTACCCCAGCCGCGCTTCTTTCTCGGCCTTCCATCTAATTTGTGGGTAGTTGCCGCGAAGTAATAACAAACTACTATTGGCCCTCCGAACCCTTCCAGCCCCGCCGCCACTTCAAAATAACCACGACCCTCGTCTTTACAGCCATGCTTATTAGCCTCCTAACCTCGGATCTTGGCATCGTGCTTGAAATCACAGGATCTACGTCCGCCGTTGCCATTGCTTTTCTCCTCCCGCCGCTGTGTTATATGCACTTGACCGGGGCGGGAGAGTGGCGGAGCTGGGGGAGGGAGATGAAATGGTGGGGACCGGCATTGTGTACGGGCTTTGCAGGGGCTTTAATGGTGATCAGTATTGTGCAAGTTGTTGTGGAGGTATTGACGGGGAGGAATTTGTGAGAGACTTGCTTGGGCTTTGAAACCTGGGATGATAGATTGCATTCGATAGGTTTTATTTGCATGTAAAAGTGACTTGCATATTTCATGAAGGCTTGCATTTATAAGATTCGAAAAGGCCGATGGAATTATTTCCGTGGGACGCGCTGGTTGTCGGTTGAAGAGATTTTGAGTATCTCATCGACTGCCTCTGAGATCGAGCGTATTTTGAACGTTCGAGTCCCCACATGACTCTAATACCATATATATATATCTCTACCCTGTATGACTGTTTGCCTACCCAGCTCAGCGTAGAAAATCGAGAATTCCCATAGAACTTACACGCTGAATTACGAATATATACAACTCCAGTAGCCGCACAATCTCCCTGAGCTGACTGTACAGACTTTTCCTGACGTTCGGACTGAGATTGAACGTTTGCGGCTTCCTCCTCCAGAAGCGAGGCAATCTTTTTGGACGACACTTGGTGGCCATCTTCGCCAGGATCTTCCTGATGTTGTCTTTCACGTCGAGCTCCCTGTGAGCCTGCAATAGCAAGTTCACCATCTCCAAACCGCCGTATTTAGCAGCGTAGGTCTACGCCGTCGGTAGGTCCTCGTCCTTCGGGTCCACCGCTATCTTGGCATCTAACAACATTCTTACCACCTCCAAATGATCACTGATAGCAGCCCAGCCCAATACTACCCGCCCTCGATTACCCTTTGACTCCACATCTCCCTGGGCATCCAACAGGGTCGAGAGACGATTAACCTATGTTCTTTTGGCTGATCGGTCTATCGTCATCGAAATCATTTTCTAATTGATGACTGGGAATTGAGTACGCATTTTACAATCCGACCTTGGCTTCCTTCCGAGGTCCCTGCTCTCACGAAAAAGTATTTACCGCTGCGTGAAATGTTTTCCGGAGGCCGTAGCGAAAAGGTGTGGTTGGAGCAATTTTCATTTCGTTATCTCGCGATCTGCGGAGTGGTCCTCAAAGATTCTGCCACTCGGTCAGCCCGACTTTCCACGGCGCCAAGATGGCACACAGAGACCCACACTCAGTGTCATTAAAGGCATGTTTCTCTTCCTTGGACGTGTGCTTACACTCCCAGGTGATGCGTCTCCGAAAACCAAATCTTGTCTCTCAAGCGTCAACAACAACCCCGTCCTCGCCCTTCGCCACTCCAGAAACGACTCAAATCCAAATGTCAACCATGATCGACCCAATTATCGAGGGCACAGGACTCACGAGCCTTGCTGTTCTCCCAAATGGGTTTGGAAGCATGTTTGTTGGTACAGACTTTCTCGCATACGTCTCTCTCAACAACGAATCCGATGAAGAAGTCCACGAAGTCCAAGTCGCAGCAGAAATAAGAGCGCCGCCAAACAGATACCCCCTCAAACCAAAACTAGTCAGAGTCGGAGCCGCGAAAGATTACACCACAGAAGAAAAACATAAATTGATACCCGGCGAAGCATTACATGTAATCCTTGATCATAGTATCCATCCCATTACCCGTTTTGCAGCGTTAAAGTTTAAAAATTGAAGCTAACGGTGACAGGAGTAAGACAAGCAGGCGAACACACATTGGAGGTCGGGGTGACTTATCTTCCCCCTGGCGCAGAACACACCCGCACCTTTCGAAAAATGTATAATTTCACGACCTTCGAAACCCTCTCCCTTCGAAGCCACTCACTCGCCTATCCCCACCGCTCCGTTCTCTCTCAAATCCAAATCCAGAATTCCGGAGATTCGCCCCTTGTCCTCAATGTCGTGAATTTTCTTCCCGAAGCCGTCTGGGAGGCAAAATCGTGTAACGAGTTTGAGGAAGGCGGTGCCCCCGTTTGGGCGGGGAGAGAGCTGTTGCCGCGCGAAGTTGTGCAGGTTTCATTCTTTCTGGTGCCAAAGCTTAGAGGGGAGGGGGAGATGCCTTTTGCGCTTGGACGGGTCGAAGTTCAGTGGGTTGGAGGGATGGGAGAAAAGGGGAGTTTAGTGAGTCAGGTCTTTAATCGGAGGCCAATATAATATGGAGTTGATTGGAAAAAGGTGGGGAAACGGACGTAGTGAGCTACTACAGGGGTTCATTCAATCTGCAAGATTAATTCAGCACCCTCACAATTATTTCTTTTTCCCTCATCTCTAGCGAATGGAAACTCGAAATTTTAGTTGTCCCGCATGTAGCAGGCTAACTCGAGAGGGATTTTGAAGGAAAGAACATGTCGGGGCTTCCTTGGGAAATAACTCGGAAATGCCTCAGTGTAACTTGAAGGCGCACTGCAACCTTGGCATGCAATGATCATCGAGTTGAGCCCGCTTACTAGGACATGTATACAAAAGATCCGACATAAATATCCCACACATGGCTATCTTTGAACCCACTCTAAGGCCGAAGAGGTTAGAGACGGGGAGAGAATCTCGGATAAGAATATACCTTGCCTCACTTTCTTTTCTTGTTGGATTTTGCGAAAGTCGTCTTAATACTCGTGTCGTTTGTCATATATGTTCCATGAACCCAAGATAATATAATCAGTGAGCATATCTGGGAATAGTATCTCATGAACCTTGGTCACACCTCCTTATGCTTCTTTCCATTGAAGTTCCCTTTTTTTTTTTTTTCCTTCTCCCCAGAAATGTCGGATAGACAATAAAAGTGAACAAACAGTATAGTGCTATTGTTCTGGCTTTTGGTGGGACGATCTACTCTCCTTACGCCGCTGATTTGAATCTCTCGGGTCGCTGGACACAAAAGTTCGATCTGAAATCATCTAGCACGAAGAAATAAATATGCATTATATTGCCGAACCGACCCTTAAAATTTATGAGATCCATAGCTATCAAGTCACCGCTCACGCCAATGACATACTGTCTTTCCAAAAGAATTGTTTCCGATGGATTTGCGAAAAGTGGGGCAATCAACTTCCGACCGTGCTACAGGTAAGTTGCCACAACAAAAGTGAGGGTGATACGTGAAGACTTGTGCATAATTAGCCTGTGAATTGCAGGTAACTTTCAAAGGCGATTCGTGATAACTGGTTGGTTAGATCAGACATAACTTTCTCGCCAGCGGTCTTACATCAAGCAGGCATATTCCGTGCCAATTCCATGCACAAGCCAAATCGCTGGGCATACGATACCACGATTAGTTGCATCTACAAAAAATCAGCAATGCAGGATGAAGGAACTCTGAACTGACGCAAGCTTGCAAGCATTCGTTGACTGCTGCATCCTCTGTGGAAGCTATAACGCTCACGGAACCGAGAATCCCCTCAGAGGAAAAAACATTGCAGGAAAGTGGGCTGTATGCTTGAAAGGTCTCCGTTACCGTTGCTGTTCCCGGACTCGTCCCATCTGTACTGAGAGTTATAATTTCCGTTATTACGGTAGTGTAGGTGGATGCCGCCGGTGTTGTGGTAACCGTTGTTGTAACGACGCTACTCGCTGTCATGCCCAGGCATGAACAAGCCTGGGAGATGACTGAGCTGTTCAGGTATTGAAGATCTGCATAATCAACCTTGGAGGCAAGAGCTTATTACAATCGGAAGCAGCAGTATTCCGGGGATTCAAATCCCGTTTTATTGCAGGAGATTTGGCAAAAGCGGTCGTCTTGAATGTGTAGGATGTCTTCCCTGCGGATCTACCCAATCAATGAGATCAACCTACCCTCGGAATGGCCCCAGTACCCGGTGGTCACCGAAGCGCTAGTATCAGCAATCGGAGAGCCCAAAGGTAGATACGTTGTAGTTGTCAACGCTGTGACTGTAACCTCGACTGATCCGGTGGCAGTCGATGCAATTGCATATGACGTTGAGGTTCCAACATTGACGAATGAAGTACAAACGTTATCTCCAGGATTGCCTTGGATGAAACCGATTGCTAACAATACGTCCCCGGAATTGCAAGATTCTGCCGTTATATCGGGCTTTGAAAACGAGATATAATACGTCTTGGGTGGAGATGAGACCCCAGGACATAAAGAGCAAAGGTCAAAACAAGCAATTGCAGAAATAGAACCATCTTCGACCCCCTCGCAAGACGAAGCCAAAAAAGTGCGAGTTAAGTATAAAAAACGTGGTCCGAAGATCAAAGGAACGGGCCTCTTGGGCCCGCCGATTAAGGACCAGTCACCTTCGAGCCCCGGAAATCATTTATCCCGAACCAGCCGCAGAGCTTGGTTATTTTCGACCGAACTGGGAACAATGTCATATTCATGGCGGGGAAATTTTATTAGCTCCACGTGCGGCACGCCGTCCCCGGCGACTAATGGCGCACGGTCGCAATGGCGGTTTATTTAACTCCAGATCGTGTCTTCGGAAACTCTAAAATGGGTGTCTCACATGTCGGCGTCGATGCGATGAATGAATATCATTTACTCCCGGCAATCGACGTTTCGGTACCAGCTTTGTGTGACCTGGCTGAGTTGGAAAGGTTAGAACTCCAGAGGAATTAACAACAGGCGATTATTTCTAACGCTATGCCAATATTAAGAGGCGACAGATCTATGGAGGTTAAGCCGACGGAGAAGGGGCCTCTATAGACATCTCACAGAACTTTTGGAAGTCAGATCTCGATCCACAAGCCGACTTGAGCCTGGAGTTGAATTTCTGACACGGGGCGATTTCATATGCCAATGGCCGCGCTGTCATTGGCTGTCCTGTTTTGACCTGACTGCTCAGCAAGCCGCTGCTTTCACTCGGGCAGCCGCAGCATGGATATTTTGCAGAACGCCAAGTAAAATTCAGGCCCCTAGCGCGATGAAACCGCGACATTAAGACGAACAGGTTTGGTTATCAGAAGAGTGGACTCGGATGGACCGGCAGGATTGGACACTTGTTGAGCAGGGAGGGGAGGGCATCAACGACGGACGGGCCGCGACAGTCGAACAACGGCCACCAACGAGACGTAGCCATCAATTCCGCGCTCTCAGCAGACGCACTGCAACGTACCATCGGCGCCAGTGGAAACTCGATGTCTGCTGCCTCGGTTTATGTCCTGCGTATGGAGTCCCGCCGTGCGAACACTTTTGTTGACATTGTCATAGGCTCTCGGTGATCATTGCTGGCATTCTGGGCATTGTAGCGAGACATTTTGCCGATGTTTCTGTTACCTCGAGTTCGAATCAGACCAATTTTCTCTCTCAAGGTACCCTGAAACGGAAGCGTGCGATTGATTGCAAGGGGTCCTGTCCTGTTCGAATGTCACGACAAATACGAACCCGTTCTACTTCCCTAATCAAAATATCGAAATGGAAGCGATCCAAGTAAACGGAAAGACAATGCAACCAGTAAACTTCCACATCGAACCCCTTCAAATCGGGAATCTCTTCAACAGTAGTTTCCCTCCACCAATCTCCGATTAATGAAAAGGTTTATTGGGTGGCTTTGGAGCCACGGCAGCCCGTCGAGTTGTGTCACAGGCCGGAAATACCGGTCTGTTGCCTTGTGTGTTTTCCTTCTCCAAAGACTACGATTTCTCCGAACCGTACATGTTACCTGTCGACGAACCTTCTTCTGTGCGACTCGATTCAACATTCCAACCCGATCCGCCGGAGGGGTGGTTCGGACTAGGAACTGATGGGGAGATCGATCCACCTATTTTAGCGTTGAATTATTTTCAAACCGCGCCGTGGTTTCATCTGTCTTTTGATCCTACCGCGACGGATACGGATATCATTGTCCTTGGGAGTCGAAACGAGGCTAACCCCGTTGCGAATCCCTTAAATATGATCGGTTCATCTAGCTTTGCTCCGAGTAATTCGACGAATTCGACGGTTCGGAACACGACCTTTGTTTCACCTGACTTGGTGGATAACGCGATTTCGGGGATTGTTTCGAATGCCGCCCGAAATAGTGGCTGGATCGGTGTGTTAGGCGACATGGACCCGATGTTATTTTTCAACATTAGCGTGAACAGAACCACCTACGTCAACTTTCTCAACCGCACGTTCAACGACACCAATTCCACAGATACCACTCAATCAAGTCTCATGAGTGGGTTCTCGTTTACAAATCTTTCCGCAGCCGGCTTCAATCTCACCACCATCCGACCACTATCATGGTTCAATTACACGCCGCTCGAAACCGACGGCGGCCTCGACAATCTCATCTCGCAGGACATTCTGACGACAGTCCATCAGTTAACCCTCGTTAACGCCTCGTCCGTCCGTTTAGGCTACTGGAATAGCGCTCTCTACCGCTACCCCGCCGTCGCAGAGGCGATCCAAGTCGTAAGTAATATGCCCTGGGGCATAATCCGTTTCGGCAGCATTACAAACGGTTCAGCGGAATATATGATTCAAGCAGGTACCGACACTCGTCTGCTAAATGTCGCTTCATTCCCTTCAGAGGGTCTACGAAGAATGGCGTTTCAAACGATGTTTTCGAGGGCACTGCTAAAATCGAATGGGAGAAATATCACGATTACTCCCGTCTATCAGATTATGCCGCGATATGTAAGTACTAAGATTGATGTCCCGGCAAGTTTGTTGAGTGCGCGCATTCTCTTTCCCTTTGGCATTTCGTTTTTTATTCCGTTGTTTGTGTATACACTCACCCTCGAAAAATCATCTCGCATATTTATCATGATGAAGGTCTTTTAACCCGTTGAGCTTGGGGGCGCTGACAAGAAGATGAACGGGTTGAAATCGTGGGTCTATTTCTTGGCGCATTATATTGATTTCTTTCTTTCCGCGACTGTTTCAATCATAATTTTCCTCCTCGTCGCCGCCATTTTTCGCCTCGAAATCGTTGCAATTAATCCAGGACCGATAATCATCCTTCTTTTAGTATGGATCAATGCGGCAATCTCCCTATCCTTTGCGATTTCGACGTTATTTGGGAACGCACGGAACGCGCTTGTGGGATCATTCTTGGTCCTGCTTCTGAGTATTGTCATTTCGATTGCTGCGACTGCAATCTGGAATAATGATCCACCGAGTCCCTATTTTATATGGCCTCCTCTGGCATGCTACACTGCCGTCGGAATTATCAATACGAGGGCGGTGAGTCTGGCCGCACCTGCTTTGACAGTGGGGACAATGAATACGAGTCCCAAATTGTTGACCGCCATATACTATCTCCTCGTTGGATGGGTCATCTTCTTCCTGATTGCTCTCTATGGTCATGTACTTTACTCTTCATTGCGTTGATTAATTGTGCAGTTGGTTGTTCAAACCGAGTATGGAATCAGCCGGACATGGTATTGGCCTCTCGTTGCACCGTTTCAACGATTCCGACGAGGGCCCCAAGTCATCGGCCCACAAACGACTGCAGACGATTCGGAAGCGGGGCATTCAGAAGCGCAAATCGAAAGGATAAGGTCAAATGCAACGAATATAACTCTTCAAGGAGACAATGATGTCGCTTCAGAACGAGAGCGAACAACTTCGGGTGGTGGCACGAATTTCCCGCTCGCCATCTCGATGGCGTGCAAACGATTCGGAAACAAGTTCGCCATTCGAGACGTCTCGATTGCCGTTGGTTCTGGAGAAGTCCTCGCATTGGTAGGCCCCAATGGCGCGGGGAAAACGACTCTGGTGAACTGCGTCCTCGGTCTATATCGACTTAGCTCGGGGGCCGCTACTATCAAGGGTTTCGACATTACGCACCAGCAGGACCAGGTGTATCAGCACGTCGGAGTCTGCCCGCAGCACGAGATTTTATGGCCTGATTTGACGTGCGAGGAGCATTTACTCTTTTATGCGCGGTTGAAAGGGATCGATCCTCGCGATGAGAAGACTGTTGTGCGACAGTGTCTGGAACAAGTCGAGTTGGCTGACGAAGCAACAAAATTATCAAAGAAGCTGTCGGGGGGACAAAAGCGGAGACTGGCTATAGCGATTGCGCTTGTTGCTCGACCGTCCGTTGTTTTCTTCGATGAACCGACGACGGGGCTTGATCCGAATGTCAAACGGAGTCTATGGAAGGTTATCAAAAGAGTAAAGGAAATGCACGAGATGTGCATTGTCCTGACAACTCATTCAATGTGAGAATTCATTGTGCAGGATTTCTAATAATTAGGCCTGAAGCGGATTTCTTGGCCGATCGAATAGGCATCATGGTCCAAGGATCTCTCCGTTGCATCGGGTCGGGAACACATCTCAAACGCACCTACGGCAAAGGATACAAATTGACCCTGAGTTGCCCCTTCAACGACCTCACCCGCCAACGAATCAATACGTACACTTCCCGTTCCTTCGGTCCTTTCACGGCG
>Ga0335081_10022503_pt1 | contig 10199 bp, 7 predicted proteins | sample Lox_Sample_35_FD_206713 | JGI IMG/M metagenome (GOLD analysis project Ga0335081, IMG submission 206713) | Soil microbial communities from Loxahatchee National Wildlife Refuge, Florida, United States - Lox_Sample_3.5 | ecosystem: Environmental > Terrestrial > Soil > Wetlands | place: USA: Florida... | reverse complement strand
CGGCGAGAGCTGCGAGGCGGCCTGCCGCCGCGAGGCCGAGGAAGAGACAGGCCTGGCGGTCGAGATCGTCTCGCTGGTCGGCGTCTACTCGGACCCGGCGCGCGACCCGCGCGGGCACACGGTGTCGGCGATCTACCTGTGCCGCGCGGTGGGCGGGACGCTAGCCGGCGGCGACGACGCGGCGGAGGCGCGCTGGTTCGCGGATCCGGCGGGCGTCGAGCTGGCGTTCGACCACCGCCGGGTGCTCGAGGACATCGGACTCCCGGCCTCGGGATGACCCGGGGTCAAGGGAGGTCTCCGGCGGCCGGCGCCTGCGCCGCCGGGCTCAACGCTCGATGCTCGAATCCGTCAGGACCTCCGCTTCCGCCTCCGCGAACACCAGGCCGGTCTGCGCGACCGGCAGCAACACCACGTGCAGCTTGCCCTGGCTCGGCAGGCGCAGCTCGTAGCAGCCCTCGACGCGGATGTCCACGAGCGTGCCCGCGGTGCCGGAGAGTCCCAGGATCTGGCTGTAGACCAACACCTTGCTCGGCAGTTCCATGACGGCTCCTTTGTCCCGGCGCAAGCGCTCGGCTATTCCGGCAGCGACTCGTCGTCGACCTCGTCGCCGGCGAGCGCCCCGTACTCCTTGAGCTTCCGCTGCAGCGTCCGCAATCCGATCCCGAGCAACTGCGCCGCCCTCGCCCGGTGCCCGCCGGTGACCTCGAGCGTGCGGAGGATCGCTTCCTTCTCGATCTCCGCCATCGACCGCGGCACGAACTCGCCGGGCGTCGCGTCCGGCGCCCGCCGCCCCCCGCGCGGGTTATCCGCGGGCCGGTCGGCGAGCGCGAGCTCCTCGCCGCGGCAGAACAGCACCATGTTCTCGACCACGTTGCGCAGCTCGCGGACGTTGCCCGGCCACGGCTGCGCCCGCAGTGCGTCGAGCAAGGCGGGCGACACCCCCGACACGCGGCGCCCCAGCTGCTCGTTGAAGTGCTGGATGAAGTGGCCGATCAGCAGCGGGATGTCGTCGGGGCGCTCGCGCAGCGGCGGCAGCGCGACCGTGACGACCTTGAGACGGTAGTAGAGGTCCTGGCGGAAGCGCCCCTGGGCGACCTCGGCGTCGAGGTCGCGGTTGGTCGCGGCGACGAGCCGGAAGTCGACCGCGATCTCGTCGTTGCCGCCGACGCGGGTGATCCGCCGCTGCTCCAGCACGCGCAGGAGCTTGACCTGGAGATCGGGCGACAGCTCCGAGATCTCATCGAGGAACAGCGTGCCGCCGTTCGCGGTCTCGATCTTGCCGATGCGACGCTGGTGAGCGCCGGTGAACGCGCCGCGCTCGTGGCCGAACAGCTCCGCCTCGAGGATCTCGCCGGGGATCGCGCCGCAGTTGAGCGCCACGAAGCGCCCCGCCGCGCGCGCCGAGTGCTCGTGGATCGCGTTGGCGATCAGCTCTTTGCCCGAGCCCGACTCGCCCACGATCAGCACCGTGCTGGGCGCCGGGGCGACGACGCGGACGCGCTCGAGGACGCGCTGCATCGCGGCCGAGCGGCCGATGATGCCTTCGAAGCCGACGAACCGCTCGAGGCGCTGCTGCAGCTCGCGCTTCTCGCGCGACAGACTCGAGCGCTCGAGCTGGAGCTCGACGCGCTTTCTCAGCTCGATCAGGTTGACGGGCTTGGTGAGGTAGTCGTCGGCACCGCCCTGGAGCGCCTGGACCGCGCCGTCGACGTCGCCGAAGGCGGTGACCATGAGGATCGCGAGCTGCGGCTGGAGCGCCCGCGCCCGGCGCACCAGCTCGTAGCCGTCCATCCCCGGCATGCGCACGTCGGTGACGAGCGCGTCGATCGGCTCGTTCGCCTCGATCCGGGCGAGCGCGGCCTCGGCGCCGTCGAGCTCGATCACCTCGTAGCCGACGCGGCGCAACCCGGTCGCCATCGCCGTGCGCGAGCCGTCGTCGTCGTCGACCAGGAGCAACCGCGCCTGGCTCACCATGCCACCCCCTTCTCGGCGAGCAGGCCGGCGAGCTCCGCCTCGTCGAGCACGCGGACCTTCAGGCCCTGCGCCTTCGCCAGCTTGGAGCCGGCCTCGGCGCCGGCGACCACGAACGAGGTCTTCCGCGACACGCTGGCGGCCACCTTGGCGCCGGCGCTCTCGAGCAGCGCGGCGACCTCCTCCCGCGGCCGGCTGAGCGTGCCGGTGAGCACGAACGTAAGACCGGCGAGCGGCGGCGGCGCCTCGCGCTCGGCGACCTCCTCGCGCGGATCCACGCCGCGCTCGCGCAGCCGCCGCACCAGCTCCGCACCGGGGTCGCCGGCGAGGAACGCGACGACGCTCGCGGCGATGATCGGCCCGACGCCCTCGACCTCCTCGATCTGCTCCTGGCCGGCGCGCCGGATCGCGTCGAGCGAGCCGAAGCGAGCGGCCAGCACCTTCGCGGCGCGCTCGCCGACGTGCCGGATGCCGAGGGCGACGAGCAGGCGCCAGAGCGGGCGGCCGCGCGCGGCGGCGAGCTGCTCGATGAGCTTCGCGGCCGACCTCTCGCCCCACTGCGGCAGCGCGGCGAGCTTGCCGGCGTCGAGGTCCCAGAGCGAGGCCGCGTCGCTGACCATCCCCGCCTGCAGCAGCTGGTCGACGAAGCGCCGGCCGAGGCCCTCGATGTCCATGCCGGAGCGCGACACGAAGTGGAGCAGGCGCTGGCGCAGCACGGCCGGGCAGTCGGGGTTCGGGCAGCGGATCGCCACCTCGCCGGACTCCTGCACCACCGGCGTGGCGCACACCGGGCAGCGCTCCGGCATCTCGAACGGCTTCGCCCCATCCGGGCGGGCTTCGGGGTCGACCGCGATCACCTTCGGGATCACGTCGCCGCCCTTGGCCACCCACACCGTGTCGCCGACGCGCACGTCGAGGCGCGCCACCTCGTCGGCGTTGTGCAGCGTCGCCCGCGACACGGTGCTGCCGGCGAGCAGCACGGGCTCGAGGTTCGCGACCGGCGTGAGCGTGCCGGTTCGCCCCACCTGCACGACGATGTCGAGCAGCTTCGTCCGCTCCCCCTCCGGCGTGTACTTGTAGGCGATCGCCCAGCGCGGGAACTTGCTCGTCGCGCCGAGCGCGCGCTGCTCGGCGAGCGCGTCGACCTTGACCACCACGCCGTCGATGTCGAACGGCAGCTCCTTGCGCTTGGCCCCCCAGGAGCCGATGAACCGGTGGACGTCGTCGAGGCCGGCGCACCGTTCCCACCCGGGGTTGACGGCGAACCCCCACTCCTTCAACGAGTCGAGCGCGTCGGAGTGGCGGGCGAACTCGCGCCCCTCGACCCGCGGCACCTGGTAGGCGAAGAACGACAGGCGGCGGCGCCCGCTCTCGCGGGGGTCGAGCATGCGGATCGCCCCCGCCGCCGCGTTGCGCGGGTTGGCGAACGGTTCCTCGCCCTCCTCGCGCCGCGCCCGGTTGAGCGCCGAGAACACCGCCCGCGGCAGGTACACCTCGCCGCGGACCTCGACCAGGCTGACGCGCTCGGGCAGCGCGAGCGGCAGCGCGCGGATGGCGCGGGCGTTGGCGGTCACCTCGTCGCCGACCTCGCCATTGCCGCGCGTCACCGCGCGGGCCAGGACGCCGTCCTGGTACGTCAGGCTCATCGACACGCCGTCGATCTTCAGCTCCGCCACCAGTCCGGCGGGGGGGCGGCCGAGCGCCCGGGCGGCGCGCTCGTACCACTCCGCCAGCTCGCTCTCGTCGTACGAGTTGTCGAGCGACAGCATCGGCACCTCGTGGCGCGCCTGGCGCAGCTCGGCGGCGGGCGCCCCGCCGACCCGCTGCGTCGGCGAGTCCGGCGTGACGAGGTCCGGGTGCGCCTCCTCGAGCGACTTGAGCTCCGCCATCAGGCCGTCGAAGGCGAGGTCGCTGATCTCGGGCGCCGCGAGCACGTAGTAAAGGTGCTCGTGCCGCCGGATCTCGCGCCTCAGCCAGGCGATCCGCTCCCTGTCGGCCTTGCTCACGCCGGCGCGGCTCCCTTCTTGCGTCGGCGCCGCGCACCGCCGCGGCGACGCCGCCGTCTGCCTTCTACGGTCGGGGCAGAATGACTCGCCGCCAGCTCGGGCGCAAGCCCGGCGCGCACCCGCGCCACCGCCTGCCGCCACGGCGCAAGCTCGAGCTGCGGCGCGCCGTCCGCCGCCTCGAGGTCCGCGGCCAGCCGCCAGGCGACCTCGAACGCCTCGTGCTTGAGCGTGCGCAGGACGTGCTTGGCGGATCGCGGCGGCTGCTGGAAGCGCGCCATCAGCAGGAACGCGGAGCGGATCAGGTGCGCGCGGTGGTGAGGGAAGGCGAGGCGCACCGCGGGCGGCTCCACGACCGACTTGGCGAGCGCCTCCACCTCGCCGGCGGGCCGGATCGCGCCGGCCGGTCCCTTGAGCTCGGCGAGGAACCGCGGGAGCAGCAGGGAGCCGAACAGCGTCTCCTCCGTCACCGCCTCCCCGGCCGCGATCCGGCGATCGGTCAGCGCCAGGAGGCTCCACAGCAGCGGCCCCGCCGGTCCCCGCGCCGTCTCCGCGATCTCGGGCAGGACGTGGTCGAGCAGGCCCGCGCCCTCCAGCCCTTGCAGGATCGCGGTCGCGTGGCCGGACTTGAGGCTCTCCAGCAGCTCGTAGGCGATGCGCGCCGGCGCCGCGCGGCGGATCTCGGCGTGCAGCGCCGCGATCGCGTCGGCGGCGGCGTCGTCGAGGCGGAAGCCGAGGCGCGCCGCGTACTCGACCGCGCGCATCATCCGCACCGGGTCCTCGGTGAAGCGCTCCGGGGCGGGACCGATGGTGCGGATCACCCCCCGGGCGAGGTCCTCGAGGCCGCCGACGTGGTCGACGATCGAGAAGTCCGCGACGTTGTAGAACAGGCCGTTGACGGTGAAGTCGCGCCGGCGCGCGTCCTCCTCGGGCGTGCCGAATTCCTCCGCCTCGGCCGCGGGCGCCAGCACGTCGGCGTTCTCGCCCGGGTCCGCCTCGGGAGGCTCCGGCGACTTGCGGAACGTCGCGACCTCCACGGTCTCGTCGGCAAAGCGGATCATCGCGAGGCGGAAGCGCCGCCCGATCACCCGCGCGTTGCGGAACAACTGGCGGACTTGCTGCGGCCGGGCGTTGGTGCCGATGTCGAAGTCCTTCGGCTTGCGGCCGAGGAGGATGTCGCGCACCGCGCCGCCGACGAGAAACGCAAGGAACCCGGCGTGGTGGAGGCGGTAGAGCACCTTGAGCGCGTTCGGCGAGATCTGCGCGCGCGACAGGCCGTGCTCGGAGCGGGCGAGGACGCGTGCCTCGGCATGGCGGGGTTCGAGGTCGGCCACTCGCGCTCACGCCCCCGGCGCGGCGGCGCGACCGCCGATCTCGAGCACGATCTTGCCGAACTGGCGCCCGGCGGCGAGGCGCTCATACCCCTCGCGGCCGCGCTCCAGCGGGAAGGTCGAGTCGACCACCGGCCGCATCTTCCCGGCCTCGACCGCCCGCAGCATCGCGTGCCATTCGCCGCGGCTCCCCATCGTCGAGCCGAGGATCGAGAGGTGGTTCCAGAAGATCAGCCGGATCTCCTCGCCCGGGTTGGCCCCGGTGGTGGCGCCGCAGGTCACGATCCGGCCGCCCTTGGCGGCGCAGCGCAGCGAGGTCATCCAGGTGTCCTTGCCGGTGGTCTCGACCACCACGTCGACGCCGCGCTTCCCGGTCAGCGCGCGGACCTCCTTGCCGACGTCCGAGGCCGCGCGGTTGATCGTGACGTCCGCGCCGAGCTCCCGGGCGCGGGCGAGCTTGGCGCCGTCGGAGGATGTCACGAACACCGTCGCGCCGGCCCGCTTGGCGATCGCCAGCGCCGCGAGCGCGACGCCCCCGCCGATCCCGTGGACGAGGACCGTCTCGCCGGCCGCCAGCCGAGCGCGCGAGATCAGCATCCGCCAGGCGGTGAGGAACGTGAGCGGCAGCGCGGCGGACTCCGCCCAGGAGAGGTGCGGCGGCCGGCGCGCGAGGTTGACCGCGGGCACGACGACCGCCTCGGCGAACGTCCCGTCGACGTGCTCGCCGAGCAGCCGGTAGGTCACGCACTCGGACTCCTCGCCGCGGGCGCAGAACTCGCACGCGCCGCACCACAGACCGGGGTTGAGGACGACCTCGTCGCCGACGCTCCAGCCGCGCACGCCCTCGCCCACCGCGGCGACCACCCCTGCGCCGTCGGCGCCGCCGATGTGGGGCAGGTCGATCGAGATCCCGGGCATGCCGGCGAGGACGAACAGGTCGAGGTGGTTGAGCGCGGCGGCGCGCAGCGCGACGGCGACCTCGCCGTGGCCGGGGCGAGGGTCAGCCGTCGCGGTGCAGCGCAGCTGGTCGAGATCTCCGTGCTTGTCGAAACGCAGCGAGCGCATTCGCGCACTCCTCTCGCGGCGCGATCGTATCCCAGCCTGGCGGATTGACGAAAACCGCCCCGGCGGGTTCGCCGGGGCGGGGTCGGTCGGGACGTCGTCGGCTACGGCCGGTTCAGGTTGTCGAACTCGATCGGCCGCTGCACCCAGTAGTTCGTGAAGCCTCCGTAGTCGACGGTCTGGATCACGAGCTGGTGCACGCCGTCGACGTACTTGGTGGTGTCGAGGTTGTACTGGAACCCGGTGAAGTCGAGCAGCGTTCCGAGCCAGGGGTAGCGCTTGCGCAGGTCGAAGCGCTGCATGTTGAGGTTCGAGTTCGGCGCGATCAGGCTCCCGTCGAGGACGCCGTCGACGTAGAAGTTGAGGCGCGCCACACCGTCGAAGTCGTAGACCCAGCCCTTGATCAACTGTGTGCCCTGCATCAGCTGCATGTTGATCGGCTGCTCGAGCTCGCCGAAGCTCGTGAAGATGTTGTTGAGGTTGCACTCGATCAGGATCGGGATCTGGTCGATGATCACCGCCGGGCGGGTCGGGTCGAGCGTGCCCACCCGCACCGAGAGGTAGTGCAATCCCTGGTGGATCCCCTCGGCGAGCAGGAAGTCGACGTCGACCGCGAAGAAGAAGCCGGAGTTCTTCGCGTCGGCGGGGAACTGCGGGTACTGGTAGAGGATGTCGCCGCGGTCGAGGCCGTAGCAGTCCACGTTCATGTTGAACTGCGGGAGGAAGAAGCAGTCGCGCGAGTCGCCGATCGGCGAGCCGTCGAGGAGCAGCTCCACGTACTTGACGCCGCGGAACTGGAGCTGGTCGTTCTGGTCGATCACCCAGCCCGACACCCACTGGATGAAGTGCCCGGGCGAGAACTCGACGCCCGACGGCGGAATGCCGTTGAAGCACGAGCTGGAGAAGAAGTGCGCGTCCGACATCGGCCAGTCGATGTGCCCGAACGGCCGCAGCGTGGCGTAGCTGTTGGCGACCCAGATCGTCACCGAGCCGAGGATCGCGTTCATCCCCGCCACGTTCCAGGCGCGCACCGCGATCGTGTGCTGGCCGTCGGTGAGCCGGGTAGTGTCGAGGTTCATCTGGAACCCCGAGCTGAAGGCGTTGGCGATGTCCGGGTGCTCGTTCGCGACGTCGGGGCGCGGCAGCGGGTAGACGACCTCGCTGTACCCGACCAGCCCATCGATCAGCACCTCGATGTCGGCGAGGATGTGGCAGTTGGGGTCGGACGGGTACGAGCATCCGGTCGGGCTCAGGCGCTGCCGGATCCCGGCCGCGTCGATCGCCCAGCCGGTGATCGGGTAGACGCCCGAGACGTAGTCCGAGGAGCCGTAGATCGCCGGGTCGCGCGGGCTGTCGAGCGCGCCGATCGGCGCCTGGGTGATGGTGTTGTCGACCGTGACGGTGCGCGAGCCGAGGACCGCGACGTCGCTGTTGGAGAACGTGACGTTGAGCGCGAGGGTGTGTGTGCCGTTGGTGTAGTTGCTCGCCAGGAACGAGGTGACGAACCCGGGGTTGTACGGGAACGGGAAACCCTCGCCGAAGAAGTTGACGTACTTCAATTGCACGTCGTCGCGCGGCTGGTTGATGTCGGCGTCGTGCACCGCCGAGCCATCGACCAGGAGTGTGATGCGCGACACACCGCGGGGATCGAGGATGAAGCCCCGCACCTCGACGATGCCGAAAACGGTGGCGCCATTCACGGGCGAGTCGATGCTGAAAATCGTCTGCTGTTGCGGAGCCGCTGCGCCTCGGCTGTGGATGCCGCTGGCGAGCGCGGAGCCAGCCAGCAACGTGCTGATCCCCAAGGCCGCCACGATCCCTAGGTTCTTGCGCATCAGATGACCTCCCGTCGGCTGTCGCACGGTCACACCTTTGTCTTTCAAGATACGGACGGGTGACGGGAAAGTCAAGGGCGAGCAGTCCCGACGAGCCCCTCGAGGAACGATCGCACCGACCGGCGCAGCGCTTCCAGATGGTAGCCCCCCTCCAACACAGCTACCACGGGCCTTTCTCCACTAGCCTCGCCGAGCGTCCGGCCGATCCTGCGGAACCCTTCCTCGGTCACCTCCATCCCGCCGAGCGGGTCGTCGCGATGGGCGTCGAAACCCGCCGACACCACCCACGCCGCCGGCGTGCACGCCCTCGTCGCCTCCTCCACCCCGGCCGCAACCGCCTCGGCGTAGACGTCGTCGCCGGTCCCGCCGGCGAGCGGGAAGTTGCGGGTGAACCCCCAGCCCTGGCCGCCGCCGACCTCGTCGCCGGCGCCGGTTCCCGGGTAGAACGGGTAGCGGTGCACGGAGAGAAAGAACACGTCGTTCCGCTCCCAGAAATGCGCCTGCGTTCCGTTTCCGTGATGGACGTCGAAATCCACCAGGGCAATCGGTCCGATCCCCCGGGCGAGGAGCGATTCGGCCGCGATCGCCGCGTTGTTGAAGTAGCAGTAGCCCATCGCCCGCTCGCGGAGCGCGTGGTGTCCGGGCGGGCGCACCGGGGCCCAGACGCGGCGGGCGCCCCCCGCCGCCGCGTCCGCGGCCGCGACCGCCGCCGCCGCCGCGCCGATCGCCGCGCGATAGGTCTCGCGGCCGATCACGTTGTCCTCGCAGTCGAACACCGCCGGCGCGGCCAGGCACGCCGACTCCAGCCGCGCGGCCAGACCCGGGGCGTGCACCCGGCGGACCGCCTCGAGTGCGGCCCGTTCGTCGATCTCGACCGCGCGGGGTCGGGCGCCGGGCAGCGCCGCGCCGGCGACGGCGGCTTCGAGCCGGGCCGGCCGCTCGGGGTGGCCCGGCGGCGACCGGTGCAGCGCGCAGTCCGGGTGCGTCACGACGACAAGTGAGTCGGTTGCTCTCATCGCCGGGTAATACTAACCTTGCCGCGTGCCGCCGGGTAACGCCCGCCACCTCTGGAAGATCGTCGTGAGCGTCGCGCTCGCGGTGGCCCTGTTCGCCTACTTCCTCTCCCGCGCCCACATCGCCGAGGTCGGCCGCAGCCTGGCGCGCGCCAACCTGCTCTGGGCGCTGGCGTCGCTGCTCGCCGCGCTCGGCACCTACGTGCTGCGCTCCCTGCGCTGGGGCCTGATCCTCCGGCCGGTCGGCCGGGTCCGCCCGGGGACGCTGATCGGCTGCACCTCGGCGGGGTTCGCGACCTCGACGGTCCTGCCGGCGCGCGCCGGCGAGATCGTCCGGCCGCTTCTGCTCACCGCCCGCACCGGCCTGCCGGCGGCCGCGACGCTCGCGTCGATCCTCACCGAGCGGCTCCTCGACGGCGCCTCGGTGCTGATCCTGTTCGCCACCGGCGTCGCGTTCGCATCCGCCCAGATGAACGCGGCGGACGTCACCGCGCTGCGCGACGCCGCATTGCTGACCACCACCGGTCTGGTCGGCGCGATCGCGCTGGTCTGGTTCCTGCTGCGGCGGCGCGAGGCGGCCGTGGCGCGCGTGAGCGGGTGGCTGCCGGTCCGCTTCCGCGCCCGCGCCGCCAGCTTCGCCAACCACCTCCTCGACGGCCTCGAGGTGCTGCGCAGCCCGCTCCGGCTGGCCGAGATCGCCGCGTGGAGCCTGGCGCTGTGGCTGCTGATCGGCTTCCAGCTCGCCCTCCTCGCCAGGGCGTTCGCCTTCCACATGAGCCTCGGCCAGGCGTTCGTGGTCGTGGCGGTGAGCGTCGTCGGCCTCGCCGTGCCCACCCCCGCCGGCGTGGGCGGGTTCCACGCCGCGATCCAGTTTGGGCTCGCCCACCTGATGGGCGTCGACCTCGCCACCGCGACCGCCTACGCGCTCATCCACCACGCGATCTGCTTCTTCCCCATCACCGCCGTCGGCCTCGGCTACCTCGG
>Ga0335081_10022502_pt1 | contig 10199 bp, 12 predicted proteins | sample Lox_Sample_35_FD_206713 | JGI IMG/M metagenome (GOLD analysis project Ga0335081, IMG submission 206713) | Soil microbial communities from Loxahatchee National Wildlife Refuge, Florida, United States - Lox_Sample_3.5 | ecosystem: Environmental > Terrestrial > Soil > Wetlands | place: USA... | reverse complement strand
GGAATTCTAATGCGTCAGAACGTCACTAGTGACACTACGTCCTGACCGACTTTACCCACCCAGTTGCCCTTGCATTGCTATTGCCTTGAATGCCGCATAAGTCTGCGCCAACGTTGCACCGAGACCTAATATGGTCATAACCCCAACGAACGACGCAAACTGTAGTGCATAGAACGACAAGGGATCTCTATAAGGTTTGATGAAAAGTTCGCGAAAACTTTGCGGACGCCATTCATTCATTCTCTTTTGAATATGCTGAAGACGAGTCTGATAAATAGGAAAATGTTGCAGAAGTAAAGTTGATCGAAACGGTGAGTAGCCATCGCGAAAGCCCTGGATGAAGAGAATATCGACACCGAGAGATTTCCCAATTCTCGCCGACTTCTCATCGCGCCCGAAAAGCAAAACATGTGAATTGAGAAGCTCTAGGAACAAGGTGGAATAACCGGCTGCACTGTAATCGAGTTACTGCTGGAATTGAGCAAGGAATATACGTTGCCAACCCAGTCCGCTGGGCAATGTAGATGCCCAAAATGCGCTCAATGCTGAGAACCCTTAATGTTGGCCGACCACGGGAATCATCAAAGGTTAAATGATCCGCTGCAACATCCGTCATGGCGATTTTGAAAGGGCTGGCAGGAATCGGGAACGGATTGGCTACAATTACGGAAGCTCTGATCTCATCTATAGCGCCTGCCAAAACATCCGCCTTCGTGTCGAGGTGGGATTCGGGAATCCCGACTGCACGAACAAACTCGCCTCTAATGCAGTTGGCGGAGTAAAAGCCGTTATCCATATGCAGGTAGGAGACGAATTTCTGAGGAGGTCCTGGACGGCGCGCGATCCGGTCCGCGTCGGGATTGGAGTAAGTGGTTGGAATTCGGATGTAATCGTTTGGAATACCTCCCTGGAGAATCCACCTGCATGTATCTAAGGTGATGGAATCCGGAAATTTGAAGTTGTGAAGGAGATCTCGACCGATGTCATCTAAGCCAGCGTAAGGGACTGTGCCAAAGAGGATCCATACCTAGGACTTTTCCCCAGACGTCATTCAACCGAACCTCGAATTCGGAAAGCATTTTTCTTTCTTTCAGATTTCCCGATACGTTCTATCTCAGAAACTGAATGAATTCTTTAAGACCCATCAGGATATATGAATACGGAGGATAGATTCCGCAGTGCGAATGAAGGCAGGCGGCCGCAATTCGTGCAATTGTTTGCTCTTCAGCAGCGAATAAACGATCAGTGAAGCGTCGAGCCGCCCGGCTCGGCCCCTTGGCGACCGGGACTAGCACGGAGTTGGTATTCAATGTAAGAGGTGACTCGTACTTGTGAAATCTATCATGAAATCGCGCTCTGTTCTGTCGGCAAAAAGAGCTGCTTTGAGGTCATCGATGAGCGCTTCATCGATTATCCGCAGGAGCGCTTCAGAGTGAGGCATGACAAGGGAAGTAGCAGTGCCGTAATTTTGGGCATCCAGGAGTTCGGCACCATCGTATTCAACCACATCTATTCGGACTTTGAACGGGATGGGGCACGATTCCAGACGCGGGATACGACTCTCTTCCCGAAGACAGAGGTACCCTAACTTGTGTCAGCCGGGGTCAGATTATGAAGGCTGCTTCTAGAAGGCTCGGACAGCCCCAACCGTGAAGGATGAATATATCCCCACGGCGCCTTGGCACCGTCGTTGTTGCCGATGGCCGTTTCGTTAGCCGACGATAGCTTGTGAGACCGACTTTCACGTTGATTCGTCGAATGGCCGTCAGCGGCCCCTCCTCGGGTTCCAGATATGGTACCGAGCTCGAGGTCAGCCGATGGCATTGGAACAACGCGTCCCGATAGAAGGCGGCCCGATGCGGGTCAAGAGACGGATGTCCGTCGACCTCGGGCTGAATCCTTTTCTGTCAAGAATATCCCCCCACCCCGGCTTTCTACCCATCCCGGCCGCAATATCGATCCATTGGTGCACAGCCTGAACGCACAACCGTTTTGCAACCAGGCAGTTGAAGCCCGTACATATTGAAAAACGCAATTCGCGTCGATGTCACGTCTTCAAACACGTCGAAATTTTGGATAAAAAACGGTTCGTGTGTGAACAACTCGTAGATTACTCGCCACAGCGAACTCGTTACGGTTTCCGGGCATCGGCTCTCTCGATGCGGACAAAGAAGGCAATGTATTCATACGCGACGGTAGTCCGAAAGGAGCTGCTCAATACTATCGATTCGCCGCTCTCCCGCATCTTCCGCGTTTTCGTCCTGTAAGAGCCTTGCTTTCCGCTGAGCCTTTACTGGCGAAACGAATGGAATAATCTGCGACAATCAATTACCCGCTTGTTCATCAACACTTTCACGCAGGAAACGTCCTTTTTGACGATGACTTCACGATTGTTGGAATCTTCCGTTGGTCATAGGCGCATACCGTACCGACCCAGCTATTCTGGACCGTTCCAGGAGGCTGATTTCTGAGATTTTCCGCTTCCTCGACAATGTACCACGTGCTTTCAGCTCTGACGCTGAGAAGTTCGATGCACTGCAGAGGCTTCGACAGGGATTTTTTTCTGGACTGCAAGGGTTGGAGGGTTCGAGAGGAACAAATCAAGGGTTCAGTCCAGTGTTTGACGACATTCACACGAGACCGGTGTTGATATTTAATGAATACTTGGAGAGGAACATCTCGAACCTGTCCGAATTGCCGTTGGAGAAGCCGGCTCGAGAGAATCTTCAGGCCCTTCATGAATGCTTTTAAACAGGATTCAGATAATCTTTGGATGAAGAGGAACGCCGGGCATAGTCATTATCCGGATGATCTGTCGACAGCCAAGATGTGAGGAAGGGTGTTCTCTTGTCTTTCCATTCCCTTTTTCCTTGTTTTGAGCGGTGCCTCGTCATACTTCTGAAAGTGTACCTTCACATATAGTGCAATGAAGTGTGTTAAAGCTCCAGCTCAATGGTTGTACTCGACAGTGTGCATCTCATCTGAAAACGCCGTTTGTCCTCACGTGCTCATGTGCAACATGTTTGAGACTTAAATTCAGTGGCCGATAAGCGTACAATTGCCCCGTTACTTCACACGTGGCAACCATTCCTCATTGCCTTGTGGAGCATTCACCATCGACTTTTAAATGCAGATGACGCGCCGAGGTCAGAGGGAACTGGAATGGACGTTACTGCTCTCATTGTCCGATTACGTCCCTATCAATGCTATCAAATGCGGTCGGAATATCTGTGTACATCCATAGGACGTCAATAGCTTTGGTACCAGCCATTTTCCCCTCAGCCATGTTATTAAACATAAATCCTCCTCGTATATTCCAGTACTCCGGGAGGAAATTTCCTCACTTCTTATTCCCGAATTTGACAGGATGTTGTCTAAGGAATTGATTTCCTTGAGAATCATGACCAGTCGCATATACATGCCATTCTTTCCCATCCGACGGAACATCGACATGCCCGAAAAACGAAGTTTCAGAGGGCCATCCAAATTCCCCACTCCCAGCCGGAAGCGACAAATTTTCCACCAAAATATCGCCATCCGTTGTCCGTATATGATGCGAAACATTTGAAATCCCTGCGCCTTCCAGGTACGCTAGGACTGGCATCCGAGATCCCGGTGTCGGGACAATGGCAGGGTTCGGGGACCATCCAGAGTGGCCGGGACGACCTCGGATCTCAGCGAAGGAATAGGAAAAGTGGATTGCTGAGGCGACGGAGACATCAATCGAGAATTTACCGGACCCGTCGAGGGAGATATCCCAGACTCCAGGCAAAGGATTGAGGATGGTGATGACGATATCGCCGGTTTCGCGGGTGTAATCGAAGTCGACGTTGAGATCTTCGGGGTCAACAATCGAACCGTCAGGACGTGAGATGCCCAGAGCGTATGAACCGCGAATGGCGAAACGAATGGATTCCGTAAAAGCGTCGACCGGAATGGGGTACGTATAGAAAGAGCGAGAGTGTACGTGCACATTGTCGACGTTTTCATTGGTCGCCGTGAACACGGGAGTGACAGGAAATTGATGCATCTCCTTCAAGTCGCGCAAAACCCGTTTTTGCGCGAATCTGGTATCCACCCCGAAAAGAAGACGCATCCGATGCTCCGTGACGTCAGGACCTTCTGCTGTCATTATATGGCCCCGTACATCATTAATAAACTGCTCCGAGGCACGAATGGCAAGTTCCACCGCTTTTCGATGATACTTGGGCCCATGAGGCGACCATCCGCACCCCATGGTGTCCTTGTTTATCCCATTTGCATCGGCTGGCAAAGCCCCCTCGTCATCCCACGGTCCGCCATGTCGACACTTGGCCACGTTCGGAAAGGGACTCCGATCTTCGCCCGGGTAGTATCCACTGGTCAGATTCTGCATGACGAGATTATGATCGCAGTTGTCGCATTCCTCGTCCGACGCCGCTGCAATGCAAGTCGTACACGTATCGAGGAAGTCCGGGGCGTATTCGATAGCGAAGTTGATTCTTCCGACACCAGGATGCGGGTCATCGTGGCCCATTTCAACGTAATTACTGTGAGAATAAAAGTCTTGAATCGTATGCAATGCAATGCCTTGCCGAGCGCGACCTGGGCATCGACAACGGAATACGTCTCGAGGCCCCACAGGATTTGGTGTAGTAAATCGACGTCTTCGGGGTTGGCAGTCTCCTTCACACCGACAGGGGTACCAGTAAGAACATACTGTCCACCATCGAAGTTTTCGGCGTCAAAATGCCGTGCAGTATGGAATTGATCGTCATCGACGCGGGTGTTGGCTGTGATCATGGTTGCTCTCGCCATGAACATGTCATGGGTAATCTTTTGGCCTGGCCAGTAGGTTTCGACCATGTTATTGAATGCGATGCGGGTTATCGTCTCATGAGATACGCCGCCGGTATGATCCGGGTCATCTGGCCAGTCGTAGGCTAAAAATGCCTGCGCCCTCCCGGAGAAGAGCGTAGACAGGATGCCGAGTTTTAAAAGGCGAACAAAGAAAAACGATGAAAGCCGTCGGAGAGGCATTGTCAAAGAAACGATTCTAAAAGTCAAGCAATAACCGGTTCACGTTGGCTTGATCGAAGTGCTGGATCATCTAACGTCGTCAACGCGAGTCACCGCCGCGGGATCGTCAGCGTCGGAAAACGACGAAGCTTCGCGGGTGTTAAGGGGGGTCAACCCTGGAATCCGTGCCTCGCCAAGCTTTGCCAAGCTTTTCCACGCTTCATTGTAAGTTGCTTCGGCGTCTTTCATCGATTGGTCGAGACGGGTCGGGACCGACGTGGGATGAAATTGGCCTAATTTCCCGGCTGCAAATTAGTTGCCCCGTCGCATCAATCAGCCGAACGAGAAAAATTGTGGAAATTGGCAGATGTCGCACGGACCGCAGCCAGGCTCTGTTTATTCCAATTTCAGGGGAGGGCAGTGCCCGCGTGTTTCGGATTCACCGTCCAATCACTGCAATCCCAATTTCCAATCAAATAAATAATGACTCATCTCGGAGATGGATGTTGCTACACTGCCATAATAAGGTCTGTGATATCTAAGGCCATGCTAATTTTACCACCACCTCTTGATAGTGTACCGCCACGCAATTTCATCTTTCATGAATTCTTGCCGTTCATATGCCGCTCGCAAAAAGTCTGCCGTCCCCTCCCCAAAATGTTCCTCCGCCCCCTGCAAGATTAAATCTTCTATGCCGTCCCATGACTCCCACGGATCCCGTTCCAGGGGGTCCCTTACATAGTCCACTAATCGAACCAATTTATTTCGAAGACTGAATTTGCACTCGAAAATCAGCGCAGAGGAAATAAGCAGGAGTACCCGGAGATTAGACCCATTATCCAACACCCACTGTCCTCCGCCAGGGTCGACGCCAAAGAAACGTATCGTCTTTTCGACTGGGCGGAGCAGAGATTGGGAATGTTCGTAATTTCTGGCAAACCGCATAGCAAGAGCTTGTTGAGCAGACTGCTTAAATGAATTTGTTTGGGTCATGATGTCGAGGATCGTGGTCGGAATTGACAAAGAGTAGAAGTTGCCTTCGATCTTCTTTCGGAGAGGATTCTTGATTCGAGGATTGTAAATCATCATGGGAATTCGATATGGCTCGTTGTGTGGATTCTCGACTGGAGTCCGCCACTGTCCAAGGAATGGGCTTCCGTGATCGCCGTGTCTGCCGTCAGCTAGCTTTTGAGATGAATATACATTATGAAAAGTGTCTCATCTTCGAGGCCGCGTTCCCGAAAGCCCAGTATCAATTCTTTGACCATGTCATCCGTCCACCTGACTGCATTTATCCACAAGTCCAAGGGAATATTTTCCCTATCCCAGTCATTTACTTCCCTTTTCCCTTTGAGGAATGGTTTGTAATTCTTCTCGAGCCACTGCGGCGGCAGAATTATTGGCCAATGTGTTGCCGAGTTCATCCAAGAAAGATACAGCCGATTTTTCGGTTTACGCGTTCGAAAGTCATCAATGTACTTCCAAAGATACGGCAAAGCGTCTGCTGTCAATGTATGAAGAAACTAGAACCGTACCTTCATCGAAATATCCGAACGCGTGATCAAATTCCTTGTTTCCATTGAATTTAGCCAGACAATTACCATCAAAGACTGAACTGAAACCGAATGTCTTCAACATGCCGAGCTCTTCTTCCCAGTCCGTGGTCATGCTTTGGAAATGTGCTGTCTCCCACATATCTGTCGTCGCCGTTCGATTTCCGTACTCAAAATCAAGGATTTCTTGGGATAAGTCGGTGACGGAATTGACAAGGCGAAAGATCTCTGGCACGCAACGCTGATAGAATTGAGCGGGTGCTCCAAACTCCCAGGTGCCATCCGAAGGCGTAGGAATCATTCCACAGAAATCTTTTCTTAGTGGGTCAACAAAAAGGACGTACGTCCAAGCATTGCTTTGTGGGTGAAAGGGATAGAGGCCCAGGTAGTATGCCATGAGATCGTATGCTCGGCAAGACTTGCGATAAAAGGACTGATGGCATCCGTTCTAATAGGCGCTCCGTTCTCTGCAGCCTCGACGTTCTCGACGATATGCTGATGAAGGAGACCGTTCTCATCCCAGGGGTATGAGTCTTCCCGCATGGATTCAAGAACGATGTGGAAAATATTCGTGAAATGAGAGCCATTCAACGCCGATGCAATGAACTCGTCGACGGGTTCGTCTAAGTTGGAGATGTAATAAAGATCTTCATCGGGATCGTAGCGAGAGTTCCCAAGGGGATTACTACCCAAACGATCGGTGGTAAGGGTGTCGGCGACTTTGAGATCCTGCGCAGTGATAATGGACGACATCGCTGTCCCAAAATCATATAGTATTGTATGCGTAAGGCGTCTCCATGGGTAGGAGGGTAGGATACATACACCGAGCAGGCCAAAAAGGAGTGTGATGATCAAGGGAGCCATGCGCCGAGGTTTTGGTTGTTTTCGTCCCCATTTCTGGTTGTAGGGAAGATCCAGCGTGGACTTAGGGCGGGTGCAAATCAAGAAAAGACGGTCACTAAACCGGGTAGAACATACATGATAAATGCTTGTATGGACTTCGCATTTCCCTGCGCCAACAGCTTTCCGAGGGTTTTCCATTCCGTCCAGACCTTATCCTGTTAGTTCCATATAATTTGGGGCAATACTGTAGCGGTTCGCCTCCAATTCATTTCAGCATTTGTCTCCATGTAGAATGAAGCAGATGCTGTGCTCAACAGTAAAATAAAACAAGCAAAGAGTGTGGCGAGAATGCGTTTTGATAAATGAGGCGATTGAAAGCTGAGATAAAGAACGACCAAGTTGAGAAAATCGAAGATGAAAAGGAAAGGAGATGCGAGAATGAGGCGCCACGCCGACAAAGGCTCATGCAATCTAATAAGAATGACTTTGTGGGAAATCAATGCCACCGATGCTGAAGTAAAAAGTCCGAGAGAATGCGTTCCGTTGAAATCGAGCAGTTTGGATAGGAGCGAAGAATGAAGCTTCGACCGGATTGCCAATAGGAAATTTCCGAGGATCATGAATACATGCCAAGCTTTAGGGCGCATGTCGAAAATCTTGGCATTCGGATCCGGCTTGAAGGCCGGCCCGTCGATCCCACTCTGGGCGGCTGAAGTCAATATATGCGAAGGAGGGGTAGCTGTTGGGACCGTGGGGCTTAATACAACGAAAGCGAAATTGCGTGAAATTAGCCTTGCGTCATTTGGAACATACGTCGTGAAAGCGAATCGGATATAAATATCCCACTGAGGCACAGCCGCCAGGGGGCTCAGAATTCCGCTATCCACCCCCTGAGCCGCGTTCTGAAACGCAACGCGGCGCGAACCTCCAAAATTGCCCCGAGAGCCTTGAGGCCAATCAGAGAGCACCAATGTTTAACCAAGAAAAAGGGGGCGTGGTTAAACTTTCTAGGCAAAGCCAAAAAAAGGGGCAGCGCAGGCGCGCCGAAAAAACCTTTTTCAGAAATGACGTGGCGTTGCCAACCAAATTAGCCAATAAAACGATTCAAGGCATAAAATTAATTAAACTCCTCGGAATCTCCGATAGAGACGTTTTCATTATTAGGAATGCAGACTTCCGAATCACCGCCGTTGGGATTCCCTCAGCGCGTTCGGAGACTCCGTTCGACAGCTCTAGTAAGCGAAGCCATCGGAAGTCAACTCCTCCGATGGTTTTATAAGATTACAAGCGGAGTACCACCGCCGTTTACTGTACCAGGCATATTACGGAAGCGCTGATTTCAGCAGTTCTTGTGAGCTTGAACAAGACAGTCGGGCAGTACAATCTCGATCGATATTCATTAGGATTTTACCGAGAGTAAAATTCCTGCAACGAGCTAAACTTTGACAGGGAACACACTTCCATCGTCCTGATTTTTTGTCTCCTACCAATTGCCCCGTTGTCCACATCATGTAACTTCAACCGATCCTTGCAGTACACTCTTCGGACTATTTATAACTCACGAAAATTCCGAGTCTGTACACGTTGACGACAAATATGAAGCTGAGAGACCTCCGGGAACTTGGCGTTGGGAGAATATCGGAAAGCGCATTGAAGTTTGGAAAACCCTCGTCGTTGTCCACGATGATCGGACCTCATGAATCGAATAGCAATCTCCCTACGGCTCCTTTCGGTTCCCGAAATATTAGCTGCGGCGTCCCGCACGCAATTTGAAATTGCTAGACTCTCGAACCGAAAATTGCTGTGCGGGAGGAAACATGGGTTGACCCCTTCCCTACACTCCAGGACAGCGCGAATGCGAAGCGCTCGGGGAAATTCAGTTAAGGTTGCCTTTTGAACCGCTTTGGAAATTCAGGAGTGAAAAGGAATTCTGGGGGGAACACATTTGAGCGCGGAGCGGTGTCTAGGTTCCTGGAAAACTTTTTGGATATGATGGCAAGACGAATTAGGTCGCAGGTACTGATTGATTCTCGAATGATCAGCAACGACGGTACGGTCGTTCGGACTAGTTCTGCAATTGAGCCACTTGTTCAACCGTCTGTCTACAATCCAGCTAATCCTTTCAAATCTTGCAACGAAAATATCTGTAATGTTCTGTCAGAAGTTTGAAGCACCACCAACGACCAAACCTTGAGAATACGCCGTCTTTAACCTCATGTCTGTTCCTTAGCCAAATGTGTGGGGAACATTGAGCTCCCAGAAACTTCTTGGACTTCATGTAACGCTTGTTTCCACCGACCCCAATCCCACGAAGACACGAGATTGTGGCCATTTGTTGCAATTATTAATAAACAGTGGGCGAAACCTGTGGTCCGATTCAGCAGAGTTCTTCACTGCAAACTCTACATGAATCGCACTTTGTCACGCCATTAAAATGACTTCCCAGGTTATCGGCATCGAGTCAGCACCAGCCTGGGAAACATTATGATGTGAATATGCATTCGAGTATACTTGCCTCGCGGCAATCTCAGATCTCCGAAGCTCGAATTCCGAGAATTCATTTCCAATTTCAACCAACACCAATGCAACTTAATGCTGGTCGATGACTGCAACCTCAAGCTTGTGGGGAATAAATTTTTATGCTTAACTGAACAAACGGATAGTCAAGCCGGATTGATGTCGTTTCGGTGGCACGGCGAGAGACAGATAGGGTGGAGATTATTATTTCATGAAACGTCTTCGGTCTCCACGATTTGACTTCAACCATCTGCTTTACTGGCTGGTTTTGTGGAATAAAAAGCCCCA
>Ga0335081_10022501_pt1 | contig 10199 bp, 9 predicted proteins | sample Lox_Sample_35_FD_206713 | JGI IMG/M metagenome (GOLD analysis project Ga0335081, IMG submission 206713) | Soil microbial communities from Loxahatchee National Wildlife Refuge, Florida, United States - Lox_Sample_3.5 | ecosystem: Environmental > Terrestrial > Soil > Wetlands | place: USA: Florida... | reverse complement strand
CTTGGGTTTCCTCGGCTCCATCTTGGCCTTTTCGGCGGGAGCCGTCGTGGTTGGTGTGGTCGCGCTCGTGTTGGCCGTGTCGTCGGTCTTCTTGCTGCACCCGAGCACATTGAATGCCAGGTAAGTCACGAGGATCGGAGCTAGCAAACGCGGTTTCATAGTTTTCTCCATGGGATGAATTGTCGAAGTCCGGCCAGTAACGCAACTGTTTGGGTGGCACTACGCTGGCAAAGAAGTGCCCCTTGTGCAAGCTAATTCTTTTCCGCGCGAATTGTGCTCACCAGCGGCGGGGTTGTGGGTTGTTCCGGCTCCAGCCCCGACTGCGTGGGCGCGCCGGCGCCGGTGGTGTCGTCGGCTTCCTCGGGAGACTGCTTCGCGCGACCCGATTTCTTGTCCAGGAATTTCGCCGTGTTCAGCAGTGGACGTCCGAGGGAGGCATTATACCCCGTCCACGCGCCTTCGCTTGCGGCTTCACGCTCGAAGTGTGCGCGCATACTCTCCATCTTGGAATCCAGATCGTCAAGATAGTGCAGCACCAGCGCTTCCGGAAACATGGGCAGCTTGGGCGAGCCAAACTCGTACTCCCCGTGATGGCTGATGATCAGGTGCTCCACCAGGGTCTTGAGTTCGTCCGGGAAACCCGGCACCCGGGAGAGTTTGGCCTGTAACATTTCCAGTTCGATGATCATGTGCCCGAGCAATTGTCCGCGCGTGGTGTAGGAAAACGAGCGGTTATACGTGAGCTCGTGAATCTTGCCGATATCATGCAGAAACGCGCCCGTCAGCAGCAGGTCGCGATTGATCTGCGGATAGTTGCGGCACACCAGATCGCAGGAACGGAACAACGAAACCACATGGTCGAGCAAGCCACCGATGTAGGCGTGGTGCAGAGTCTTGGCAGCGGGTGCGTTGCGATAACCCTCGGCGATTTCCGGGTCAGCCATGAACGCTTCCACCAGGGCTTTGAGATGTGGATTCTGAAACGTTCCCACAAAACCCGCCAGCGCATGCCACAACTCGCCGATGTCCTTGGTGGTTTTGGGCAGGTAGTCCGCAAAATCAATTTCCCCGTCCCCCAGTTTGCGGATCTTGTGAATTGTGATCTGAAATCGGTTCTTGTATTTGTTCAGCAGCCCTTTGACCTTGACAAAGTCATCCGCTTCGAAAGCGTTGAGACAATCTTCCACGTTGTCCCACATCTTGGCTTCGATCAGGCCGCTGCGATCGCCCAGCGTCAGCGCCAGATAGGGTTCTCCAGTTTTCTTAGGTTTTACCTGCTTGGCGGCAACCACGAAACTGGAGGTAATGACCTTGTTTTCGTGCTGGCCGCAATCCGATAGGAAAAATTCCTTCATAACCTCTTCACTTGAACTCGGGAAACAGGAAATCGGCGCACGCTGCCGGTTGCTCGAACTAAAATATGCCTAGCTTCTTCTTCTTTTTCAGCGGCTTGGCTTTCGCGTCCGCAGTGGCTGTTTCCACCGGCTTGGTCTCGTTGGGGCTGGCGGCCGTGTCCACGTACCCGGGCTTGATATCAATAAACGCCTCTTCGCGCAGCTTGGTCAAATACTCCCGTAACGCCGGCTGCAGCTTCTGCATGTAAAGCGCGTCCTGAATGTGGGGTTCAATCTGGCTGAGCGGCGGCACCCCCGCGTCGTGGTGCTCCACAACTTTCAGGATTACGTAACCTTGCCGGGTCCGTATCACCTTCGAAACCTCCCCCGCCTTCATGGCAAAGGTTATGTCCTCCAGTTCTTTGGCCAGCGTCCCGCGCTTGAAGTAGCCGAGGTCCCCGCCCTGCGCCGCCGATGGTCCATCAGAATTCTTCTTGGCGACGTCCTCAAACCTGGCGCCCTTATCGATCTGATCCAGCAGGTCGTCGGCCTTGGCTTGGGCGGCCTGCAGTTGTTGCTCGTCAGTTAAGTCTTTGGCCTTTCTCTCCGTCGAAACCAGGATCTCACTTAGCTTGATCTGTTCCGGCTGGTTGAGCTCACTCTGGTGGGTGTCGTAAAACTTCTGCTCTTCTGCCTTGTCGATGACCAGCCTTTGCCCGACTTCCCTCCCAATCACTTGTTGGGTGATGATCTGGTTGCGCATGTTCTGTTTGAAGTCTTCGAACGAAATCCCCTGCGTTTGCGCAGCTCTTTCCAGCGCCTCCATACTGTCCAGGTTCATCTCCTTACGCATCTGGTCCAGCTTCTTGATCAGCTCGGTGTCTGCGGTAATGCCCAGGTCCTTGCCCTTTTCCAGCAACAACTGCTGGTCAATCAAGTCGCGCAACACATCCTTCTCGCGTTCGGCGACCAACTTCTCAAAATTGACTGGGTCCTGCTGTTGCGCGTCTTTCCTCAGGTCTTCCTCGCTGCGCACATACTCGCTACGGGTAATGATCTGGTTGTTGACTCGCGCGATGATCTCTTCAACCACGGTGTCCGCCCCCAATGCAATCGGCAACCCGGTTACACCCATGAGGGTAAGCAAGAGAAACCGTCTTCGCATAAGAGTTCCGCGGGCCTGGGCTGATGGAAGTCGTTCGCATCCCCCGACTAACCGCCCCTTGAAATTGTACCTCCCCCTAGTCTGCTGCTGCCACTGCATCCCCTGTTATGATGAGTCGGGCTTCGCAAGGATGGGCCACGAGTTCGGGCACAGAGGGGGAGGTTGTGAGAATTGCTGGCTGTTTTGCGCTCGCCATACTGATTTTGGGGAGTCTGCACATTCCTGCTAAGGCACAAGCAAGCAACGCACGCCCAAAGAAGCAGGGCACTGCCCTGCCGGACCGGGCGGAACTGGAAACGATGGCAGCCCGTTTTGCTCCCACCCCGCTACGCGTGGACACCTCGGGGCTTTCGCTTGGAGACCGTCAGGCTTTGGTCAAGCTGATTCAGGCTGCCCGCGTCTTGAACGACATCTTCCTCGAGCAATTGTGGGATGGCAACCCAGCCCTCTACGCCCGCCTGCAAAAAGACACCTCGTTGCTGGGCAAAGCCCGCCTCCACTATTTCTGGATCAATAAGGGGCCATGGTCAGACATCGACCAGTTTAAACCGTTCCTTCCGGACGTTCCGCCACGCAAGCCTTTAGGAGCCAACTTTTACCCGGAAAGCATGTCGAAAGATGCTTTCGAGCGCTGGGTGGCCCAGCTCTCCCCGGGAGAACAAGACGACGCCAAGAGCTTCTTCACTCTTATTCGCTGGAGGGAAAACACCCAATCGCGAACCAACAACCTCCTTGCCATCCCCTACAGCCGCGCCTACGCCAATGACCTCAACCGGGCTGCGGACCTGCTGCATGAGGCCGCCGGGCTGACCGACAACGAATCTCTGAAGAAGTTTCTGGATTTGCGGGCAGACGCCTTTCTCTCCAATGACTATTACGCCAGTGACATGGCTTGGATGGATCTGGATGCGCCGCTCGACATCACCATTGGCCCCTACGAAACCTACGCTGACGAGCTCTTTGGCTACAAAGCAGCGTTCGAGGCCTACGTCAACCTGCGCGACGACCAGGAAACCGCCAAGCTCTCCGCCTTCGCATCGCATTTGCAGGACATCGAAAACAACCTGCCGCTGGACCCGCAATACCGGAACCCCAAGCTGGGCGCGGCTGCACCCCTCCGCGTGGTGGATGAAATCCTGAGCGCGGGCGACGGCGCTCACGGCGTGCAGACCGCCGCCTATAACCTGCCCAACGACGACCGGGTGGTACACCAAAAGGGCAGCAAGCGCGTGATGCTGAAGAACGTGCAGGAAGCGAAGTTCCGCAGCGTGCTTCTCCCCATTGCCCGCCGCACCCTGACTCGCGACGCCATGGTGGATGTCAGTTTTGAACCGTTTTTCACCCACATTCTTGCCCATGAACTAATGCACGGCTTGGGCCCGCACCAGATCAAGGTCGGAGACCGCGACACTACTCCCCGCGAAGAATTGAAAGACCTGTTCGGGGCGATCGAAGAGTGCAAGGCCGACGTCACCGGTTTGTTCGCCTTGCAGTACATGATGGACCACGCCAAAGAAATGGGACTGGGCAAGATCCTGCCCTCCGATGAAGCCGCCCAGCGCCAGCTTTACACCACTTATTTAGCGTCTTCTTTTCGCAGTCTGCGTTTCGGGCTGAACGACGCTCACGGCAAGGGCATGGCGATCCAGTTTAATTCCTATACCGACAAGGGCGCCTTTATCCAGCACACCGATGGAACCTTTTCGGTAGACATTGCGAAGATGAAGACCGCCGTCGCCGAACTTGATCATGACCTCCTCACCCTCGAGGCCCAGGGCGACTACGCAGGCGCAAAGAAAATGCTCGACGAAATGGGCGTGGTCCGGCCCGCATTACAAAAGGCTCTGAATAGCCTTGAGGGCATTCCCACAGACATTGAGCCTATCTACGTGACGGCCGAAGAATTGGCTCCCACCAAACCGGCTCCTCCTCAACCTATCAAGAGCCGCAGTCGGCGGGGACGCCGCAACTAGCACGGCTCATGCCGCAGTGCGACGCTTCCACTGCACGCCGTTAGGGTCTAGCGGAGTGCTTTGGGTTGACCGGCGCCTGGTGACACTACTGCGTCACGGTCTTCACCGCATCGCCGACCTTGAACCCCGTGCCAGAAACCGTGGTGCACACTGACGAGATATCGTCCACATCGGTGACTTTCACCACTCCCACCGACGTCGCCAACCGGCGAATGACTTTTCCCGTGGATGGATCTTTGATCTCCTTGGTCACACGCTCCACGTTGAGCTGATCGCCGACCTTGACCCCGTTCTTGGCGCCGACATTGAGAACGACCTGCCCGCTGTCCACGGCGGCAACTAATCCTTCCACAACAATCGTGCGCGCCACCAGTTTGTCTTTATCAGCGACCACTTCCTGGGTCATGCTGTCGACCGCGGCTTTCACCGCTTCGCCGATGATCGTACCCTGAAAGTCGCTGGTGCCGAAGTCGACTGCGCCGCCGCCACCTCCGCGCCAGTTGCCGCCGCCGCCCAAAAGCGAGGTGCTCTCGCGTGACGACTCGCCCTTGCCTTCCGCTACGCCAAGAATCTCACCCGTGTCGATGTCCACGATCCGCGCCGTGACCGCCACAATGGCTTTCGACTTCTTATGGCCGATGCCACCAATACCGAATGCGCCCCCGTAACCGCCGCCACCGATGTTTGTATTCTTGGTTTCATTGCCGAACTGGGTGATGCTTCCCACGACAATGGCATCCACGCCCAGCAACTTCCCGATCTTGGCCGCCGAATTCGGGTCAGCGCGATCGCTATTGGAAAAATTCTGCTCCTTCAGGATCCTGTCCAGCGCCTTGCGCTCGATGATCGAGTAGGTGCCATCCTTGACCAGGTCGGTCACCAGCAGGTCGGTGATGCCCTTGCCGATGTCTACATCCTGCCCGAAAATCGCCGCCACGCCACTGTGTACGGTGGCATAGTCGAAGTCAAAAATCGCAAGCCGTTTTTTGCGTCCGGTCGGCGCCGGCGCCGACTGCGCCACCAGCGAGGGCACCATGCCGGCCAAGGTCGCCAGCACCATCAAACACAACACAACCTTTCTCATGGAACTCCCCCTACAGTGAAAAATGAATTAGGAACGGAACTACCCGTGCCCGCAGGCTAACTCCGGGTGCAACTGTTGTCAACAAGGAAGCTGTTCCAATATGGAAGAATGGGGAGGGCGCGTCCGCCGCCGGTAAACCATGAAAAAACTTCGGGTCGGCATCCTGTTTGGCGGGCGCAGTGGTGAGCATGAAGTCTCGCTGCTCTCAGCTGCGTCCGTTTTCAACGCCATTGACAAGAACAAGTACGAAGTCGTGCCCATCGGGATCACCAAGCAGGGGCACTGGGTCACGGCGGCCGATGCCGAGCGCTTACTGAAAGGGGAGTTTTCCCATTCTGAGGCGAAGCATCTCCGCGCTGGCGATCCCGAGGCCACGCCAGCCGCCGCCGTCCTGGCCCAAGGTGAGTCGGTGGTAGTACCACCCGAGCCGCAGCAGCCGGGTGGCTCGCTGGCAGCCTTCCAGACCGACGCCTCAACCCACGCCTTGGTGCGCCGCGCCGCCGATCGCGCCATCAACGTCGACATCGTTTTCCCTGTGCTGCATGGCACTTTCGGCGAAGACGGCACCATCCAAGGTCTGCTGGAACTCGCCGATCTTCCTTATGTTGGCGCCGGAGTTCTGGGCTCTGCTGCCGGCATGGACAAAGACATCATGAAAGCCTTGTTCCGCGCCGCCGGCCTGCCCATCGTGAAACACGTGACCGTGTTGCGCGGCGATTGGGAGGCGGAACCCAAGAAAGTGCAGAAGCGAATCGAGAGCAAGCTGAAGTATCCAATGTTCGTGAAGCCGGCGAATCTGGGCTCCTCAGTAGGAATTTCCAAAGCCCATGACCGCAAAGAGCTCGGCCCCGCTCTCGAGGAAGCCGCCAAATTCGACCGTAAGATTGTCATCGAGCAGGGTGTGGGCGGCCGCAAACAAAAAGCTCGCGAGATCGAATGCTCCGTGCTCGGCAATGATCAGCCGGAAGCCTCTCTGCCGGGGGAAATTGTCCCCGGCCAGGAATTTTACGATTACAACGCCAAGTATCTCGACGAAGGCTCACAGTTGATCATCCCCGCGAAGCTTTCGAAGGCCGAGACCAGACGAGTGCAGCAACTGGCCATCGCGGCTTTCAAAGCCGTGGACTGTTCCGGTCTGGCCCGCGTCGATTTCCTGATGGAGCCGAAAACCCGCAAGATCTACTTGAACGAGATCAACACCATGCCCGGATTCACCTCCATCAGCATGTATCCCAAGCTGTGGGCCGCCACGGGTGTGACTTATCCCCAACTGATCGAACGGCTGATTCAGTTGGGGATGGAGCGCCACGAAGAAAAGAAGAAGAACCAGTACAGCCGCTAGGCGAGTCTTCCGCAAAGTCGAGAGAACTACTGCTTCTAGTAACCTTGCGGGAGGGCATGGTTTCAGCCATGCCGAAAGGCCCCACTTCCAACGCTACGCCCCGCGGGGGGAGGCGCTTCCCCAAGGTGTTGTGAATTCCGCCTTCTCGTGCTATGATCTAACTAACCGGTTAATTAATATGTCTGTCGCCAAACCCCGTTTCGGTTCCCGCGGCCGCCCCGAGCAAAGCCGCTCTGCCATCCTTCAAGCGGCGGTACGCGAATTCTCCCGCGAAGGCGTGGCCGGCGCGCGCATTGATGCCATCGCCCGCCGTGCCCGTGTCAACAAGGCCCTGCTCTATTACTACTTCAAGGACAAAGAAGCCCTTTACTCTGCCGTGCTCGATCAGGTTTTTGGAGGTCTGACCGCCGCCGTTAACCAAGCTTTCGCCTTAAACGCTCCTCCCCGGGAAAAGATCCTCGCCTATGTCCGCGCCCACTTCGACTACGTCGCCGGACATCCTCTCTACCCGCGCATCGTCCAGGGAGAAATGATGCGCGCCGGGCGCGGCGCTGCAAGCCAGATCGATCGCATCGTAAAGCAATATTTTCGTCCCCTGGCGAGTCAGGTCGTGCAAGTAATCACCGAGGGCATGGCTGCCGGCGACTTCCGCTCGGTCGATCCCCTGCAGTTCGTTCCCTCGATGATTTCCGTGATCGTTTTCTATTTCACGAATGCCCCGGCCATGCGCTCCATGACCGGAATCGACCCTCTGCAGCCGAAGCAAGTAGCAGCCCGCCGCGCCGCGGTGCTGGATTTTATCTCCGCCGCCCTACTGCCGCAGTCTCCTGCGCAACGCAAGGGAGGGCACCGATGAGCCGGGTCGCCAAAGGCTTGCCCGCCGCCGATGATTCGCAATCTGCCGGTCGTGCAACGTCATTGACCGAAAAGCCCGCGATTGGAGAGCCACCCATCGCTAGTCTTGCTTTGCTTGGAGTCGCAAGCCCGGGAGTCTTGTTATGAGTGTGCGCAATAAATTCCTTATTGTTCTCGGCGTGATCTTCAGCGCGGCGCTGACTTACTACTTCATTTCTACGCCCTCTAATAAGGATCTGATCCTGATCGGCACCGTGGATTCCAACCAAGTGATCGTCAGTCCGCAGGTTGGTGGCCGTCTCGCCCAACTTCTGGTGGATGAGGGCACTCCGGTCAAGCAGGGAGATCTCATCGCCGTGCTGGATCCTTCCGAGCTCGAAGCCGAAGCCAGCGCCGCAGCTGCCACCATCGACAGCATGAAGTCCAAGGTGGCCGAAACCCACTCCACTCTGGAAGCCACCCAGGGCTCGACCTCCAGCGGGGTTACCAACGCACAGGCCCGCTTGCGCTCTTCGCGCGCCCAGTTGCTTCAGGCGGAGGCAACACTAGAGCGCACTCAAAGCGACAGCCGGCGGACCATCGAACTGGCCGCCCAGGGGGTGGATTCCGACCAGGATCGCGTACAGGCGGAAACCAACCTGGCTGCGCAAAAAGCCGTGGTGCAGTCGTTGAAAGACCAGGTCAACGCCGCCGAAGCCGATCTGAACACGGCCATTGCCAACACTCATCAGGCCCATGCGGCGCAGAGCACGGTTGAGTCCACCCGCGCTCAGTTGGCGAATGCCGAAGACATGCTCAAGCAAGCCGAGGTCCGCCTCGGCTATACCAAAATTTACGCGCCCATCACCGGCACGGTCTCAGTGCGGGCAGCCCGCGAGGGAGAAGTCCTGAACATCGGACAGCCGATCGTCACCATCGTCGACCTCAGTGACACCTGGGTACGCGCCGCCGTTCCCGAGACCGACGCCGACCATATCGGCCTGGGAGACACTCTGCGCATTCGCCTGCCCGGCGGCACGCTCACCTCCGGGAAGGTATTCTTCAAGTCCGCAGAAGCCGACTTTGCCACCCAGCGTGACGTCGGTCGCCGCAAACGCGACATTCGCACCATTGTGCTCAAAGTGCGGCTCGACAATCCCAAAGGCGCCTATGTCCCCGGCATGACCGCAGAAGTGCTGGTTTCTCCGCAACAACTGGAACGCAACTCCCAGACAGATGCAGCGGTGGAGCGCCATCCATGATTTCCGATCTCAACACCGAGAATGGATCGGCCGGCACACCCGCAAATGGGCACGCCTCCGCGCCCGCCGTGGACGCCATTGAAGTCGATCACATCGTCAAGAAGTACGGCGACTTCACCGCCGTGGACGATGTCTCCTTCAGCGTGCAAGAAGGAGAGATTTTCGGCCTGCTCGGTCCGAACGGCGCGGGCAAGTCAACCCTCATCCGCATGATGACCACGCTGATTCCGATCACCGCCGGGCACGCCCGCATTCTCGGTCACGACGCGCAGAAACAGCCGGACGCGGTCCGCCGCCTGATGGGAGTAATTCCCCAGGCGTTGACCAGTGACCTCGATCTCACCATCGAAGAGAACCTGAACATTTACGCCAAACTCTACGATGTTCCCTCGAAGAAGCGGAAAGCTGCGATCGACGAACTTTTGCAGCTCGTTGATCTCGCCAAATGGCGTTCTGCTCAAACCAAGACCTTGTCGGGTGGCATGCGGAGGCGCCTGGAAATTGCCCGCGGCCTGGTCCACAGCCCGCGCATCTTCTTTCTCGACGAGCCCACGACCGGACTCGATCCCGTTTCCCGCGTGGCCGTGTGGGAAATGCTGACCAACATCAAGAGCCAGCGTCAGCTCACCATTCTGATCACGACTCACTATATGGACGAAGCCGATCGTCTCTGTGACCGCATCGCCATCGTCGATCATGGTAAGCTCGTCGCCCTCGATACGCCTCCGGCACTGAAGGCCAGCGTCCCAGGATCCAACGTGATTGAAGCCCAGTTCGACAGCGCTCCCGACGACTGGGAACAGCACCTGCATCAGTTGAGCGGCGTAACTTCGGTTCAACACGAGGGCGCGGGCATGTATCGCATCCTGACCGGGGACGGGTCCCGGACCACCACCCAACTGGTGGAACTGGCAGTCAAGGCAGGAGTTGGGATCAGGTCCCTTTCTGTGCAAAACACCACGCTGGACGATGTTTTCGTCCACTACACTGGGCGGCAACTGCGCGACGAACTGGTCAAGGCCCACGCTTTCGTCATGCCGCCCAGACCAGGATTGCAGCCATGAACCGGATACTGGCAATCGTCGAACGCGAAATGCGCAAATTCTTCCGCTCTCCGGCGCTGATGATGGCGTCCATGATCTTTCCTCTCGTCCAACTCATCGTGCTGGGAAACGCATTCGGCGGCAAGATTCGTGACGCCCGTC
>Ga0335081_10022499_pt1 | contig 10200 bp, 18 predicted proteins | sample Lox_Sample_35_FD_206713 | JGI IMG/M metagenome (GOLD analysis project Ga0335081, IMG submission 206713) | Soil microbial communities from Loxahatchee National Wildlife Refuge, Florida, United States - Lox_Sample_3.5 | ecosystem: Environmental > Terrestrial > Soil > Wetlands | place: USA... | reverse complement strand
GCGCCGGCAGCCCAGGCACGGCGGTGTCGCGGTGGAAGAGGTTGCGCATCACAGCAGTCCCTCCTTCAAGGTCGGCGTGATGACCGGCCGGCAAGCGACGGCGCTGCCGATCGCGGGGTCTGTCGGCTCGTCGAACTCGTCGCCGTTCCATACCCACAGCACTCCACGCGCCTCAGTTCCGCGTAGCCCGGTGATGATGCCGGTGTCCTCAAGGACACGCAGGTGCCGATAGATGCCGCTCGCAGTGCGCGGCGTCAGGATCCGATGCCAGGTCGACCGGTGTTCGAGCATGGTTTCCGTCTCACTCCACCGTGTTTTCCGCCGGCACACCCGATCGCAAGGCACGTCAACGACCACTTCCTTCGCTGGCATACGGGCGGCCAGCTCGCCGGTGGTGATCGCGCCGGCTTCCTCGATCTCCTCGAGCAGCAGGCTGCGCAGCCTTGCGGTATCCAGCGTCATACGATCCCCCGCTTGAGTCGGCGACGCTCCCGCTCAGACAGCCCACCCCAGATGCCGAACCGCTCGTCGTGGGCCAGGGCGTATTCCAGGCACTCGTGACGTACCTCGCAGCCTAGGCAGATCTTCTTGGCCTCACGGGTGGAACCGCCCTTCTCTGGGAAGAACGCCTCGGGATCGGTCTGGGAACACAGCGCGCGGTCCTGCCACCGGTCATCCTCGACGCCACCACCATCGCCGTGGCCATCGACAAGCCCGCGCATATCAGCGCCAAAAGATCCATCCGATCCCGTGTGGCGCTGTGCCGCAGCGGTGTTCGCGATAGGGACAACGGGGATGCCGGCCGGCGCCTTCCCGGAGGCGATGGCGCCGGTGCTGCGGTTCGATGCGGCCGGCGGCTGCGGTGAGGCGTTCACTTGTCTTTACCCCTTCCCAGATCGCCAGATATCTGCAGACTTCGTGCTGGGGTAAGGGCGAGGGCACGGGCGAGATCCCAGTGCAACATGTCGCCACGCGCGCCGGGATCACGGCGACCTGAACCGTGTTCACCCGTCGGGCTGCTGATGTGATCAGTCATCGGTCATCTCCCTCGTTCGGGTCGCCCGCTGCGTCGCGGCGAACCGGAATGGCTTGAGGGTTTGTGTCCCAGGCGGTTTCTGGACAGCCGATCGTCTGAACCGGGGCCTATGGCTGGGAACTTCACGATCGAGGAAAACCTCGATGGCTCCCCAGAGAAAACAGGCGGGCTGCCGCTCGCGAAACCGGTTGAAAATGGCGAACTTTCAGGCGGAAGTGCCCAGGTCGGGTAGTGTTGTTGAGACATCACCAACTCCTGGCGGTGTCGCTAGTATCTGCAAGCAGCTGCATCCAGCGCGGGTCGATGTCAGCGAAGTCGCGGTATGCTCGGGCGTTCAAGGTCTGCAATGATGTATCGCAACGCAGGCGCAACGGATGCTTAGGTTGGTTATTGGCCGTCCACCCTAGGCAGCCCACCGAGGCGCCGGTTTGGCTGCAGATGTGCCAGACTCGGCTGGCCACCGCCCGCGCGCGGGCAGGGTCGGCGTGGCGGCCCCACGCGAACACGATCAGGTCGTGTGCGGCCGCAGCCTTGTCGATGTAGGCGTCGTTGTCGGGTCCGATCGGATCGGCCATTGCGGCCAGATCGCGCGGATCGGTGGCCTTGCCGGCATAGATGTTGACCGCGGTGAGCGCGCTGTAGCCAAAGCCGAGAGCGAACCAGACGTTGCGGCGCACGGTCGCATCGTCGGTGTCAGCGGTTGCCGTTGACGGGTTGAGCTGGATGAACATCAGCGCCGGACCGTCACCCCAGCGGCGGGTCAACCGGTAGCGGTAGCGCCCGCAATCGGTTGACGTCGCGGTCGCTGCGGTGTAGAAGCGCGGCCGACGATTGGATAGTCGGGGCGGCCGCAGATCCAACGTTAGGGTCATGAGAGGTCTCCCACTTCTCGACATGCGGCGCCGCTTAAGCTGATTTGGTCGCCAGAGGCACGGAGTGGGCATTGCGTGCGCCGCCGCCGAAGGTACGTCCGGTCGCTGTTCGACCATTTCCGGCTGATGACTCCTAGGGACGCCAGGCGAGCAGTACCGGTAACCGCCACCAGCCAGGGACACGAGGAACCACGTCTCGTGCACCCGACCGGACACGAACGCGGCACCCGGGCCGAGCAACTGTTACCTCGGCAACGGCCAACAACGGCCGACTCGAGTAGTAACGGCTGATTGCCCCTGCTCGCCGGACGCAGGGCGCGCTCCTGCCAATCCTCGCAACTGGTTTGGTCGTGATCGTCGACAAAGTCGCTGGGATTGGCAGGCAATCGACCTCGTATATCGGCACGGAGGTTCATCGCCGATACCCCAATGCTTGGTGCTTGCTGTCGTCGGCGGGAACCTCAGCGACAAACCGCAGTGCCAGCGCCGCAATCGCATTCGCCGCGTGAAACGCCTTTTGCGGATCTTCGGCAACGATCGCATCACACAGCCGCTGCTGCCAGCACCGCAGATATCCGCGCCCTTCATGCGCCGATACCAGCGGACCCTCCGGAGGATAACGACGGGCGCTAGTCAGCGCGGCCTGCACCGCTAGTCGATCACGCGCCTGGCAGGCCTCCGCGTCGGTAACGTCAACGACCAACCTCAACGCCATCGCTGCAACCTGGATCGCTTCGGCTCGCGCGTGACCAGTCATGTTTGCGCGCACTGCATCCTTGAGCTCGTCAAGTTCTTCTTCCAGCACCGAAGCCGCTTCTTCGAGGGAGTGCAGCCGGTTAGGGAAGACCTGCCGGGATCGCTGTAGTTCAGCGAATACCCGATCCCCGGCCGCTGCATGGGCGCGACGCTGGTTGTCTTCTCGGCGCATGTCTCGAATTACGGTAGGAGTTCGCATTTCAAGCCGCCTTCCGTGTCGGCGCTGATTTGATGACGGTCACGCATGGGCCACATGCAGGCTCGTCCCGCAGCTGAAGGCCTAGACATGATTGACACGGACAAAGGTGTTCAAGGCAGACCAATCGGCCTTCAAAAAACATCGGTTCTGCTGGCACGCGATCGCACACCGGGCAGGGCTGGTCCTTGTCAGCTGGATTAACCATCATCTAAATTCCTTTCGTCGGCAAAATTGTGAAACGATCTGCACAACAGGCGAATACATCCGGGTCCACTGAGCTGATCACAACCCGGCGCCGACTCGGTGTGCCTGGTCAAGGGATTCCACGCATTGAATGCGATGCAGCCGATTCCCGCCCGCCGGGCCGGCGCTGATCTTGTGATGGACAGTGAAGCCGATCAGGCCCTCCTGGTCTTCTCCGAATTCGAGGTCATCGAGCGTTGCACCCAGCCCACAGAGGGTGTTGGTGGCGATCTGTTCGCTCAGCATGCGGATGACCGGCGGCGCCGGCGGCGTGTTCTCAACGGAGCCGCCTGGAGCGGCGTTGTGGTCGCGCACCGACCGGATGGCGGCGCTGTACCCGATCGCTGTTGCCGTGGCGATCAGGCTGAGTATCCACCACGTCTTGCCTTCGACTCGGGCGGGGTTGAAGCCAAGCTGCCTAATCGATCCGTGCCTGCGGCGCATGTAATTCCCTTCGTCAGCACTGGTTTCGTAGGTTGGCCAGTCCCGGTGGTGTGGCCAGGATGGTCGGGGCCGGGATGTCCCTGAGGCCGCGCAGGTCGAGCGGACCGTCGACGAACACAGCTGGGATGTCGCGCCATTCAGTGACCTCGCGCAGGGTGGCGATCGTGCGCTGCTGGACCTGAATCGATCTGCCTTGGGCAGCCATATCGAGCTGCAGGCTGGCGATGTCATCGAAGTAGAAGGTCGAAACCGAACCACCTGAGGTGAGCAAGCACAGTTCGGTGCCGCGTTGGGCCGTGCCGTCGCCGGCGACGATTTCGTACGCGCGGTACTCGTGCCAGTTCAGTTGTCCGCCCGAAGCGGCCTCCGTCGCCGCGCGCACATCAGCGTCGAAGAAGTCGACGGTCTCAGGCCCCCATTCACTCAGCGGTGGCCCGTCGAATCGGATCTGGACGACGCCGGGCCCGGTGGCTGGCGCCGCCGGCCGTGTCGCCGTGACGACGCGACGGTGATCCCCGGTCCACACCGCCCGCCAAGACGGCCCGAGCTCAACGCATTCCAGGTTCTCCGGCACATCGACGCACCGCTCATGGTATTGGGCCGCCTCGGCGGCGCCCAAGGCCAGGCGAGCCTGGGCGACCAGCAGTGGCCCGGACTTGGCGATCGCTCGATGCACCGGATGCTCCGGCGGATACCGGTCGAGGATCTCGTTGACACGAGCTTGCGGATCAATGAGCGCGCCATCGGGGCTGGTGCACAGGTCGGCCGCGTTGAGGATGGCCAGTTCGTCGATGTCAACCGGGAACGGGTATCGGGCAAGGTCGCTGTCTAGGCCTCGCTCGTGGGCCTCGAACGCCGCGCCGGTGTGGTGCGCGATCAAGTTAACTGTGCTCCACAGACCCGGGGCGGTTCGCGATACGTGGGCGGCACCGTCGATCGGGTGAAAGCCGTTGTCTACCAATTCCGGTGCGTAGCCGATATCGTGCAGCCACGCGGCCGCGGCGATGGTGTCGGCGTGGACCGGCTCGAGCGCCGCCGACAGCCGTTCGGCCGTGTTCGCAACGCCGATCGTGTGGGCCCAACGGCGCGGCAACGTGTTCGCAAGAAACGCCTCCGCCATGCTGCGGGCCTCGGCGACAATCGAACTCCTGGCAGCAGTCACTGTGTCTCCCTTATGGTTTCCTCCCGCAGCCCGAATGTCCGGTCGTATCGGGTCATCACGAGGCCGTAGGCGTCACGGGTCCAGCCAGGGACGGTCCCAATCAGGTCGCGCGCGGCGATCACCGCGTACTCATTCCCGTGCTGGCGGCTGCCAAGACCGTCCCACCAATTGACGCCACGGAGCTGGATGAACATCAGCGCCGGGCCGTCACCCCAGCGGCGGGTCAACCGGTAGCGGTAAGCGCTGCTATTGGGGCTGATTTGCCAGCTGGCCCCGCCTGCCGAATGCGCCGCGATACGGGAGTCGATGCACTTGCCGTGGCGACTGGCGCCGTTGGGGCCGCGGGACGATGACGCTGCGGCGGCAATGTAGGCGACCATTACCTGGCCCCCTGCAGTTGACTGGCACGCTGGGCGGCGGGGAAGGTGCGGCGCTGGGCCAACGTGCGGAGTTGGGCCGTGGCGAGGTCACCCGAGTCGGTGGTCAGCGGGCAGTGCGGTCGGCCAGCGCCGTGCTGATGGGCCTGCGAGCAGTGGCGCTCTCCCTCCGCGCCGGTGCAGCACATCGAGCAGACGGTGAACAACAGCCCCCGCTCGCATGTGAAGCCGACACCCGCGAGCTGGAAATGTGTTTCCCAGTAATCTGTTTCGGCGGGATCGCAGTGGCAGGGCTCGTAGATCCCGACTGCGCTGTGAATAGCCGGGGCGGCCGGGTTGCCGCGTTTACGACCGCCCGCGGCTGGGTTCAACCGGTTGGTAGCGGCGCTCATGACAGTGAGTTCCCAGCCGCCAGGTCGGCGCCCGGCACGCGGGGATCCCATACCGTGCGTCTGGTGGATGCGTCGAATCGGGGATGAACATGGTGGTGGGCCCCGCACCTGTTGGTGCAGATCGCGATCCGCCAACCCGTCAGGGAGCTGGCCAACCGAACGTTTTGGGCCTGGCGGCCGATCGCCGCGGCGAAAGATTCAACGGGAACAACGACGCGGATGTCGCGTGAGCGCTCGGAGATGATACTGACCGAGGTCACGGGAACGTCGATGGCGTTGGCGCCGTAGCGCAAGGGCTCCGGGTCATAGTTGACCACGGAGATGCGTTCGCCTGGGAACAATGCTTCGACGTCGTGGACGCGCACGCCTCGCTTGCCGATGCACACAGAAGCGGCGTTGATTCCGGAAACCGTCGACCAGACTGCGACTTTGGCCCAATGGCCGCGTTCGCGGACAACATCGACGATCTGTACGTCCCCGCAGGCCACCTGGGGGACCCGCCGGGTGAACAATTCGTTGAAGAGGTCACGGTCGGCCGGGTCGCCATTGGGTCGGTAAAGGACGTGACCGGTGGCGGTGGTCTCAGACGAGGTCATGATGTCAGTCCCCGGCGTTGCGGCGCGGCGGCACCATGGTGATCGGTTGGCGTTGGCGCCCAATAGACGAGCCGGCTCGCGCAGATACCCGCGCTATCCGGCCCTGCCGCTGCAGTGCGACCAGGTGGGAGTACACCCGTTCGACCAGCCCGGCGAAGTAGCCGCTTTCGGCCGCGCGATGCCGCAATTCTGACGTTTGTGACGGCGCGACCGATGCTGAACACGTAGTTGAGCGCAGGAAGTTACGCAGACCGCTGCTCGGCAAATCCGCTGGGACGGAACCGGATTGCGGAGATGGTTTGAGGGGCGACAGGTCGCCGGAAGGTATGGTCATGGTGAGGTCCTCGGTTTTGAAGCGACGGCGTGTTACCCGGCCTGGGCGGGAACGCGGTTAGCTACTCGCGCAGCGGGCCGCGGCCGGCAGTATCGCGGTGTCGTGTGGTGTGCTGGGAGGGCGGTTTCGGTCGGCGCCGGCGTAGGGCGCTGCAAGGGACGAAGTCGCTGGCGGTGTTGTCGTTTTATTGGGGCGGTGGTGGCAGCAGCCGTGGTGTGGTCAGCGCCGGTGCGGGTCTGGGCTTGGCGGTCTAGCTCGAGGGACACCGCAGCACCAGGCGATCCGGGCGGACCGACCTCGAGGCCGGCGACGAAGCGCAGTTGCTGGTGGCTGCGGGCTAGACCCGGCCCGGGTGCCAGCCGGTAGCCGGCCCAAATTCCAAACTCCGCCCTGACGTTTAGGGCGCGCCGGGCGCATCTGGACTGGAAGTGGCATGACCAGCAGGCTGCAACGGCCCCGGTGTCGGGCTGCTGTTCGTCGGGATGCCAGCGGTCGGGATCGGAGAGGCAGGGGGTTGGTCGCTGAGGCTCTTCGTCGTTCAGGAATTCCTGGTTCAGCTTGTGCATGACGGGCCTCCGGACGTCATCACTGGATGTAGGGGCCGTGAAATAGGCACAACAAATCTCCTCGTGTGCGGACTAGAGCCGGGAATGGGTTTTAAGCGCAGCGGCCCCCGAAGTAGAAATGTGAGGGCTGGAAAACGAAATCGCTGCTGCGAGAACGGAATTGCGCGGGGCGTTCAAGGGTTGGCTGAATGCGGATCCGTGGCGTGGGGGGCCTGGTGAAAAACGCGGGTGGTTAGTCGATCGCGTTGACCGCCGGCACGGTTAGGGGTGACTCCTCAGCGGGAACTCCCTTCGCCTGGGGGTGTGCCGCATCGCGCGGGCCTGACACGAAAGAAAGTATCAAAGCAATAAACGAGTTGGCAAGCTTTATTTTGAAGTCGCCGTGTCGTACGCCTCAGATAACCGCCTGACCAGCGCAACAGCGTCATTGCGGACATCATCCGGCAACTGCGGAATCAAACTAGCCAACAACGCCAGTGCTTGCTGGGTGCGAGCCCGGATCTCAGCGTTGAGCTGCTCACGGGCATCGAGGGGAATCGTGTTCGCCCGGGTCATCTCCGTGACGTTGGAGGCGAACCCCAGCACCGTCTCAGCCAGTGTCCGTGCCAGCTCGAACGTGGCATCGCCGACTCGCGGCTGCGATGTACCCATCGCCGCGCGCAGCTCGTCCTCCGACACTCTGAACAGATCGGCCATCCGCGATAGCGCTGCAGCGCCGGGGGGGTATTTCCCCAACTCCCATCCCGACACCCCCGACGGTGCCACCCCCAGCTCGCGGGCCAACCCAGCCTGAGTGAAACCCGCGGCGATGCGATAGTGCTTCAATTCCCACCGCTGCCGCGGTGGCATATCCAGAAAGTCAGTGAGTTCGCCGCCGAAAAACTCAACCATCTTCGTCAGCAGCTTCAGTGAGGGTGTCGTGCGGCCACTGAGCAGACTGCTCACCGTCGTGGGGGTAACGCCCAGCCCGGCCGCGATCGCGTTCTTAGGCATGCCGGCACGTTCACACGCTTCGCGAAATGCCTTCTCGGAAAAGAAGTCAGAAGTGTTATCAGGCATGACGGCACCCTGATTGGTCAGCGGCGGCTAGCCACCGACAGGGGCGCGACACAAAGACGGCTAACCTAACGTCACACAAACGTGCTGCCGGCGACATCGGTGGCACCGGACGCGTCACTGTCCTCATAGCGCGCGGCCGCAGCACGTAGATCCGCAGCATGCTCGCGGTACCGCTGGGCGACCTGAGTGCCCGATGTATGGAATGCGGCTTGGAATTCCGCGACGGCCGCGGTGAATTCCGCGCCGACGGGCCCGTAGCCGGTTGTCATTGCTGCGATCAGGTCGGGGTCGGGCTGGCAGCCGGCCTCAATCTCGCCGGCCACCTGGTCGTGGGCTTGGGCGAACTGGACAAGGTCCTGTGGGTCTACACGCACTGCCATAAGCAAAAAGGCTATAGCCGCATCTAAACGCCAAGCAAGACCACCACCGACCGGCTGGTAGCACCGCCCGCGCCACCATGCCGGAGCGGGTCACCGGACGACCGCGCGGCGCTTACCCGCATTACCGTGGCTCTAGAGAACTGTGTTGCCTGCTGCCAGCATTGACGTCATGACCGATCTGTTGCAGTCAATCCTCGCCGATCCCGAACTTCGGGCATGGCCGCGGTTTACAACAAATACGTCGCCGCCGCTGAATGCCGCCGACAGTAGCAGCGATATCGCCGCAGAATCGATATCTGCGCCGCCGCACGATTCCGCGCCCGACGACCCTCAGACCGCCCTACATAGAATGCGCGGATTCGTCACGGCATCCCCTGAACCGGAGATCCAGGACGCGCACCCAGTTATCTCGCACACACCTGTCTCGCCCCCGCCGGTCGAAGGGGCAAATGATGAACCGCTAGACCGCACCTCAGATAGTCGCGACCCGGCGCAAGACACCGTGCAGCGGCCTGACTCCGACGACGTTCCACCGCCGCCGATGGCGTTCGACGATATCGCCGCCAAAGCTAGTGCGATTACCGCGCGAATTACCGCAGCAGGTCAATGGCTGAAAAACCGTGACTTGAAAAACCCCAAGACGATCGGTGTCGCGGCGGCCGTAGCGGTTACCGTCGCCGCGCTGGGTTACTGGTGGGCCCACTCCACCGGCCACAACGGCACCGCCCAGATCGTTGCGTCCGACGAGTCCCCGGCGAGCAGAAGCCAGGTCGCCACGCAAGTCCCCCAGGACAGCCCCATTCCTGTGGTGACCGCTAAAGCCCGCTGCCCGGCGCCCAGCTCAGAGCCTATGGACGCCATCCGCGCCACCAGCAGTGGCCAGTTCTGGAAATGCGTGCGTGCCTGGCAGCTGGACGGCCAACTCCTAGAGCTTACCTTTGACAAGTCCTACGTTGTCACTGCGGTCAGTGTCATGCCAGGAGCCAACGTCGAGGTCGAAAAGCAGGACCAGTGGGTGAAATACCGCACGGTGACTCGATTGAGCTGGACGTTCAACGACGCCGGCCACACCCGCTGCACGCAGACAACCGACAACGTCCGCAAGTTGGCGACACTCAACGTCACCGCCGCCAACTGCCACCACACCGGCCCCTGGCAACCGGTCGTGGCCAGCGCCGCCACGGTCACGATTGAAAAGACCAGCGAGCCGTCCAACCCCAACTCGGTCGCCGCCCCGGGCGGTGGTGCCGGAGCCGACTACACCGCGTTCGCTGTAAGCCATCTCGAGCTGGTCGGCCACCCGGCCGGCTGACCGCGCCGCTGCTGGGAATGGTACTACCACGCCACGTCGGTAGCACCATTGCACCCCCGGTAACATGCTAACGACGCAGGTCAATGCCTCGCCGTGGGTTACTTCGCCCGGCGAGGTCAGACGCGGACTAGCGCCTTTCGGATGCCCACGACAGACACAGATCGCGACGCCTAACCGCACCGGGATCGCCGACTTCTCTTTCGACCCCCGGCCGGCTGGACAGCCTCACCCTTCCCGCGAGCGCTACCACGCCACGTTGGTAGCACGCTAGGTCGCACGCAATCCAACCTCGGTAGCACACTATCGCCGCTGGTCAACTAGCTACCTATCGCCGCTGACATGCAAGCGCGGCCGACAAACTAACCCCCACGCAACCCACCAAGCTGGCTGCGCGTGCTACCAAGAATGCTAGCAAGTGAGCAGCTAACTTATACCACCAAGGTCTCGGCGCCTAAAGGCGCCGAGCCTACCA
>Ga0335081_10022498_pt1 | contig 10200 bp, 6 predicted proteins | sample Lox_Sample_35_FD_206713 | JGI IMG/M metagenome (GOLD analysis project Ga0335081, IMG submission 206713) | Soil microbial communities from Loxahatchee National Wildlife Refuge, Florida, United States - Lox_Sample_3.5 | ecosystem: Environmental > Terrestrial > Soil > Wetlands | place: USA: Florida... | reverse complement strand
AAAGAAAATCCAGTTCGGCAGGTAATGCGCACTGACAACGGACTGTAGTCGCCACCACCCCCGGCAAAAGAGCAATCTTTGCCGCAGCCAAGATCGCGCCAGGCTGGCAGGCCGGTTTCCCCGCTATTTGGGGTCAAAATACATGGTCTTCTCTGGGTTGCTACGCAATCTCCCCAATACCGCCCTGCCGGCAATTGACTTACACTGTGGTGTTCAGTGCGCTGTCCGTCCTGGGCAAATGAGCGTGTGGACGGCTGGCAACATGGCCCCGTAAAAATCTGTGGGGAAGCACAGCTTCCGCTCCCGTAGCAGGTCGCAGTCGCGAAAGACTCGATCATGAGGAAAAGCACCTCCAGACTTCTCTTCACACAGCGCGGCAATCCATGCCATGCTATGAGCTTGCGTGTTCTTATCTCTTCAAGCGAGGGCTGCGGGTGAGCACACTTCGCATACTGGTAGCGGATGACCACGAGATTGTGCGCCAGGGCATTCGCTCGCTGGTGACTAGCCACCCGGCATGGGAGGTATGCGGCGAGGCCAACAATGGCCGGGAAGCGGTAGAGAAAACCGCCCAGCTCAAGCCGGATATTGTGATCCTGGATATCGGCATGCCCAACCTGAACGGACTGAACGCGACTCGGCAGATTCTGCAGGCCGATCCCCAAGCCAAGATCCTGGTCTTGACCATGCACGACTCCGATCAGGTGGTGCGCGAGGTTCTGGAGGCGGGCGCGCGCGGTTATCTGCTCAAATCCGATGCCGGCCGCGACCTCACCACTGCCATTGAGGCTTTGCAGCGCAACAAGACGTTTTTCACTTCCAAAGTCGCCGAAATGGTGCTGGATAATTTTCGCCGGGGAAAACCACAACCTGAGGGACCTTTCAGGAACGCTCTAACTCCGCGCGAGAGGGAGGTTGTGCAATTGCTGGCCGAAGGCAAGAGCACCAAGGAAGTGGCGGCGGTGCTGGGCCTCAGTGTCAAGACTGCAGAAACTCATCGCTCCAACATCATGCGCAAGCTCGACATTCACTCCGTGAGCGAGTTAGTTCTATATGCGGTGCGCAATAACATCGTGCAGGTTGCCCAGCCGGTTCCTCCCAACCCGGAAGAATGACCGGGCGCGGCAATCCGGTGCATCCTGTATCAGCCGCCGGCGGCGACTCTTCACTCCTAGGTAAACCGAAGAAAACAACCATATTCGTGGTGTATTTCATACCGTCATCTATGGTTTCCACCTGATAGATGACGAGGCGTTTTCCCTGTAGCTTGAGCGTGATTGGGCTTAGTCGTATCGCGGTTGCGCTTATGCCTATGCGGACCAATCCCGGCGGCGAGATTTCTGCTGAGTCGCAGGCGAGCCCGCCTCAAATCCTGATTGTGGATGACCATGATTTCACGCGAGCCGCGGTTCGCCGCCTTCTGGAGATGAACCGTCATTGGCAGATCTGTGGCGAAGCCGCGGATGGCCAGGAAGCGGTAGAAGCGGCCAAGCGCCTGCGGCCCGACGTAATCGTCATGGATTTGAACATGCCCCGTATGAATGGGCTGCAGGCAGCGGACCGGATTTCGAGGACCGTGCCCCAGTCGCGGGTGCTGCTGTTCACTATCCAGGAAAGCGATAAACTCCCGCAAGTATCACAAACAGGAATATGGGGCGTGGTGAGTAAGTTGGATGCCGCCCGGGAGCTGCCTGAGGCAGTGGAAACCGTGCTGCACGGTAAGCATTACTACCATGACGGTGATGGCAGTTGACTGCCGAAAATTCGCTGCACGTGCCAGGCAGGTTGCCTGCCTGGCACGCCAGCAGATCGGCTCAGACAGTGACGGGGGCCACGTGAATAATGCTGTTGCGCACGGCGTAGAGCACCAGATCGCTCACCGAGTGGATATCGAGCTTGCGCATGATATTGGCGCGGTGAGTCTCAGCCGTCTTTACGCTGAGTCCCAGGGCGCAGGCCACTTCCTTGGTGCTCTTCCCTTCCGCCAGCAGTTGCACAATCTCACGCTCGCGCGGGGTCAGGGGGCTGGCCGTGGCCGCGACGCCCGCCCCGGGGCCGCCCTTCAGGAAGCCATCGAGCACCATAGAGGCCACACGTGAGGTGAAGTAGGTCTTGCCCTGGCGCAGAGCCTCGACCGCTGTGACCAGGTCACGGGCCGCATCCGATTTCAACAGGAAACCGCGGGCCCCGGCCACCAGCACCTCGTGAATCACCTGCTCGGTGTCGTGCAGGGTCAGGATCAGGATCTTGGTTCTAGGGTCTGCCTTGAGCAGCTGGCGCGTGGTCTCAAGGCCGTTGAGGTTGGGCATGGCGATATCCAGCACGATGACGTCAGGCTTTAGTTCTACGGCTTTCTGCAGAACGTCACGTCCGTCGGCGCTTTCGCCGCACACCACCCAGCCCGGCTGGCCTTCCAGCAAGGCGCGCAACCCGCGCCGTACCACTTCGTGATCGTCGGCAACCAGAATTCGTAGCGAGGGCATGGTTTCCTACCTCCTGAAACAATTTCACTGCTCGACGTGCCTTCAGTCCGAACGGCCCAGCCAGCTCAGGGGATCACCCCGGAGCAAACGGGCACCCAACCTGCCAGCGGATCTGTTCCAGTTCTGACGGAGAAAAGTTTGCTGCTGAACGACATTACTTTGCCGTTACCAGTGGTGGGAAGCTATAAGGTGTTTCCTGTATTTTCATCTTGGATTTTGGTTACCGGGGATGAGAACGCGCCATTCGAGGACAGGATAATTTTTATTCCCCTACCAGCAGCGCCACAGGGAACCACTCACAGACTTTGGCCAGCTCAAGCGCGGTTTCTACACTCAAAGTCTCTCCGGTGAAGACATTCCTGTACCGCCGGGAGCGAAACGATTCGGCCAGGGCCACTGACGTTTGTTTCCAGAACGCTTCACCGAGGGGAAATGCGGAGGGCGAGAGCTTGGCCGTGAGCCGGGGAACAATGGCGATCACCGCTTCTGTGCCGCTCTGCCGGGCCAGGGCCACCGCATTCGCGCCGCGCTCACCCTGAGACTCAAGAGCGACATACGCCCCGTGCAGAAACAGTTGACTGAAGCGCCGCCGCAAATTTGCCGCCGCGGCCGTACAAGACAATTTGATCTCTGCGCTGGGCCAGTGCTCAAGCATGCTCGCCAGACCACGCTTGCACTCTTCACTGCAGGACTCGCCTTCGGCCGGCAGGCGAATCTGGCCGAGCATTGCTTTTCGCCCTGCGAAGTCCACCGCCCTGCGATTATCAGGATCCACCAGACTTAAGTCCCACAGCTCGGTTCCCTGGTAGAAATCGGGCACCCCCGGGCTGACCGTTTTCAGCACCAGCTGGGCCAGAGAATTGACTACGCCCGCCATGGCGACGCGCCGCTGAAAGGGCAGAAAGTAACGCAAGAACCGCCGGGCATGCGGCCCGCTCAGGGTGTGGCCCACGAAAGCACGGACCGCGTCGTCATATTGTGCCGAAGGATGGATCCAGCTGGTATGAATCTTCTCTTCCTTGGTTGCCTTCAACATGTACTGCTGCATGCGTTCCATGAATTCAGGCGGCGCCTGCTCCTCCGCCTCAGCCGGCCAGGCTCCCAGCAAAGCCTGATAGTAGAAGTACTCGTTGGCCCGGCTAGGGGCCGGGTCGCCGTAAACCGCAGTCTTGAGCCCGGCGTTCACCCGCGCCCAGCGCGAGAGCTCGCTGCGATACTCTCGCGGAATTTCCGAGAGCACGCTGATGCGGCAGCGGGCATCTTCGCCCCGCTTGGTGTCGTGGGTGGCGGTGCATAGCATCGAGAGCGGCCACTGCTCCAGCCGGCGGCGATTGGATTCATGGAACTCTGCTACGCTCCGTCCGAAACGCGCGGGCTCGCCTCCGACCTCATTTAGCGAGAGCAGCGGTCCATAGCGGTAGAAGGCGGTATCTTCCACGCCCTTGGCCTGAACCGGCTCGATTCGCGGTAAAAGCATGCGCCGGATGAAGGCGAACATGGAGGGCTCCTGGGCGGGGCTTTTTCTGAGGGCGGCCGAGGTCGCCGTCTCCACCGCGCGCTCATCAAAGGCGTCATAACCCTCGGCGGTGAAATAGCTGCGATATACGGGAAAGCAGGCCACCACTTCGCGCAGGCCGTCGGTGAGACTGTCGAGGGTGAAATCCCGATAGCGGCGATTGGATTCGGAGATGCGGTTCAGCTCATGTGCCAGCACATTCAATTCGCTGGCCATGGAGGTGGTCACGATCAGCTTCTTGCTCTCATACACTAGCCCGGCAAAGCGCTCTTCGTTGCCAGTGAAGCGAAGATAGGTCTTCTGCAGCTCGGCGCCGCCCGCCGGGTCCACGAACAAGCCGGCAACCTCGTTCAGGAATTCGTATCCCGTGGTGCCGTGCACTGCCCAATCCCGCCGCAGGGCCTCCCCCGCCGAAAGTATCTTTTCCACTACCACAAAGAGAGGCTGTTCACCGGAAGCGCAGCGGCGCTGCAACTGCTCGAAATATTGTTTGGGGTCGAACAGTCCATCTACGTGATCGAGGCGCAGGCCAGTGACCAGCCCCTGGCGGATAAGGTCGCCAATCAGGACGTGGGTAGCTTCAAAGACCGCCGGGTCCTCCATGCGAATGCCGGCCAGGTCATTGATATCGAAAAAGCGGCGGTAATTTATTTCGTGCACCGCGGTCTTCCAATAGGAAAGCCGGTAAGGCTGCTGATCGAGAAGCTGGTGCAGGAAATCAAAACTCGCCGGCTCGCCCGCCGTTCCGTTGAACTCGCGGAGGTTCTGCTCGATGAACCGGCCGATATCCGGAGCCCTGCCAACCAGGGCCGCCAGCCGGTCGGAGGCGACGGACTTCTCCCGCTCCCGCTCTTCCACCCTCTGGGGCGTAGTCTCGGTAGAGGGGGGAATATGTTCCAGCTGAAACGCAATGCTGAGCAGTTCGCGCAGGCCGGGGTCGTCTTCGCTCAATTGGGCCCGCAGTTGGTCCAGCCGGTGACTCAGCAATACCCGCGTCTGGCGCGGGTTCAGCGGCAGGTTATGGCCCGCATATTGCAATGAAAAACTTCCGTTCTCAAACTGGAGTTGCAGCTGTCCCGCCTCCAGAGCGTTGCCGTACTGATCGTCGAGAATAGGCAGCAGAACTTTGTTCTTCAGCTCGGGCTTGACCGGGTCCCAGTCAATATCGAAGAACGCGGCAAACTGCGAGGAAGGGCCATTCTCCAGAACGCTGCGCCATTTGAGATTGGCTTGGGGGTCAATGGCCATGTGGTTGGGCACGAAATCCACGATCAAACCCATGGAGTGTTGCTGCAACTCATGGCAAAAAGCTTCGAACTCCTCGCGCGTGCCCAGCTCCGGGTTAAGACGGTTCTGGTCGCAAATGTCGTAGCCGTGCATGCTGCCGGGGCGCGCGGCGAAAATGGGAGAGACGTAACATTCGGTGATGCCCAGAGCGGAAAGATAAGGAACGATCTCGCGGGCCTGAGGAAAACCGAAACCCGGGTGAAGCTGCAGCCGGTAGGTGCTGACAGGAACGCGTGTGGGTCTCTCAGTCAAGGCTGCTCATCCCTCCGGCTGCTTCGGGGTTGAACGCAAGATTACCGCACCCGGCCGGGTAAAGCTTATGCGCAAGGGACGGAATGACAGCTCGACAGGTTGGGGGTGGGCGGCGTAACCGGCATCTTCCGTGGTCAGAATCGGAGCCCACCGCAATTCATGGGGAAGGCGCGAGAGCGGATGCCCGCCCAGATCATGATTGCCTGATTCGCGGAGTTGAATCGCGGCCAGCAGCTCGTTGCGGCCCGATCTCCGCTTGAGCAGAAGGCAATGTTCACCCAGAGGCTCGATGGCGAATCCGTTACGCGACGAATCTCCGCAAGCGGATTCTTCCAGCCGGAGGCGTAGCAGTTGCTTATACAGGTGCAGCATCGCCGCATGAGGCTCCGAGTGCAGCTCCTCCCAGTTCAGCTGGCTGCGGGCAAAGGTTGAGATGCTTTGCGGATCAGGTATGCGCTCGCGTGCGGCCGGATCGCTGAAACTGGCAAAGCGGGAAAACTCTCTCCGCCTGCCCTCGGTGACTTTCCGTCCTAACTCGGGCTCGTGGTCGGTGAAGTATTGAAAGGGCGAAGAGCTCGCCCACTCCTGCCCCATGAACAGCAAAGGCGTCTCTGGCGCGAGCAGAAGCAAGACACTGGCGGCGCGGTAAGACTCCAGGCTGGTCAGTTGGTTGAGTCGTTCGCCCAGGGCGCGGTTCCCGACCTGGTCGTGGTTCTGCAAGCAAATCACGAAGGCCGGCGGCGGCAAGACCGCAGGGTCGGTGCCGCGATTGCGGCCGAAGTAAGCAGCATGCTGCCCGCAGTAAAACCAGCCCTGCCGCACGGTAGTGGCGATATCAGCTGCGGTCCCCGAGTAGTCAGAGAAATAGCCATCGCTCTCCCCGGTCAGGCGGCGATGCACCTCGTGGTGGAAATCGTCGGCCCAAAGGCCATTGAGCCCCCAGCCGCCTGCGTTGCGCGGGGTTGCGATGCGGCCCAGGTTGCGGTCGTCCTCGGCGATCACCAGCACTTGGCGCCGCTCGCCCTCCATCGAACGTTCCACCGCTTGGGCAAGCTCGGCCAGAAAATGCCTGGGGCTGTCGTCAATGATGGCGTGGGTTGCATCGAGGCGTAATCCATCAAAATGGTATTCATGGATCCAGTGCAGCGCATTCTCGATGAAAAATCGCCGGACCAATTCGCTGTGGGCGCCATCGAAATTCAGCGCCGCTCCCCATGGGCTGTGATGGCGCTGGGAAAGAAAGAACGGACTGAACGCCGCAAGATAAGAACCATCCGGCCCCAGGTGGTTGTAAACCACATCCAGGTGTACGGCGAGGCCGATCTCGTGCGCCGAATTTACGAAGCGCCGCAGATCGCCGGGCGTCCCGTAGCAATGCGCCGGGGCGAACAGCGAAGCGCCGTCGTATCCCCAGTTGCGCGATCCGGGAAAATCGGCGACTGGCATCAGCTCGACCGCGGTCGCTCCGAGATCGCGAAGCAGGGGCAGTTTTTGCTGTGCCGCGGCGAAGGTGCCCTCGGGCGTGAAGGTTCCGATGTGCAATTCGTACAGGACGAGCCGCTCGCGGCTCAGACCCTGCCAGGAATCGTCGGACCATGAAAAATTCGACGGATTCACCAACTGCGACGGCCCATGCACGCCATGAGGTTGAAATCGTGAAGCCGGGTCGGGCCAGGCATCTCCTTCATCGAGCCGGTAGCGGTATAAATCTCCCGGGCTCGCTGTCTCCACCTGCGCAGAGAAAAACCCCTGCGCGTCCTTCTCCATGGCAAGTTCCCTTCTCAAGCCCGTGACGCTTTCGCCGGACGGCTCGAGCACGAGCTCCACGCGCCGGGCCTGCGGCGCCCACACGCGGAATGTCGCCGCATTTTGCCGCCATATGGCGCCGAAAAATGGTTGCCATTTCATGGAGCGGTTGCTCCCCTTTACTCTGAGTTATGGATTGCCCGAAGGCGTTCAGGAGTTCTCGCCCGGTCCGGACTGGCTGGGCTCAGCCGGGGCGGGCTCAGCCTTGCCCGGCCCAACTGCTTCAGCCTTGCCTGGTTCAATTTTGGAGAGTTCGCTCTTCTCCGTCTTCGCGCCGGCATCTTTTCTCATACGCAGCACCACCACGGAGCGCCCGCGCAGCCGATAGCTGTGATCCCGCACCAGAGAACGCGCCTTGGGCCGAGCCTCGGCCGTATCAAGCAGGCACTCCCAGCGGTTCCCCAACGGTTTTGCCGGCAGTCGAAAAAGAACCGGCCCGTAATGCGCATTGAACATGAGAAAGAGAGTGTCGCCCACCACCGCTTCTCCCCGCTCATTCATCTCGTCAAGCATGGCGCCATTGAGCAGCACACCCAGGCAGCGGGCAAAGTGATCGCTCCACGCCTTGTCGGTCATCTCCTTGCCGCGTGGCTCGTACCAGGAAATATCTTTGACCTCAGCGCCGCGAATGCTTCGCCCTTGAAAGAACCTCCGGCGGTGCAGCACCGGGTGCTCCTTGCGCAATGCGATCACGTACCGCGTGAACGACACCAGGTCGGCCTGCGCGGCAGACCAGTTCCAGTTCAGCCAGCTGATCTCGTTGTCCTGGCAGTAGGCGTTATTGTTCCCACGCTGGGTGCGGCTGAACTCATCTCCGCCGCAAAGCATGGGCACACCCTGGGAAAGAAACAGCGTAGCCAGAAAGTTGCGCTTCTGCTGCTCGCGCAAAGCAACGATCGCCGGGTCGTCGGTCGGTCCCTCCGCGCCGCAGTTCCAGCTTAGGTTGTTATTGTCGCCATCCTGGTTGTTTTCCAGGTTCGCTTCATTGTGCTTTTCGTTGTAGCTGACCAGGTCGTTCAAGGTGAATCCATCGTGGCTGGTCACGAAGTTAATGCTGGCGTAGGGCCGCCGCCCGCTCTGGCTGTAAAGATCACTGCTGCCCGCCAGGCGCGTGGCCAGCTCTGAGACCACTCCGCCATCGCCCTTCCAGAAGCGCCGCACCGTGTCGCGGTACTTGCCGTTCCATTCCGTCCACCCCACGGGAAAGTTGCCCACCTGGTAGCCGCCTTCGCCAATGTCCCAGGGCTCGGCAATCAGCTTGACCTGCGAAAGCACCGGGTCCTGGTGAATGATGTCGAAAAACGCTCCCAGCTTATCCACCTCGTGAAGTTCACGGGCGAGAGCGCTGGCCAGGTCGAAGCGGAAGCCATCCACATGCATCTCCAGCACCCAGTAGCGCAGGCTGTCCATGATGAGCTGCAGGACGCGCGGATGGCGCACGTTGAGCGTGTTGCCGCATCCGGTGTAATCCATGTAATACCGCGGATTGTCGGCCACCAGGCGGTAATAGGCCGCGTTGTCCACGCCGCGCAAAGAAAGTGTCGGGCCCATCTGGTTCCCTTCAGCGGTGTGGTTATACACAACGTCGAGAATCACCTCCAGCCCGGCGCCGTGCAGGTTCTTCACCATGGTTTTGAAAACCCGCACCGATGCGCCCGGCGTGCTCGCCATCGAATAGCGAGTATCGGGAGCGAAGTATGCCAGCGTGTTATAGCCCCAGTAGTTGCTCAGGCCCAGGTCAACCAGGCGCTGGTCGTAGGCGTGGTGATGCACCGGCATCAGTTCAACCGCGGTGACCCCCAAATCCAGCAGGTGCTGCATGGCCGGCTCCGAGCCCAGCGCCGTATAAGTGCCGCGCATCGCTTCCGGCAGGTCGGGCCGCAGTTTGGTAAAGCCTTTGACATGGAGTTCGTAGATGATGGTTTTATGCCACGGCGTTCGCGGCGGCCGGTCGTTTCCCCAGGTGAAGGCCGTATCCACCACTGCCGCTAAAGGAGCAAATGGCGCATTATCGCGGTCATCCATCACCAGGTCGGGATCTTCGCTTTCGCCTTGCCGGTAGCCGTACATCTCCGGCGCCCAGCGGACGGTCCGCGCAATCGCCTTGGCATAAGGGTCGAGCACTACTTTATTGGGGTTGAAGCGATGCCCCGCGGCGGGATCGTATGGACCATGGACGCGGTACCCATAAGCTTGTCCGGGCAAAATCCAGGGCAGGTAGCCATGCCAAACCATATCCGTTTGCTCGGGCAGTTCCAGCCGCAAAGACTCTTTGTGGTCCTCGGGGGAATTGAAAAGACACAGCTCCACCTTGGTAGCGTGTTCGGAAAATATGGCGAAGTTCACGCCCCCGCCATCCCAGGTTGCGCCGAGCGGATAGGGGACCCCAGGCCGCATCTTCATAGAGTTGTTTTGGCTCTACCGGCTCCTTTAGATTTAACGCGAAAATGGGACTCAGAAAAGTCCGCCCACCCGGCCGCCTGTGCCTTTATTTAGCCGCGAACGCCCTTTCTTAAAGCATCGGCCCCGGCTTACGACGCTTGAGGGCGCCATTCAGTTGGCTGCCGCTTGCGGAGAGCCGGGGCGCCAACGATCCGGGAAACGCAGTTACGAAGCCTAGTCCGCGTTCCGAACCATCCTACTCCCGTCGAGATGACAGGCTGGGAGATGGCAGACCAAAGCTTCTTTCCCTTTTGCGGCCTGACAGCAGGAATATCCTGGGATAACGTCCCGTGGGCGGACTGTTTGAAAAACCCCAGTCTCCATCCCACCCCTGAATCAATGGTTCGTTGGAATTCTGACTCCCGCCTTCTCCGCGAACTCCTTCGCCTCGTTATAGCCCGCATCGGCGTGACG
>Ga0335081_10022496_pt1 | contig 10200 bp, 9 predicted proteins | sample Lox_Sample_35_FD_206713 | JGI IMG/M metagenome (GOLD analysis project Ga0335081, IMG submission 206713) | Soil microbial communities from Loxahatchee National Wildlife Refuge, Florida, United States - Lox_Sample_3.5 | ecosystem: Environmental > Terrestrial > Soil > Wetlands | place: USA: Florida... | reverse complement strand
CCTGCCAGCGCGCCATACCGTAGAAGGTCTCGCGCGCAAGCTTGCGCGAAGCTCGCTCGACGTAGCGGAGGTAGGCTGCCAGCGCTCCGAACTCCTCGAACGAGCCCGGATATTGGCCCTTGCCGACCGCGAGCTGCGGCAGCCACTTGCCGTAGAACAGCCCGGCCTTGAGCGCCGCGTCCGCCTTCGCCTTGGCGTCGCCGTCACCCATCAACAGCCCGCCGGCGGCCTGGAGGTGGGTGTCGACCGCCTCCCGCGCGATCAGCAGGTGCATGATCTCGCTCGAGCCTTCGAAGATGCGGTTGACGCGCATGTCGCGCATCGCCTGCTCCACCGGCACCGGCTTCTCGCCGCGCGCCTTGAGCGACTCCGCGGTCTCGTACCCGCGACCGCCGCGCACCTGCATGAGCTCGTCGATCACCTTCCACGAGAGCTCGGACCCGTACACCTTGCACAGCGCGGCTTCGATCCGAATGTCGTTGCGCTTATTGTCGGCTAGGCGCGCGGCGACATCCAGCATCGCCTCGAGGCCGAACGCGCTGCCGGCGATAAACGCCAGCTTCTGCGCGACCGCGTCGTGCTTGCCGATCGGCCGACCCCATTGCACGCGCTCTGCGGCCCACTCGCGGGCGACCTTGGTCGCCCATTTCGAAGCTCCGACGGCGATCGCCATCAGCGCCAGGCGCCCCGTGTTCAGGGTGCTGAGCGCGATCTTGAGCCCGTCGCCCTCGCGCGCGATCCGGTTCTCCTCCGGGACGAACACGTCCTTGAGGATCGTGACCGAGTTCTCGATGCCCCGCAGCCCCATGAACGCGTTGCGGTGCAGGATCGTGATCCCCTCGGTCTTGTAGGGCAGCACGAACGCGCTGATCCCGCCCCGGTGACCCTCGCTCTTGGGCACCTTCGCCATCACCACGACGATGTCGGCGATCGTGCCGTTCGTCGCCCACAACTTGCGGCCGTTGACCATATAGCCGCCATCGACCGGCGTGGCGGTGATGTCGTCATCGACAGGTGCGGCGGCATGCTCGAGGTTGACCGGCGTGGCCGTTGAGGCCATCCGCGCAGGATCGGACCCGACGCCCGGCTCGGTCAGCAGGAACGCGCTGATGTGGTCCTTGGCGACCAGCGGCAACCACTTCTGCCGTTGCTCTTCTGAGCCGAACATCCGGAGCGGCTCGGCCACGCCGATCGACTGGTGTGCGCTGAGCAGCGTGCAGATCGCCGCGTGACAGTTGCCGGCGATCGCCAGCGCCTTGCTGTAGTACACCTGTGACAATCCCAGACCCCCATACTCGGGCGGGACCTTCATCCCGAGCGCACCGATGCCCTTCAGCGCGTCCACGACGCGGTTGGGGACCTTCGACTCGCGCTCGATCTCCAGCGGGTCAGCCGTCTCGCTCAGCACCGCACGCAGCTCGCCGAGGAAGCGCTCACCCTTCTCGATCGCCTCGGGATCCAGCTGCGGCTGCGGGTGGATCAGATCGAGGCGGAAATCACCCAGGAACAGCTGCTTGCCGAAGCTCGGCAGCTTCCACTCGGCCTCGCGCGCGGCCTCGACGACGTCGCGAGCTTCTTTCTCTGAAACGTTAGTAGCCATTTGTCAGTCCGATCACATGTGGAGTCCGCCGTCGACATCCCAGACCTGCCCGGTGATGTAGCCCGAGGCGTCCTGGGCGAGGAACGCCACGACGCGGGCAATTTCCTCGGGGTGTCCCGCTCGGTGCATCGGGATCCGCTCGACGATGTCAGCGAGCATGAAAGGCGGGATCGTGGAGACCATGTCGGTCTCGGTCAGGCCCGCCGCGATGCAGTTGACCGTCACCCCGGTCCCTTTCTCGAGCGTGCCGGCCACCCGGAGCGTGAACGCAGCCTCTTTGGCGAGCGTCTTCGTGAGTCCGAACATCCCTGCCTTCGCGGCCGTGTAGTTCACCTGGCCGATGTTGCCCATCTCGCCGCTCACCGATGAGATGTTGATGACCCGCCCAGACCCTCGCTTGATCATGTGCGCGAGGGCCGGCTTGGCCATGTAGAACGCTCCCGACAGGTCGACCTGCACGACCTTGTCCCAATCGGTCGCCGACATCTTCAAGAACGACTTGTCGACGGTGATCCCAGCGTTGTTGACCAGGATGTCCAGCCGGCCGTGCTGCTCGATCACGTCCTTGACCACGCGCTCGCAGTCCTCCGCGTCGCCGATGTCGCCCTTGTGCAGCGTCAGCGTGCCGCCCTCGGCCTCGACGGACGCGCGTAGTTCGTCCGCGCGCGCCTGATTGGAGGAGTAGCCCGCCGCGACGACGGCGCCGTCCGCCGCCAGCGCGTGGCAGATCGCCGCGCCGATCCCGCGAGTACCTCCCGTGACCAGCGCGACCAGTCCGGTGAGATCGCGGTCCCGGAAAGCGGGCTGAGTTTCAGAGCCTGTGGTTGCCATTGTGCTGTCCCTTTCCGATCTAGTAGAGCCGCTCGACGATCATCGCCATGCCGTTTCCGCCGGCGACGCACATCGACTCGAGTCCGTACCGACCTTCCACCGAGTCGAGGTTGTTGAGCAGGGTGGTCATGATCCGCGCCCCGGTCATCCCGAACGGGTGACCGAGGGCGATCGCCCCGCCGTTGATGTTCAGCTTCTCGGGATCGATGCCGAGCTCATCGCGGCACGGCACTACCTGCGCCGCGAACGCTTCGTTGAGCTCGAACAGGTCGATGTCGTCGATCTTCAGGCCGGCCTGCTTCAGCACCGCCTTGACCGCCGGGATCGGCGCAAGGCCCATGATCTCGGGACGGACCGCCGCCGCCGCCGACGCCACGATCCGGGCCCGCGGCTTGAGACCGCGCTCACGGGCCTTCTCCTCCGACATCACCAGCACCGCGGCCGCGCCATCGTTGAGGGGGCAGGAGTTACCCGCGGTAACGCTGCCACCGGGCTTGAACGCCGGCTTCAGCTTCGAGAGTGACTCCACCGTTGTCCCCGGGCGAGGCCCGTCGTCCCTGGTGACCGTGTGCGCCGCGATGACGTCGCCCCCGGCGTCGTGCGTCTCCGGGATGTCCACCCCCACGACCTCGGAGTCGAAGTGCCCGCTTTCGCGCGCCGCGCAGGCGCGCGCCTGCGATAGAGCCGCCCACTCGTCCTGGGCATCCCTCGAGACCTTGCAGCGCTCGGCCACGTTCTCGGCCGTCAGTCCCATCGGGATGTAGACGTTGTAGCCGGTGCCGTTGGTGCCCTCGAGCTTCGGGTTCGCCACGGGAAGCGTCATGCCGGCGCCGCGCGATGTGGCCTCGACACCCGCCGCGATGTACTGGTCGCCCTCGCCGGCCTTGATCGCGTGGAATGCCATTCGGATCGTCTGAAGCGAAGATGCGCAGAAGCGGTTGACCGTGACCCCTGGGATGTGGTGATCGAGACCGGCGAGCAACGTCGCGTTGCGGGCGATGTTGTAGCCCTGCTCGTGATCCGGGAACCCACAACCCATCATCACGTCGACGGTCTCTGAGAAGTCGACTTCTGGGTTGCGCTCGACGAGCGCGCGCAGGGGGATTGCGGCGAGGTCGTCTGCCCGCAAATCGCGCAGCGTCCCTTTGATCGCCCGCCCGATAGGCGTGCGGATTGCATCGACTATTACTGCCTCAGACATGGATCCTCCTTAGCGCGATCCCACAGAGGACCGGACGGTTGGTGGCTGTTCAGTCTCCGCGACCGTGGGAGACGTCTCATCCGCCGGCCCCCACACCGGCCCTGCGGAGAACTACGCAACCGCCGGTGGGGCCTGCCGTGGCCCCGCGCCACGCTCGTGTAGCGACACCTCAGGAAGCACGAAGCGGGGCCGTTGCACCTTGTCGGTGGGCGCCAGCACGACGGCCGTCCCGTCGATCACGGTCTCCCCGCGTTGGTTGAGACAGCGGCAATCGAGGACTACGCGATTACGCGTCGGGTCTTTGGACGCGACCGTGACCGAGACGCTGATCGTGTCCCCGATCGCGATCGGATGGCGAAAGCGGAGCGTCTGCTCGAGGTAGATCGTGCCGGGGCCGGGCAGCCGCGTGCCGAGCAGCGTGGAGATCAGAGCGGCGCCCCACATCCCGTGGGCGACGATTTTGTGGAACATGTCGCTGCGGGCGTATTCCTCGTCGACATGAGCGGGGTTTACATCGCCCGACATCACCGCGAACAACTCGATGTCCTGCCAGCTCAAGGTGCGCTCGAGGACGGTGCTGTCACCGACCTCGATCTCGTCGAAGGTGCGGTTCTCGATCAACGGCTCGCCGGCGGGCATGGCGGCAGCGTAGGCGCAGGACCGCCGTGCGCAATCCGCTGTGGCCCACGACCATCGTGGGGGAATCCGTGCGAAGACCGCGGGGTTATTCCGGATGAGAGCGGCGGCCTGACGTGTAGGGTCGCGACCGACGCCGCACGCCGCAACCGAGCCGACCGGAGGACCCATGAGTGAGATCGAGCATGTCCACGCCCGCCAGATCCTCGACAGCCGGGGCAACCCGACGGTCGAAGTCGACGTCCGGCTTGTCTCCGGCGCTTCGGGCCGCGCTGCGGTGCCGTCCGGAGCATCAACGGGAACCAGGGAAGCGCTCGAGCTGCGCGACGGAGGCAGTCCGTTTGGTGGCAAGGGCGTCGGGCGCGCGATCGAAAACGTCAACGGGGAGATCGCGGCGGCCGTGACCGGACTGGATGCCGATGACCAGCGACAACTCGACGACAGGCTGATCGAGCTTGACGGGACCGACGGCAAGAGCCGGTTGGGCGCGAACGCGATTCTCGGGGTGTCGCTGGCCGCAGCCCGTGCGGCCGCGGTCAACGCCGGAGAGCCGTTGTGGCGCTACCTGGGGGGCGCGGACGCGAGCCTGCTGCCGGTACCCACGATGAACGTGCTCAACGGTGGCGTGCACGCCGACAACCCGGTCGACTTTCAGGAGTTCATGATCGCGCCCGTGGGTGCCGGTTCGTTTGCGCAGGCGATCCGGATGGGCGCGGAGGTGTACCACGAGCTTCAACGCACCCTGAGAAGCCGAGGGTTGAGTACGGCGGTGGGGGACGAGGGCGGCTTCGCCCCGGCGCTCCCCTCGAACGAGGCGCCCCTGGAGCTACTCGTGAGCGCGATCGGCGCGGCGGGTTACCGGCCGGGCGAAGACCTCGCGATCTGCCTGGACCCGGCGGCGAGCGAGTTCTTCAAGCAGGGCCGGTACGAACTTGCCGGCGAAGGACGGTCGCTCACGTCCGAGGACATGGTCGATTACTGGTCTGGAGTCACCGACCGGTACCCCGTGCTGTCGTTGGAGGATGGGATGGCCGAGCAGGACTGGGACGGGTGGCGTCATCTCACCGAGCGCCTCGGCAGCCGCCTGCAGCTCGTGGGCGACGACATCTTCGTCACCAATCCCGCGATTCTGCGCGAGGGCATCGAGCGCGGCGTCGCCAACTCGATCCTGATCAAGCTCAATCAGATCGGAACGCTGACCGAGACGCTGGACACGATCGCGCTCGCACATGAAGCGGGCTATCGAGCGGTCGTCTCGCATCGCTCCGGCGAGACCGAGGACACATTCATCGCTGATCTGGTCGTCGCGACCGGAGTCGGCCAGATAAAGACCGGTGCACCCGCTCGATCGGAGCGCGTGGCCAAGTACAACCAGCTTCTGCGGATCGAAGAGGAGCTCGGCGAGCGCGCACGATATGCGGGACGCGAGGCGGTCGCTCTGGCCTGACGCCGGATCTGCGGAAAACCCGCAGTGCTGGTTCGGTCCGCGGCGGATCACCGCTGCCCGTGGTCGTCCTTAGGGTGTAGTCAGCGCAACCACGAGGAGATGAAGGCCATGCCCGAGACCGCCATTCAGACTTATCACGGCAGCTACCTGATGCCGTCTTTGGAGCACGCGACCGTGTCGGATGCGATGCATCCCGGGATCTTGTCGTGCGAGCCCGATGCAACGGTGACGGAGGTGGCACAGCTGATGGCCACACATCACGTCCATTGCGTTGCGGTTGTCGGCATCTCACACGAGAAGCCGGAGTGCTTCGTGTGGGGAATCATCTCCGATCTGGATCTGGTTGCGGCGGGGATCCGCGAAGAGCGAGAGCCGACGGCCAGGCAACTCGCCGTGCAGCCGGTCATCACGGTCGGACCGAATGTGCCTTTGCGCGAGGCCGGCGAGGCGATGCTCACTCATCATGTCAGTCACCTCGTGGTCACTGATGCCGAGGGGGGCCGTCCGGTGGGGATCCTGTCGACGCTGGACGTGGCCGGCGTGCTGGCGTGGGGCGAGGCGTAACCGGCCCGGTCTGAGCCAACCCACCTATCGAACGGGAGCAGAGGAGAACCGATGTACAAGAAGGTGATGTGGGCAACCGACGGCTCTGAGGCCGCAGATCGGGCGCTGGAGCATGCCAAGGCGCTCGCGGCCGAAGGGGGCGGATCGGTGACCGTCGTGTACTGCGAGGAGTTCACACTCCCGGGCAAGGGGGGCGGCACCTTCCCGGTCCACGCCAACGAGTCCGACATCCAGGAGAAGATCGAGCGGCAGGTAGCCGAGCTGTCGACGAACGGGACGAAGGCGAAATTGGAGATGACTCGCAGCAAGGTCGGCGGCGCCGCGCACGCGATTGCCGAGATCGCTGCCGAGGAGCACTCCGACGTGATCGTCGTCGGCACTCGCGGGCGTACGGCCATCGCGGGCCTGCTGCTCGGAGGGGTCACGCAGCGCCTGCTGCACATCGCCCCGTGCCCGGTACTGGCGGTTCCCCCTGAGCACAGCTCGGAAGGCTGAGCGCACCGTTCGCTGATCGAGGAGCTCTCCTTTGCTCTACTTCCGCAACCCGTCCTCGCTCGAGCACGACCCGCGTCTGCTCTCGCCGGACCATCCGGACACGCCGGAGCGGATTGTGGCGATCGAGACGGCGATGGCCCACCTGGGCTGGCTCGGCTGCGAGGTGCGCGACGCCCCGTCCGCGGCCGAGCGGGAGCTCGAGCTCGTGCACGCCGCGTCGCACGTCAAGAGGATCCGGGACGTGTGCGCCGCCGGGGGCGGCCAGATCGACCCGGACACGTTCGTCGGTGAGGCCTCCTACCAGGCCGCGCTGCACGCCGCCGGCGGCGCGTGCGAGATGGTAAGGGCGCTGATGCGCGGCGATGCTGGCGTCGGTTTCAGCGCGACGCGACCGTCAGGCCATCACGCCGGGGCGGACTATGCGATGGGCTTCTGCCTGTTCAACAACGTCGCGATAGCCGCCGAGCTTGCGATTCGCGAGCTCGGCGCCGAACGCGTTCTGATCATTGACTGGGACGTCCACCACGGCAACGGGACCGAGGACATCTTCCGCCGGCGCTCCGACGTGCTGTACGCGAGCATCCATGAGCTCGGGCTATTCCCGGGGACCGGCGAGGTTAGTGACGCCGGCGCCGGCGAGGGCCGCGGCTACACGATCAACGTGCCCGTTCCTCACGGTTCCGACGAGCTGACGTGGATCTCGACGCTCGAGCATGTGATCATCCCCGCCGCCTTCGAATTCGGTCCGCAGCTGGTGCTGATCTCCGCTGGGTTCGATGCGCATCGCGACGACCCGCTCGCGCACTGCCTGCTCGATGCGGGCTCGTTCGCGCAGATGGCCTGCCACGTCCGGGACATGGCCGCGGTCCTCGACGCGCCCGTCGGGGCCGTGCTCGAGGGTGGCTATCACCCGACGGCGCTGACCGAGTCGCTAATGGCAACGATCGCCGCGCTGGCGGGTGTCGGCACGGCTGAATCGATGGCGCCGGATCCGTTCGTGACCTCACGCGTCGCCGCGCACATCGGGCATTACTGGACGCTGTAGTCAGGCGGCCGGCGAGCCGAAGTAACCGGCCCCGCGTCCGCGGCAACGACGGGGGCATGTGCGCATTACCACGTAGTCGCTCGCGGGGAAATTCCCGATGGCGGGGCACCGTCGTCTACCTACTCTCGCGCAAACCACCCACACAGATAGGAGACGCGACATGAAAGCTCTCGTCTATCACGGGCCTGGTGAGCGCGGCTGGGATTCAGTTGACGATCCCATGATCGAGGAGCCGACGGACATCATCGTCCGCATCGACACCAGCACGATCTGCGGCACCGACCTCCACATTCTCAAGGGCGATGTGCCGGAGACGACGCCGGGGACGATCCTCGGCCATGAGGCGGTCGGCACCGTCCAGGAGATCGGAGCGGGTGTCAGCAGCGTCGCGCCAGGCGACCGGGTGCTGATCTCCTGCGTGACCTCCTGCGGCAGCTGTCGCTTCTGCAAAGAAGGGCGCTACGGCCAGTGCCTCGGCGGTGGGGGTTGGATCTTTGGACACCTGATCGACGGGCTACAGGCCGAGTACGCGCGTGTGCCGTTCGCCGACAATTCCGTGTACAAGATTCCGGCCGGGCTGACCGACGAACAGGTGCTGTTCCTCGCCGACATCCTTCCCACGGCGTATGAGGTCGGCGTGCTGAACGGCATGGTCTCACCAGGGGACACCGTTGCGATCGTCGGCGCTGGCCCGATCGGGCTGGCGGCGATCCTGACCGCGAAGCTGTACACACCGGGACGGATCGTCTCGATCGACCTCGCCGACAGCCGCTTGGACGGGGCCCGGAGGTTCGGGGCCGACGTGACGATCAACAACGGTCTCAACGACGCGATCGCGGAGATCATGGAGCTCACTGACGGTCTCGGGGCCGACTGCGCTTTTGAGGCTGTCGGTGTTCCGGCAACGTTCGAGCTCGCCGCCGAGCTGATCCGCCCGGGCGGCCGACTCGCGAACATCGGCGTCCACGGCAAGCCCGCCACGCTGCACCTGGAGAAGCTGTGGATTCGCGATGTCACTGTGACGACCGGACTGGTTGACACGTTCAGCATCCCGCAGCTGATGAGGCTGATCGCAAGCGGTCGGCTTGACCCCTCGCTGTTCGCGACCCATCGGTTCGCCATGGGCGACACGATGAGCGCATACGACACGTTCGCCGACGCGGCAAACACGGGCGCACTCAAGGTCGTCCTGAGCGGAGCCGAGCGGCCTGCCCCTGCCCAGCGCGCGGCCGAGCCGGCGCTCGCCTAGGCGCCCGCGCCTTGCCCGCCCGTCCGGGGGACCACCCCGGGCGGGCCCGGGCGCGGTTCAGGCTACGCCGGAATATGCGCAGACAAGCTGATCGGCGATCTCGCCGGCGAAGCGATCGATGGCATCCCAGTCCCGGCTGTCTCCCTCGGGTGCGTGAATCGTGCGGACGACCGCCCGCTCGGCGAAATGCAGATGCCGCATGTCGAGCCGACCGGCGAAGGTGCGGTGACCGATCGCACGAGTCAGTCGCATCAGCACGGGGACGTCGGCAGGCGTCCCCGCGGGAATTGGATGATCGACCGGGCCGACGGGGCCGGAGCTGAAAAGCCACACCGGCATCATGCCCAGGTCCGGAGTGTGCACTTGCGCGAATCGGCGAGCCTCGGCGAGCCATCTCCCCATGTAGACGGCGCTCCCGAGTACAACAGCGTCGTATCCGTCCAGTGCCGTGATCTGCTCGACCGGGACGGCTTCGGCCTCGAGGCCGCGTGTGATCAGTCCCGTTGCGATCGCCTGGGCGATCTCGTGCGTCCCGTGGTGGCGGCTGGCGACTGCGACAAGAACTCTCATATCAACGCTCCGGCGTCGTTTATCGATGGGCGAGCCGATCTTCGGCGCGCCATTCGCGCCGCTTGGCTTCATACTCGGGCGGCAGTGCGCCCTGGAGCGCTTCGGCTGCATCCAGCGCATTTAGAGCAGATGGGTAGTCACCCCAGCGCGCGTCGCAGTCGGCGAGCAGCAGCGCGAGCGCGAGCGCGTCCACATACTCTTCGTCCGATACGCGGGGGCCGGGTACCGGGACCCGGTCCTGGAGCACCCCTGAACTCAACGGCGACGGCCGCGCGGTGGCGAGGTAAGGGGCCAGGTATCGACCGGCGATCTTCGCCGGCGGCCACCACAGCGCCTGCCCGGCCGCCGCCGATGCATCGCGCGAGGGCCGTCGCTCGGTGGGCGCCTCGATCGCCACCGTCGTCTCGCGCCCGAGCCGCTGCGGCTCGGCGCGCAGGTAGAGCGGGGCACCGCCGGTGAGCAAGAGTCCGCGCAGGACGGGGCGGAACGGCTCGGGGGTGACGGCCGCGCCGGCCAGGGCCGCGATCGCTCCGGCGACGGCGTCGGCCTGCTGAGCCGCGAG
>Ga0335081_10022493_pt1 | contig 10201 bp, 9 predicted proteins | sample Lox_Sample_35_FD_206713 | JGI IMG/M metagenome (GOLD analysis project Ga0335081, IMG submission 206713) | Soil microbial communities from Loxahatchee National Wildlife Refuge, Florida, United States - Lox_Sample_3.5 | ecosystem: Environmental > Terrestrial > Soil > Wetlands | place: USA: Florida... | reverse complement strand
GCTGCGCCGGCCGGTCCCGGGTCGCTTCCTCGTTCCCGCGCGCGGCACCTCGGTCGTGGCGTCGGGGACGATCGCGGCGATGGCGCCGATCCCGCGCCCGCGCAGCGCGCCATACGCCGACTACGTCGTCGGCCTCCACCTCGTCGACGTGGGAATCGGTGCGCGGGACGGAAACGGGGAGGCGCTCGTGTTCATGTGGGCGATGCGGGCGCGCGAGCTGACGCCCGCGGCGCGGCTGCGCGTCGGCGACCGCGTCACGCTGCGGCTGCGGCCGTGGGCCGACGTCGAGGCCGAGGTCTCGTACGCCAGCCGTGGCGAGCTGCTGGAGGGCGACCTGATGCTGCAGGAGCCCTGCTGGGGCGAGGAGGTTCGAAATTGAGAGCGATCACGGGGTGGTGCGCCGCCGCGCTGCTCGGGCTCGGCGCGCTCGCGGCGCCGGCCGCGGAGCCGCCGCAGTCGGCGCTGCAACGCGAGTTCATCGCCGCGTGCGCCGCGATGAACGGCCAGCCGGTGCCGGGGACCACCGAGCTGCACATCGGTCGCGACGGCTGGCTGGTGCTCGGCAGCGAGCTCGACTACCTGACGCTCGGGCGCTTCTGGGGGCCGGACGCCCGGCGGACCAACCCCGACCTTGCGCCGGCGAACGCCGATCCGCTCGCGGCCGTCCTCGACTTCGACCGCCAGCTCAAGCAGCGCGGGATCGAGCTGATCTTCATGCCGGTGCCGACCCGGATCGAGGTCTTTCCCGAGGCGGTGCTGGGAAAGGACAAGCTGCCGCCGGGCGTGCCTCCACGGCTGTTCAGCGCCGAGCTCGAGTTCTACCGCCTGCTGCGCAGCCGGGGCGTGACCGTGGTCGACCTCACGCCGGTCTTCCTCGCCAAGCGCCGGGGCGAGCACGGTGCGGTGTTCGTCCCGAGCGAGTCGCACTGGACCGGCTACGGCGCCGTGGTCGGCGCCCGCGAGGCGGCGAAGGTGATCAGGTCGCGGCCTTGGTACCGCAAGATGCCGGAGCACGAGCTCAGCGCGACGTGGTCGAGCCGCGAGCACGACGGCCACATCCTCAAGTCGCTGCGCGAGGCGACCGGCGACGCGACCCGCAAGCCCGACCTGATGTGGCTCCGCCAGATCCAGGAGAAGAGCGGGCTGGGTCACAAGACCCTCGGCATCGACCAGCCCGACAGCCCGGTGGTCGTGATCGGCGACTCCAACATCCTCTGGTGGACGGGGCAAGGCGCGGGTCTGTCGCAGGAGATCGCCTTCGAGCTCGGTTTCCCGGTCGACACGATCATCTCCTCGGCCGGCGGCGCGACCAACTCGCGGATCAACCTCGCCCGGCGCGCCCATGCGGAGCCCGGCTACCTCGAACGCAAGAAGGCGGTGGTGTGGAGCTTCACCACGCGCGGCTTCGTCAGGACCGGGGACGGCTGGGCGCTGATCCCGCTCGAGGCGGCGCCGCCCGCCGCCGGGACGAAGGGGGACGGGTGACGGCCGCGCCTCCGGCCCGGCGACGCCGCGCCCGCCAGGCGTCGGAACGGGCATGATCGTCGGCGTCGGCGCGGACGTCTTCGACGTGCGCCGGATGGCGCGCGAGCTGGAGGAGGGCGGCGCCGCGCTGCGCGAGTCGCTCTTCACGCCCGACGAGATCGCCGACTGCGAGGGCACGCACGCGCCGGCGCAGCACTACGCCGCCCGGGCGGCGGCGAAGGAGGCGGCCGCCAAGGCGCTCGGCGTCGGCCTTGCCTCGCTTGCCGCCTGGCGCGACGCCGAGGTCCGCCGCGACCCGCGCGGGCGCCCGTCGCTGCGGCTGCACGGCGGGCTGGAGCGGGCGGCGGCGCGTCTCGGCGTCAGCGCGCTCGCGCTCTCGCTGTCGCACACCGCGGAGCTCGCGGTCGCCGTGGTGGTGGCGGAGTCGGCGGCGCCCGGCAGCGCGCCGGACGCGGCCGGCGCACGATAGAATCGGCCGCGATGCGAGCGGACAAGCCGGAGAAGGCGGCAGTCGAGGGCGGCGCCCCGCCGCCGACCGCAAGCCGTCGCGACATGTTTCGCATCGCAGTTGGCGCGGCGGCGGTGGCGGCCGGGCTCGCGGTGCTCAGGCGCGTCCTGCTGCCCGGCTCGCTCGACGCCGACGGCCGCACCACGCTCGAGGCGCTCCTCGACACGCTCCTGGCCGGGGAGGGCGTGCCGGACTGGCGGAGCACCGGCGTGATGCCGCGCCTGGCCGACGAGCTGGCGGCGCGCCGGCAGGGGCGCCGCGCCCTGGTCGAGGGGGTCGCCTGGCTCGACGCCCGCGCTCGCGAGGCGCACGGCAGGACGTTCCGCGCTCTGCCGCCGGCGGCGCGCGCCGCGGTCGTCGCGTCGGCCGAGCGATCGGCGCCCGGCTCGCTGCCGCACTACTTCTACCGGGTCGTCCGCGACCGCGCGGTCGAGCTGCACTACGCGCACCCCTCGGTGTGGCGGCCGCTCGGGCTGCCGCACGCGCCGCAGCCCGAGGGCTACCCGGACTTCGCGGAGGCGCCGCCTGGCTGACGCGGACGTGGTCGTCGTCGGCGCCGGGGCCGGCGGGCTGGCGGCGGCGTGGCGCCTGACCGCCGCGGGGATGCGGGTGGTCGTGCTGGAGGGTGGGCGGGAGTACCGGCCGGAGCGCGACTACCCGCAGGACCAGGACGACTTCCAGCTCCGGGCCTTCCCCTTCGACCCGGTCGAGGACGAGCGCGGCAAGCCGCGCTTCGCGTTCGGGCCGGCGCAGGCGATCGGGCCGGCGTGGGACGACTACCGCTCCCGCAACGCCGCGCAGGGCCGCTTCGTCGACGGCGACCGCCGCCAGTACCAGGTCTACAGCCACGTGCGCGGCGTCGGCGGGAGCACGCTCCACTTCCAGGGTGAGGCGCACCGCTTCCACCCCGACTCGCTGCGCATGCACACGCTCTTCGGCGCCGGCGCCGACTGGCCGCTGGCGTGGGAGGAGCTCGACCGCTACTACGCGATCGCCGAGCGGCGCATCGGCGTCGCGGCGCCGGACAACCCGCTGCGCCCCGGCGGCGGCCCGCACCTCCTGCCGCCGCATCCGCTCTCCTACGCCAGCCGGCAGCTTGCGCACGGATTCACGAGCGTCGGCGCGACGCTGCGAGCGAACGCGCTCGCGATCCTGCCGCGGCCGTTCGACCGCCGCCCGGCGTGCAACTACTGCAACTCCTGCACCCAGGGGTGCCCGATCGGCGACAAGGGGAGCGCCGACGTCACGTTCCTGCCGGCCGCGCGCGCCACCGGCCGCCTCGACCTCCGCACCGGCGCGCAGGCGGTCGAGGTCGGGGTCGGCCGCGACGGCCGTTGCACCGGCGTCGTCTACCGCGAGCCGGGCGGCGCCCGCGTCCGCGTCGCGGCGCGCTGGGTCGTGCTCGCGGCGGGTGCGGTCGAGACGCCGCGCCTGCTCCTGTGCTCCCGCTCGCGCGCCCACCCGGACGGCCTCGGCAACGGCCGCGGCCAGGTCGGGCGGAACCTCACCGAGAGCCTGACCTGGACCAGCGTCGCGCTCCTGCCGGCGCGCGTCGACTCGTTCCGCGGCGTGCCGATCGACGGCTCCGCGTGGGAGTTCGCCGTCCCGCACCGGGGCGACGGCTGGGTCGGCGGCTTCCGGCTCGCGACCGCGCACGGCGCGGCGGAGCTGCGCGGGCCGTCGGCCTACGCGCAGCGGCTCGTGCCCGGCTTCGGCGCGGCGCACGCGCGGCGGGTGCGCGAGACGTTCGGCCACGCGGTCGCCGTGCTCGCGGTCGGCGAGTGGCTCCCCAACCCGGACACCGCCGTCGACCTCGACCGCTGGCGGGGCGACGCCGCCGGGATGCCGCTGGCTCGGATCCGCTCGGCGCTCGGCGAGAACGAGCGGCGCCTGCTGCGGACGATGGCCGACACCACGCGCGAGGTGCTGCGGGCGGCGGGCGCGGGCGAGGTCGTCGAGCAGACCTCCGCGCTCGACCTCTTCGCGGCGGCGCACGTCCTCGGCACCTGCCGGGTCGGCTCCGACCCCGAGGCCTCGGTCGCGGACGCCGAGGGGTTCTGCCACGGTGTGGCGAACCTCGCGTTCGCCGACGGCTCCGCGCTGCCCTCGAGCGGCTGCGGCGACTCGCCGTTCCTGACCATCACGGCGATGGCGATCCGCACCGCCGACCGGCTGATCGAGCGGGCGCGCCGCGGTTGACAGCGATCTAGCCCGACACTACGCTTGCGCCAGTTGCTCGTGGCGAAGTGCATCGGCACCGGGGGGGATCGATGACGAGAATGCGCGTGCTGTTCCTGTGGCTGTTGTGCTGCGTGCCGGCGGTGGCGTTCGCCGGGGTCCAGCAGGGCCGGGGCATCCCGACGCTGGGCGAGGTTGGCCTGCTGGTGCTGGGCGCGGGCCTCGTCGGCGGCGGCGCCTTCGTGCTGCGCAGGCGCCAGCGCTGAGGCTCGATCCACCGAGGGTGAGATGCGCGGACGCTGCCGCCGCAACCGGGCGCGGCGCGGAGTGGGGGGACCGATGACACGAGTTCGTGGGCTGCTTCTGGCCGCGATGATCTGCTTCCCTGCGGTGGCGTTCGCCGGGTTCCCGCAGGGCCGGATCATTCCAACGCTCGGCGAGGTCGGGCTCGTCGCGCTGGGGGTCAGCCTGCTCGGGGGCGGCGCCCTGGCGCTGCGCCGGCGCAAGCGCTGAGCCGCGGCTTCCTCCCCCGCCAGGTCGACGGCCTCGCCGTGCTCCTCGCCGGCCGGCCGCGCCGGCTGGCCGCGCTCCTGTGCGGGTTCGTCCCGGCGCTCTGGGTTCTCGTGCCGGTCCACGAGCTGCTCCACGCCGCCGGCTGCGCGCTGACCGGCGGCGCCGTCTCGCGCTTGGAGATCGAGCCGCTGTTCGGCGGTGCGTTGCTCGCCCGCGTCTTCCCCTGGATCGTCGCAGGCGGCGAGTACGCCGGGCGGCTGTCGGGGTTCGCGCCGGCCGGCGACCTCTCGTATCTCGCCACCGTACTGCTGCCCCACCTCGCGCTCGCGCCCGCCGGCGCGGCGCTGTGCCGGGCCGCCGCGCGACGCGGCCGGCCGGCGCTGTGGGGCGCCGCCTTCGCCGCTGCGGCGCAGCCGCTCGCCTCGCTGTTCGGCGACTTCTACGAGGCGGCGGCGATCCCGCTCACCGCGGCGGCGCAGCGGCTGGGCGCCGCGTGGGCGCCGGCGTTGCGCGGCGACGACGTGCAGCTCGTCTGGCGGCGGGTGGCGGCGCTCGGCGCCACGGGTCCGGTCGTGCTGTTCGTCGCGGCGGCGGTCGCTGGCGTCGCGCTCGCGCTCGCGCTGCTCCGCCTCTCGGGCGGTGTCGCGATCCGGCCCGGCCGAGCTCCGGCGCGCGGCTGAAGCCCCACGGTCGCCGCGCCATCGAGCGTAAGATGGTGTCCAGAGACGTCGACCGAGGCTTCCCGTGAGCGATGGTCCGTCACCCCGCAGCGCAGCCCGACCCGGAGAGCGTCGCCGGGCGCGCCGTCGCGGCCCGGCCGGGGCGAGGCCTCCGCGCGCGACCGCGGAGGGCGAGCAGCGCGAGAGCCAGCGGCTGTTCCGCGCGCTGGCTGAGAACTCTCCGGTCGGGATCTTCCGCACCGACACGGGCGGGCGGACGACCTACGTGAACCCGCGCTGGTGCGAGATCGCCGGGATCCCCGCGGAGCGCGCGCTGGGCGACGGCTGGCTCGACGCGGTCGACCCGGACGACCGCGAGCGGCTGGCGAGCGGCTGGACCGCGGCCTCGACGGCGGGCGGCGTCTCCTCGGCCGAGTACCGGTTCCGCCGCCCCGACGGCACGATCGTGTGGGTGGCGGGGCACGCGGTCCCCGAGCTCGACGAGGCGGGAGGGGTCGCCGGCTACGTCGGCACGGTGAGCGACGTGACCGAGGTCCGGCAGGCGCAGCGGGCGCTCGCCGCGAACGAGCTGCGGCTGCGGCTCGCCCTCGACGCGGCCGCGCTCGGCAGCTGGGACTGGGACCTCGCCTCGGGCCGCGTCGTCTGGGCCGGCCGCCACGCGGCGCTGCTCGGCCTCGGCGACGGGGGCGACGCCGCGACCTACGACGCGTTCCTGCGCTGCGTGCACCCCGACGACCGCGCCGGCCTCGAGCGCGCGGTGGGGCGCGCCCTGGAAGGCGACGGCGCCTACGCCCACGAGTACCGCGTGGTGTGGCCCGACGCGAGCGTGCACTGGATCGCGGGCAACGGGCGCGTGCTGTTCGACGCGGGTCGCCGGCCGACGCGGATGCTCGGCGTGATCCGCGACGTGAGCGAGGGGAAGCGGACGGAGGAGCGGCTGGCGCACCAGGCGGCGCGGCTGGAGACGTCGCAGCGGGTCGCCGGGATGGGCTTCCTCGACTGGGACCTCCGCACCGGCAGGGTGTACGTGTCGCAGCAGGTCCGGAGGATCTTCGGCCTCGACCCCGACGTCGAGTTCACCACCCCGGAGCTGGTCGCCCGCAGCGTCCACCCCGACGACGTGGATGCGGTGCGGCAGGGTCTCGAGCAGGGCGCGCGGGGGGAGCGGCCCTACGACCTCGAGCACCGCATCGTGCGGCCCGACGGCGCGGTGGTGTGGCTCCACGCCCAGGGCGAGCTGATCCGCGACGCGCAGGGAAACCCCGCGACGCTGCTCGGGACCGTCGTCGACATCACCGAGCACAAGCGCGAGCAGCAGGCGCTGCGCGAGTCGGAGGCGAAGTACCGGCACATCTTCGAGCGGGCGCCTGCCGGCATCTACCAGTCCTCGCTGGGCGGGCGCCTGCTGAGCGCGAACCCGGCCCTGGCGCGGATGTTCGGGTACGGCAGCCCGGAGGAGCTGGTGGGAGCCGCGGTCGACCTCGCCGGGCGGTTGTTCGTCCACCCCGAGGCGCGGGCCGAGTTCGTCCGCCAGGCGCTCGGGGCGCCCGGCTTCGTCCAGCGCGTGGTCGAGTACCGGCGCAAGGACGGCTCGGTGCTGGTCGCGAACGTGCACATGCGGGCGGTCCGCTCGGCGAGCGGCGAGCCGGAGTTCCTCGAGGGTTTCGCCGAGGACGTCACCGAGCGGACGCGCGCCGAGGAGCAGACGCGGCGGCAGGCGGAACGCCTCGACGCGCAGGTGAAGATGCTGGAGTCGCTGCACGTCAGCGCGCGGCTGCTCGCCGGCACGCTCGACGTCTCGACCGTGACGGAGTACATCGCCTGGACCTGCGTCGAGACGTTCGGCGCCCGGCTGGTGTGGGTCGGTCGCGCGGAGGCGGACGGCAGCGTGACGGTCGTCGCGCAGTTCCCGCCGGGGCACGACTACCCGCACCGGATCGCGGTGCGGTGGGACGACTCTCCGCTCGCGCAGGGGCCGACCGGCCAGGCGATCCGCCTCGGCACGCCGGTCGTGTTCGCCGATCTCGCGGCGGAGCGGGAGTTCGCACCGTGGCGCGAGGCCGCGCTGGCGGAGGGCCTGCGCACGAGCGCCGCGTTCCCGCTGCTCGGCCCCAGCCACCCGTTCGGCGCGTTCACCGTCTACTCGGACCAGCCCGGGTTCTTCACCGAGGAGCGCTCGTACCTGTTCCAAACGTTCGCCCACCAGGCCGCGGCGGCGCTCGAGAACGCGCGCCTGTTCGGCGAGATCCAGGGGGAGGCGGCGCGCCTGGAGCGGCGCGTGGCGCAGCGCACCGCGGAGCTCGAGGAGACCAACCGCGAGCTGGACGCGTTCGCCTACTCGGTCTCGCACGACCTGCGCGCGCCGCTGCGGGCGATGTTCGGGCTCTCGCAGGCGCTGCTCGAGGACTACGCCGAGCGCCTCGACGAGACGGGGAAGGACTACGCGACGCGGGTCGTCGCCGCGGCCAAGCGCCTCGACGAGATGATCCAGGACCTGCTCGCCTACAGCCGCCTGACCCGGTCGGAGCTCGTGCTGCAGCCGGTCGACCTCGGCCACGTCGTCCGCGACGCGCTGCTCACGCTCCGGGAGGCGGTGGCGAAGGCGGAGGTCGCCGTGGACGAGGCGATGCCGGTGGTGCTCGCCAACCGGCCGACGCTGCTGCAGGTGCTCACCAACCTGATCGGCAACGCCGTGAAGTTCGTCGCGCCGGGCGTGCGCCCCGCGATCCAGGTGTCGGCGGCGCCGGCCGGGTCGATGGTGCGGGTGTCGGTGCGCGACAACGGGATCGGTATCGCGCCCGAGCACCTCGAGCGCATCTTCCACGTGTTCGAGCGGCTCCACGGCGCCGAGACCTACCCCGGCACCGGGATCGGCCTCGCGATCGTGCGCAAGGGGATCGAGCGCATGGGCGGCCGGGTCGGCGTCGAGTCGCAGGTCGGGACCGGCAGCCGCTTCTGGTTCGAGCTGCCGCCGGCAAGGGAGGCGAGATGAACCGTCCGGTCGCGCCGGTGCTGCTGGTCGAGGACGACCCCAACGACGTGATCCTCATCCGCCGCGCGTTCCGCGACGCGAAGGTGGCCAACCCGCTCGAGGTGGCCGGCGACGGCGAGGAGGCGGTCGCGTACCTCGCGGGGGCGGGGACGTACGCGGACCGCGAGCGGCACCCGCTGCCGTCGGTCGTCCTCCTCGACCTCAAGCTGCCGCGCAAATCGGGCCACGAGGTGCTGGCGTGGATCCGCGCCCACCAGGAGCTGCGCCGGCTGCCGGTCGTGGTCCTCACCTCCTCGACCGAGCGCGCCGACGTCAACCGCTCGTACGAGCTGGGCGCCAACTCCTACCTCACCAAGCCGGTCTCGCCGGCGAACCTGATCGAGATGGTGCGCACGCTGCAGGTCTACTGGCTGATCCTCAACGAGCCGCCCGACATCGCCGCGGGCGGCGCGAACGGCCCGGCGCCGGAGCGGCCGCCGGGGAGGTGAGCCCATGGACGGACCCCTCCACGTCCTGATCGTCGACGACAACCCCGACGACCGGCTGCTGCTGCGCCGCCTGCTCAGGCAGGAGTTCGCCGGGATCCAGATCCGCGAGGCCGCGGACCCGGCTGCGCTCGACCTCGCCCTCGCGGAGCCGAGCTACGACGCGATCGTCACCGATTTCCACCTGTCGTGGTCCGACGGCCTGGCGGTGCTGGCCCGCATCCGCGCCGTCGCCCCGGAGTGCGTGGTCCTCATGTTCACCGGCACGGGCAGCGAGGAGGTCGCGGTCGAGGCGATGAAGCGTGGCCTCGACGACTACGTGCTCAAGTCGCCCAAGCACGCGCTCCGGCTGCCCGCCGCGCTGCGAGGCGCGCTCGCCCGCCGCGCGGCGCAACGCAAGGCCGCGGCCGCGGAGCTGCGGCTCCACCAGCTGCTCGACCGCCTCGACGTGGGCGTCTTCCGCGCCACCCTCGACGGCAAGGTGCTCGACTCGAACCGGGCGTTCCGCGACCTCCTCGGCGTGAGCGAGGAGCAGCTCGCCGCCGTCTCGCTCCCCGGCTTCTACGCCGATCCGGCCGAGCGCGAGCGGCTGCTCGCCTCGCTGCGCTCGGAGCGGGCGGTGCATGACTTCCACGTCGAGCTGCGTCGCCTCGACGGGCGCACCCTGTGGGCGTCGCTCACGGAGGCGCTGAGCCAGGACGAGGCGGGCGCGTGCCTCGTCGACGGCATCCTCGAGGACATCACCGAGAAGCTGGCGGCGGCGGCGCGCATCGAGCACCAGAACCGCCTCGCGCTGGTCGGCCAGTTCGCCGGGGGACTGGCGCACGACCTCAACAACATCCTGGTGGCGATCCTCACCTACCCGCAGGCGCTGCTGCGCGAGGAGGCGCTGTCCGAGCGCGCCCGCCGGGCGCTCGAGACGGTCGCCGCCCAGGCCCGGCGCGGCGCCGAGATCGTCCGCAAGATGCTCGACTTCTCGCGCCAGTCGCGCAGCGAGCCGTGCGCGGTCGCGGTCGAGGGGTTCGTCACCGACCTCGTGCGCGTGCTGCGGAGCGTGATCCCGGAGACGATCCGGATCGAGTCGAGCCTGACGGGCGCCGGCGGCTCGGACCTCTGGGCCGACCCGACCCAGCTGCAGCAGATCGTCATGAACCTCGCGCTCAACGCCCGCGACGCGATGCCCGTTGGCGGCGTGCTGACGATCGCCGCGGCCCCGGTCCGCGTCGAGGAGGGCGAGGCGCCGCCGTGCGCGGGCCTCGCCGCCGGGCGGTGGGTGCGCCTGACGGTGAGGGACACCGGGACCGGGATCCTGCCGGAGCACATGGGCCGCCTGTTCGAGCCGTTCTTCACCACCAAGCCG
>Ga0335081_10022492_pt1 | contig 10201 bp, 8 predicted proteins | sample Lox_Sample_35_FD_206713 | JGI IMG/M metagenome (GOLD analysis project Ga0335081, IMG submission 206713) | Soil microbial communities from Loxahatchee National Wildlife Refuge, Florida, United States - Lox_Sample_3.5 | ecosystem: Environmental > Terrestrial > Soil > Wetlands | place: USA: Florida... | reverse complement strand
GGACGGCAAACCCCGGACCAGCAAGAAGATCACCGCGATCAGCACCGGGATCCACCACAAACCGGGCGCGACACGCCGACGGAAATCCGTGACAACCACCGCCGGACCTTAACTCCCCGACATTGCCGCTAACCCCACCCGGCTCCGTTAACGCTCCGCCGGGTGCTGCCGCCTGCCCAGTGACCGACCGATTTTCGATTCAGCTTCAGGCTGGCGGCTCGGCCTGGAAACGGGCCGGGTCGGAGCCCAGCGTCGAAAGCCACATTGGTGGGAGCAACTGAGCGGTCCGTAGCGTGAAGCGAAGCCTGCCGCGGTCACGTGCACCTGCGGCTGGGCCGTGCAGCCTGCGGTGCACGTCGGACACGCAACCCGAAGGCGCGCCTGGATCTCGCATCGAGCAGCTGGCTGTGCGAGTCTCGCCTGCGACCCCTAATGACCCTCGGAATCCAAAAGGCCGCCAGCCCTGATGGGTGAACCACGCTGTTGGGGCGCTCCTGCGGCGCGATGCGAGCCCACCAGTCCTTACCCGCGCGACCTCTTAGTTGCCCCGCTCTACGGCGAGCACGAGAAGATCGTGACAGACCTTGCCGAAGCTGAGACCGGCCGCCTCGAGCGCCATAGGGAGCGTGCTCGTTTCAGTCATTCCTGGCGCCACATTCACCTCGAGAAAGAATGCGGTGCCCGCATTGTCCACGATGAGGTCTGTACGGGACAGGTCGCGCAGGCCGAGTACGGTATGCGCGGTCACCGCGCTGTCTGCGGCAGATTTGGCTGCTGCCGCGGAGATCCTCGCCGGCGTATAGAACTCGGTGCGGCCGGCTGTGTACCTGGCCGTGTAGTCGTACGCTCCCTCATCGGGGACGATCTCGACGGCCGGGAGTGCCTGCGGCCCATCGCCTAGATCGATCACGCCGACTGCCACCTCGGTTCCAGTGATAAGACGCTCGATGAGTGCGGTGTCGCCGTAGGCGAAGCAGCCCACCATTGCCGCTGGAAGCTCTTCCGCCGACCGCACCGGCCCAGCGCCCAGCGCCGAGCCGCCACGCGATGGCTTGACGAACAGCGGCAGCCCGAGCCGCGCCACGATGCGGTCGAGCACGGCGGTCGCTCCGAGATCGTGGAACGTCTCCTTGGGCAGCGTGACGGCCTCCGGTGTCGTCAGACCGGCCGCTCGGGCCACCGTCTTGGCCGTTGGCTTGTCGAAGGCGAACCGGCACGAACCGGCCGTAGCGCCGACGAAAGGTACGTCGAGCAAATCAAGCACCTCGCGGACGGCGCCGTCCTCGCCCGAGGCACCGTGAATCGCGGGAAACACCGCGTCAGGCGGGTCGGCGATGATGGCGGGAATCAGCGCGGAATCGGCGTCCACGGTGAGCGCATCCACGCCGTTCTCACGCAGCGCATCGCAGAGCCTGTGCCCGGAACGCAGGGATACCTCGCGTTCGGGGGACAGGCCTCCGGCGAGCACGAGGATGTGGCCCAGGTTGGTCATTTTGGGTCCTTCCGTGGCGGCGAGCCGCCCGCGTTATGCGAAAACTTTCCGCCGCCGACGATGGTGACGCGGCTCAGGCGACCTCAGGCCCTGGCGTTTCCACCCCAAGGTTTCCGTGTGTCCCGCCCGATCCGAACGTTTCGCGAAGCTCGATCTCTGCCTCGACGACGCGTGCGAGCCGACGGACGCCCTCCCTGATCCGGTCAGGTTCGGGGAAGCAGTATGACAGCCGCATGTGCTGTGCCCCCTGGCCGTCCGCGTAGAACCCGGTGCCTGGCACATACGCGACACGGGAAGATACAGCGCGCGGCAGCATCGCCTTGGCGTCCAGGCCCGTTGGGAGCCGCAGCCAGACGTAGAAGCCACCCCCCGGGCGGGTCCAGTGGCACCCGGCCGGCATCAGGGCCTCGAGCGAGCCGAGCATGGTGTCCCTGCGATGCTGGTACAGGTCACGGAAGATCTTGACCTGCTCACGCCACGGTTGGGTACACAAGTACTCGCGGACCAGCAACTGTGCCAGGCTGGACTGGCAGAGCACCGCGGACTCGGCGGCAAGGACGAGCTTGTCCCTTACCGCCGGCGGTGCGACCGCCCAGCCGACCCGGACGCCAGACGCGAACGTTTTGGAGAAGCTCCCCAGGTAGACGACCCCATCCGGATTGTCCGCCCGCAGTGGCCGCAGTGGCTCCCTGTCGAACCCGAGCAGCCCGTACGGGTTGTCTTCCACGATGAGCAGCCCGGCCGCGTTACAGATGTCGAGGATCCGGTGGCGCCGCTCGGCGGCAAGGGTCACACCCGCCGGATTGTGGAAGTTCGGCACCGTGTAGAGGAATTTCGCCCGCCGGCCCGCGGCAGCGAGCTCCGTTATGGCACTGTCGAGTGCCTCGGGAATGAGCCCGTTGTCGTCCATCGGCACGTGCAGAACCTCCGCCTGGTACGCGGCGAAGGCACCGAGCGCGCCGACATACGAGGGTGCCTCGGCGAGCAGTACGTCACCCGGATCGGCGAAGATACGCGTGATCAGGTCGAGGGCCTGCTGCGAGCCGACGGTCACGACCACGTCGTCCGGATGCGCGTTTACCCCCTCAAGCGCCATGACTTCGCAGATCTTCTCCCGCAGGCCAGGATCTCCGTGCGCGGGGCAATATTGCAGGGCGACCGAGCCATGGTCGGCTATGAGCTGGCCAGCCATGCCTCCGATCACGTCGAGTGGCAATGCGGACACGTATGGTGATCCGCCAGCGAAGGAGACTATCTCCGGACGAGCGGCTACGGCGAACAGTGCGCGGATCTCCGAGGCGATCATTCCGCGTGCCCGGGCCGCATAGACATCGACGTAAGGATCGATCCGTGATCCATGAGGCTGCTGTGGATCCGTCCGCACTGCATCTCCCTGGCTGGTGATTCCGTGCCCGGAGCCCATTCACCATGGGCCTGCACCGAGGTCTTCGAGCCTACGTGGCGGAAACGACTTGGCCCGCCGGTTTCCGCGTCAGATATGCTGCCACGCGGGGCCTCCAGCCTGGCGTGCCCGCCCCGGGGTGCTCGCCTCCGGCCGGTAGTCGCCGCAAGCAAGGGAATAGCCAACCAGGCCAATAGCCACCGAGGAATCCGGGTGCCCCGCCGTCTCGCCGGCATTACGCTGGACAATCTCGACGACCTGCCACGCAGGTGCCGCAAGTGTGTCTTCTGGGAGCTCGACGCCGTCAGCCGGGTCCGTGCGGAAGAGTTGGGCGGGCCGGAGTTGGAGAAGGAGTCGTGGATTTCCTCGACCCTGCTCGAATGGGGAAGCTGCGGAAAGATCGTGTACGTGGATGGCGCGCCTGCGGGTCATGTGCTCTATGCGCCGCCGCTGTACGTGCCACGATCACTGGCCTTTCCGACCAGCCCGGTAAGCGCGGATGCCGTGCTGCTCATGACGGCGTATGTCCTGGACGAATTCGCGGGCTGCGGCCTCGGCCGGGTGCTCGTCCAGACGGTCGCGAAGGATCTGAACAGGCGCGGTGTCAAAGCGATCGAGGCCTTTGGTGATCTGAAGTGGGAGCAACCTTCCTGCGTCCTACCAGCCGACTACCTGCTCGCGGTGGGGTTCAAGACGGTCCGGCAACATCCGCGCTATCCCCGGCTACGGCTGGAATTGAAAACGGCGCTGTCCTGGCGGGAGGACGTAGAGATGGCGCTCGAACGCCTGCTCAGGACCATGACCCCGGAGCGCGCTCTGCGGCCGGTCTGACGCGGCCGGTCTGATCGCAGGTGCACGAAAGAAACGAGCCGCCGCTGACGATGCGGGTTCCTGCCCTGTCCCGCAGTAGTTAAGTTAAGTCGGCGCCGCTTCGTGCGGGGTGAGTGCCGACCAGGGACATCCAGCCCGCACGAAGAGTCGAACACCGCCCCCCAGCCGTTGTCCGGACCCTGCGGACCGCTGCCGCGCATCCGCAACTGCGGTCCGCCTAACGGTCGCAGGGTTAGCCGATGAAGTCGGAAAGCTCGCGCAGCAGCGCCGCCTTCGGCTTCGCGCCGACGATCTGCTTGACCACCTCGCCGCCAGAGAATACGCCCAGCGTCGGAATGGCCAGGATCCCGTACCGCTGCGCCACTTCGGGGTTCTCGTCGATGTTGAGCTTAACGATATCGATCTTGTCGCCGTGCTCTTGCGCGATCTCCTCGAGGACCGGGGCGACCATGCGGCACGGCCCGCACCACTCAGCCCAGTAGTCGACCACCACAGTTCTTTCGCTCTTGAGAACGTCGACGTCGAAACTTGCGTCCGTGACAATCTTGGTGGCGCCCAACTCGCTCTTCTTCCTGTCTGTTTGCCTGACGGCTTCCTATGTACCATGAGCTGCCGCGCTACCTGCGGCAGCCGTCGTGGCTAGCTCGCCGTGGCCGTTACTTTCACGGCCGTGTCCAAGGGTCAGCTTTCCTGGCCGGCCAGGAAACGTTCGGCGTCGAGAGCGGCGGCACACCCGGTCCCGGCTGCGGTGACCGCTTGGCGGTAGGTCCGGTCCACCACATCGCCGGACGCGAACACGCCGACGATGCCCGTGCGGGTGGTGGAACCCTCAACCTTCAGGTATCCGTCCGGATCGGTCTCCAACTGGCCGGCGAAAAGCTCGCTACGTGGGTCGTGGCCAATCGCCACGAACAGGCCCCCGAGTTCAAGCACGCTCTCCTCGCCGGTCCTGGTGTCGCGGATGCGCGCACCGGTGATCCGGTCCTCACCGAGCACCTGCACGACCTGGCTGTTCCAGAGGAAGCGGATCTTCGGATTCGCGAAGGCCCGGTCCTGCATGATCTTCGAAGCCCGCAATGCGCCACGCCTGTGGATGACCATGACGCTGTCGGCGAACCGGGTGAGGAACATGGCCTCCTCGAGCGCCGAGTCCCCGCCGCCGACGACCGCGATGTTCTTTTTGCGGAAGAAGAATCCATCGCACGTGGCACACCAGGACACTCCGTGACCGGCCAGACGTTTCTCGCCCGGGACGCCGAGCTCACGGTACCTCGAACCGGTTGCGATGATCACTGTCCTGGTCAGGTGGGCCTCACCCGAGGCGATGACCACCTTGGGATCGGCGCTCAGGTCAACTTCGGTGACATCGTCGGCGACAAGTTCGGCGCCGAACCTTTCGGCCTGCTTGCGCATGGCATCCATCAGGTCGGGGCCAAGTATCCCGTCGGGGAAGCCAGGGTAGTTCTCTACCTCGGTGGTGGTCATCAGCGCGCCACCTGCAGTCACCGAGCCCTCGAACACCAGCGGCTTCAGATTTCCACGCGCCGCGTACAAGGCCGCCGTGTAACCCGCCGGCCCAGAGCCAATGATGATCACATTGCGCACGTCGCTCACGACCGCACCTGCCCCTTTCTTGCCGCACGCGGAGACCCTCGCGCCACCCCGCTAAACTGATCCTAGGGCCGGTTGATTCCCGGAGCGAGAACGACGGCGCCAGGCCCGCGACGTCAGAGGCCGGAAGTCGCGATTACGTCACCGCTGGATGCCGAGCATACGGGGTCGACGACCCAAACGTGGCCGCGCGCACGGCTGCTCCCCGGAGCGATGATCACCATCGCGTGGTGACCCTGATAGGCGGCCATGTCCACGACAAGCGGCTGGATGCCGCCGGTGACCCGCAGTAGGCAGCCTGGTAGCGACGGACTGATCCTGGACCGTTGCACGGGGATACTGCCCGCTTTATCAGGCGACGGGATCTTGGCGGCATAACGCTTGGCCACTGCCGCGGCCTGCGCGCCCAGGTTCACGCGCTGATAGGTGGTGCCACTACGCACGACAATGACCGCCTTGGCAGCGGGAACCGACTGCCCGTGCATTGGCATGCGCGGCGACAGCGCGGCACCGGACCTACCCTGCTGCTTGCCCGCGGTTCGGGCTGATGTAGACGCGACGGGCGAGTGCTGTGTCAAGGTGTGAGCGAGCAGGTAACCGCCGCCTGCAAGCACGCAGATCGATGCCGCGGCCGCCAGTGGCCGCAACCCGATCGCCATCACGCCACGCCCGGCCCGCTCACGTCCGGCCGGTCGAGACCCGGCCCGCTCGGGTGGCGCACGGTGCACTTGCCTGGCTTGTCGTGCGCGCCGCTCGCGGGAGCCGGCCGAGGTCTCGGCGGCCGCGGTCCCTGTGGCCGCGTCTTCCGCGGTATTTTCTGTGGCGGCGGCCCCCGCAGCAGCGACCTCGGCGGCTAGCACGGCATCAAGCCGGCGTGCCAGCACCGGCGGCAGCGGAAGCGCGGGTGCCTCCGCCAGTCGCACCGTCACCTCGTCGAGAGCTGACCGGCGGTGTGCGCACGAGGCACAGCCGGAGAGGTGGCGTGCGACCCATTCGCCGGCCGCCTGGTCCAGCAATCCTTCGCGGAAGGCAGCGATGAGCTCCAGATCGGCATGATCGTTCATACTCTTTCGCCACCTCCCTCCAAAGGCTGGCTGATGGGATCTTCCAGGCGCCGGTCGAGTTCGTGGCCAGCGTGGCTGCCGCGATCCCCCTGTGAAGGTGAGACGTCGCCAGGACCGGGGTGGTTCCGTAGATGGCTCAGGAATGGAACCAGCCGGGCCCGGCCGCGCGCGCAGCGGCTCTTGATCGTGCCAACGGAGGTTTCGAGCAGGTCGGCCGCGACCTGCACCGGATAACCCAGCATGTCTACGAGAACAAGCGCAGCACGCTGCTCGTAGGGCAGCATCCGTAGTGCCGCGTCGACGTCGAGTACGGTGTCATGGTCGTATAGAGGGTCGCCGGCCGTGACCCCGCCGCGGGTGAGCGCGTCCAGGCTTTGCTCATCCCCGGCGGGTACCGTGGGCCTGGCCGCGCGATGGCGGACCCTGTCCAGGCATGCGTTCACCACGATGCGGTACAGCCAGGTGGTCACCGCCGAGTCGCCACGGAACGATCCGGCTCGGCGGAAGGCGGAGATCATCGCCTCCTGGAGGGCTTCTGCGGCCTCCTCCGTGTCGCCGAGGGTGCGAAGCGCCACCGCCCACAGGCGGTCCCTGTGCCGCGAGAACAGCATGCCGAACGCTTCGTGATCCCCCGCGACATGCCGTCGCAGCAGTTCGGCATCCGAGGGCTGCGCCTCGCGCTCGCGGGTCACGCCGATCCCGTCAGTCCGAGCCTCGGACGGTGATGCTAAAGATCTCGGCCTCGAACTGACGCGGGTTGTTCGCCTCGGGCGGTAGCTTGGTGAACCAGATCAGCACATACCGGCCGGTTGCCGAGTCACTGGCGCGGAAGGTGTAGTCGCCGCCCGCGATGTTGTCCGCCCGTGCAACCGTGGTGAAGCTGGACAGTGCTGCGGGGGAGAGAGCGTTGTTGTTGCCCAGCTCAATCCGCACATCGGCCCCCGCCGTGGGGCCGAACAGGACATCGACGTCGCTGAGCCTGACCGGCTTGCCCATGTCGAGGATCAGGCCTGTGCCCTTCTTCAGCCCACCGAATACCGGGTTGTTCAAGTAGAACAGCGTGTGCCACGCGGTCCGTGGATTGCCGTCGATGGCAAGCGGTGCCTCGCTGTCGTTCTCGTCCTGATCCGTACCGTTGGTGTCGAATACGTCGAAACCGTGCGCGCTCAGCGGGGTCAGCACCGCCCCGGCCGAGGTGTTCTGCCCTGGCGCGGTAGTGCCGGGCCGGGAAGAGCCACCATGATCACGGCCCAACGTCCAGACGCCGACCCCGATTGCCGCCGCCACAAGCACAACGACGACACCCCCAAGTGCCTTGCCGATGACGGGACGGTCGCGCCGAGGGGGCATAGTCCTCGACCCACCGGTCTGTATCGCGTGGGTGCTGGCCTGGGATTGAGGTGGCATCGAAGACGCCGTCGAACCTCCCATGGTCCCGCGACCCATGGTCCCGCGACCCACGCCTGGACGTGGTGCGGCAAGGAGCGGTGGTGGCGTCAGCGGCCCCCCCGGCGCGACCCGGGACAGCGCCTCCGCGAGTGCCGCAGGGCTGGTGATCGGCGGCCGGCCGCGCCCTGGACGGCCCGAGAGCGCGAGGGAAGTGATCGCATCGATACCGGCGGGCACTCCCGCGCAGACCTGGCGTGGCGTGCAAGGCTCGCCATCCACATGCGGCGCCGACGCAAGGTGGACGGCGTCCTCGCCCGGCCAGTATGCGGTGAGCGCGGCATAGAGCAGACGGCCAAGCCCTTGCGTGTCGGCGACTGAGGGGTTGTCTGCGTGTGCGCCGTACATGGCGGCTTCGACACCCAGCCCGGTGATCTTAATGCCGCCGCCGGGAGTCCATCGCAGCGAACGGGGCGTGAGGCACAGGTGGGCTAGGCCAGCCGCGTGCGCCGCGGCGAGCGCCTGCGCCGCCTCGACGATAAGCGCGGCCGCGCGGGCGGGCTCCAGCGGTCCCGAGGCGAGCAGATCATCGAGCGAGTCTCCGCTCACCCACTCGAGCACCACGTATGCGCGGTCGCCGACATCCTCGACGTCGAAGACCTGCGCGAGGCGTGAGTCCGTCATCCTGCTAGCGGCGCGCGCGGCGGTCACCACGTGCTGAACCCGGGGGAAGCCCGGCGCGAACGTCAGTACGGCCACCGGTCGCGCAAGCGTCTCGTCGATGGCTTTCCACAGCGTTGTGCCAGCCGTGTCGCTGACTCTGTCCTCTAGCCTGTAACGGCCGGCAAGGCGGGTTCCCGGCTCGGATATGAACGTGCTCATGCAGATGCCGTCAAGAGCGGCCTAGGCCCTCGACCCTCCTTCCCTGCCCCCTTGAGACGGTCGCCGGGGACGTCGGAGACCAGAATCGTGCTGGAACCATGCTAGGACGCGCGGCCCGCTTGCCGGGGCTGCCGACCGGCCGCTCGGGCAAACCGTTATACGCGAGGATGCCTATCCTCTCATCCCGTCGCCTCTTACCGCGGCCGGTGGCGGCCACCACCCAAGCGTGCCGTGATCGTGCCGGCCAGATCGGCTAGTTCGCGGACCCCGAGTGCCCGTGCGAAGAGCAGGTACATCAGCAAGGCGCCACCACCGCCAAGTAGGGCAGTAAGCAACCCGTTCACGGGACCCGGGTGAAATACCACGCCTACGGCCATAGTCATCGCTACCGCGAAGACCACCGCGGGCAGCGAGGCGAGCAGCGTTCTGACCAAGGTCCAGGCGATTCGCTTGCCGTCGAGCCCGTCCGTGCGTGTCCTGAGGATCGTCCAGGCGATCGCGGTGCCCGCCATGTTCGCGACACCGAAGCCCGCGGCCAGGCCAGCCGTGATCTGGCCGGCCGGCAGGAGTGCGGCGGCCGCCACATTTACCGCGATGTTCACGGCCATCACCGCGAGGCCGATGAAGGCCGTGGTCCGGCTGTCGTGCATCGCGTAGAAAACCCGCAGCAACAGCTGGAACAGCATGTATGGCACCAGACCGAGGGAGAACACCGCGAACACCTCGCCGACGAAAATAGCGTCCTGAACCGATGTGCTGCCGTGCCCGAGCAGGAGGACAGCCAGCGAGGGCGCGAGCACCGCGAGCACGACAGCGGCCGGTACGGTAATTACGGATGCCAGCCGCACACCCGCGGAGAAGTCCTGCCTGACAAGCAGGAACCTGGCGTCCGCCGCGTGCGCGCTCATGCGCGGCAGCAGCGCGGTGATCACCGAGATGCCCACGATCGCATAAGGAAGCTGGAAGAGCAGCCACCCGTACTGATAGGCGCTGAAACCGGCGCCATACCCGATGTTCGCCGCCTCCGCCCGCACCGCCGCGTCATTGGCGAGGTTCTGGGTGACAAGCAGCCCGATCTGCGTGGTGACGACGTAGCCGAACATCCAGCCCGCCATCCGCCAGATCTCGGCAATTTCGTCGCGGTTCAGGCCAAGCTGCGGCCGCCAGCGGAATCCCACCCGCCGCAGCGCCGGGATCATGGCCGCGGCCTGGGCGATGATGCCAAGCGTGGTACCGATGCCGAGCAGTCGCACCTCGCCCGGGGTAATGGTCGATACGGTAACGCCGGTTCCAGCTGTGATCATATAGAGCGCGATGACGAAAATCACCACGATGTTGTTCACGACCGGTGTCCACATCGGCGCGGCGAAGCGGCCCCTGGCGTTGAGGATCGCACCGGCGAGTGCGCAGATCCCGTAAAAGAAGATCTGCGGGATGAAGAACCTCGCGAACGTCACCATGAGGGCTCGTTCCGGGCCGTGTACAGAGTGTGCGTAAATCGTGACGAGTACTGGCGCGGCCAGGGTCGCGACG
>Ga0335081_10022491_pt1 | contig 10201 bp, 11 predicted proteins | sample Lox_Sample_35_FD_206713 | JGI IMG/M metagenome (GOLD analysis project Ga0335081, IMG submission 206713) | Soil microbial communities from Loxahatchee National Wildlife Refuge, Florida, United States - Lox_Sample_3.5 | ecosystem: Environmental > Terrestrial > Soil > Wetlands | place: USA... | reverse complement strand
CTTGGGACCTGCGTCCACCAGCTCGGGCGAGCACTCCGGCGCGAACTTGCGGAAGTTGCCGACGTAGCGCGTGGCGAGCTCGCGGTAGCGGGCCCAGTACTCCTCCTCGCTCGGCCACGTCGACTCCGGGCGGAGGACGTCGTCGGGCAGGCCGGGGCAGTGCTCGGGCACCTCGAAGCCGAAGAGCGGGTCGACGCGGTACTCGACCTCGTCGAGGGCGCCGGACAGCGCCGCGTCGAGGAGGCCGCGCGTGTGCTCGATGCTGATCCGCTTGCCGACGCCGAAGGGGCCGCCGACCCAGCCGGTGTTGACGAGCCAGCAGCGGGCGCCGTGCCGCTCGATCTTCCGCTTCAGCAGGTCGGCGTAGACGGCGGGGTGATGCACCATGAACGGCGCGCCGAAGCAGGTGCTGAAGGTGATCTCCGGCTCGGCGCCGAGGCCCGCCTCGGTGCCCGCGATCTTCGACGTGTAGCCGGAGACGAAGTGGTAGAGCGCCTGGTCGACGCTCAGCCGCGCGATCGGCGGCAGCACGCCCTGCGCGTCGCAGGTCAGGAGCACGACGTTGGTCGGGTGGCCCGCCGTCCGCGACGGCACGGCGTTCGCGATGAAGTCGAGCGGATACGACGCGCGCGTGTTCTCGGTGTGACGGTCGTCGTCGAGATCGACGTGGCGCGTCGTCTCGTCGAAGGCGACGTTCTCGAGCACCGTCCCGAAGCGGCGCGTCGCGGCGTAGATCTCCGGCTCGGAGCGCGGCGACAGCCGGATCACCTTCGCGTAGCAGCCGTCCTCGTGGTTGAAGATCCCCTCGTCGCTCCAACCGTGCTCGTCGTCGCCGACGAGCCCGCGCCGCGGGTCGGCGGAGAGCGTCGTCTTGCCGGTGCCGGACAGCCCGAAGAAGAGCGCCGAGTCGCCGCCCTCGCCGACGTTCGCCGAGCAGTGCATGCTCAGCACGCCCTCGAGCGGCAACAGGTAGTTGAGCACGGTGAAGACGGACTTCTTCAGCTCGCCGGCGTAGCCCGTTCCGCCGATCAGGCAGAGCTTCCGCTCGAAGCTGAGGACGATGAACGTGCTCGTGCGCGTCCCGTCCGCGGGCTCGTACGCCTTGAACGACGGCGCGCAGACGATCGTGAAGTCGGGAACGTGCTCGCGGTACGCCTCGTGGCCCGACGGCGTCCGGAACATGTTGCGCACGAACAGGCTGTGCCACGCCTGCTCCGTCACGATCCGCAGCGGCAGCCGGTACTCGGGCTGCGCGCACGCGTCGAGGTCCTGGACGAACAGGTCGCGGCCCTGAAGGAACCCGAGCAGCCGCGCGAGGATCTCCTCGAACTTCCCCGGCGCGAGCGGGCGGTTGTACTCGCCCCACCAGACGTGATCCTCCGACGACGGCTCGCGGACGATGAACTTGTCCTGCGCCGCGCGCGACGAGTGCTTGCCCGTGTTCACGACGACGGGGCCGCCGGCGACGATCCGGCCCTCGGCGCGGAAGGCGATCTCCTCGTACAGCGCCTCGGCCGGGAGGTTCCAGTAGACGCAGCGCGCGTTCGTGATCCCGTGGTTCTCGAGCCCGTAGTCGCTCGCGAGCTCGCGCGCCTGGCCCTGCGCCGGCGTCCTCACGTTCAGCGGGTTGAAGCTCGAACCGACGCTCACAGCCAGTCCCTCACGATCCGGCGGTCGCCGATGTAGATGTCGTTCGGCGCGGACGGATCGAGCGCCCAGCGCAGGCGCCGGATCCCCTCGGTCACGTCCTTCGTCGAGCCGCAGTAGCTGAGGCGCAGGTGCCCCTCCGCGCCGAACTCCTTGCCGGGGACGGTGACGACGAGCGCGCGGTCGAGCAGGAAGCGCGACAGCTCCTCGGAGTCGTGCGAGAACGCGCTGAAGTCCGGCAGGCAGTAGAAGGTGCCGAGCGGCTTCTCGACGCGCACGCCCTCGAAGGCGCGCAGCTCCTGCAGCATCACGTCGCGCTGGTTCTGGATGCCGAGGCGGAGGTTCTCGACGGTGCTCTGCACGCCGGTGAGCGCGCCCTCGGCGGCCGACATCGACACCGCCGCCGGGCACGACGTCGTCTGCGCCTGCACGTTCTTCATCACCTCGACGAGCGGGCGCGGCGCGATCGTCCAGCCGACGCGGAAGCCGGTCATCCCGTACAGCTTCGAGACGCCGTTGACGACGATCACCGACGACTCGTCGACGTCGCGCTCGGTGTACGCGTACGCCGACGGCGGGTGCACGCCGTCGAAGACGAGCCGGTGGTAGATGTCGTCCATGATCAGATGGACGCCGCGCTCCTCGCAGAGCGCGACAAGCCCGGCGATCAGCTCGTCCGGGTAGACCGCGCCGGACGGGTTGTTCGGGCTGTTCACGATCAGCGCCTTCGTGTACGAGCTGAACGCGTCCGCCACCTCCTCGAGCCGCGGCACGAAGCTCCCGTCCTCGGGCGTGACGATCACGGGGATCCCGTAGACCATCCGCACCATCTCGGGGTAGCTGACCCAGTACGGCGCGAGGATCACGACCTCGTCCTGCGGGTCGACGAGCGTGAGCAGCGTGTTGTAGATCGACTGCTTCGCGCCGGAGGAGACGATCACGTTGTCGGGCGCGACGACGCGGCCGTAGTTCTCCTCCGTGTAGCGGATGATCGCCTGCTTCAGCGCGATTGTGCCGTCGGTCGGGACGTACTTCACGTCGCCGCTCGTGAGCCGCGCGGCCGAGCTGACGATCGCCGACAGCGGCACCTTGTTCTTCGGCTCGCCGCCGCCGAGGTGGATCACGGGCTGGCCCTGTGCGGCGAGCAGCGCCGCGCGCTCGTTCAGAGCGAGCGTCGCGGATTCGCGAATGGCGCGGGCGAGGTGGCTGACTGCCATTCGCTGCAGCCTGTCCGAAGGCGCTCCCGGCGCCATCGGTAGGGGGCCGTGGAGCGCCTTCGGAGAGGTACTGAAGGCTAGGGCGCCGTCGCGCCGGCGACGAGGAGCTCGCAGGGACCGACGAAGCCGCCGGGGCCCTCGAACTGCGTGAGCGCCTCCTCCACCTCGTCCCAGGCCGCGTCGCGCTCCTCCTGCAGCAGCCCGGCGAGCATCTGGTGGAGGGCGCCGAACGACTCCCGCTCGAAGCGCGCGCACTCCGTCGCCGACGCCATCAGCACCGGCGCCTCGACCGCGTGGACGTCGACGTCCGTGAAGCCGGCCTCCTCCAGCTCGGCCCGGAGCACGCCGTCGCCGCCGAGGCTGAACGGGCCTGGGAGGCCGGGCGCGGGCGGCGGCAGCTCCGCGCGCCGCCGGATGATGCCGACGGGGACGGAGAAGAAGCCGTTCCGGTCCGGCGTCGAGTAGACGATCGCCCCGAACCGGCCGCCGGGCCGCAGCGCCCGCCGGATGCGCGCGAGCGCGCCCTGGCGGTCGGGGAAGTAGATCAGCCCGACCCGCGAGATCGCCGCGTCGAACGAGCCCGGCTCGACGTCGAGGTCCTCGCCGTCGACGGCGTGCGTGCCGACGTTCGCGAGCCCGGCGCGCCGCGCCTCCGCAGCCGCGAACTCGAGGATCCGCGGCGAGATGTCGGTCGCGAGCACCGCCCCGTCCGGGCCGACACGCCGCGCCGCCGACAGCGTCTGGCCGCCGGCGCCCGCCGCCACGTCGAGCACGCGATGGCCCCGGTCCACGCCTGCGAGGTCGAGCATCGTCTCGGTCGCGTGGCCGAGCCACGACTCGAGCGCGGGCCCCCACCGGTGCCACGCGTCGGCCGCGTCCTCCCACTGCTGCCGCGTCGTCTCCTTGTACGCCTGTGCGTCGAACGTCGCTGCGCTCACAGTCGCCTCCTACGTCTCCTCGATCCAGCCGAGCAGGTCCTCGCGCGAGACGGTGTCGACGAGCGCCGGATGGTCGGTCCGCATGTGGTCGCGGATCGTCTCGATCACCTCGTCGTCGGTCTCTCCGACGGCGACGTACCCGCACTCGCACTTGATCTGCTTGGCCATGACGACTCCTTTGTAGGAAGTGGAGCTTGGGGCTATGTTGGCGCGGCATTGGCCTACGTCAAGGTCCAGCTCTGCGGCCGGCTCGCGGTCACCGTCGACGGCGAGCGCGTCGAGGCGCGCCTGCCGGGGCGCCAGGGGCGGCTGCTGCTCGCCTACCTCGCGCTGCACCGGCTGCGCCCGGTCGAGCGCGGAGAGCTGCTCGAGGCGCTGTGGCCGGACGGACGCGACGGCGGGCTCGCGCCGCTGCTCTCGAAGCTGCGGCGCGTCATCCCGCTCGAGGGGACGCGGATCGCCGGCGCCGCGTGGGTCGACGTCGAGGCGGCCGCGGACGCCGTGCACCGGGCCGAGTCCGCGCTCGCGCAGGGCGAGCCGCTCCGCGCGTGGGGGCCGTCGCAGGTGGCGATGTTCACGTCGGGCCGGACGTTCCTCGCCGGCGAGGAGGCGCCGTGGATCGAGGACGAGCGGCGCGTGCTCTCGGAGCTGCACCTGCGCGCGCTCGAGGCGTACGCGGCGTGCGGGCTCGCGCTCGGCGGGACGGAGCTGCCGGCGGCGGTGCGCGCCGGCCGCGAGCTGACGCGGCTCGAGCCGTACCGCGAGTCCGGCTGGCGCATCCTCATGCGGGCGCTCGCCGCCGAGGGCAATCCCGCCGAGGCGCTGCAGGCGTACGACCGGCTGCGCACGCTCCTCCGCGACGACCTCGGCGTCGCCCCGAGCGCGCCGACGCAGGAGCTGCACAAGGCGCTCCTGGGCTAGACCGACTCGACGCGCGAGAGGCCGCGGAACGGGATCGGCGCCTCGACCGCGGCGTTCACGCGATCTCGGTGGTGACGCGCTCCAGCGCCTCGCGCGCCGCCTCCTGCTCTGCGGCCTTCTTCGAGCCGCCGCTGCCGACGCCGAGCTGCTCGCCGTCGACGATCGCCGCGCACGTGAAGTGCCGGTCGTGCGGCGGCCCCTCCGCGGAGAGCACGGCGTACGTGACCTGGCGGCCGGTGCGCGCGAGCGCCTCCTGCAGCTCCGTCTTGTGGTCGACGTGGCTCGTGAGCGCGTACTCGATCCGGTCGGAGAACGCATCGACGACGGCCTCCTCGATCGCGGCGAAGCCGTGCTCGAGGAAGAGCGCGCCCAGCACCGCCTCGAGCAGGGCCGCGAGGACGTTGCGGTTCCGCGCCAGCCGCTCGAGCTCGTCCGGCGGCGTCTCGGCGGCGTGGAGCGCGAGCCGCTCGCCGAGCTCGAGCTCGCGCGCGACGACGGCGCAGCTCGCCCTCGAGACGACGTGCGAGCGGATCTTCGCGAGGCGCCCCTCGGAGAACTCCGGGTAGCGCGCGTAGATCGCGTGCGCGATGGCGAGCTCGAGGACGCTGTCCCCGAGGAACTCGAGGCGCTCGTACGACGCGGTCCGGTCGCTTGCCCACGACGCATGGGTGAACGCGGTTGCCGCCCTCGCGGGCGGCAGCGCGTCGATCAGCGATCCGAGCCGGGCGTGACGCGCCCCGCTGCTACTGGTGCGACGTGACGTAGTCGACGGCCTGGCCGACGGTCTGGATCTTCTGGGCGTCCTCGTCCGAGATCTTGATCCCGAACTGGTCCTCGAGCTCCATGATCAGCTCGACGAGGTCGAGCGAGTCGGCGTCGAGGTCCTCCTGAAACGACGCATCCTCCGTGATCTCGCTCTCGTCGATCCCGAGCTGCTCGGTCAGGACTTCCTTGACCCGCTCGAACACTTCCTCGCGCGACGCTGCCATTTCACCTCTATCTGTCTCAGGGGCCGAAAATCCGGCCGATCATACAGCCTCCGCCCGCTGCGGCAGCCGGGCTGCGAGCCTGCCGACGACGTCGTGCTCGGCGCCGCGAGCGGCGAGACGGACCGCGTTCGCGATGGCCGTGCGCGACGAGTTGCCGTGGGCGATCACCGCGAGGCCGCGCAGGCCGAGCAGGTAGGCGCCGCCGTACGTGTCGGGATCGAGCCGGTGGCGGAGGCGGCGCGCCGCCGGGCGGATGAGCAGGCCGCCGAGCTTCCCGCGCGGCGTCGCCTCGATCTCCTGGCGCAGCGCCTCGAGGAGCGTCTTGATCGCGCCCTCGAGCAGCTTCAGCGTGACGTTGCCGGTGAAGCCGTCGGTGACGACGACGTCGGCGGCGCCGACGAGGATGTCGCGCCCCTCCGTGTTCCCGGCGAAGTTGAGGTCGGCTGCCGCCAGCAGCTCGTGCGCCTCGAGCGTGAGCTGGTTGCCCTTCTGGGGCTCCTCGCCGATCGAGAGCAGGCGCACGACGGGGTTCTCGATCCCGAGGATCTCCTCGGCGAAGACCGCGCCCATGGCGGCGAACTGGACGAGGTGCTCCGGCCTCGCGTCGGCGTTCGCGCCCGCGTCGAGCAGCACCGAGGGCCCGTTCCGCGCCGGGATCGGGACCGCGATCGCGGGCCGCATCACGCCGGGGAGCCGTCGCAGCTCGAGCAAGCCGGCGGCGAGCATCGCCCCGGTGTTCCCGGCGGAGACGACGGCGTCGGCGCGGCCCTCGGCGACGGCGCGGACGGCGGCGACAAGGGAACTGTCCGGCTTCGAGCGGACCGCCTCGGCCGGCTTGTCGTGCATCTCGATCACGCCGTCGGTCTCGACGAGCTCGAGCCCGTGCGGCTCGAGCCCGGGGCTGCCGAACAGGATCGGCGTCACCTCGTCCGAGCGCGCGTCGGCCGCGCCCGCGACGATCTCCTCGGGACCCCGGTCCCCGCCCATCGCGTCGACCGCGACGCGGGGCACGGCCTAGGGGGCGTCGATCCTGAGCGGCTCGACCTCGCGGCCCTTGTACGTGCCGCACGTCGGGCAGAGGTGATGCGGGCGCTTCGGCTGGCCGCACTGCGGGCAGACGTTGACGCGCGGCGCCGAGATCGCGTGCGTCGCGCGGCGCTTGTCGCGGCGGGACTTCGAGGTTTTCCGCTTCGGGACGGCCATGACCGGCTGCGGAGTATAGCGGCGAAGCGCGGCGCGTCCGCGGGCCGATAGCCTCCAGCGAATGGAGAGACGGACGCTAGGCGCCGGCCTCGAGGTCTCGGAGCAGGGGCTCGGCTGCATGGGCATGTCCGCCTTCTACGGCTCGACGGACGAGACGGAGTCGATCGCGACCATCCACCGCGCGATCGAGCTCGGGATCACGTTCCTCGACACGGCGCAGATCTACGGGCAGGGCGCGAACGAGGAGCTCGTCGGCCGGGCCGTGCGCGGGCGGCGCGACGAGGTCGAGATCGCGACGAAGTTCATGGGCACGGCGAACACGGACGGGACGCGCCGGATCGTCGGCACGCCGGCGTTCGTCCACGAGTCGATCGACGGCTCGCTCGCGCGGCTCGGCGTCGACCACGTCGACCTCTACTACCAGCATCGCGTCGACCCGGACACGCCGATCGAGGAGACGGTCGGAGCGATGGCCGAGCTCGTCGCGGCCGGCAAGGTGCGTCACCTGGGGCTGTCCGAGGCGTCGGCGGAGACGATCCGCCGCGCCCACGCCGTCCACCCGATCGCCGCGCTCCAGTCCGAGTACTCGCTGTGGACGCGCGACCCGGAGGGCGACATCCTCGACACCTGCCGCGAGCTCGGGATCGGCTTCGTCGCGTACAGCCCCCTCGGCCGGGGCTTCCTCGCGGGGCGGTTCGCCTCGCCGGACGAGCTGCGGGACGACGACTTCCGCCGCACGAACCCGCGCTTCACGGGCGAGAACCTCGCGCGGAACCTCCGCCTCGCCGACCGCGTCCGCGAGCTCGCCGCGGCGAAGGGCGCGACGCCGGCGCAGCTCGCGCTCGCGTGGGTGCTCTCCCGCGGGCCGGACGTCGTGCCGATCCCCGGCACGAAGCGCCGCACGTACCTCGAGGAGAACGCGGGCGCCGGCTCGGTCGAGCTGACGGCGGACGATCTCGCGCTCCTCGACGAGGAGTTCCCGCAGGGCGTCGCCGCCGGCGAGCGCTACGCGGACATGTCCGCGATCGACCGCTAGGAGGGTTCCCGGCGCAGCGCCTCGAGGGCGGCCCAGCGGGGGTCGGACTCGGCCACCTCGTGGACGTGCGGCTCGGCGTTCAGGTCGCGCCCGCAGACCGGGCAGAGGCCGGCGCACTCGGGCCGGCAGAGGATCTTGTCCGGGAGCTCGAGGGCAACGGCGTCGCGCGCCCACGAGGACAGGTCGAGGAGGTCGCCGTCGACGTAGGGCGACCGCAGCTCCTCGTCGTCGCCGGGGTTCGTGGCCTGGTACTCGCGTGCGTGGATCGACAGCTCGAGCGCGGCGTCGGTGAGGCAGCGGAAGCACGGCCCGCGGAGGCTGACGCGGAAGGAGAGCTCGAACACCGTCCCCGTCGTCGCCTTCGTCATCGCCAGCTCGGCCGGCGTCGGATCGGGCGCGGGCACGTACTCCTGGCCGCCGAGGACGAGCGGCTCGAGCTGCACCTCGACCGCCTCGCGGTGCTGCTCGCCGGTGCGCAGCCTGGCCCTGCGGAGGTTGAACACGGTCACCCTCCGAGGGTACTCGCGGCGGCCGGGTGCCGCCGGTCGCCCGGCGGCACCCCGTCGAAGGCGCTACCCGCCGGAGCTCGGCACGCCGGCGACGATGACCTGCGGCTTCTTCCCGTCGCAGTCGAGGCCGGCCGCGGCGAGGATCAGGCACTTCTGCACCTTGGGATCGTTCAGCGCCGTGAGCCGCGTGTTGACGATCTGGGCCTGGAGCACCTTGCGCTGCGTCAGGGCCGACGAGATCGCGACCGCCCGGTTCTGGGCCTGCAGCTTCGCAGCCTGCCGCTGCCGGCTCAGCTGGGCGTCGAGGCGCCTGAGCGCCTCATGCTCGTCGGCGAGCGTCTTGTCGCGCGGATACGTGCTGATCACCTGGAAGTACATCGGTGGACATCCTTGAGCGGTCCCCGTGCCGGTCAATCCGGGCTGGACGCCGCAGAAGTAGCTCCCGCCCAGGTCGAGGGCGAGGTACTTCGAGAGCAGCACGCCGATGTGCTTGCCGTAGGTGATGCTCACCGGCTCGGCGCCGGCCACCTGCTTCACGTTCGGGTCCGCGCCGTAGGTGAGCTGCTGCCAGCTGAAGGCGGTCGACCCGTCATGGACGACCTGCTTCATCGTGTTCGCCTGCGCCTCGGCGAGGAAGCGATACCAGCCGGTGTGCGGCGACTGCTGCACGCCCTCGCTCTTCGCCGCGACGGTGAAGCCCATGTCGCCGTAGCTGCTCTGCATCCCGTATCTCGAGTACCACTTGCAGGCGTTGTCTCCGGCGGTGTTGAACCGGAACTTGAGGACGCCCTCGACGAAGAGAGCGACCTGCCCCTTGGTGTAGGCGAGCAGATGTTGCGGAGCCTCGGGGCTGCTGTTGCGGCTCGTGATGTTGTAGACGATGTCGTTCGTGGGGAGCTGGACGAGCTCGTCGGTCTTCCCGATCGTCACGCGCACGCCCGGCTGGATCGAGCGGATGAACTTGTGACCGGTCTCGAGGCTGCTGTAGACGCAGCCGATCTGATCCCCCGGAACCGTGACGTTCCTCCCCGTGCTCCGGAGCAGCAAGAAGCCTGCGACTGCCCCGCCTGCCACGAGAACGACGACGACGGCGGCCGCGATCACGGCGCGCCGGTGACCTCGTACGAAGCTGGACATCGGAATCCCCCTCGTCGTTACCGACGCACTAGGGCCTTCCGGCTCGCGGCCCATCCGTGCGCTCCCTCATCGGGGCGCCGGGGCAGCGCGAGGCTACGCCGGGATGCGGCGCAGGTCGGCGAGCCGCGGCGCGGCGCGGAGCCCGGCGGACTGCGCCTCCTGCTCGCGGATGTACGGCGGGAGCGACTCCGGCGTCGGCTCGGCGGGCGCGGACGGCTCGCGCGCGAAGAAGAGCATCGCGACGGAGGAGAGGATGATCAGCCCGGCGGCGATCTCCTTGCCGCCGATGTGCTCGCCCATGAGCAGCCAGCCGAGCGCGACGGCGACGGCCGGGTTCACGTACGAGTACGTCGAGAGAACCGGGACGGACGCGTGCCGGAGCAGCCAGCCGAAGGCGGTGAACGCCGCGATCGAGCCGAAGACGACGAGGTAGGCGAGCGCGCCGATCCCGGCCGGCGTGATCGCGCCGAGCCGGATCCTGGACAGCTCGCCCGTGGCGGCGCCGAGCACGGCGAGCATCGCGCCGCCGCACAGCATCTGCGCCGAGGCGGAGACGAGCGGCCGCTGCGGCAGCGGGGCGACCCGTGCGTAGACCGTGCCCGCG
>Ga0335081_10022488_pt1 | contig 10202 bp, 8 predicted proteins | sample Lox_Sample_35_FD_206713 | JGI IMG/M metagenome (GOLD analysis project Ga0335081, IMG submission 206713) | Soil microbial communities from Loxahatchee National Wildlife Refuge, Florida, United States - Lox_Sample_3.5 | ecosystem: Environmental > Terrestrial > Soil > Wetlands | place: USA: Florida... | reverse complement strand
GGGCGCCGCCTGGCCGGCGGGCGCCGCCGAGCCAGCGGCCGCGCCCGAGGCGCTGGACGACGTGCGGGTGACCTAGCCGGCGTACTTCTCCGCCAGCGCGCCGACGTTCGGCAGCGCGGCCGTGATGTGCTTGGCGGCGCCGCCGCGGACGGTGCCGTAGGCCTTGATGATCACGGGGCGGTCGGACATCTTGGCCCGCTCGTCGGTCACCGAGAGCAGCGACTCGGACACCTCGTCGCCGTGCTTGACCAGGTAGTCGCCGAAGCCGGACCCGCCGGACGCGGAAAAGTCCGCCCAGTACGACTCGAGCTGGGCCACCAGGTCGGGCAGCAGGGACTCCACCGTGGCCTGCAGGTAGCCCTTGGCGAACGTCCTGGCCGTCTTGTACGCGAGCTTGACCGCGGTGCCGGAGATCCCGGACTTGCCCGCCACCTCCTGCTCGATCAGGGTCAGGCAGTCGGCGACGACGCTCGGTTGGGTCTGCGGAGCCAGCAGGATCTCGTTCAGCGTGGCAGCCATGGGCGTGTTCTCCCTCGTCACTCGCGGTTCGGGTGCCGCTGGGAGCCCACTGCAGGCCGAACTCGCCCAGTCCCCCCAGGGTCGACTCAAGCTAGCGCACGTGCATGCCGCCGGGCCCGGTATTTCCCGACTGTTACCTTTGATGCCGCGATCTAGCCCGCGGCCCCGGCCCTACAGTGGTCAGCGTGACCCAAACCTGGCAGGTGGAGCCGTCCGGGCCGCTGCGCGGCGACATCGCGGTGCGCGGGTCGAAGAACGCGGTGACCAAGCACATGGTCGCGGCGATGCTGGGCGACGGGCCCAGCACCATCCGGAACGCGCCGGAGATCGGCGACGTCGACATCACCGCAGCGATGCTGGAGGCCATCGGCTATCAGGTGGTCCGTTCTGACGCCGAAATCACCGTCGCGCCCGGGTCAGCGGTGGAACCGAGGGTGCCCGAAGCCTTCACCGGCCTGAACCGGATCCCCATCCTCATGCTGGGACCGTTGCTGCACCAGACCGGTGAGGCGTTCGTCCCGCTGGTCGGCGGCGACCCCATCGGCCGACGGCCGGTCGACTACCACGTGGCGGCACTGCAGGCGCTCGGCGCCGAGGTCGTCGCGGGCCCGGCCGGGATCAGCGCGCGGGCGTCCCGGCTGTACGGCGCGCGCATCGACCTGCCCTACCCGAGCGTCGGCGCCACCGAGACCGTGCTGCTGACCGCGGTGCAGGCCGAGGGCAAGACGGTGCTGCGGAACGCGGCCACCGAGCCCGAGGTGGTGGAGCTTGCGCTGTTCCTGCAGCGGATGGGCGCGCACATCGAGCTCAGCCCGGACCGGCGGATCGTCATCGAGGGCGTGCCGCGGCTGCGCGGCGCGTCGCGGTGGCTGGCCGGCGACCGGATCGAGGCGTTCTCCTACCTGGTCGCCGGGCTGATCAGCCGCGGCGAGGTGCGGGTGCACGGCTGCCCGCAGGACACCCTGGTCACGGCGATCACCACGCTGGCCCGGATGGGCGCGCAGATCGACATCACCGACGAGTGGATTACCGCGTCGGCGCCGGACGGGCTGCGGGCCGCGGCAGTGCACACCGACACGCACCCGGGGTTCATGACCGACTGGCAGCAGCCCCTGATGGTGCTGTTCACCCAGGCCGAGGGCATGTCGGTGCTGCACGAGACGGTGTTCGAGAACCGGCTGGTGTACGTCCCGGCGCTGCAGAAGCTGGGCTGCGAGATCGAGACGTTCGCGGCGTGCCTGGGCGGGCCCGCGTGCCGGTTCCACGACACGAACTCGATCCACTCCGCGGTCATCAGGGGCGTGTCCAAGCTGCGCGGGGCCGACGTAACCCTGCCCGACGTCCGGGCCGGGTTCTCTGCCGTGCTGGCCGCGGCGGTAGCCGACCGGCCTTCGGTGCTGCGCGGCATCCACCACATCGAGCGCGGGTACCACCGGCCGTTCGAGCAGTTCGCGTCGCTCGGGCTGACGATCCGGCGAGGGTTATATGACAGTCGCGTTCGTGCTCGGCGGTGGCGGGCTGCTGGGCGCTCACGAGGTCGGCATGCTGCGGGCGCTGGCTGCGGCGGGCATCCGGCCCGACCTGGTGGTGGGCACCTCGATCGGCGCGCTGAACGGCGCGTTCGTGGCCGCTGACCCGGCCGGGGCGGCGGCCCGGCTGGCCCGGATGTGGCAGGGCGAGGAACTGCGGCTGGCGTTCAGCGAGAAGCTGTGGGGCCGGGCGGTGCGGCTGGTGCGCTCGGGCACGCACCTGCACTCGTTCGAGCCGCTGCGCCGGGTTCTGGACAGTGCGCTGCCTGGCCGCGACTTCGCGGACCTGAAGCTGCCGTTCCAGTGCGTGGCGGCCGGCATCGAGAGCGCGAGCGCGCGGTGGTTTTCCAGCGGGCCGGTGGTGCCCGCGGTGCTGGCCTCGTGCGCGGTGCCGGGGCTGCTGCCGCCGGTGGAGATCGACGGCGTGCACTACTTCGACGGCGGGCTGGTCGACTCGATCCCGGTCGGGCGGGCCGTGGCGCTCGGCGCTTCTACCGTGTACGTGCTGCAGGTGGGGCGGATCGAGAGCCCGCTGGCGGTCCCGACCCGGCCGTGGGAGGTGGGGCTGGTGGCGTTCGAGATCGCCCGGCGGCACCGGTTCCACGAGGAGATGTCCTCGCTGCCTTCCGAGGTCCGCGTGCATGTGCTGCCCTCCGGCGGCGACCGCCTCCCGGCGGGAGCGGCGCAGTTCCGGTACCGGGACAAGAACCGGGTCAGGCAGAGCATCGAGCGGGCTTACGTGGCGTCGGCGGGCTACCTCGCCGCGCTGGCCAGGCAGTAACCTGGCCTCAGTCCGACGGGAGGGCGTCGCATGCTCCCACCCAGGCTGGTGCGCCGGCTGGTGCTGGCTCCGATGGTGATCGCCCTCGCCCTCGGGCTCATCGTCCTCTCGCCGCTGCTGCTGCTGCTCGCGCTGCTGTTCGGGCTGGCCGGGCTGCTGCGGGCGGGCCGGATGCGCAACCTGCGGCTGGTGTTGTTCGTGGTGGTCTGGCTGACCGCGGAGATCGTGGCGCTGGTCATGCTGTTCGGGCTGTGGGTCGCCAGCGGGTTCGGCGGGCGGCTGCACACCGAGCCGTATCAGAGCAGGCACTACCGGATCGTCCGGTGGTTCCTGGACGCGCTGTACCGGGGGGCGGAGCGGACCTACGGCCTGCGGGCCGAGATCGACGAGCCAGAGCTCACCGGTGACGAACTAGCCGCCCGGCTGACCCGGCCGGTCATCGTGCTGTCCCGCCACGCCGGGCCGGGTGACTCGTTCCTGCTCGTGCACCAGCTATTGAGCGTGTACGGGCGCCGGCCGCGGGTGGTGATGAAGGCGGCGCTGCAGTTCGACCCCAGCGTGGACGTGCTGGGCAACCGGCTGCCCAACGTGTTCATCCAGCATCGCCAGACCGGGGAGAGCATCTTCACCGACCAGATCGAGCGGCTGGCCCGCGGCCTGGACGGGGACGGCGCGCTGGTCATCTTCCCCGAGGGCGGCAACTGGACACCCAGCCGCTGGCGCCGCGGCATCCGGCGGCTGGAGCACGCGGGCCGAGGTGACCTGGCGTTGCGGGCGGCTCAGATGCCCAACCTGCTGCCGCCCCGGCCAGGCGGGACGCTGGCCGCCATCAAGGCCTGCCCGGACGCCGACGTGATCTTCGTGGCGCATGCCGGGCTGGACACCATCTCGTCCCTGGGTGACGTGTGGCGCCGGTTCCCGGTCGACCAGGTCATCCGGGCCAGGTGGTGGCGGGTCCCGTTCGACCAGGTGCCGCGCGAGAGTGATCACGAGGCGCAGGTGCAGTGGCTGTTCGGCTGGTGGGAGCGCATGGACGGCTGGATCACCGAGAACCGCCCGGGTAGCGTGCCGGTCCCGGCGGTAGCGACGGCCCCGTCGCCCCAAGCCGACCCGGCCGAATCCGATCGGGGCTGGTATGACTTAGCCGGGGGTCTTCGCGCTTGTATGATCGGCATGAGTGGCGATGCGGTGATTGGCGGGGGATGGACACCGAGCCGCGTGCCACCACGCCGGGGCGGGCACCCGGGCACGTCCGGCTCGGGGTGCCGAGCAACCTGCCGGCCGAGTTGAGCACGTTCGTGGGGCGGGCCGATGACCTCGGGCGCGGCGCGCGGCTGGTCGGCAAGTCGCGGCTGGTGACGTTCACGGGTGCGGGCGGCTGCGGCAAGACCAGGCTGGCCCGGCAGGTCGCGGCGCGGGTGGCGGAGCGCTTTGCGGGCGGGGTGTGGTGGGTCGAGCTGGCCTCGCTCGCCGACGGGGCGCTGGTGACCGACCGGGTGGCCCGCGCCCTCGGCCTGCAGGCGGGAGATACCGACGCCATCGTCGACTATTTCGCCGAACGCCCGGCCCTGCTGCTGCTGGACAACTGCGAGCACCTGATCGAGGGGGTCGCCGAGTTCGTCATCGCGGTCCTGCGCGGCGCGGAGCTGGTCAGCGTGCTCGCCACCAGCCGGCATCCCCTGGGTGTCGAAGGCGAGACGACCTGGCGGGTGCCGTCGCTGGCGGTCCCGCCGCAGGCCGCCGACCCGGCCACGTGGGACCGGTTCGACGCGGTGCGGCTGTTCCTGGAGCGCGCCGGGCAAGCGCGGCCGGAGGTGACCCTGACCCCGGCGGTGGCACAGATCTGCCGCCGGCTCGACGGCATTCCGCTGGCGCTGGAACTGGCCGCGGCCCGGGTGGGCGGCGTCACGGTTGATCATCTGGTGGACGAACTGGACGACCGGTTCCGCCTGCTCACCGGCGGATCGCGGGCCGGCCTGGCGCGGCACCGCACGCTGCTGGCCTCGGTCGAGTGGTCCTACGAGCTCCTGGGCTCGCGCGAACGCATCCTGCTGCGCCGGCTGGGCGTCTTCGCTGGCGGCTGGACGGTTGAGGCGGCCCGGCAGGTGGTCGGGTTCGCGCCGCTGGATCCGGCCGGAGTGCTCGATCTGCTTGGCCGCCTGGCGGACAAGTCACTGGCCCAGCTGGACGATTCGGGACGTTACTGGCTGCTGGAGACCATCCGCGCGTACGCGAAGACCCAGGCCGCCGGGGCCGGTGAGACGTCGGCCGTGGCCGGTCGCCATCTGGCCTGGGCGGTGGATTTCGCGCAGCGGCTGGAACCCGACGTCGAGCGCGCCGCCCCGGAGGCCCTCGACCTGGCCGAGCGCGAGCTGCCCAATATCCGGGCCGCACTCGATCATGCGGCCAGCGGGCCTGATCCAGGACACAACGGCCTCCGCCTGATGAGTGCCCTGGCGCTGTTCTGGACCCAGCGCGGTTACGCGGCCGAGGGCGCGGACCATGCCTCGCGGGTGCTCGCCGCGGATCCGGCCGCACCGCCGGCGCTGCGGGCCCGCGCGCGGTGGGCCGGCGCCTACGACCGCTTTTACTCCTTCGATTTCGACCGGGCGACCGCCGAGGCGAACACCGGGCTCGAGGAGGCGATCCAGGCCGGGGACGCGGCCACCCAGGGCCGGTGCTGGCACGTGCTCGCCGCGGCCACGTTCATGGTCAACCCCGGTGCGTGCCGGCCGCTGTTCTCCTCCAGCCTGGAGCTGGCCAGGGTCAGCGGCGACCGCTGGGCCGAGGCGGACAGCCTGCAGTTCATGGGCTTCAGCCACCTGCTGCAACATCGTCCGGCTCCCGCCGCGGACCTGCTGGCGCAGTCCGGGGCGATGGCCGACGAGATGGGCAACGTGTTTCAGCAGGCGTGGCAGCACATCGCGTTCGGCAGCGCGAAGGCCGATGTGGGCGAGCTGGCCGACGCGGCCGGCGAACTGCAGGCGGGCATCGCCCTGGCCCGCCGGGTCGGCGACCCCGTGGTCGAGATCTGGGGCTGCTCATGCTGGGCGCTGGTGGAGTTGTCCCGTGGCAACGTGGCTGAGCTGCGTGCGATCGCCGGCAGCATGGACCGCCCCGGCCGGCCGCTGGGGGAGGCGGGTACGGCGGTGCTCGACGCGCTCCGGGTGATCGCCGCCGGTATAGATCATGCGGCGGCCGCGTTGTCCGCCCTGGGCGAGCTGCTGCTCACCAGCCACGATCCGCCCGATGGCGCCCGGATGATCCTGCTGGGCGCCAGCTTGGCCCTGCACGCCGGCGACCGCGCCGCGGCCCGGGCCGCAGCCGAGCGGTCGCTGGCCGGGTGCGAGCAACTGGGCTCGGCCCTGACCGGGGCGTGCCGCGTGTTCCTGGCCCGGCTGGACCGCGACGGCGCCGCCGACGGGGTCGCCGCCGAACGGCAAGCGCACGCGGGCCTGGCCGAGATCGCCGACGCCGGGCTGTGGGCCGAGGTACCCGACGCGCTGGAGTTGCTGGGTGGTCTGGCCATCGACTCCGGGAGTTTCGCCGAGGGGGCCCGGCTGCTGGCCGCGGCCACCGCCCTGCACGAGCGGATGGGCCAGCGGTGCTGGATCGCCGGCGAGGTCGAACGGGACCGCGCGCGCGCCGTGGCCGGACTCGGCGAGGATTTCCCGCGCATCGCCGCGGAAGGGCAGCGGCTGGACGCACCCGCCGCGGTCGCGTATGCCCGCCGGGCCCGCGGCGAACGGCGGCGCCCGTCCTTCGGCTGGGACAGCCTCACCCCGACCGAACTCGAGGTGGTCCGGCTGGCCGCGGCCGGGCTGACCAACCCCGCGATCGGCGAGCGGCTGTTCATCTCACGCGGGACCGTGAAAACCCACCTGCTGCACGTGTTCGCGAAACTCGGCGTGCACACCCGGGCCGAGCTGGCCGCGACGGCCATCAGGCGCGGACTCGGCTGAGGCCTTTCCCGTCATTTCTCTGCCATCTGGCCGATGTTCTCGCCCGCCGCGCCGGCGATCGTGGTTTTCCCAAGCCCACGACTACGGGAGCACATCATGATCGGAGAAACCTCCATCACGAGCCTCGCGCGCAAGCAGATCGCGGCCGCATTCGCCGGCGACTGGTCCGCGCTGGAGCGGCTCTACGCCGACGACGTCCAGTACCGCGACCCCGATACCCGGCTGAGCAGCCGGGCGGCGGTGCTCGACCACCTGCGCGGTCAGGTCGAGGCGTTCGCCGGTTTCGCCTACACGATCAGCCATACCTACGGCGACAGCGCCGCCGGGGCCGTCGTGGAGTGGAACATGTCCGGCGAGGCCGACGGGAAGCCCGTGAGCCTCGACATCGTCACGGCCTACCACTTCCTCGGCGGCCGCATCGTCTCCGAGCGCAACTACTGGGACAACGCCGCGCTCCAGGCCCAGCTCACTTGAGGCAGGCTCTTCGTGAACGCGGGAACGCGACGATCCCTCGCCGGCGATCTGGCCCATACCGGGCTCCCCGAGGCCAGTGCCGATGGCCGACGGCTGGCGCCCGCCAACTGGCAGCCGAAGGTGCCCGGCGACACCCGGTTGGCGGGGGTAATTCCAAGCATTTTTCCGAACGGACGGTGGTTCATGCCCCCGGACCCGATCCCCCAGTCCAGCCCAGACGACGAGGAGCCTGATGGTTCCTGGTTGCCGTCTGCGGCCGGCGGGCCCGGTCCCGGGGATGACGGGCAGGGCATGGGGCAGGGTCTGTACGTGTTGCCTGCCGGCGGAGGAACTGAGCCTGACCGGATTCGCCCAGGGCGGCCAGGCCGACACGATGGCTCCCGGCCCGCTGCTGGCCACCGTGGTGTACGCGGATGGAATCCGGCTCGGCCTGGATCCAGCTGGCCGCGATCCGCGGGTTCGCCGCCCGCCACCCGGGCACCCGGCTGGACGACGAGTTCGCCGCCGACGAACTCGCCAGCGAACTGCACCAACCATGCACGGCCAGTCCGAGGCACCGGGCGAGGCCGGCGGGTTCGGCCCGCTGGACGCCGACGACGCCCGCGATCTGGTCGCCGCCGCCGCCAGACAGCCCCGTACCCGGTGGTGCGTCACCGCCCTGAACCCCGACGGCACCGCCGCCGCGCACGGCTGCGTGCCCGGCCGTCACCCGCCGCCCGGGACCAGGGCGGTTTGACCTGTGAATGCAACTGCGCTCCGCTGTGCAAGCGATAACCACACAGGTTGTCCACTCGGCTCCGGAAGTGGAGCCAGGTCATGCACGACGAGGACAACGACGGCAGGTTCCCTGACGAGAGCCCGGTCAGGTCCGCTACCCCGATCGAAGCAGGAAGAACACGGCGACCGTGAGCGGTGGCCGTGGCTGCCAGGAACCATCGTAGAACAGTGCGGCCCGGACGAATGGTACGTGTGCATCGAGGTCCGCGAGCTGGCCATGCTAGGCGACGGCCGACGCGCGCCGCGCGACACACCCGGGGCGTGTGTCCTTACCTAACCCCTCGAGCGCGGGGCACGGCCCGAGGGCCCCGCATCGTGGCGACGGCGCCATGATGCAGGGCATCATCTGACTACCCGGCCTTCACCCCATCAGGGCGTTGGAACTCACCCGCGTGCGAGGTGGACTGATGCTATCGGCGGCAAAGGAGGCGCATGGGGCTGACTGTGAGATTCCAGGAGACGTTGCGCAGGCTCGCGATGATCGACGAAGGCTTGGTCGAAGATGAGGCCGGACTCGGGCTTGGCCCGGCCGGGGCTTCGGCCCTGGATCCCAAGACCGCGGCGCTGCTGCAAGTGGCGGTGTCGGTAGCCATCGGATCACCGGCGGTGTGCCTCGAATGGAGTGCCGGCCGGGCGCTGGGGGCGGGCGCGACCGAGGACGAGATCGCCGACGTGCTGCTGGCGATCGCCCCGGTGGCCGGGCTCGGCCGGGTCGTCGCCGCCGCTCCCGAAGTGGCGATCGCGCTCGGGTATGACATCGCGGCCGCGCTAGAGGAACCAGGCGGTCACTGACGGCTCCTTCCGCTGACAGGGCCAGGCCGAGGTTCGTGCCGGCCAAGCACGCACCGCGTTGCGCCGAGGCGGGATCAAGGAAAGCTATGTGACGTCCGCTGCACGATTAATTTAAGACGCCGACGATGTCGATCTACCGCGAGCTGGCGGCTTCCTCACTCAGCCAGGCGGTCGCCCGATCCCGGGAACTCGGGCTCCTCGGGTCGGCAGCCGGACCATGCAGACCGGCAGCAGCAGGCACCTGCCGGCGGTCCGGGAGCAGGGCTGTCTTCCCGGTCAATGCCAGGATGCACGCTGGCGTAATGGCCGCGCATCAACCCATCGGGGTGAAGCCCATCCGGGGTGATTCCAGTCGGCCTGGGGGTGGCTGACTATCAGGGGTTACTCAGCCCCGCCCGGGTCTTCGGTCACACCTGCCCCGAGGGAGTCCGGGCCATGGACCCTCGGACGTGGGGTCTGGGACCAAAGCCCCTAGCGGGCGGCGCGGCGTGCGGCGTAGTTATCAATAAGTGATAAAGGGCCCACCGCACGGGCAGGCACGACGGGCCGTGACCGGTGCGGGCGTGATCAGACGGCGCTGCTGCGGTGCCATCTGGCCCGTATCGTTGCGGGCCGGTCGGAAGGCAGCTAGATCGGCATGTTCGAGTTCATCTGCGGCGGCGCGGTGACCATCCCAAGCCGGATGACCGTAGGGTCTGACCCGGGCTTCAGCGGATCCCCAGGTGCTACCGGCTTTGGACTGGCGTTGCCGCATGCGGGAAGCCCGTGGGGCGGCGCCCAGGACCGGCAGGTGATTTTGCCGCTCATGCCAGCTGGTGCGCAGGGTCGGCGGGTGAATCGGGGGGCCGTGGGATTATGGTCGTGGGCGAAGTGCGTCAGCGGGATCGCCGGTCCCAGTGTGCGGGCCGGCCGAGGTCCGATCTTGTTGTCTCGAAGCTCCGTCGTCCGCTGATCCGGCCCGGGACGGTGCGCCGGTCGCGGCTGATTGGGTGGCTGGCGCGAGGTGATGTGCGTCCGATTGTGTCGGTGGTTGCGCCGCCAGGTTACGGGAAGACGACGCTGCTGTCGCAGTGGGCCAGGCTTAACGGCCAGTCCTTCGCGTGGGTGTCGGTCGATGAGGGGGACAACGACCCGAAGGTTTTGCTGACCTATGTCGCCGAAGCTCTTGATGCGGTGGAGCCGATCGATGAGCGGGTGTTTGACGCGCTGGCCTCGCCGGGGAGTTCGGTGCCTGGCTCGGTCGTGCCGAGGCTGGGGTCGGCGTTTGCGGCGATGTCTTCGCCGGTGGTGCTGGTGCTGGATGACGTGCATGTGCTGCGGGACCGGGAGTGCTGGGTGGCGCTGTCGGTGCTGGCCGATCACGTGCCG
>Ga0335081_10022487_pt1 | contig 10202 bp, 5 predicted proteins | sample Lox_Sample_35_FD_206713 | JGI IMG/M metagenome (GOLD analysis project Ga0335081, IMG submission 206713) | Soil microbial communities from Loxahatchee National Wildlife Refuge, Florida, United States - Lox_Sample_3.5 | ecosystem: Environmental > Terrestrial > Soil > Wetlands | place: USA: Florida... | reverse complement strand
GGCGGGGTTGGTCTGGTTCAGGTCGATCGGATCCGGAAGATGCGTGCCCTTGGAGCCCACGTACGCCAGATCAACCATCCAGTTGGGCCCGACTTCATACTGCAAATCGACGTTCCACTGTTGCATGTACCCGTCGCGGAAATTGCGCGCGATCATGTTATTCCAGTTCAGCCTGCCGGGCTGGCTGAGAATAGTCTCGATGGTCGCGGTGCCGCTGAAGTTGGGATTCAGGAACAGTTCATAGAACGGCGGATTGGCGCGCGGGAAGATGCTGAGGTTGAAGATGCTTGAGTCGTAGAAGATGCCGTAGGCCCCGCGGACTACCCAGCGCTCCGATTTCATGGGCCGCCAGGCCACGCCGATGCGCGGAGCAAAATCGGTGAACGTGCTGTCGTAGGTGGCGCGCGGCACGCCGCCGGTGCCTGCCTGGATGAACTGGCACGCGGGCATGGGCGAGCAGTCGAGCGAGTGCGCACTGAGGTCGGGAACGCTGAAGCGATTGTGTGTTTCAACGGGCGGCCGGTTGTACTCCCAGCGCAGGCCGACATTGAGCACCAGGCGCGGCACAACGTGGATGTCGTCCTGAATGTAATACCCCATGCCGACGCTGCGCAGGCTGTTGTAGGTGTCGCCCTTCACCGAAATGGCGTAGTCCGGGATGCCGGCAAGCAGTTGTGCCAGGGCCTGCACGGGGCTCTGGCACTGGCCTCCGCACTGAAAGACCCACTCGCCGCGCGCCACGAAGTCGAGGTAGTTGTTCAACTGGATGTCGCGGATGTCGCCGCCGAATTTGAACTGGTGGCGGCCCCAGGTCCAGGCCAGGTTGTCGGCGAGATGCACGGTTGTGTCATAACGGTCTTGCGGGTAGTTCACCGGTTCGCCAATGCCGTCGAAGCCCAGCAGGCTGACGTTCGGCGTGCCCAGATCGACCCCGTTGGTCAGCACGTCGGGGAAGCCGAGCTGGGCGCTGAGGTTGTGGCCGGAATTCTGCTGAAACACGCCGGCGCGCATGCGGTTGAACCCAAAGCGGAATTCGTTGATGGCGAGGTTGGTCAGCACGTGCGTCCAGTTCAGTCCCGCGTTCTGCCCGGTATTGAGCGTGTTGCTGCCGTAGCCTGGCAGATTGGTGAAGGCATTGACCGGGTCGAAGGGGTTGAAGCGGTTCTCATCGAACACCGCGTAGTGCACGGAGAGAGTATCGTCGCGCTCAAAGTGATGATCCAGCTTCGCGAGGCCAAGATGTTCCGAGTTGCGAATGACGGGCGCGGAGATATACGTATTCGAGTTGGCTAAATCCGAGCCGGCATTGGCCGCCGGGAACAAGTTGAAGACCGCCAGGCCGGCCGCATCGGCAAAAGCGGCGGGAACCGCACCCAGGGCCTCCTGGCGCTCCACCTGGGAAGGCACTGCGGCTGCGCGCGTGGTGGCCTGGCGCAACGCCAGTTGCTCGTAGGCGACGAAGAAAAATGTCTTGTCCTTCGTCACCGGGCCTCCGAGAGTTCCTCCGAACTGGTTGCGGTCGAAACGCGGGATGGCGCCGCACGTGCCGGGCACGGACGCGGGAGTGCAATCCGGCAGATCGAAAAAGTTCTTCGCGTCCAGGTTGCGGTTGCGGAAAAACTCGAACAGCCCGCCATGGAACTGGTTCGTGCCGCTCTTCAGGATGACGTTGATTTGGGCGCCGCCGCTGCGGCCGAATTCCGCCGAATAGTCGCTGGATTGCACCTTGAATTCCTGAATGGCATCAATCGAGGGCAAGGCCACGTATTGATTGATGTACGGGTCGTTGTTGTCCACGCCCTCCAACAGGAAGTTGTTCGACTGCTCGCGGGCGCCGTTCACGCTGAGAGATCCGCCTTGCGTCGAGTTTTGCGAGCCTGCCACGGGCAACTGGCTGCCCGGAACCAGCAGCCCGAAGGCCAGGAAATTGCGCTCATTCAGGGGCAACTCGTGCACCTGACGGCCGTTAACGACCTGGCCCAGGGTCGACGTATCCGTCTGAACCAGCGGCGGCGTGTCCGTCACCGTCAACTCTTCGGTGAGCACCCCGACTTGCAGGATGAAATCGACACGCGCCGTCTGATCGACGTCCAGGCTGACGTCGTTATGCACGCTGCGACGGAAACCCTGTTTTTCGACCGTAACCTGGTAGTGCCCTGGCGGCAGAAGAGCTACGGTGAAGTCGCCGTCGTCATTTGTTTGCGTCTGCCGGACAGCATTGGTTTCCTGATTGACCACGGTCACCAGAGCCTTCTGCACCAGAGCTCCGCTGGGATCCGTCAGCGTGCCGGTGATGCTCCCCGTGCGGCTCGTGGCCATCAGCCCAACGGGGACGATATATCCAAACAACGAGATAAGCAGCAAGGATCGACAACCCATCTTGTTCTCCAATTTCTCCGAAAGCCGGACTCATGCGAATAAGCCCGGCCGTCAGGTTGGCTGAACCCGATTGTCTCCGGTCTTTCGTCGGACCGGTGAAGTAACCTGATTATTTCTGCCGTTACCAGCGTATAGCACAGCGCGCCGCAATGGCCGAAGTCGCGGCGATTCATGATTTCCCCGACCGGCTCGACGTTTGGCGACCATTCCGCGAATTGTTCGTAATGTCTGTCGCGGCTGGCTGCGGCCAGCCAAAACAGTGTCCCGGCCATCTCGGTATGGGCGTGCCTGGCGTTTGTGCGCGCCGTGGTTTCTTCATCCTTATAGTACGCGCATCCCCGCGCTATGGGGGCTCTCATTTTCCGCGCCAGTATTAGTCTGCTGTAACGATTCGCCAGGCAAGCCCCACTATCTGAAATGGACGGGGCACCGCCCTACGAGGATTGGTTTGCCCACCGGGCCGATCTGCGTTAACGTGTGTAATACGAAGAATTTCCCAAAGGGTTGACGAATGGTGGAGTGTCCCATCTGCCGCACCAGCAATCCACCCGGATCGCTTGTCTGCCTAAAATGCAGCACTCCAATCGAGATAAATGCTGCGACTCTCGCGGTAGAGCATCCCCAGAGACCCGGCGATGCACCGGCCGTTGGGGATCGGAATGCTCCCGCCGATGCGGATGCCACCCTGGCCGCAGCCGCGGGAGCCGGCTGGTCCGTTCCTCTTAAGAAATCGGGCGCCCGCGACCTGAACGCGCCGCTCGAACCCGGGACCGTTCTGGGCGACCGCTATGAAATCCTCAAACGTCTGGGAGAAGGCGGCATGGGCGCGGTCTACAAAGCGCGCGACCGCGAGCTGGACCGGCTTCTGGCGCTCAAGGTCATCCGGCCCGAGCTAGCCGGAAACCCGGACATCCTGCGGCGCTTCAAACAGGAACTGATTCTCGCACGGCAGGTCACGCATAAGAACGTGATCCGTATTTTCGATTTAGGCATGGCGGATGGGTGCAAGTTCATCACCATGGACTACATCGAGGGCCGCGACCTGAAAACCATCCTCGTGGAACGCGGCAAGCTCAAACCTGAAGAAGCCGTACCGATTTTTCAGCAGATTTGCCGCGGTCTCGAAGCCGCCCACGCGGAGGGCGTGGTGCACCGTGACCTGAAGCCGCAAAACATCATGGTGGACGCCAACACCCGCGTGTGGGTTATGGACTTCGGGCTGGCGCGCTCCATGGACCTGGCAGGCATGACGCGAACCGGCGCGCTGATGGGGACTCCGGATTATATGTCCCCGGAGCAGGCGCGCGGCGAGAAGGTGGATGCGCGTTCGGATCTTTTCAGCCTCGGCATCATTTTCTACGAAGTGCTGACCGGAAAGCTGCCATTCGTGGCCGACACCATGATGGCCACCCTGCTCAAGCGCGTTCAGGAAAAAGCCGTGCCGCCGTGCACAATCGATTCCGCCGTCCCGCGGAATCTGAGCGATCTCGTCATGAAGTGCCTGGAAGCGGATCGCGAGAAACGATACCAGACCATCGGCGAGATTCTAGCTGACCTGGCCGGGGAGGCAGTGCCAGTGGGCGCAAGCGCCGCGCAAGTGCCGGCTGTCTCGCTGGCAGCCGTGGGGCCGGGCACGCAGTTCGGATCGCGCTACAAGATCGAGTCGCTGATCGGCGAGGGGGGCATGGGCAAGGTCTACAAGGCTCATGACTATGATCTGGATCGCACGGTGGCTCTGAAACTTGTGCGGCAGGAGCTCGCGAGCGATCCCGGCGCCATGCAGCGCTTCAAGCAGGAATTGTTGCTGGCGAGCCGCATTTCTCACCGGAATATTCTGCGCATCCACGATCTCGGCGACGTCGGCGGTCTGAAGTTCATCTCGATGGCCTACGTCGAGGGGACGGATCTGCACGAGGTTATTGCGAAGTCTGGCCGGCTGCCGGCGGAACGCGCGGTGAAAATCGCCCAACAGCTTGCGAGCGCTCTCGAAGCGGCGCATGCCGAGGGCGTGGTCCACCGCGACCTCAAACCGCGCAACGTGCTGATCGATCGGGGCGATCAGGTCTACGTGTCGGATTTCGGCCTGGCGAAATCGCTGGAATCGGACGCAGCCACCCACATGACGCGCGCGGGCGAAGTGCTTGGCACTCCCCGCTATATGTCGCCCGAGCAGGCGGAATCGAAACCCGCGGACCATCGCAGCGATATCTATTCGCTCGGCGTAATCCTGTATGAAATGGTGACCGGCGATGCGCCGTTCGCGGGCAATTCGACGGTGCAGGTGATGTATCAGCATGTCACCGAGAAGCCCAAGAATCCGCAGGTTGTGAATCCGGCGGTGCCGGATTACCTGGCGCAGATCATCCTGAAGTGCCTGGAGAAAGACCCAGAGCGCCGCTACCAGCACGCGCGCGAGATTCTTCACGATCTGGAAACGGGCAGCGCGCCCAATCGCGTGGTCCGCCTGCGAATCGCAGAGACGAGCTATCCCAAGTGGCTCTTCGCCCTGCTGTCGCTGGCCGTGCTGCTCGGTCTTAGCCTGCTCATCCGTCCGGTACGCGACCTGGTTTTGGGCCGATCATCGATCGCCATTACGCCGAGGCAGGCCCGGGATACCACCCACGACAAATTCCTGGCTCTGTTGCCGCTGCGTGTATTGGGCGGCGATCCCACCCTGAAGTATGAAGCCGAGGGAATTGTCGACGCACTTTCTGCCAAGCTGTTCCAGATGAAAAACGTTCACCTCGCCTCGCCCTCCGCCGTGGAAGGTGTAAAACCCGAGGATTCTTTGGACAAGATAGCGCGCGATCTGGGAGTGAAGCTGATCGTACAAGGCACGGTGCAAGGCGCCGGCGACAGGATCCAGATCGTCTTGAGCACCAGTGATGCCTCGGGCCGCCGCGTGTGGACGGATGAGTTTCCGGGTGTGCGGCAGGATCTGCTGACCATCGAAGGCCAGATCTATAACAAGCTGGTGGATGCTCTCGATCTGAGGCCCACGAGCGACGACCTGGCGCGTGGCACCTCGCGCCCGACCGAAGATGTCAAGGCGTACGACCTGTATCTGCAAGGGCGAAACATCATGCGCGGCAAGCGCGACGCGAAGCGCGTGCAGTCGGCTCTGAATTTGTTCGACCAGGCGACAAAAAAGGATCCCGGCTTCGCTCTGGCTTACGCCGGCGTGGCCGATGCCAGCCTGGATATATACGAATTCAAAAAGGACACTTTCTGGTCGCAGAAGGCCTTGGGCGCGGCCCAACACGCCCAGTCTCTGAGCGATGAGCTCCCGGAGATCCACTTTGCCCTCGGCAACGTCTACCTGGCAACCGGCAAAACCGCGGAAGCGATCGCTGAACTGAAGCGCGCGCTGGAACTGGCGCCGAATTCCGATGAAGGCTACCGGCGTCTGGCGAATGCATACCTGGCGGCGGACCAGAAAGACGAGGCCCTCCATGCCTTCGAGCAGGCCATTAACGTGAACCCCTACTTCTGGCTCAACTGGAACCACCTGGGCGCCGCGTATCTCCAATTGGGCCAGAACGAAAAGGCCCTGGACGCTTTCCAGCATGTGGTCGGATTGGTCAAAGACTCCGCTCCGGGCTACGAGAATATCGGCATCACATACTTCCAGATGGGCCGATGGAATGAGTGCATCCCGGCATTCGAGAAATCCCTCCAACTACAGCCGTCATTCAGTGTTTACTCCAACCTGGGAACCGCCTACTTCTATCTGGGACGCCACCAGGATGCCGTGCGCATGTTCGAGAAGGCCGTGGACTTGAACCCGAACCAACAGGCCGCGCTGGGAAATCTTGCCGACGGTTACCGGTGGGCGGGCCAGCAGGACAAGGCAAAGGCTGCCTATGACCGGGCGATCTCACTAGCGTACAAAGCCTTGCAGGTGAATGCGCGAGACGCAACCACGCTCGGCTATCTCGGAACCTATTACGCGTTCAAGGGTGATCCCAAACGCGGGCTGGAATTCATCCACCGCGCCCGTAAGATTGACCAGAACAGCAACGACCTGATTTACAAGGAAGCGGTGATCGATGCAGCGGCCGGCCAACCGGAAGAAGCTATTAAGAACTTGCGCGATGCCTTCTTGAAAGGCTATCCACCGGAAGAGGCGAAAAACGACCCGGAACTGAAAGGGCTGCAATCCCGTCCGGAATTTGGCAAGTTACTGGCTGAGTTCAGCCGCAAACCCGGTTAAGCCGATGAAGTCAAACCCGCCGCGAGCGCACCTTGCGGCCGGCAATCAACGCGCCGGCAGCCGTGAGGAACAGGATTCCCGTCGAGGGTTCGGGAACCGGGGGAATCGGGTCAATCGGGTTGGCGAATAGGATGTCCAGCGTGGAACCTTCCTGCATGAAACCGCAAAATTGAAAAATGTCGCTCTGGCAAGTATAGGTCAGGCTTGGGTTTATCGGCGTCGTAAAGAAGAGATTGTCAATCGGTCCGCCGGTATTGTTGAAGAAATCGAAAAATCCACCGCCATTCTCATTCGCGCTGATCTCCCCTGATTCCGGCGGGAACGGGACGCTGTGACCGCCCTTGTTGACGATCATCGATGGGTCGTCGTAGCAATGCCAGTGATGACGGCAGGTCGGCGGTGTGAATTGATTCTCGGTGAATCCTTCGGTGCTTTCCTCGACGTTGAACTCGGTGGTGAAGTCCTGACCTGGTTCCCAATCCCCAGAACCGTTCGGATCCGTGGATGTGGTAGAGCAGTCCGGAAATCCGGGAGTGCACGTGTTGAGGTTGATCGTAAAATCAGGCGTTATGGTGTCCGCCTTCACGGACCCCAGACTCAGTAGAACCAAACCCGCGAACAGCCCCGCGTACACGGCCTTCATGTCATCCCCCCTTGAAACGCTCTGCTACTGGCGACTCTGACGGACCTCCGGCGCACGTGTGAACTCCGCCGGCACTCCGGGGGCCAAATCCTATGCAGTCCATCGGCCAGTCCCGAGAATTCAAGCTAACTGGCTATAAATAAAAGATTTTTTTTCGCATTCGGTATGGGGGGAACCATGCCAAGTTCCCGAAAGTTTACAATTTAGGCAAAACGTTTGTAAACGCACGAACGCCGTGGGGTCAGAGCCGCTTGATCCGCGACCGGATGCGCCTGGCAATCTTCTCGATTTCCTCGGTTTTTTTCAGACTGGAAATCGAGAGGACATGGGTATCGTCTTTCTCCAGCTCTGCCTTCAGGCTTTCCGCCAGTTCGATGAGCTGAGCGGCATCTTTGACCGATCTCTCATGTTCGGCCTTCAAAATCTCGTCCCGCTGGAGTTTACCGTTGGGAAGCCGTGTTTCAGAAGGCGTCTCGCTCGGGGGCACTTGGCGGTCCTGCGGGAACTGAGACGGAGCCAGAGGAGCGTAAAGGATCAAGGCCAGCAGACAAGCTGCTCGCGCAAGAATGTTTTTCATAGTGAATCCTACCGGTGAGACGCTCGCGACAGCCGACTGTTACGTGGCCCCGCGCGCGAAACCTGTTGCTATGATAGCCAACATGCAGCACGTGGGAGTGGGCGTCATCGGCTTGGGCAACGTCGGGATGGGCACGCTGGATGTCTTGGCGGAGAACGCGGACCAGATCGCGCTGAAGTTGGGATTTCGGCTGCGGGTGGCGGCCGTGTGCAGCCGCTCCGTTCACCAGAAGACCGTGCCCGAGGCGCTCGGGCCCGTCGACCGCGCCACGGATTGGCGCGAGATTGTGGCGCATCCGGAGGTGGATATCGTCGCCGAACTCGTGGGCGGCACGTCCGTAGCCTCGGACATCATCACTGGCGCCATAGCGCATAAAAAGTCCGTAGTCACGGCCAACAAGGAGCTGATGGCGGCTTGCGGTTCGGAGATTTGGGACCGGGCCATTCGCGCCGGGATCAATCTCGCCATGGAAGCCAGCGTAGCCGGTGGCATTCCGATTCACGCGGTGCTGCGCGAGGGTATCTCCGGCGATCGCGTGGTGGCGCTCTACGGCATCCTCAACGGGACCAGCAACTACATCCTGACGGAGATGGAAACACGGGGCGCGCCGCTCGAAGAAGTGCTCACGGAGGCGCAGCGCATGGGCTACGCTGAAGCCGACCCCAGCGCCGATATCGATGGTTTCGACGCGCGCTCAAAGCTGGCGATTCTTGCGGCGCTGGCCTTTGGCGAGAAAATCACTCCCGCCGATATCTTTGTCGAGGGCATCCGCCGCATTTCGCCTATGGATTTTCAATACGCGCACCAGTTGGGGCATACGATCCGGCTGATCTGCGCTGCGCGGCAAACTCCGGATGGCTTGATTCTCTCCGTCCGGCCGGCGCTGATCGGCCTGAAGACCATTATCGCCGGGGTGCAGGGCGCGTATAACGCCGTCTGGGTGAAAGGGCGCTTCGGTGAGGACACGTTCTACTACGGGCGCGGCGCCGGCCCGCTGCCTACCGGAGTCGCGGTGGTCAGCGACTTGATGCGCGTGGCGCGGGAGATCCGTTACGGCCGGCCCGAGCGTGTTTCGCCGTTTGCGCATGAGCGTCTGGGCGAGTACAAGCCGCTTTCGGTGACGCGCGAAAAGTGCGCGTATTATCTGCGATTCCGCGTGGAAGACCAGCCCGGCATTATCGCCAGACTCGCCGGGATTCTGGCCGAGCAACATATCAGCCTGGAAGCGGTCTTGCAACTGCCATGCGAAACCAAACACGATCTGCCGTTCGTGATCACGCTCGAGCCCACTTACGAACATGCAGTGCGAGAAGCGGTTCAAAAGATGTCGAACCTCGATTTCCTGCGCGAACCGCCGCTGGCATTGCCGATGGAGCCGCCGTTATGAAGAAGCAGGTGCCGGGTTTCAGGTTTCAGGTGTCAGGGATTGCGCTGCTCAGCAGTTGGATGCTGCTTGGACAGGTCGCACAGCAGGCCAATGAAGGGTATAAGACGCCGGAGGGACGGGCTTCGGTTGCGAAATCGCTCGAGGCGCCGGACCGGGATCAAAAGCAGAAGCCCACGGAGCTGGTCAACGCGATGTCACTCACGCCGGGAATGGTGGTGGCTGACATCGGAACCGGCGTCGGGTATATGCTTCCCTATCTCAGCCAGGCCGTCGGAGCCGGTGGGCGGGTGCTGGGCGAAGACATTTTCCCCGATTTCCTGGAAAAAGCTGAGGCCACCGCGAAACAGCACCAGCTGGCGAATGTGGTGTTCATCAAGGGCTCGGAGATGGATCCTGATCTGCCGGAGAACGGCGTGGATGTAGCGCTGGCCCTGGACTCGTACCATCACTGGAATTACCCCGAGAAAATGCTCGGGGCTTTACATCGTGAGCTACGGCCGCGGGGAAGGCTGGTGCTGGTGGATTATTTCAAGCGCCCGGACGCCATGCCCGGAGGGCGCGCTATGCAGCATATCCGGTTGGACGAGCCGGATGTCATCAAAGAAGTCGAGGCGAATCACTTCCGGCTGGTCTCGCAGCATGAGCACATCAAAGGCAGCCAGTACATGGCGGTTTTCGAGAAAGATTGAAACGGTCTTCGTGCGCGCCGGCGTGCAAGTTACACATGTGAACAGGGAGGGCATTCCGTTTCGTCCGGAGTAAGGCATCATAATAGTCTCGGTAACTGTTAAGGAGAGCGCATGCGCCCATTCAGTGGCACTCTATTGTCATTGACCACCGCCGCAGTTCTGTTCGGCCAATTCAACCCGCCAAAAACGCACTTGAAGCTCGGGGATGAAGCTCCGGACTTCACTCTGCAATCCACTTCCGGTCAGAAAGTGAAGCTTTCGGATTTCCGCGGCAAGAAGACCGTGATCTTGGCCTTCTTCCCTGCGGCGTTTAC
>Ga0335081_10022486_pt1 | contig 10203 bp, 6 predicted proteins | sample Lox_Sample_35_FD_206713 | JGI IMG/M metagenome (GOLD analysis project Ga0335081, IMG submission 206713) | Soil microbial communities from Loxahatchee National Wildlife Refuge, Florida, United States - Lox_Sample_3.5 | ecosystem: Environmental > Terrestrial > Soil > Wetlands | place: USA: Florida... | reverse complement strand
CGACCAGCTCAGCGGCGACGACCTCGCACAGTGCAGTGCGTCCACTGCCTCCCCCGCCCACGAGCGCGATGACCGTCGCCTCGTCGCCCTCGACGCACGCGAGGATGCGGCTGCGCAAGCTCCTGAAGGGCTCCCCATCGCACAGGTGCGCGGCCGGTCCCACGACGGAAAACGGGTGCCGAGCGAAGCCCAACACTTCTGCCAGCAACGCTGCAGGAGGTTCCGGCGGGGAGCGGGCAGGAGGAGCCGCTTCGCTCGCTCTTGCCTTGACCGACCCCCGTCGCGGTGCGCACGCCGGCGCGAGATCGTGCTGCACCTTCCTCGCGTCCCAGATGAGCTCCTGGGCCGACGCATGCCGCTCCCTGGGTGCTTTCGCAAGCGCGCGCTTGAGAAGCGCTGCACAGGAACTGGGGAGACGGGCCACGCAGTCGCGCGGATCGGGGATCGGCGCACACAGGTGCGCCTTCTTCACTGTGGCGCTGTCAGGCCCGGGATAGGGCGGACGGCCAGTGAGCAATTGAAAGTAGGTCGCGCCGAGCGAGTAGATATCGGAAGCCGGACTGGCCGCCTCTCCCCGCCAGATCTCGGGCGCGGTGTAGTAGGGGGAGCCAACGCGGATGTGCGCATTGCCGATGCGCAGCTCAGCCGAGCCGAAAGCCATGCCGAAGTCGCCGAGCTTGGCCACCCCGCCAGCGCCGATGAGCAGGTTGGCCGGCTTCACGTCGCGGTGAACCACGCCCGAGCGGTGAGCCGCGTGCAGCGCCGAGGCCGTCTGGACCAAGACGTCCGTCGCGGTCTCCGGAACCATCGGCCCGTCCTTCGTCACCACCGCCTCGGCCGACTGGCCGGCCACGTACTCCATCGCGATGTAGCAGTATTCGCCTTGCCGCGCGGCGCCGTAGATCTGGACGACGCGCGGATGATTGATGCGGGCGACCAGCCGGGCCTCGGCGACAAACCACTGGACCGGGTCTTGGCCCTGCGCCGCGGCAACGCTCCAGGAGAGGATCTTGATGGCGGTGGGACGCAGGAGCACCTCGTCCTGCGCGAGATAGACTGCGCCCATGCGTCCGCGTCCGACCAACCGCTCGAGGCGGTAGTTGCCGAGCTTCAATCCAGCTAGCTTGGTCAGATCCGGGCGATTAGCCACGCGGGGGCTCGCGAATTGGGACGTGGGGCCGCAGGGTTGGACGAAGGCTCACGTGGAGTTTCGGGAAGCTTCGTCCATGTCCTTGAACAGACTGAGCAACACCGCTTGAGCATCGAGCTCGACCGAGATCTTCCGGGCGGGCTGGTTCTCGGTCTCGCCGCTGAAGGTGAATTCGCCGTCCTTCCATTGAACGAGTTCGCGGACGGTGAGCTCGATCTGTTGCCGGAGCGCGTCCTGCACCGCCGCGTCGTCGACCAGGCCGTCCCAGACCAGCAACTCGCCGAGGAGCAGGTCGGGATGCTCCACCTGGCGGGTCGCCGCCACTTCCAGCGCCTGCTCGCTCACGAGACCGGAGCGCAAGAGGATCTGGCCGAGCCTGGGCGTGCTCGGGGAGGAAGCCCCCGCGATCCAGCCGGCGCGGAAGTGCAGCTTTCCCATCCCGGTAGCCGAGCTGCACACGAGAAGGCCCGTCCGCTTGGCGCTCCGAAGGAATTCGAGCAGGTCGGGCAGGGCAAAGACGCTGAGCTGCCCCGAGAAGACAGGGCTGGGGCCGCCATTCCGAGAGATTTTGACGTTCGGCAACACCGGTGAAACATCGGCGGGCGCATCTGAACCCGCTTGGCTCACGTTCCCGACCGGACTCTGCAGCGCCTGCTCCCCTGATTGCTGCGCGTGGGCGATGCAGCTGAGGCCAAGCATCACCGATGCGCGATCCCCTGGGGTGAGCTCCTCGCCGAGAAGGGCGTGAAGGAGCTCGCTCGCTTCCGCATACCTCCCAAGCTTCAGCAGCATCCAGGCGAGCGACTCGCGCGCCTGGACGAAGCGGGGCGCGGCTCTCGCAATTCGCTCCAGGACCTGAACCGCTTCCGCGCTCGGCAGCGCTTCGTGCTCGCGCAGAAAGTCGCTCGCATCCGGCCTCGTCACCGCGTCGCAGCGGATGGCCTCGATGAGACCCCGGACGCGATCGGCGGTGACGGTATGCACTCCGTGTAATATCATCTCTGCCTCGGCAAGGTCGTCGCGCACGAGCGCCCGCCGGGCAAGGAAGATTGCGGGCTCGTCCCACGATGGGTCGGCGGCCGAGGCCATGCGCGCGGCTCCGACGCCCTCCTTCTCGCGCCCGAGAAGGACCATGACGCGCGCCTCGGCAAGCCAGGTCCGGCTGATACCCCATTTGTCGTCGAATCGCTCGAAGCGACCGCGCGCCTCACTGAGCCAGGTGAGCGCGCGGGCCTCATCTCCTCCCTGAGCGGTGGCCTCCGCCGCGGTCCACTGGCTCACCGCCCGCGCATCGATGTCGAGCTGCCGAGCCAGGAGCAGGGCCTCCCGCAGGTAGACACGCGCCCATTTCAAGCTGCCGCTCTTCAGCCCGGCCCAAGCGCTCCACTGGAGGGCGAGCCAACGAACCGAAACGTTCTTCTGCGAGACGGCGGTGAGCTCGCGGAGGATCTTGATTCCACCCACGCCGTCGCCTGCCATCACCGTCCCGATGCCCTCGAGCAGCACCTCGATGGCGCGCTCGCGCTCCTCCACCTCCTCCGCCGCATTGCTCAACTCAAGCCTCAGTGAAGCGGCCTTCTTCAGCTGGCCTCGCGCCAGCGCGGAGCGGAACGCAGCCCAAGCATCGCGGGCGGATGGGCCGGGCGACGCCGAGGGCGCACCCTCGCTCCCAGGGGGCTCTTCCTTGTCAACGACGGCAGTGGGGTCCTCCGGGCGCTCGACCGCTGGCGAAGACACCTCCTCACCGCGCGCAGTGGCCCAGGTGTGCAGAACGTCCTCCACCTTGGCCGTCTCCCGGGACGGATCGACCGTCACGAGCAAGTGCGCGTTCGGCCGAGCCGCGCTCACCATGGTCTTCCCCGCGCTCTTCACCTGGAGTATCTCAAGCGAGATGAGTCCGGCCACTTCGCCCGCGGCCGCGAACGCGCTCATGGCGGCCGCGGTGGCGGCCGCCCCTTGCGCGTTCTCGCCGGGCGAGCCCGACGTAGCCTCGACCACGCCGCCCTGGAGGTCGGCCGCCACAACGCCCCACACCTCCGACAAGCTGCTCAGGAGCGATATCGCACCGACATTCATGCCTACGTGCGCAGGCAAGAGGCGGACCACCAGCCTCAGGAGATGTCGGTTCGCACAAGGCCCCAGGGCCGCCGCCCGGACAGGAGAATCCTCCCTTTTTTAACCCGCGACATCATTTTGAGGCGCCACCACGAGATCCGACCGGCCGCACGCAGCGCCAAACCCGAGCCTTGGATGGCCATCGGCTGGCCCATCGCCTGCCAGACCCCGGAATCGCGTGGGTAAGGAAGTCGACCCGGGGCTCTGGCACCCCACCCCCCGGCCCGGGGTGCATCCCCGACACCCACACGGCCCGCGGTGCGTCTGCTGGGTGAACGGACCGACCCGCCCTTCAACGGCGGGCGCTTGCCTTGGGAGAAGGACCCGCTGTCGGCTCTTCCCGCACTTCAACGGAGCCGAGCAGAAGGGTGTCGATCTGCGGCCTGGCCACCCGGTTGAAGGCGAGAGCAGCCGCTGCGGACATCTTCTTCCAGTTGAAGGGTGGATCAGAAATGGGCGCCTCCCCTCTTGCCCAGGCTCGCGGGACGGGGGCCGTTGCGAGACACCGCTTTCGTCCTGGAAGGCGAGGCTCGCCCGCTGGGCGAGCGTTGTTGTGGCCGGGCCACCACTCTGAACACCCACTGCCGGACTGCGGCATCGTTGCGCTCCATCGCCCGCTCTCCACCACAGCGACCAATTCAGGCTGCGGAGGATTCGCCACATGCACCCCGGGCGATGCTCGACCCGGCGACCTTCGCGATCATGTGCGCCACGCACGGCAGCGTCCAGAGGTTGGTGCCGAAGCCGTGCGCCTCTGCCCCTTGACGCAAGGTGGCCTCGACGCGCGCCACAGGGGATCCCCTTCGTCGTCAACAGAGCGAACACATCGTCCTCGTGAATGGCCGCCTCGGGATTCGCGACGGAGTTGTTCGCGCGCTTGCCCAACCCCAGCGCGGCAGGAAACTCCGCAGCATATCGTTGGCCACACGGCTTGAGGGGGACGCGGACCATCGCGCCTGACCCTGGAGCATCTCGGCCGTCTTTCTCTGCTCCTTGTCTCCACTCGTCAGCGGCACAAGCGGAGTAGTCGCACTAAAGGTGCGTACCGTCGGACGAGATCGTTCGCTCGAGACCCCCTCGGCGTTCGAGGCGCCGAAACCGACGATGGTCCGAGGTGCCGCAGCGTTGCACCATCGCCACATAGGGACCCTGCTGCAACCGCGCCCCGTTCTCCGACCCCGGTGGCCCAGACCCTCTCGACCCGAGCGAGGTACTGCCAAAGCGGCCGACAGGGTTCACTCGAGTGATTCGGCGCCATCAGCTCAGCCCCAAAGACCCACGGCGACCAGGGTACGCAGCCAGAGGCGGACTGTCCGTGACCTCGAACCGACGCCTCAGGGCCGTCTCCGACGGGACACCCGCCGAAGTCGGCTGGCGAAAATTGGGCATCCCTGTCCCCACTCTGCTGGTTGGACTTCCTTTTCGAGCGATCCGGGTCGTAGTATCTCGCTCACTCGAGGTCACCATGACCGTCACTCGTCGCGGATTCCTCAAGATCACGGCTTCCAGCATCGGCGCGACGACTCTCGCGACCTTGGGCTTCTCGCCGAACGAGGCCCTGGCAGAGGTTCGCACCTTCAAGCTGGCCCACACCAGCGAGACTCGCAACACCTGCCCTTACTGCTCGGTGGGATGCGGTGTGATCTTGCACGGCCTGGGAGATCGCGCGAAGAACGCTCGCTCCGAGCTCATCCACGTGGAGGGAGATCCCGATCACCCTGTGAATCGGGGAACGCTCTGCCCCAAGGGCGCCGGGCTCCTCGATTTCGTGCGCAGCCCGAACCGGCTTCGCACTGTTGAATACCGCGCGCCCGGATCCGACCGATGGGAGCGCAAGAGCTGGGACTGGGCGCTCGGCCGGATCGCTCGCCTGATGAAGGACGACCGCGACCGGAACTTCATCGCGAGAAGCCCGGCCGGCGTCACCGTGAACCGCTGGTTGACTTGTGGTTTCCTCGCGGCCTCCGCATCCTCCAACGAGTCGGGCTACCTGACCAACAAGATGCTGCGTGCTGTGGGGATGACCGCGCTCGACAATCAGGCCCGCGTCTGACACGGCCCCACGGTGGCCGGTCTGGCCCCGACGTTTGGCCGTGGCGCGATGACCAACAACTGGGTCGACATCAAGAACGCGGATGTCGTCCTGGTCATGGGTGGAAACCCCGCAGAGGCCCATCCCTGCGGCTTCAAGTGGGTGATCGAGGCGAAGGTGGAGAATGGCGCGCGGCTCGTCGTGGTCGACCCCCGCTTCACGCGAACCGCGGCGATGGCGGACCAGTTCGCGCAGCTGCGGCCCGGGACCGACATCGCCTTCCTCGGCGGCGTCATCCGCTATCTCCTGGAGAAGGACTCCATCCAGCGCGACTATGTGAAGGCTTATACCAACGCGCCCTTTGTCGTCCGCGCGGACTACGCCTTCGACGACGGGCTCTTCTCCGGTTACGCCGCCGACAAGCGCAGCTATGACAAGACAACCTGGGCCTACGAGCTGGGCGAGGACGGCTATGCGAAAGTAGACCCGACCATGCGGGATCCGCGGTGCGTCCTGCAGCTCATGAAGAGACACTACTCTCGGTACACGCCCGAGACGGTGGAAAGCGTCACGGGCGTACCGAGGGCCACGTTCCTCGGAATCTGCGAAACCATCGCCTCGACAGCGGCCGTCAACCGCACCATGACGAGCCTGTACGCGCTCGGCTGGACGCAGCACTCGGTGGGCTCCCAGAACATCCGCGCGATCGCCTGCATCCAGCTGCTGCTCGGGAACATCGGCCTGGTCGGCGGCGGCGTGAACGCGCTGCGCGGGCACTCCAACATCCAGGGGCTGACCGACCTCGGCGTCATGTCTCATATGCTTCCGGGCTACCTCACGCTTCCCACCGAGAACGACCCGGATTTCTCGACGTACCTCGAGAAACGCACGCCCAAGCCCTTGCGACTGGGGCAGATGAACTATTGGCAAAACTACCCGAAGTTCTTCGTGAGCCTGATGAAGGCCTTCTACGGGGCTCGCGCCACGAAGGAAAACGACTTCTGCTACGAGTGGCTGCCCAAGAACGACAAGCCGTACGACATACTGGCGACCTTCGAGCTCATGTCGCAGGGAAAGATGAACGGGTATTTCTGCCAGGGCTTCAACCCGATCGGTTCGGTACCCGACACGAACAAGGTCGTGGCGGCGCTCTCGAGACTCAGGTACCTCGTCATCATCGACCCGCTCGTCACCGAGACGTCGACCTTCTGGAAGAACCAGGGCGAGTTCAACGACGTGGACCCCGGGAAGATCGAGACCGAGGTCTTCCGGCTGCCATCGACCTGCTTCGCAGAGGAGGACGGATCGCTCGTGAACAGCGCCCGCTGGCTGCAGTGGCACTGGAAGGCAGCCGATCCGCCGGGAGAGGCCAAGGGGGATCCCGAGATCATCGCGGAGCTGTTCCTGCGCATTCGAGCCCTCTACGCCAAGGAGGGGGGAGCATTTCCCGACCCGATTCTCGGACTCCACTGGCCGTACAGGATCGCGCACAGCCCCTCACCCGAGGAACTCGCCAAGGAGTTCAACGGCTATGCGCTCGCGGACGTTCCGGACCCGAAGGCACCTGGGAGGCTTCTCGCCCGCGACGGAGAACAGCTCGGAACGTTTGCCGACCTGCAAGCGGACGGCACGACCGCGAGCGGCTGCTGGATCTTCTGCGGTAGCTTTTCGCAGGCCGGCAACCAGATGGCCCGGCGAGACGCGTCGGACCCGAGCGGGCTCGGATCGACGCCGGGCTGGTCCTGGGCCTGGCCAGCCAATCGACGCATCCTCTACAACCGCGCCTCGGCCGATCCCGCAGGCAGACCGTGGGACCAGAGCCGCTCGTGCATCTACTGGAACGGGAAGAGGTGGGTGGGCAACGACATTCCCGACTACAGGCCGGACGCTGCCCCGACGGAAGGCGTGTCTCCTTTCGTGATGAACGCGGACGGCGTGGGGCACCTGTTTGCCCTGGGTTACCTGGCCGACGGACCTTTTCCCGAGCACTATGAACCTTTCGAGACGCCGCTCGAGCGCAACCTACTCTCCGCCGCGCTGTCCAACCCAGTGGCCCGGGTATTCGAGAGCGATCGCCACAAGCTCGGAACGGCACGGGAGTTCCCCGTCGTCGCCACCACCTACCGGCTCACCGAGCATTTTCACTTCTGGACCAAGCACGCGCGCATCTCGGCGGTGCTTCAGCCCGAGCCGTTCCTGGAGATGGGCGAGGAACTGGCCAGGCACAAGGGCATTCGCAGCGGCGACCGGGTCATGATCCGCTCCAGGCGCGGCCGGATCATCCTGAGGGCGGTGGTGACGAAGCGCATCCGTGCTCTCCGGATCCAGGGCAGGCAGGTCCACACCATCGGCATCCCGCTCCACTGGGGATACGAGGGGCTCACGAAGCCGGGCTATCTCGTGAACACCCTCACCCCTTCCGTCGGTGACGCCAACATTCAGACGCCCGAGTACAAGGCGTTCCTGGTCGACGTCCAGAAGGCCTGATCCGGGGAGGTCTCGGCCATGAGCCTATCCTCGCTCGACATCCAAGCCCGTTCGGCCTCGACCTTCACCCCGCCCCGTGTGCGCCGCACGCTGGAAATCGCCAAGCTCATCGACGTCTCGCGCTGCATCGGGTGCAAGGCCTGCCAGGCCGCCTGCATGGAATGGAACGATCTGCGCGACGAAGTCGGCGCGAACGACGGGATCTACACCAATCCGGCTGACCTCTCCGACCAGAGCTGGACCCTGATGCGGTTCTACGAGGAGCAGATCGATGGCCAGCTGCGGTGGCTGATCCTGAAGGACGGCTGCCTTCACTGCTCCGACCCCGGCTGCCTCAGGGCTTGCCCGGCGCCGGGGGCGATCGTCCAGTACTCCGGGGGCATCGTCGACTTCCAGCAGGAGCACTGCATTGGGTGTGGCTACTGCTCCACCGGCTGTCCCTTCAACATCCCGCGGTTCTCGAAGAAGGATTCCAAGGCCTACAAGTGCAGCCTATGCTCCGATCGCGTGTCGGTCGGGCTCGAGCCGGCCTGCATCAAGACCTGCCCGACACAGGCGCTCTCCTTCGGGTCGAAGGAGGAGCTGCGAGCGCAGGCCGAGCACCGACTCGTGGATCTCAGGGAGCGCGGGTTCGCCCACGCGGCACTTTACGACCCGCCCGGCGTCGGCGGCACTCACGTCTTCTTCGTGCTGCCGCACGGTGATCGGCCGGAGGCATACGGGCTTCCGAGACATCCGCGCGTCAGCGCGGTGGTGGGGCTGTGGCGTGGCTCCTTCGCCAAATCGCTCGGGGTATTCACGATGCTCGCGGTGCTGGTGGCCGGCATCTTTCACTACATGAAGGTCGGTCCGCTCGAGCTGGAGGAACACGAAGAAGGGGAGGACCGGTAGATGAGCGACAAGGCCTACCCCGTCGAGGCTCGGCCTCGATACGACCAGGATCCGAATCTGGTCCTGCGCTACTCGCAGGCGGCCCGCCTGGCGCACTGGGCCGTGGCAGTCAGCTACCTTCTCCTCTTCTTCAGCGGACTGGCTCTCTTCCACCCATACTTCTACTGGCTGTCCTCCCTCTACGGTGACGGCAGCTTCATGCGCGTGCTCCATCCGTTCCTCGGGGTGGCGCTAGCTGTCCTCTTCTGCGCCTATGCTGCGCGGATCTGGCGCGACAACCTGTTTCTGCCAGGCGACAGGCTCTGGCTCGAGCACTCGATCGAGGTCATGAGCAAGCGCGCCGAGGTCCCGGTGGAGGGAAAGTACAACGCGGGCCAGAAGCTCATGTTCTGGTCGATGCTGGCATGCATCCTGGCGCTGCTCGCGAGCGGAATCGTCATCTGGCGCCCCTATTTTGCTCCGGCTTTTTCGGCGTCGATCCGGCGAGCAGCCAATGCCGCGCACGCCGGCCTCGCGTTCGTGATGTTCGTGGGCATCGGAGTTCACGTCTATGCCGCGTACTGGACCAAGGGATCCGTCCGGGCCATGACCCGCGGATACGTGACCCGCTCTTGGGCCCGATTCCATCATCCCGGCTGGTATCGAAAGGTAACGGGCGACGTATCTACCTCTCCCGGAAAGGGCAACCCGGCATGATGGCGACCGACGCCCGCCGGGGCTCGGGGACCGAGCCCCGCTGGCTGAGACTGCCTCGGCCCTCCGAGATGTTCGAGCGCCGCGCCGCTCGGCTCGCGATGCTCTCCCGGCGACACGTGGCTGGCGATTGGCTGGCGGCGCTGGCCGCGCTCTGCGGGGCCCAGCTCATCGCCGCCCAGACGGCGCCCGCGGCGCTCGCTGGGCGGACGCCCCGTGCGCCGCTCCACCCCGCCGAGTGGCGGCGCGGGGAGGTGTGGCGCACGGCGCTGGCGACGATCCTCGAGCGGATGCGATCCATCTCGCTCCCAGCGCCGGCCCGCGAGGCTGTCAGCTTCCTGGAGGTCGCTACCCCGGGCGAGCTCGAATCGCTGGCCGGTCCACTGCTTGGAAGCCAGGGCGCCCCGCCGGATGGCGCAGCGGCGCTCTTTCTCGCCGCGGCGCTCCAGGTCTATTTCGCCTCGATCGCCAGCCAGGTGCCACCGGGACAGGTGGAACGCTCGAGCCGGACCTGTCCCGTGTGCGACTCCCCGCCCGTCGCAGGCATCCTGCGCGAGGAGAGGGTCCGCTATCTCAGCTGCTCCCTGTGCGCCACGGAATGGCACATGGTCCGCGGGCAGTGCGCGATCTGCACACGTACCGCCGGCGTGTCCTACTTCGCCATCGAGGATGCGGACGGCATTCGGGCCGAGGCCTGTACCGACTGCCGGACCTACCTGAAGCTCTCTTGCCAGGAGAACGTGCCCGCCGCAGAGCCGCTTGCTGACGATGCCGCAAGCCTGGCACTGGATCTCCTCATGTCGCACGAGGGCTACTCGCGCGGAGGCGTGAATCT
>Ga0335081_10022485_pt1 | contig 10203 bp, 7 predicted proteins | sample Lox_Sample_35_FD_206713 | JGI IMG/M metagenome (GOLD analysis project Ga0335081, IMG submission 206713) | Soil microbial communities from Loxahatchee National Wildlife Refuge, Florida, United States - Lox_Sample_3.5 | ecosystem: Environmental > Terrestrial > Soil > Wetlands | place: USA: Florida... | reverse complement strand
TGAGCAGGGAATGGAAATGCAGGTCAAACCGGACAGCGCGCACCCAGTCCACTTCCTGCGCCGCTTTGGCGTAGCCCTCCAGGGCCTCGCGCATTTCGCCGAGGATGTCCGAGTCGTCTGGTTTGGCTGCGAGAACGGAAGGAATTTCCAACAAATAGCGTAGCTGATAGATCTCCTCGATGTCTTTTAAAGAAAGTTGCGCGACTTTGATACCGCGGTGCGCGTTGCGTTGGAGGAGCCCTTCGAGAGAAAGAATCCGGGTGGCCTCGCGAACGGTGTTGCGGGAAACGCCGAGGGAAGCGGCTACTGGAATTTCCTGGAGTGGGGTACCGGGGGGCAGTTCGCCGTCCATAATGCGTTGACGCAGGATGGAGGCGACCTGGTCGGCAATGGAGAGGCGGTTGATTTGCGTGTGATCCATAAACATGACCGAAGCGGGGAAGAGGCATGTTGCGCTGAAGAGGGAGGAGATGTCAAGTGTTCAACAATCGAACAGATGGACGGTCCTACCTTTTTGCTTGACAGCTCCGTCGACCTGAGAATAGTCTCTGCGTGCGTTCTTCCCTCTTCCTTGGGGTAGGTAGGGGATGCTACAGGTCCCGAAACAGTTTTCATTACATATGTCCATTTCGCGTACGGAGCGCCAGGGTCCGCTGGCCTCGGCGGATGGCTGTTTCGAATCGCGCCTGATCCAGACGCGTACTCGCCGGCAATCGTCCATTTTTCAACTGAGGGGGTGTGCAGTGAGCAGACTGAAAGTGGTGTGTGTGCAAGTTGCAATTCTTTTGGCAATGGCATGGCTGGCGAATCCAGGACCGTCCGCAGCATTTGGGCAGGCCGTAAACGCGACGCTATCCGGGAAAGTTTTAGACTCGTCGGGCGGAAGCGTTGGCAAGGCCAACGTGACGGCAACGAACGCGGCGACGGGACTCTCGCGCACGGTGCAGGCTTCGGACTCGGGCGAGTATACGATTCCGGCGTTGCCGGCGGGCGAATATTCGGTGACGGCGGCGTACACCGGATTCGCCAAACAGACCAAGACCATCACGCTACAAGTGGGACAGGCAGCGGAATTGGATTTCGCGCTGAAGCCGGGAAGCATGGAGCAAAAAGTGGAAGTGGAAGCGGCCGTGGAGGTCGCGGAGCCAACCCGGACGCAAGTAAGCACCGTCATCACGGAGAGCCAGATTGTGAATCTGCCCGTGAACGGGCGTGAGTTCATCGACTTTGCCCTGCTGTCGCCGGCAGTCACGATTGGAGACACGACTTCGGGAAGCACCGACGTGATCGTGGAACCGGTCACAAAGCTTTCGTTCGCGGGACAGAACATCCACTACAACTTTATCGCGGTGGACGGCGCGGACGACGTGTCGACGGCTTCGGGGATTCAGCGCGGAACACCGCCGCAAGAATCAGTGCAGGAATTTCGCGTGATCAATACCGACTATTCCGCAGAGTTTGGCCGGGCGGTTGGCGGAATCGTGAACATCATTACGCGGAGCGGAACCAATGATTGGCACGGTACGCTCTACGAATATTTCCGCAACGACAAGATGGACGCTGTCAATCTGCTGCAAGCGAGCGGGGCGCACGCACTCCGGCAAAACCAGTTTGGCGGGGCGATTGGCGGGCCAATTCAAAAGGACAAGACGTTTTTGTACACGAATTACGAGTTGCAGCGCCGGGGCGAGTCGCCCTTTTACAATTCCGCGGTTCTGGGCAACATCAAGTTCATCAACGAGGTGAAGGCTATCTACGGCTTGCCACAGGAGCCGAACCTGGGAAGCGTGCTGCGCACGAACGACACGGACAACGGGTTCATCCGCCTGGACCACGGTTTCAGCCCGAACGAGCAATTGTTCGTGCGGTATTTCATCAACGACGGGCGGTTGCTGAATCAGTCGCCGCTGAATGATGGATTCGACCTGCCGTCGGCGTTCAAGAATAACTTCTACAGGGATCAGTCGGTCGCCGGCACGCTCGCTTCGGTCATCACGCCGAAACTGGTGAACGAACTGCGCGGGCAGTTTGCGCGGCGGTCGTTTGATTTTCCAACGGTTTCCACACAACCGCATTTGGAGCTGTCCAACATTTTCACGACTGGCGTGAACCGCGGGAATCCGGACTTTTACCGCGAGTCACGGTTCGAAATCGTGGACAACATGACCTCGACGCACGACAAACACACGATCAGCTTCGGGGGAGATTTCAATTTTGTAAAGACGACCGAGTCTTTTCCGTTGTTCTACCCGTTTGAAGCGGACTTCCCAAATTTGGGCGCATTCCTAGGTAACGATGGTGCTGCTGGACCGCAATGCGTTTCGCCCGTTGGCGACCCCGGGGGCCCGGGGCCGGCAGGATGCCAGCACCCGAACGTCATTTTCTTTGAGCGATTCCAAGCGCCCAATTTCAACGAACAAAGCCTCCCGAATTTTGCTTCGGTCTATGCCGGAGGACGAATCAGCTCGGCGATTCGGAATGCGGCCGAAGGCGAGATGAATCACACCTACGACGGCTTGTACATCCAGGATAAATGGCGAGCGACCAACAATCTCACCCTGAATGCCGGGATTCGCTGGGAATGGGAGACCTGGCCATCCAATGCACTCAGCACGCAGTGGAAGAACTTCGATCCGCGCCTGGGCGTTGCCTATAGTGTTGGAACCAAGAAGAACATCGTGTTGCGGGGCGGCTTTGGTTTGTTCCACGGAATGATTCCGTCCCCCCTGCTGGCCTGCCAAATTCCATCTTGCGGGGGCGTTATTGGCAAGTATCCGGGGCGTCCGAATGAGGATAGCCTCAATGCGAAGACGGCGCTCTTTGCGTTTGCGAGCGGACCACCCATCACGGCACTGGGGCTGGAAGGATTGATCAAAGACGGGGCCTATCCGGACAACACTACTGATCCGTTCACAAACCCTTTCCCGGGCTGTCAGCCCATTGCAAGTCCGACGTGCGGATTCTTCGGTCCTTCCGTGATTGTTCGTTTCGACCAAAACCACAAGAACCCATACGGCATTCAAGCCAGTCTTGCCGTTGAGTTCGAGCCGCTGCCGGATACGAGTGTCAGCATCAGCGGATTGCATGTCCGTGGAGTGCATCTGGGCAGCTTCTTTAATGTCAATCAACCGGACCCAACACAGGTTGTCACGATGCACGATTCCCAAGGCCGCTCCGGCTCAAAGAACGAATATTGCGGCGTGGGGCCAGTCCCTTGTCCTTTCAACCCGGGAGTGCGCACATTCCCGATCGCGGTGTACTTCGAGGCGACCTCGCGGTGGGATTCGCAGTATGACGGACTGCTCATCAACGTGAACAAGCGGCTGACGCACAACATCTCTTATGGCCTCAGCTACACCTGGTCCAAGACGATTGACGATGGGCCGAACCCCAGCTTTGTGCTGATCCCACAGGACAGCGGGAATTTCCGGGAGGAACGCGCGCTGTCGTCGGACGACGTGAGAAACCGCCTGGTGCTCAACGGTACGGTGACCACGCCGAAGACGTGGAATCCTTTTGCGCGTGACTTCGAATTCGGACTCATCGCCACGATTCAATCTCCTCAGCGCTTCACCAAGTTTGTGGGCTTCGATGCCAACGGGGACATTTTTGGCAATAATGACCGGGTGGGCATCGAGGGGCGCAACACTTTTGTGGGGGACAACTTCCGCTCAGTGGATTTGCGGCTTGGACGGAAGTTTACGTTCCGGGAGAGGCGCAGCCTGGAGCTTTTGGCCGAGGCTTTCAATCTGGCGAACACTCTGAATGTGCGTTATTTTAACACCGTGTACGGCGCTGAGGATTTTTGCCCGTTCAATGCGACGGCGTTCGGTTGCCCCGCAACGCCCTCGGGTTTCCTGGAGGGTTCGCCGAACCCGCTGTACGGGACGCCGCGCGCGCTGAATAACCCGCGGCAGATCCAGCTAGCTGTGAAGTTTAACTTCTAGCGGATTGAACTGGATTGAAAACAAGCCGGCGGGCGAACCGCGGTTCGATTCGCCGGCATCGCTCCAAATACACGCGACAGGAACGAGGCCTGGATAAGGCCTCACGAAACGAGCCATTCTCTTTCGCACGAAACGGCAGCGAAACTGCGCTTGTGAAGAAAGAGTTGAGCGAGGCGGGAGCAGGAATGCGATTCGGCATATACGCGGAGATGCAGACTCCGCCTGGGAAGTCGTACGAAACGATGACCTGGGAGATCTTGCGGCAAATTGAGCACGCGGACCAAGTAGGATTCGACGTCTACTCCGTCATCGATCATCACTTCTTTCAAAAATTTTCCATCTCGGCGAATCCGCTGGCGCTGTTCACGGCAGCGGCGCAAAGGACGGAGCGCATACGGTTTCGCGTGGCGTTGTTCACGTTGCCACTAGAAAACCCGATGCGACTGGCGGGGCAAGTTGCGGAAGCGGACATTTTGACAAAGGGGCGGTTGGAATGCGGGCTGGGACGCGGGCATGCCTGGCTGTTTGGACCGTCGAATGTGCCGCTCGAAGAAAGCCGGCCGCGCTACGACGAAGCCATCGACATTCTGGTGGGAAGCTGGACTCAGGAGAAATTTTCGTACCAGGGTGATTTTTATAAATTCAAAGATTTGGCGGTGGTGCCGAAACCGGTGCAGAAACCGTATCCGCCGCTGTACACGGGCGGGACGAGCGACATCACGTACGAAATGGCAGGGAAGCGCGGCTGGGGGATCTTTGTGCCGCCGCTGCTGCCGTGGGGAGTGCTTGAGAAGCCGCTGGGTATTTACAAGAGAGCCTGCGCGGAGAGCGGGCACAAGCCGAACATCGTGTACATCCGGCCGGTGTACCTGGATGACGACGAAAAGCAGATTCGAAAAGAAGTGGAAGGCGCGCTGCACAATTTTCTGGCATTCAATGCTTCGCCGGTGGATTCGCTACAAGACGAGGCGAAGAAAGCGGAGTTGCGCGCAAAGGGCTACGGGTTTTACGCGAGCGGCGCGCTCGAATCGCTGACGAAACTGACCTACGACGAAATCGTGGACCAGGAAATCGGCTTCATCGGCACGCCGGAAAAAGTGATCCGGCAGGTGCGGAACCTGCAGGACAAAGGCGGAATCGGCGAACTGGCTATCGTTTCGAATTTCGGCGGGCTGGAGCATTGGAAGTCGATCAAGACGCAACAGATTTTTGCGGAGAAAGTGATGCCGGCATTCCGGGAGACGGCGGCCTCGGCGGCTCGCTGACGTAGGTTCAGGAGGAAAGCAGATCCCTCGCTTCGCTCGGGATGACAACGCTGCGCGCGGGGTGCAAGGGTTAATGTAGCGCCGCAATTGCGGGAATAATCGTGCGCAGGAGCAATTCGGTGAGCGCATTGCATAAGGGATTAGAACGAGCTGCACCAGTGAGCGCGGAGGCGTTCGGGCCGATGGGCGCGCGGAGGCTGCTGGCGCTCGGCGGGATTGGGCTGATCCTCGTCGGGATGCTGTTTGGAGATATTTTCGCGGTGTTTGTGCTGCACCAGAATGCGGCGAGGGTTGGAGAGAGTCTGGCGGCTGCGGCGCACGCTGCTGTAGCGGGAGATTCGAGGGCGGCGGGCGCGGGAATTCAGTCGGTGGGAGGATTTCTCGAAAATCGCGGGACCAAAGTGGACACGCACGTACACATGGTCGCGTTCGGGTATTTGGCGTTGATGCTGGCGATTCTTCAGCCGTGGGTGGCGTTCGGAGAAGGTGCGAAGACGAAGATTGCGTGGATATTTTTGTTTGGGGCATGGCTGCTGCCGGTGGGAGTTTTCCTGATTCACTATGTCGGGCTGGCGTACAGCCCGCTGAAGGCGATTGGGTGGGCGAGCATTTTCGCGGATTGTGGCGGGGCGCTAGTGCTAGTGGCGACGCTGGCTTATTTGTTTGGGATTGCCAAACGCGCGAGGGCAGGGGAACGCGAGCCCTGGAGCGATTCACTGCTGGGGGATCGGAGCGCTGCGGGACGCATTTTGCTTGCCGGAGGCCTGGTGCTGGTGCTGCTGGGATTTCTGCACGGCGCGTACTATGCGGGTTTTGATCTTTATAAGCATGAGGCTGCGGACTATTCGATTCTTTCGGAGATGGCGGCGGGGGCGGCAAGCAAGGATGTTGCTGCTGTCGATGCGGCACTTGGAAAGTACGGCGCGCTGGGTGGAGAAAAGGCCGTGAACATCGCGACGCACGCGCACGCGATCGAGTTTGGATTGTTAGCGATGATGCTGGCGTTTTTTCAGCCGTACGTGAGCCTGAGGGAATCGTGGAAGAAGCGGTGGGCGTGGGTGCTGCTGATTGGGTCGCTGGCGCTGCCGGTGTTTGTGTTGCTGGAGCTGAATCTCGGCTTGCTGGCAGGCGGAATTGCGGACGTGGGCGGCTTGCTGGTGATCGTCGCGCTGCTGGCGATGTGGATCGGCATTTTGCGGCACACAGGCGAAATTGATGCGGGGGCGCGAGTGACCGGAGGAGCGCAGGCATGAGCGCGGCGCGGCGTCTGCTGATTCTGGGCGGAATTGCGCTGGCTCTGCTGGGAATGGGCTATGGCATGTGGTACGCGATTTTTGCCGAGCACCAGGAGTTGGACGGAATTGGAGGAGCGCTGGCGACAAGCTTCGGCGCAGCGGCACAACGCAATCCAGCAGGAGCGGATAGCGCGATGCAGCAGTATCGCGAGCTGAAATACACATACGACCGGCATGTGGATGTGCACGGGCACTGGATTGGATTGGCGATGCTTTTGATTTTGTTGGGGATTGCGTTTGACCGGATGGCGCTTGGGGAAAATTTGAAGCTGCTGCTGGCAGCGGGATTGTTGGTAGGCTCACTGTTGTTTCCATTTGGAGTGCTCCTGCAAACATTTAGTCACGGACCGGGGCCGCGAGGATTGGCAGTGGGAGGTTCGGCGTTGGTGATTGTTTCTTTGGCGGGGATGACGGCGGGCTTTGCGCGAGCGCAAAGGGGGAACTAAAATGTCGGCGGCTCGAACGAAGTGTCGCGCAGGTCGTGCGCGGTTTGTTGCGTTTCTAATCGGAATGAGGAGCGGAGTTTAGCGTGTACGCAGCGCCATTTTCCTATCATCGTGCGGCTTCCCTGGCAGAAGCGGTGAAGCTGCTGCAAGAACTCGGCGAAGACGCGCGGCTCATTGCCGGAGGGCAAAGCCTCATTCCGTTGATGAAGATGCGCATGACGCGGCCGACGGCTTTGATCGACATTAATTTCATTCCGGGCTTGAATGAGATTCAGTCGCCGAAGGGCGAACTACGATTTGGGGCGCTGTCGCGGCACTCTGACATTGAAAATTCGACGGTGGCCGCGGAGATTCCGCTGATTCACGATTGCGCGGCAGGAATTGCAGACGTGCAGGTGCGAAATCAGGGAACGATTGGCGGGTCGCTGGCGGAAGCGGATCCGAGCGGAGATTGGGTGACGGCGCTATTGGCGCTGGAAACGACGGTCGATTGTTTTGGTCCAGCGGGGCAGCGAACGGTGACGCTGGAGTCCTTTATCAAGGACGCGTTCACGACGGATCTTGCGCACGATGAAGTCGTGACCGGAGTGCACGTGAAGAAGCCGCCGAAGAGCAGCGGGGGTGCACACGTTGCGTTCAAGCGAAGCGCGCCGGTGTATCCGACGGTGAGCGCGGCAGTGCAGTTGACGTTGGAAGGCAAGGAATTGTGCAAGGAGGCGCGCATTGTTTTGGGATGCGTGGGGCTGACGGCAATTCGCGCCAAGGAAGCGGAAGGGGAACTGCGCGGGAAACCGTTGAACGAAAAGAATGTGCAGGCTGCGGCAGAAGCGGCGCGGGCAGCGGCGGATCCCCAGAGCGACATGCGCGGGTCGGCGGAGTACAAGCGTTTAATGATTGCGACGATGGTGAAGCGCGCGATTCGCATTGCCGCGCGGCGGGCCACCGGAGAACACGTGGAAGCGGGGCACGAGTATGCCGGACGTTAAGAAAGTGCTGGTGCGGGTGCGCGTCAACGGCGAAGCGCGCGAGGCGGAAGTGGAGCCGCGGACGCTGCTGGTGGATTTTTTGCGCGAGCAACTGAATCTGACTGGGACGCACATTGGGTGCGACACGTCCTACTGCGGGGCGTGCACGGTGATTTTGAACGGGCGGACGGTGAAGTCGTGCACGATATTTGCGCCGATGGCGGACGGCGGGGAGATCACGACGGTCGAAGGGCTTTCGCAGGATGGGGAACTGCACCCGATTCAGGAGGCGTTTGCGGAGTGTCATGGGTTGCAATGCGGCTATTGCACGCCTGGGCTGCTGCTCTCGACGCTGCAACTTTTGAAGAAATATCCCAAGCCCAGCGAGGAGCAGATTCGGAAAGGGATTGCGGGGAACACGTGCCGGTGCACGGGATACCAGAACATTTTCAAGTCGATTCGAACGGCGGCTTCGGCAATGGAGAAAGGGTAGGCCATGGAGATTAAGCTCACGGGAGATTTTACGGTGGGGAAGACTCCGGAAGAGGTCTACAACTTTCTTGTGGATCCGCACCGATTCTGCCCGCTGCTGCCGGATTTTCAGAGTATGGAAGTGGTGGACCCGAAAAATTTCCTGGTAAAGGTGAAAGTAGGAATTTCGCACATACGCGGGACAGCCGCAGTGAGAATGACTTTGATCGAGGAGTTGTGTCCGAAACAAGCGACGTATGAGGGCAGGGGCGAAGTGCCGGGGGGCTCGACGATGATTCGCGCGCAGTTCCAGCTTGAGGACGTTCCGGGCGGACAGACCAAGGTGATTTGGTCCGGAACGTCGAGTGTGCTGGGGAAAGTGATTTCGCTGGCGGGCGGAATGCTGGAGCCGCTGGGAAAGAAAAATGTGCAGAAGTTGATTGACGGACTGCAGAAAGCACTGGGGTAGTTGCGGGAAACGCGAATGGCGAAGAAATCGCAGACAAAGGCGACAGCGAAGAAGAGGGCGACGCGGGCGAGTGGCGCTGGGGGCGCGGCTGTGAAGTGGGTGGGGCAGCCGATTCGGCGCAAAGAAGAAAGCCGCTTGGTGAGCGGGAGAGGTATTTTTGTCGACGACGAAAAGATGCCGGGGATGTTGTACCTCAAATTTGTGCGGTCGTCGTATGCGCACGCGAAGATCACGCGCGTGGATGTGTCGAAGGCGGAGAAGTTTCCCGGGGTCGCATGCACGCTGACGGGAGCGGAGATTCAGAAGCAAGTCCAGCCGTTCATCGAGATTGGTCCCGGCGGCGCGCAGAAAATTGCCGACTACCCGATGGCCGTGGAGAAAGTGGTATATCAGGGCGAGCCGGTGGCAGCGGTAGTGGCGGAAAGCCGGCTTGCTGCGGAAGACGCCGCGGAGCTTGTGGAAGTGGAATATGAGCCGTTGACGCCGGTGGTGACTGCGGAAGACGCGTTGAAAGACGAGAGCCTGCTGCACCCGGCCATGGGGACGAATCGGAATTGGTACGGACTGTTCGAGTACGGCGACGTGGAGAAGGCCATGAAGGAGGCGGCGCACGTCGTGCATATCGGAAGACTGCACTTCCACCGGTTTTCGAGCACGCCGCTCGAGTGCAACGCGATTATCGCCACCTGGAATCCGCGCTCGGGTGACATCGAGTACCATTGCAACAATACTTTTCCGTCGTTTGCGTCGCAGTTTCTTGCGCCGGCGCTGGGCGTGCGCATCGATCAGATTCAGATGAAGAGTTTCGATATCGGTGGCGGCTTCGGCATCAAGATCACCAGCTATCCGCAGATGGCGGTGTGCGCGCTCGCTTCGCGGAAGGCCGGCGGACGCGCGGTGAAGTGGGTGGAAGAGCGTACGGAACACCTGCAGGCCAGCGCCCACGGGAACGAACGCACGTTTTTGGATACGCGCGTCGCGCTAGACAAGAACGGAGTCGTCCTGGCGGTTGACTCGAAACATGTCGATGACTGCGGCGCTTTTCCGCGCTACGAGCCGCTCGGCTGCGTGATTTGGGCGCAAGTGCTGCCCGCGACCTACCGCTTGAAAAATATCCGCATCGACATGCATCAAGTCGTGACCAACAAGTGCCCGGTAGGCCCGAATCGCGGCTACTCGCGAATGCAGCATTTGTGGTTTATGGAGCGCGTTCTGGATATCTGCGGACACACGCTCGGAATTCCTGCGGACGAGATGCGCGTTCGGAATTACATACGCAAGGGCGAAATGCCGTACAAAACACCGAATGGCTGCGTTTACGACTCCGGCGATTACGCCAACATGC
>Ga0335081_10022483_pt1 | contig 10203 bp, 7 predicted proteins | sample Lox_Sample_35_FD_206713 | JGI IMG/M metagenome (GOLD analysis project Ga0335081, IMG submission 206713) | Soil microbial communities from Loxahatchee National Wildlife Refuge, Florida, United States - Lox_Sample_3.5 | ecosystem: Environmental > Terrestrial > Soil > Wetlands | place: USA: Florida... | reverse complement strand
TATCTCACGAACGACGCCTGCGTGCTGCTCAAAAAGCCGAACGTCTATGGTTCGATTTTCCGGTTTGAGGGTCAGGCGAGCGTGTTCGCGCCGCACCTGGGCGGGCCGTGCTATCGCTGCCTGTACCCCGAACCGCCGCCGCCCGGCATGGTTCCGAGTTGTGCAGAAGGCGGCGTGCTGGGCGTGCTGCCGGGCATCATTGGATGTATTCAGGCCACGGAAATTTTGAAGCTCGCCCTTGGCCGAGGCAGTTCGCTCGTCGGCCGGCTGCTGTTGTTCAACGCGCTCGACATGAAGTTCCGCGAGTTAAAACTGCGCCATGACCCGCAATGCCCCGTTTGCGGCGAGCATCCGACCATCACGGCATTGATTGATTACGAGCAGTTCTGCGGCATTGTGCCCGAGCCGACAACGGCGAATCCCGACGAAGTCACGGTCCAGGACATGAAAAAGGCGCTCGACGATCCGAAGCTCGGCATCAAGGTCGTGGACGTGCGCGAGCCGGACGAATACGAAATCGCCAAAGTGCGAGGCGTGCCGTTGTTACCGATGAGCGAACTGCGGGAACGGTTCACTGAACTCGATCCGAACCAGCAGTATTATCTTCACTGCAAAGTCGGCATGCGGTCATTGAAAGCGGCCGATTTTTTGAAGCAGCAGGGCTTCAAATACGTGAAGAGTGTCAAAGGCGGCATTAGCGCATGGTCGGATGAAATTGATTCCAATGTGCCGAAGTACTGAGTCTGAGAAACCTTGATTGGCATGTGCAGTCTCTGACTGAGATTTTGCTTCTCTTGGGGCCTGTCCTGTGGCAATCAGGGGCATGGCTAAAACGATCAAAAAGGCAGCCAGGTGCAACCTGGGCCCGCAGTGAAACTCTTGCTTTCAACCTACACTTGTTTCCCCTGCAAGGCTTCGGAACCGGGCAACGCCTGGCGGGCTATCAATGAGGCGGTGCGGGAACACGAAGTCTGGGCAGTCATCGCGGACATCTTCCAATATCGCGAGCTTACCGAATCGTGGTTGGCAAAAAATCCACTGCCCAATTTCCATCCGATTTTTATTAAACTCCCGTTGGCATTCCGCGGTCTGTCCGGACGCGGGCTGTTGGACCCCATCCACTATCATCTCTGGCAGGAAAAACTCATCGGCGTGGGGCGCAAACTCCACCGGCGCATCGGCTTCGGCCTCTCGCATCATGTGACCTATGGTCGTTACTGGTCTCCCAGCGGTTTGCGCGGGCTGGACATTCCCTTTATCTGGGGGCCGGTGGGGGCGGCGGAAACACCGCCGCCGTCGTTTGTTTCCGAATTGCCGCTCCGTTACCGATTGACCGAAGCAACCCGGAATGGGGCGCGGAATTTTTTCCGCCATAGCCGGTCGGTGCGCGATACCGCCCGCGCTGCCACCATTGGCATCGGAGTCACGCGAGAAAGCTGCGAGGCGTTGCGGAACCTTGGCGTCCGCCGCGTGGAACAGATGCCGCAGATGGCCTTGACCGACGACGACCTCGCGCAATTCAATGCGCTGCCGGATCCACCGCCCGGCCCGCTTCGCGCGATTTGTATCGGACGACATGTCCACTGGAAAGGATTCCATCTGGCCATCCGCGCCTTTGCGCGATTCGCCGCATCGGACCCGCAAGCCGAACTCTGGCTCATCAATGATGGTCCGTTTCGCAAGCAGCTCGCAAAGACCGCCGTACAAACCGGGATGTCGTCGCGGGTCAAATTCCTCGGCATCATGCCCAATTACAACGACGTCCTGCAAAAGCTCGGACAATCCCACGTGCTCCTGCATCCCGCGCTGCATGAGGGCTTCGGCAACGTGTGCTTGGAAGCGATGGCCGCGGGCCGGCCGGTGGCCTGTTTGAACATCGGCGGGCCAGCCTCGCAAATCACGCCGGAAACCGGTTACGCGGCACCCGCCACCACCCCGGATGAAGCCGTCGCCGCCATGGCCGCCTTTTTGGAAAAAATCAACCGCGACCGCCCGCGGCTGGCCGCAATGTCGGTCCGGGCGCGGGAACATGTGAAGCGGAACTTCGCCATGCGCCAGATCAACGAGACCATGCGGCGGTTTTACGGCGAGGCGGTGGAAATGCACCGCCGGCAAAAGGAAACGGTGGCTGGCCAACTTGGTTGAAAAGTCCGTCCGTCCGAAAAGACTGGAAAAAACGTATAGAAACCCGGATGCTTCCAGAAAGGCATGCAACTGCACAAACCTTCATTTGCCAACAGACTTGGCAAATCCGCCGCCAGGCCGTTGAGCCGAATCGCGTGTTCACGTTGGTTTTACAACCCTTGCCGGATCCTGGATGCCTACTTGAACTTTCTTATCGGAAAAGGATCGGGAACCGGCTGGGACATGCAGGAAGAGGTCCGGGCCGCCGTCATCCGGATGCATCGTCCACAGCCCGTGGTATTTGACGTGGGCGCAAATGTTGGGAGCTGGACTGAAGGTTTATTGCAGGCGGTTCCGGATGCAAAGGTCTATATGTTCGACCCTTCGCCAGGTTGCCAGGCGGCGATTCGAACAAAAAACCTGCCGGGCGTCACGCTTCTATCGTGCGCCCTGGGTGAAGTTTCCGGGCGGGCAGCCTATCACTCCAGTTCGGCGACCGATGGGAGCGCATCTCTACATGCCCGGCGCGACACCCCTTTTCAAGATTTGAACTACCAGACGACCACGGTGGAAGTCAGCACTATCGACCGGATTCTTGAATCGCAAAAAATCGATTTTGTGGATTTCCTGAAAATGGACATCGAAGGCCATGAATTGTTCGCTTTGCGGGGAGCTCGACAGTCCCTGGCCTCGCGGAAAATCGGCGCCCTGTCTTTTGAATTCGGAGGCGGCAACAGTAATTCCCGCACCTTTTTCCGCGATTTCTGGGAATTGTTGATGGAAGCGGGATTTTCCATCTGGCGGATCACTCCCTCCGGAAAAGACATCCCGGTGAGTGACTATTATGAGGATACGGAGTATTTCAGGGGCGCAACCAATTACGTGGCGGAATTGAAACCGAACGCATGATTCTCCTTCGGCGCGGGGCCGATCTTTTGAACCGGTCAACCGATCTTGCTCCAGTCCAGTTGTCCCGCCACTTCTACTTTTGGACTCTCGTTGGGAATGCAGACCTTGTTCGGACTGTCGGGGGCCTGGAACACGGTGTAGTCCGGCAGGTTCAACCGGGCTTCGCTGATGTTGACTTCCATCTGGACGATTGGCCGGTATTGCGCGATGGTTTTTCTCCCGCCGGCCAGCACCTCCTGTTCCGCGCCTTCGACATCAATTTTAATGTAGTCCAGCCGGTTCAAATTCTCCCACGGGAAAACTTCGTAGAGCGTCACGATCAAGGTGGACAGGCAGGCCGCCGTTTCATCGCGGCGGATGGTGCTGAACGAGGCGGGTCGCCGGAAGTTCATCCAAAGGTCGGCCGGGCCGGTTTTCTCACCCAGGCAGAAACTCCGCAAACGCACATTGGTGAAACCATTCAACCGGAGGTTGTGGTTCAAGGTGGCCAGCATGTCCGGAAACGGTTCCACGGCGATGACAATGCCGCCCCGTTCGCCGAGAAATTTCGCCGCCTTGAGCGAATAAACGCCCGTGTTCGCGCCAACATCCAGAAACACGCCGGCCGGTTCCAGAAATTTCTCGACGTGTTCGAATTCCGGCTCCAACGCATCGCGGTAAATGTAAACGCCGCGTCCGCCAAATCCCGGACGGTTTTGTCCACAAACGATGGCGCCATTCGCCAGTTTCGATTTTAGCAGCCAGTGGCGCGGGGTCAGGGCCACTCGCACCTTGCGCATGAACGTCAGCATGTTTTGCATTGTGCCATACCCGGCCCGGCGGCCGGACGCAGGTTCCTTTGTGAATGCCCAGCTTCATGAAACAGAAACCCAATGACATTGGCAAGCGGGAATTTCCTGGCCTCGCCCATGATTTCGCACGTCTGGCTTGCAGCTCAAATCTATCGGCGCGCAACGCCAAAACTTCAATAAGTCAGGATTCCACCTGTTCCGGGCTCCTGAAATTTCACACCGCACCGCGCAAATGCCGGCCGGCAAACTTTTCCACGCGGAACGCAACTTCTTCCTCGCCGATATTCCACAGACAACGCGGCGTGGCGAAACGGCAATAATCCGAGCAGGGTTTGTAAGGACAGGCTTTGCCCTCAATCCACTCCGCCGCCTGGTGCAGCGGCGCAAACCACTCCGGCAATTGCGGCCCGAAGAACGTGAACGTCGGCACCCCGCAAAACGCGGCCAAGTGCCCCGGCCCGGAGTCGTTGCCGACAAAGGTGCCCGCGCGATCAATCAGCTCAATCAGTTCCGTCACGGTGAGCGGCGTGGCCACGGCGGCTTCACCCGCCTGCAACCACCAGTCGCGCTGGTCCGGGTCGCACACGACCTGGACGGAAAATGCTTTCTCCCGCAATTGCCCCGCCAACCGGTGATAGCGTTCCAATGGCCAGACGCGCGCTGGCTGGCCGGCGCCGCTGTGAATCAACACGGTCCGCCCGTTGCGCGGCGTCGGCTGGAGGATTTCGTCGCGCGCCGGGAGCGGCACGTTCAATGCGCGTCCGATCACGCGCCATGATTCGTAGCGGTGCTCCTCCGGTTCTGCCCGCGCGAGGGGCTGTGTCAAAAAAAGCTGGCTGCCGGTGCGCGGGAATCCGAGGCGGTTTTCCGCGCCGAACAGTTTCAAAAGCAGATGGTCCCGCGGGTCCCAGCGCGCGGAGAGGCCGTAATCAAAATGTCCGGCGGCCAGCTTCCAGCGCAGGCGGACCATTTCCCGCAGCGGCCAGCGCCAGAAGTGGTATTTGTTTTTGAACGCGGTCCAGGGCGCCGCGAAGGTCACGACTTTTGCCTCCGGCCACAGGCGGGGCTGCAAATCCAACGCGAAGGGCTTGGCCAATAAGGTGACGGCGAATTTCCCGGCCATGGCGCGGATGAATGGCGTCGCAATCACCAGGTCGCCCAGCCCCCAGAGTTCAACGATAAGCAATTTGGATTTCACGGTGGGTGATGCGCCCCGGTCCGATGGAGCGAGTGCCGGTTGCATCACCGCAGGAAAGCCGGATGCGGACGGGCATGTGGCAAACCGCCTCGCGGCTGGAGGAATGTCTCCTGTGACGGCACCGGCTGCAGCACCGGCCGACAAACTCCCCCGTTGAGCGCGATGCTAAGACCGACGCGACCCACCAAATAGGGAATTGCAACTGGCAACGACAACCCGGCATAGCAAGATAGGAAGGATGCAAATTCAAAACTAACAACGGCAAACAGTAATGCGTTGACCGAGCGCAACTCGGGCCTGCCATATTTCCAGTTGCGGTAGAGCACAAACAGACACGCAGCCATCAACCAGAGGTAGGCGATAAGTCCCCAGATGCCAAAGGGAAGGATGACCGAAAGCATGCCGTTGTGGTAATCGTAAGCTAGCGCCAAAGGGTCCTGGCTCGGGTCAATATTACCGGTGGCCACGCCCAAGGGTGTGCCCATCATCTCGTTGTAGTCCTCCGGCGAAATGGCCATGCCTTTGCCTAAAAACAGATGCTGGGGCACCTGCGGCAACAACGCCTTCCACATGTTAACGCGCCAGTCCAACGACCCTTGCGCCGCATCCCTCGCCTCGGACGATATGTCCAGCGGCAGGAATGCCAGCGCCCGCTGAAACGTAAAGGGCAGGTGCGGCGCCAGGGGAATCACGATCGCTACCAGCAGAGAACCGGTTAAAATGGCAACCGGCAACAAGCGGGTCCGATGCAGGCCTTCCAAAAAAAACATCAACACAAACGGCACCATCACCACCGCGATGCCGGAGCGAAACCCGCCCAAGAAAATTGCCACAAAACTTAAAACCCACAGCGCCGAGCGCCACAACTTGCCCTCCAGAAAAATGCCGCGAATTCCATACCTCGCCAGCAGCCACAAGCAAACCGCAGTGCCAGCACCGCCAATCCCACTCAGGCGGGTTTCCCCTACATCAAACTGATTAAACGAATAGATGCTGGGCGCGAAAAACAAGTAGAGGAAATGGGCCCATGAGGGTGTTATGTAATATAAATCTCCGATTGCGACCGCCAAGCCGCCGAGAAAAAATAGCGCCACATATAGTCTTGCCCGCTCGGGCGGGATGCGCCGGGAGGTCAGCGCAAAATAGCTGGCAACGCCGACCAGCACATTGACATACTTTCTGCCCCCGTAAACGTCGGAGCCAAACGCATGGAAGCCTAACCCGCCCGTCAGCTTGGCCGTCATGAGCACCACCGCGGTCAGGCAGAGCAACGGCCAGGTTATCTGGGGGACGCGGATGAAGTGCATCTCGCTGTTCAAGGTCCGCTCCAGCACTGATATCCCCAGGCTCAACGGGGCCATTACGAGCCACAAACTGGGCGAGCCTTTTATGAAAAACATGGTCATGCTCAGGTTCCAGCTCAAGATCAGCAACGGATGATGCCAGCGGAGCAGCATGGGTGAAACGAGCAGCAGGGCCAGGATGCCAAAAAGTCCCAGGGTTGAATAATCCATGGGATTAGTCAGCATGTAACCGACGATGACGGCCAGCGGCACGCAGACCGCATAGATAATCAGCGTTCTTAAAAGGGCGGCATTATTCGGACTATTCATTTACTGACAAACAGCAGTGAATCCGGCAGTATATTCGCATTCGTTTGACAATGTTCAAGGTATTTCAATTCAGGGATTGGCTGCAACCCCAATTCCGGCCAATCGGCCGCGAACCATGAAAATCCTATTCAACTGCAGCCTGCCTTTCGCCCTGACCCATGGCGGGCAGCAAGTTCAAATTGAGCGCACCCAAGCGGCGTTGCAGTCCATCGGGCTTCAAGTCGAACCCGTCCGTTGGTGGGACGATAAACAAACCGGCGATATCATCCACTACGCCGGCCGGATGCCGACCATTTTAATCGAGCTGGCGCACCAAAAGGGTATCAAAGTCGTCATGGCCGAATTGCTCACGGCGCCCGGTTCGCGTTCCCGGAGCCAGTTGTGGCTGCAAAAAATCATGAACCGGACATTGGCCGGCGTCGCCCCGGGACATTTGGTCGCGGCTTTCAATTGGAAATCCTATCGGCTGGCCGATGCCTGCATTGCGCTAACACCCTGGGAAGCACGTTTGATGAACTACCTGTTCGGCGCGCCGAAAGAGCGCATCCATGTCGTTCCCAACGGCGTCGAGGAGGTTTTTTTACAGGCCCCGCCCGCGCAACGCGGTCCGTGGCTGATCTGCACCGCCACGATTACCGAACGCAAACAGGTGCTGGAACTGGCGGAAGCGGCGGTGCTGGCCCGGACACCGGTCTGGATTATTGGCAGGGCCTATGCCGAATCCGATCCTTACGCGCAACGGTTTCATTCGTTGGCGCGCCAACACCCGAAGATAATCCGCTTCGAAGGCCCCATCCAGGACCGGGCAAAACTCGCGGAAGTGTACCGCGCGGCCCGGGGATTCGTTTTGCTCAGCACCATGGAAAGCCTGAGCCTCTCGGCGCTCGAAGCCGCCGCCTGTGAGTGTCCGTTGCTGTTGAGCGATTTGCCGTGGGCACGCACGGTGTTCGGCGAGCAGGCAACTTATTGCCCCGTCGCCGCGCCGCGCTGCACGGCCCGCGCGCTGCGTGAGTTTTATGATCGGGCGCCGAATTTGAAGCCGCCGCCACGACCGATGACGTGGCATGCGGTCGCCCTGAAGTTAAGGGAGATTTATCAGCGCTTGTTGAACCTTCCCGGATGAGGCGGGCATGGCAGTTAGAGTATTTTCAATAAAACCGCAGCCGCAATCTTCAGATTGCGCATGACGCGACTTAAAAGTCGCGGCTACATTGAAAATTAAATCGCCATAATTCCCCTTTTCTGCTCGAACGATTTTCACTGGCTTAGTATCCTTTAAGAGCAATATGACCATTCATCGTGTCAGGCACGGCTCAATCCCCGCAAGTGATTTCAAACCGGAAAAATCCCGGCCTAAAGTCTTGCGTTGGTTTCAATACGAAGCTCCTTTCGATTATTGGTTGAGCGTTGGCGATGAAGTCGGGGGGAAATATGTTCTATGGGCTGATTCCGTTTCGATTGCCCTGATCTTCCACCAAGGAGAGGATGTCATACCAATCAGCAACCGCGAATCGCTGGCTCAGTCCAATGTGGATCAAATCGAAGTTGCGCCAGATTCACCGCACACGCACAATTGCGATTTTGTGATTTTTCAGAACTCGCCCATTTTGCGAAGAACGTGCCTGGCTGAAGGTCAAGGAAGCAGCCACGCCCCGATTTGATTGCTTTGATTGAATCCACCCGCCCAGAGTCTTTCTGGCGACAGTAAATTCCGCGCTTGAATAAACTGCGCGTCGCGGCAATACTTTAGTGTGTGCCAGTTCCCTGCACATGTTGAGCAACCCATGAACACGGACGCCGCCCCGCAAACAAATCAAGTCGCCCCGGAACGCAGCCTGCATTCTCAAACGCATGAACGCGCCATTGGATTCTAAAATCGAGCTTTCCATTGTCGTTCCAGCTTTCAAAGAAGAACGCAATGTGCCGGAGTTTTTGCGCCGCTTGCAGCCGATCCTGAATGAAATTTCTTCGCGTTATGAAATCATCTTTGCCATGGACCCTTCGCCCGACCGTACCGAAGCGGTCATCCGGGAGGCGCGCACGAACGATTCGCGAATCAAGCTGCTAAAGTTTTCGCGCCGTTTTGGCCAGCCGATGGCCACGTTGGCGGGCATGCGGTATTCCTCGGGCGCGGCAGTGATTGTAATGGACGTAGATTTGCAGGACCCGCCCGATCTGGTGATTCAGATGGTGGCCAAATGGCGTGAAGGATTCGATGTCGTTTATGCCCAGCGTCACAGCCGCAAAGGCGAAACCTGGATCAAACGGCTGGTGGCATGGTTGGGCTACCGCCTGATTAACAAAATCGCCGAGGTGAACATTCCGCCAAACACGGGGGATTTCCGTTTGATGAACCGGCGCGTGGTCAACGAAGTGCTCCGGCTCAAGGAACATCACGGTTTTCTGCGCGGGATGGTGGCGATTGTCGGATTCAAACAAACTTCGATTATGTTCGACCGACCCGCGCGTTTTGCGGGCCGTGGGCATTACAGCAGGTTGTTGGGGTCGCTACGCATCGGATTGAACGGCGTGGTTTGTTTTTCCAACTACTTGTTGACGCTCAGTTCGCAAATAGGGTTCCTGATTGCGGGGATGTCCTTCCTTCTGGCAATTGCTTATTTCATAATGAAAATCTGCGGCGTTCCCTTCCCCATTGGCAATCCGACCATCGTCATTCTGGTTCTGTTCATCGGAGGTGTGCAATTGATTAGCGTGGGGGTATTGGGCGAATATGTCGGCCGGATTTATGAGGAGGTAAAGCAGCGGCCTAAATTTATTGTGGAAACACAGGAAGGATTCGATGAGCCAAAGGTTGACAATCAGTAGGCTGGATTGTGATGCAGGATAAGCTCAAAGAGTTCAAATTTCCCCGACCGGCGGGAGCGCGTGCTGAATTCCATTGGGACGGCCGACGGTTTATCGGCGCCGAAGGTGAACAGGCTGACATTCTCAGTTACAGCGAGGCACAGAGCAATTGGAGTGAAGACCTGACGAATCTGCATGAGCAGGAGGCAGGGCAAAACCACCCGATTGACCGGGCCTCGCGGGCATTGGCAATTCGCAGTCTCAAGTTTTTCGTTAATTTTCCAGCGCCGACTGTCCTGGAAATCGGCTGTTCGTCCGGGTTTTTGCTGGAAGAGCTGATCTATCAGTTTCCAGAGGCCGGGATCATCGGAGCTGACTACATCAAACCCATGCTCGAACGACTGGCCAAAAGGCTGCCCGAAGTTCCCATTCTTCAGTTTGATCTTCGCTCCTGTCCGCTGCCTGATGAGAGTGTGCACGCGGTTGTTTGCCTGAATGTGCTCGAACACATTGATGATGACACTGCTGCGATGAGGCACATCGCCCGCATTCTGAAACCCGGTGGGATCGCGCATATCGAGGTGCCCAGTGGACCTCATCTCTACGACGTCTATGACGAGCTTCTCATGCACCATCGGCGGTATCGGATGGCAGGCTTGGTTCGTCTGGCCAGAAGTGCCGGCCTGGAAGTTGTGCGAAAAACCCATCTGGGCTTCTTTGTGTTCCCTGCTTTTGCCGCTACCAAGCTGGCAAACCGATGGCG
>Ga0335081_10022482_pt1 | contig 10203 bp, 6 predicted proteins | sample Lox_Sample_35_FD_206713 | JGI IMG/M metagenome (GOLD analysis project Ga0335081, IMG submission 206713) | Soil microbial communities from Loxahatchee National Wildlife Refuge, Florida, United States - Lox_Sample_3.5 | ecosystem: Environmental > Terrestrial > Soil > Wetlands | place: USA: Florida... | reverse complement strand
ACCGCTGATGACCCCCAGGGATACGGCCAGGCCGTGGCCGCGGAACTGTTCCCCGACGTGCTGTCCTACGTGGTCGGCACGCCCGCGACCTACGGGTTCGCCGGCCGCAACGGCCGGACGCTGGCCGACAACGCCCCCGAGGCGATGCTGTCCCTGGTCACCAACACCGCGGTTCCCTCCGGGCTCAAGCCGTCCGTCGCCAGGGACCAGCGGGCGAGCGACTTCCCCTACGTCGTCCCGGCGTGAGCGCGCGGCGCGGCGCACCGCGTCAGCCACCCTCGAGCCCATCCCGGCCGCGGGACGCCGCCGTGATCTCAGCGGCCTGCTCGGCAACACTCGTCGTGTATTGGCGGCCAGGCAGACGGCAAGCCGGGACAACTTCGGCACCAGATCGCGGATGAGAAAACAGAAAGGAAAAGGCAATGCCGCACATCACCGCCGACAAGGAGAATTCCGCGCCGGTCGAGCTGTACTACGAGGACCACGGCGCGGGGCGCCCGGTGGTGCTCATCCATGGGTTCCCCCTGTCCGGCCGGGCCTGGGAACGCCAGGAGCGGGCGCTGATCGCTGCCGGGCACCGGGTCATCACCTACGACCGGCGCGGCTTCGGCAAGTCCGGCCGGCCTGCCGCCGGGTACGACTACGACACCTTCGCCGCCGACCTGAACAAGCTCGTCACCACCCTCGACCTGCGCGACTTCGACATCGCCGGGCACTCGATGGGCGGCGGGGAAATCGCCCGCTACCTCGGCAGCTACGGGACCGACCGGGTCCGGCGGGCCGCCATCGTCTCCGGGATCCCGCCGTACCTGCTCAAGACCGCCCAGACGCCGAACGGCGTCCCGCAGGAGGTCTTCGACCAGATCGCCGGGGCGCTGACCGCCGACCGGTTCGCCTACTTCACCGAGTGGAACAAGAACTTCTTCAACCTGGACCAGACCCTGGGTACCCGGATCAGCGGGGAGGTCGTCCGGGACGCCTGGAACACCGCGGTCAGCGCCTCGCCTGCCGGGACGATCGCGTGCGTGGCGACCTGGCACACCGATTTCCGCGACGACCTGCCCAAGATCGATATCCCGGTGCTGGTCGTGCACGGCACCGCCGACCGCATTCTGCCGATCGAGGCCTGCGGCGCGCGCACCCACGAGCTCATCAAGGGCAGCGACTTCGTCGCGATCGACGGCGCAGACCACGGCCTGTGCTGGACCTATGCCGAGGAGGTCAACGCTCACCTCGTCCCGTTCCTCAGCTGACCGGGCTTTGCCGCCAGCGCATTGACCACTGAGAATTCCGTGGTCCGGCCGGGCGCAGGGGACGCCGCCCGGCCGGACTGCCTGCCGCCGCAACGAATCCGGCAGCGACGGACAGCATGCGGGCTTCCCGGGGCCGGCCTGCCAGACTACGCTGTTGAGCACGCGATGACGCAGCTCCGGCCGACATGGCGGGGCTGCCAGCCATCGTCCTGGGTACGTGCCCGGAAGCCGGTCCTGAACCGGAACCGCCGCGGATTGCACTGATGTGCTCGCGGCCCGGGTTTGGCCTGTTCAGGCAGGTGACCTGGCCGCGGGAGGCCGTATGAACGGTTATGCCCGTCCGGGCGGCCCAAAAGCGGCGCTCGGGCACGAGCCTGCTCCGGCGGGCACCGTCGCCCACGGCCGGCGTTACGGACACGGCGTAGCTGCGGGCACCATGGCCGCACAGTCCGGTCTGCAAGGCCGTATACCAGCGCTGATCAACCGGCGCGGCGAACGCGGCGTACTCGACCGGCTCATTGACGCTGTCCGGGCCGGGCAGAGTCAGCTGCTGCTGGTGCGCGGCGACCCGGGCGTAGGCAAGACCGCGCTGCTGAACTACGTGGCAGAGCGCGCGTCGGGGTGCCAGGTAGTGCGCGTGGCGGGCGTGCAGTCGGAGATGGAGCTTGCCTTCGCTGGGCTGCATCTGCTGTGCGCGCCGATGCTGGACCGGCTCGATCGCCTGCCGGTGCCGCAGCGGGAGGCGCTGCGGACCGCGTTCGGCCTCAGCGCCGGGCCGCCGCCGGACCGGTTCCTGGTGGGGCTGGCCGTGCTCAGCCTGCTGGCGGAGGTGGCCGGGAAACGGCCGCTCATCTGCCTGATTGATGACGAGCAGTGGCTCGACCACGCTTCGGCGCAGGCGCTGGGGTTCGCGGCACGGCGGCTGGCCGCCGACCCGGTCGGCCTGGTGTTCGCCGCCCGGGTCCCGGGAACGGAACTGGCCGGGCTGCCGGAACTCGAAGTGGGAGGGCTCGGCGAGCGCGATGCGCGGGCGCTGCTGGAGTCGGTACTGGCCGGCCCGCTGGACGCCCGGGTGCGGGACCTCATCGTCGCCGAGACGCGGGGTAACCCGCTGGCGCTGCTGGAACTACCGCGGGGCCTGACACCCTCGGAACTGGCGGGCGGCTTCGGGCTGCCCGGCGCGGTGCCGCTGGCGGGCCGGATCGAGGACAGCTACGGCCGGCAGCTGGAGGCCCTGCCGGAGCAGACCCGGCTGCTCCTGGTGGTAGCGGCCGCCGATCCGTCCGGCGATCCGTCGCTGGTATGGCAGGCGGCCGGGCGGCTGGGCATCCCGGTTCAGGCGGCGGCGCCGGCGGTGGGTGCGGGGCTGGTGGAGTTCGGCTCCCGGGTGCGGTTCTGGCATCCGCTGATGCGCTCGGCTGCCTACCGGTCGGCGTCATTCGAGGCAAGGCAGGAGGTGCACCGGACGCTGGCGGAGATCACCGACCCCCAGGCTGATCCGGACCGCCGCGCCTGGCACCGGGCCCAGGCCGCAGCCGGGCCAGATGAGGAGGTCGCGGCGGAGCTGGAGCGCTCGGCAGGCCGGGCGGAGGCCCGCGGAGGGCTGGCCGCGGCCGCAGCGTTCCTGGACCGCTCGGTCGCACTGACCGTCGACCCGGCGCGCCGTGCCGAGCGCACGCTGGCTGCGGTCCAGGTCAGCATGCAGGCCGGGGCGTTCGGCAAGGCTCTGGAGCTGCTCGGCGCGGCGGAACGCGGCCCGCTGGATGAGTTGGCCAGCGCCCGGGCAGACCTGCTGCGCGGGCAGCTCGCGTTCGCCTCGGGCCTGGGCAGCGACGCTCCGCCGCTACTGCTGAAGGCGGCCAAGCGGCTTGAGCCGCTCGACCTGGACCTGGCGCGCAAGACCTATCTGGACGCGTGGATCGCAGCGATGTTCGCCGGGCGTCTGGCGTGTGCTGGTGATCTGGCCGAGGTCTCCCGCGCCGCCCGGGCGCTGCCCCCGCCGCCGGATCCGCCGCCGCTGGCCGACCTGCTGCTGGACGGCCTGGCGCGACTGGTCACCGATGGCCGGGCCGCAGCGGCACCGATGCTGCGCCAGGCCGTAAGCGCCTTCGCCAGCGGAGACGTTTCCGCGGAAGAAGGCCTCCGGTGGGGCTGGCTGGTCCAGACCGCCGCTATCGTCCTGTGGGACGAGGACGGCTGGCACGCGATTGCCGTCCGGCAGACTCGGCTCGCCCAGGATGCCGGCGCCCTGGATCAGCTGCCGATCGACTTGGCCTCTGAGGCCGTGACTGTCATACGCCATGGTGACTTCCCGGCGGCGGCCTCCCTGATCGCTGAAGCTGATGTTGTATCAAAAGCCACCGGAATCCGCTACCCACCCTTCGCCGTCTTGTGGCTCACTTGCCTGTCCGGCAACGAGGCCGAAGCCGCACCGCTGATCGAGGCCACCATCACCGAAGGCACAGCCGGGGGCCAGGGACACGCAGTGAGCTTGGCGCAGTGCATGGCCGCGATCCTCTACAACGGCCTCGGCCACCACGCCGCCGCGCTGGCCGCGGCCCAGCAAGCCCGCCAGGACATCCTATATGTCTCCATGTGGGCGCTACCCGAGCTGATCGAAGCCGCCGTACGCAGCGGAAACACCCGAACCGCCAGCGATGCACTGGAACGGCTGGCGGAAACCACCCAGGCGGGCGGTACGGACTACGGCCTTGGCCTCGAGGCACGCTCACGCGCGCTGCTGAGCGACGGTGAAGCCGCCGACGGCCTTTACCGCCAGGCAATCGACCGGCTGAGCCGTACCCGGCTCCGTCCGGACCTCGCCCGCGCTCATCTGCTCTACGGCGAATGGCTGCGCCGCCAGGGCCGCCGCGCAGACGCCCGCACGCAACTCCGGACCGCGTACCAGATGCTGGCCCCGATGGGTGCCGCGGCGTTCGCCGAGCGTGCCCGGCGCGAACTGGTGGCCGCCGGTGAGACGGCACACAAGCGCGGGCCGCAGACCCGCACCGAGCTCACCGCGCAGGAGGCGTCCATCGCCCGGCTCGCGAGGGGCGGCCAGACCAACACCGAGATCGGCGCCCAGTTGTTTCTCAGCGCCCGTACGGTCGAATGGCACCTGGGCAACGTGTTCACCAAGCTCGGAATCAGTTCGCGCCGCGAGCTGCGCCGGGCGCTAGCACACCTCGTACAAGCGGACCCGCCGACGTAGTTGCCGGTTGATCTGGTGATCTGGCCCGCATATCCCACAAGCTCGATGCTGGATCGAGATTTGCGCGCTGCTATCGCTCACTGCGACATCGACAACCAGATCACGGCCCTGGAAGACGAACTGCGCACGGCCTTCGCCTCCGGCTCCAGCCTGGAGCAGGCCGCCGACCAGATCCTGGCCGCGCTGCTGCCCCGCATCGACGAACCGCCCGACGATGTCACCCTCCTGCTGGCCCGGGTCCCCGCTGCCCCGCTGTCCAGCGCCGCCACCACGCTGCGACCCGAGCCCCAGGCCGTCGCAGCCGCGCGCCGCTTCGTGAACAAGACGCTGACCCAATGGGGACACCCTGGCCACGTCGATCCCGCCTGCCTGCTAGTCTCCGAGATCCTGACCAACGCCGTACGCCACGCCCGCGCCCCGATCGGGCTGCGCCTGCACCACACCGCCCGCGAGATCACCGCCGAGATCACCGACGACAGTACCCACCTGCCCCACCGCCGCCTGCCCGGGCCCGACGACGAAAGCGGCCGCGGCCTGATGCTGGTGGACGCCCTCGCCTCCGAGTGGGGCACCAGACCCGCCGAGACCGGCAAGACCGTCTGGTTCACCCTGGCCGTAGATCTCGTCCGGGAGCCGGGCCGGGCCGGCACGCCACCCCCGGTCCCCTTCCCTGCCCAGACGTCCGCTACCAGATCCGCGGTCTAGGCGCGCCGCCATGTGCTCCGCCGATCAAGGAAAACGCCGCCCGGGGCCGCCTCCGGGCTCGGCGACTGCGGGAGTGGAACGGCGAGGCCCCAGCCGAGCCTGGTGGGCCAGCCGCCCCGGACTGGTCCCGGCGCAAAGAACTGAGGCGCGTTGACAGCGCGCGAGCGCCCGGCCTAGCCTCGGTCATATATGAGATCTGATACGCGATCGGCGCTGGACGGGGCTGGGCCCGGGGACCGGACGGGGCTCCTGCCCAGCGTGGCCGGGGCCGTGCCGTCCCGGACGGTCGTGGTGCTGGACGCGATCAAGCACGCGATCCTGGCCGGGCATCTGCGGCCGGGGCAGGGCCTGGTGGAAACCGACCTGGCGGGGATGCTCGGCGTGTCCAAGACCCCGGTGCGGGAGGCGCTCAAGACGCTGGCCGGCGCCGGGCTGGTGACGATGAGCCCGTACAAGGGCGCGGCCGTCCGGATCGTCGACGGTGATCTGGTGCGTTCCGTCTACGACCTGCGGCTGCTGCTCGAACCGGAAGCCGTCCGCCGCGCCGTGGCCTGCGGCGGCCACGGGGAAGGGGCCCCGCCGGGCCACAGGGAAGAGGCCCCGCCGGGCAACCCCGGTACACCCCCTGGCGGCGGCTGGGAGGCGGCCCGGGAGGCGCTGCGGCGAGCGGAAAGGGCTACCGACCGGGCTGAGCGGAGCGTGGCCAACCGTGACTTCCACCGTGCCCTCTACCTCGGCTGCGGCAACGCCCTCCTCGTCCGCGTGCTCGACGACCTCAGAGACCAGACCGCGCTGGTGTCGGCGGCGGCCTGGCAGCGCGCACCGACCTGGCGGGCGGAAGCCGCCGAGCACGACGCGATCCTGCGCGAGGCCACCGCCGGCGACGGCAACACCGCGTCCACCCTGCTCAAAGCGCACATCGAAAACTTCCTCTCCCGGAACTTCCCTTCCCTCACAGACACCGCGGACACCGCAGAGGCCGCGGACATCGCAGACACCGGAGACCCCAATGCCCCTTGATCCATCCACGGCCAGCGGGCTGAAAGACGCGCTGGCCACGGTGGTCGTCATCCCCGTGACGCCGATGCGCCCGGACGGCAGCCCCGAATGGGGCACCTACGCGGACCTGATCCGGCGCGTCGTGGACGCCGGGATCACCGTCATCACGCCGAACGGCAACACCGGCGAGTTCTACGCGCTGACCGCCGCCGAGGCCCGGCAGGCCGCCGAGACCGCGGTCAAGGCGGCCGGTGACCAGGCCGCGCTGGGGGCCCGGGCCAGGGTCCTGGCGGGCGTGGGGCACGACACGGCCGGCGCGGCCGCGGCGGCCCGGCACGCGGGGGAGGCCGGCGCCGAGATGATCATGATCCACCAGCCGGTGCATCCCTACCAGTCACGCGAGGGCTGGGTGGGCTACCACCAGGCCATCGCCGACGCGGTCCCGGACCTGGGCGTGGTGCTCTACGTGCGGGACGAGCGCGTCACCGGCGCCCAGATCGCCGAACTCGGCGAGCGGTGCCCGAACGTGATCGCGGTCAAGTACGGGGTCAAGGACGCGGCCCAGTTCGCGGCGGTGGCGCGGGACGCCGGGCTGGACCGCTTCACCTGGCTGGCCGGGCTCGCCGAACCGTACGCCCCCGGCTACTGGGCCTACGGGGCGCGCGGATTCACCTCGGGCCTGGCCAACGTCAGCCCGTCGCTGTCGCTGTCCCTGCTGGGGGCGCTGCGCGCCGGCGATCTGCCCGGGGCGATGGAGGCGTGGGAGTCGATCCGCCCGTTCGAGGACCTTCGCGCGGCCGGCGGCGCCGCGGACAACGTGAGCGTCGTGAAGGAAGCGCTGGCGCAGCTTGGCCTGTGTGGCCGCGACGTGCGGCCGCCGAGCCGGGTCTTGCCAGATACCGAACGGAACATGGTGAGCGCGATCCTGCGGTCGTGGAGCCTGCCCTTCGCGGACACCGCAGCAGGCGCAACCGGGGCGGGCGCAACCAGGTCCGGCCCAAAGGAGGCCGACACAGGGATGGGAGCGCGCCCGTGACGAAGACACCGGAGCAGCTCCGCAGCTATGGCTGGTTCGGGGGCGAGCGGCTCGCGGGGCTGCGGTCCTTCAGCCACCGCTCGCGGATGCGCCAGCTCGGGATTTCGGCCGAGGAGCACCTCGGCAAGCCGATCATCGCGATCCTCAACACGTGGTCGGAGATGAACCCGTGCCACATGCACCTGCGCGAGCGGGCGGCGCAGGTCAAGCGGGGCGTGCTGGAGGCCGGCGGCTTCCCGGTGGAGTTCCCGGTCGCGACGCTGTCCGAGACGTTCCAGAAGCCGACCCCGATGATGTACCGGAACCTGCTCGCCATGGACGCCGAGGAGCTGCTGCGTTCCTACCCGGCCGACGGCGCGGTGCTGATGGGCGGGTGCGACAAGACCACCCCGGCGCTGCTGATGGGCGCGGCCAGCGCGGGCATCCCCGCCATCTACGTGCCGGCCGGCCCGATGCTGCGCGGCAACTACCGGGGCCAGACCCTCGGCAGCGGCACCGACATGTGGAAGTTCTGGGACGACGCCCGGGCCGGGCTGGTGGGCGACTGCGAGATGGCCGATCTCGAGGAGGGCATCGCCCGCTCACCCGGCCACTGCATGACCATGGGCACCGCCTCCACCATGACGTCCGCGGCCGAAGCGCTGGGCATGACGCTCCCGGGCGCCGCGTCGATCCCGGCCGTCGACTCGGCGCACTACCGGATGGCCGCGGCCAGCGGCCAGCGGATCGTGCAGATGGTGTGGGACGACCTGCGGCCCGCGGACATCCTCACCCGGGAGGCGTTCGAGGACGCCGCGGCCACGGTGCTGGCCCTCGGCGGTTCCACCAACGCACTCATCCACCTGATCGCCATGGCCGGCCGGGCCGGCGTCGGGCTCACCCTGGACGATTTCGACGAGATCTCCCGCCGCGTCCCGGTCCTGGCCAACATCCGGCCGAGCGGAACGTACCTGATGGAGGATTTCTACTACGCGGGCGGCCTGCGCGCGCTGCTCGGCCAGCTCGCCACCGTGCCCGGCGCGCTGCACCCGGGCCGCCGCACGGTCACCGGGGCCGCGTTCGGCGAGCAGATCACCGGCGTCCCGGTGCACGGCGAGGACGTGATCCGCTCGCCCGGGCGCGCGCTGTCCGCGGAGGGCGGCGTGGCCGTGCTGCGCGGCAACCTGGCCCCCGACGGAGCCGTCATCAAGCACATCGCGGCCGAGCCCCGGCTGCTCAAGCACACCGGCCCGGCGGTCGTCTTCGACACCTATATGGAGATGCAGCGGCGGATCAATGACCCGTCGCTGAACATCACCCCCGACTCGGTGCTGGTACTGCGCAACGCGGGGCCGAAGGGCGGCCCGGGCATGCCGGAGTACGGGATGCTGCCGATCCCCGATTACCTGCTGGCCCAGGGGGTCCGGGACATGGTGCGGATCTCCGACGCGCGGATGAGCGGGACCAGTTACGGGGCCTGCGTCCTGCACGTTGCGCCGGAGGCGTTCACCGGCGGGCCGCTCGCGCTGGTCCGCACCGGCGACGCGATCACCCTGGACGCCGCCGCCCGCGAGCTCCGCCTGGAGGTAACGGACCAGGAACTGGCCGAGCGCCGGGCGCACTGGCAGCCGCCGGAGCCGACGTTCGAGCGGGGCTACGGCGTGCTGTTCACCGAGCAGATCACCCAGGCCAACGAGGGCTGCGACTTCGCCTTCCTGGCCCGGCCCGGCCGCAGCCCCGACCCGGATCCGAAATAACCCGGCCGCCGGCCCGGCCCGGATCCGAAATAACCTGGACCGAAATAGCAGGGAGCGCGTGTGATTCAGGGGTTCAACCCGCGGACCGGGGAACCGGCGGGCAAGCCGGTGGCGGAGACGGCCGAGGCCGAGGTGGACGCGGCCGTGGCGGCGGCGGCCGCGGCGCTTCCCGGCTGGGCCGCCCTGCCCGGCGGCGCGCGCGCGGACGCGCTGGCGGCGGTGGCGGACGCGATGGACGCCCGGATCAGCGAGCTGGTGGCGCTGGCCGACGAGGAGACCGCGCTGGGGGAGACCCGGCTGACCGGTGAGGTGGCCCGGACCACGGGGCAGCTGCGGCTGTTCGCCGGGGTGCTGCGGGACGGCGGTTACGCCGACGCGGTGGGCAGCCCGGCGGGGGGCGGCATCGCGGAGATACGGCGGATCGGCCGCCCGGTCGGGCCGGTCGCGGTGTTCGCGGCGTCCAATTTCCCGTTCGCGTTCTCGGTGGCCGGCGGGGACACCGCCTCCGCGCTCGCCGCCGGGTGCCCGGTCGTGGTCAAGGCGCACGAGGGGCACCCGGGCACGTCGGTGCTGACCGCGCGGATCGTCACCTCGGCCCTGGCGGAGGCGGGCGCGCCGGCCGGGACGTTCGGGCTGGTACACGGGTTCGGGGCGGGCATCCGGCTGCTCACCCGCCCGGAGGTCAGCGCGGCCGGGTTCACCGGCTCCACCCGGGGCGGTCTCGAACTGGCCCGGATCTGCGCCGAGCGGGAGGTACCGATCCCGTTCTACGGCGAGCTCGGCGCGGTCAACCCGGTCGTCGTGCTGCCCGGCGCGGCGGCCCGCCACGCCGAACAGATCGCGGCCGGTTATGCCGGCTCGCTGACGCTCGGCGCGGGGCAGTTCTGCACCAACCCCGGCCTGCTGTTCGTGCCCGCCGGCGATTCGGCGCTGGCCGCGGCGATCGCCGGCGCGGTGAGCGCGTCGGCCGGCGGGCCGATGCTGTCCGAACGGATCTACAAGGGCTACGAGGCGTCGCTGGCCGAGATCGAGGCGCACCCCGCCGTGACGGCGGTGGCCGCCGGGACCACCGGGGAGGGCCCGTGGGGTGCGACGCCGCGGCTGTTCGGCACCAGCCTGGCGGAGTTCGCCGCCGACATCCCGGTCCTGGCGCGGGAGCGGTTCGGGCCGGCCGGGCTGATGATCTCCTACCCGTCGGCCGGTGACCTGCTGCCGGTGCTGGCCCGGCTCGGCGGGAACCTGGTCGGCTCGGTGCACGGGGAC